>Ga0308160_10004494_pt1 | contig 14917 bp, 16 predicted proteins | sample PhyFR1_FD_201036 | JGI IMG/M metagenome (GOLD analysis project Ga0308160, IMG submission 201036) | Phyllosphere microbial communities from UC Gill Tract Community Farm, Albany, California, United States - DLSLF.R1 | ecosystem: Host-associated > Plants > Phyllosphere > Unclassified | place: USA...
CGTTGGCTTCAATCTGGAGAATTGAGGATGCGCAGGGAAAACCTTGCTATGGGCCTGCGTTCATTTTGCATGTGTTGGTCAACGTTATGGCGCGTTGAACGTTGCGGACAGTGTTGGTGCATAGCGCTCTGGAGCAGGTCAGCCCTTCGCCGCAAAAGGTCCCAAATAGGGACTGATCAGTCCCTTTTTGGGACCGCTATCCCACCAACACCACTGAGCAAATGTGTGGGGCTTGCTCCCGATAACAGTGGATCAGCCACCAGATATAGTGACTGACTCACCGGCATCGGAAGCAAGCCCCCTCCCACAATTCGATCTTCGTTACTCCAGGCGTAACGGTCTGCTACTGAGCTTGATTGATGGCCCCCTGAATCACTCCTAAGGTAAGCCCCACGACAGCAAACCCCGTGGAGCGACCATGACAACAACAATAACCCCCGACTCGCGCTGGACGCGGCGGCGCGACGAGAAGCAGCGGCGGCTCGGGCTGGTCAAACAATACGCAGAGGGCGCGGTGTTGCCCAGCGACAGGATCGTCGAAGCGCTTGAGGCGCTGATCCTGCCCGGCGACCGTGTGGTGCTGGAAGGCAACAACCAGAAGCAGGCCGACTTCCTCTCTCGCTCCCTGGCCAAGGCCGACCCCGCCAAGCTCCATGATTTGCACATGATCATGCCCAGCGTCGGGCGTTCCGAGCATCTGGACCTGTTTGAAAAGGGCATCGCGCGCAAGCTGGACTTTTCCTTCGCCGGCACCCAATCCCTGCGCATCAGCCAGTTGCTGGAAGACGGCATGCTGGAAATCGGCGCGATCCATACCTACATCGAACTCTATGCCCGCCTGGTGGTGGACCTGATCCCCAACGTCGTACTTTCCGCCGGTTTCATGGCCGACCGCGCCGGCAATATCTACACCGGCGCCAGCACGGAAGATTCGCCCGCGCTGATCGAGCCGGCGGCCTTCAGCGATGGCATCGTCATCGTGCAGGTCAACCAGTTGGTGGACGACGTCAGCGACTTGCCGCGCGTCGACATCCCCGCCAGTTGGGTGGATTTTGTGGTGGTGGCCGACAAGCCGTTCTACATCGAGCCGCTGTTCACCCGTGACCCACGCCATATCAAACCGGTGCACGTGTTGATGGCGATGATGGCGATCCGTGGCATCTACGAAAAACACAATGTGCAATCGCTCAACCATGGCATCGGCTTCAACACTGCCGCCATTGAGTTGATCCTGCCTACCTACGGCGAGTCCCTGGGCCTGAAGGGCAAGATCTGCCGCAACTGGACCCTCAACCCGCACCCCACGCTGATCCCGGCGATTGAAAGCGGTTGGGTGCAAAGCGTGCATTGTTTCGGCACTGAACTGGGCATGGAAAACTACATCGCCGCCCGGCCGGATGTGTTCTTCACCGGTCGCGACGGCTCGATGCGCTCCAACCGCATGTTTTGCCAACTGGCCGGCCAGTACGCGGTGGACCTGTTTATCGGCGCCACCCTGCAAGTCGACGGCGACGGTCATTCCAGCACCGTGACCCGTGGCCGTCTTGCCGGTTTCGGGGGGGCGCCGAACATGGGCCACGACCCGCGCGGCCGTCGCCACGGCACCCCGGCCTGGCTGGACATGCGCCACGACGATGCGCCCGAAGCCCTGCTCGAACGCGGCAAAAAACTCGTGGTGCAGATGGTCGAAACCTTCCAGGAAGGCGGCAAACCCACCTTCGTCGACACTCTGGATGCGGTCGAAGTGGCGCGCAAAAGCGGCATGCCCCTGGCGCCGATCATGATCTACGGCGACGACGTGACCCACCTGCTGACCGAAGAAGGCATCGCTTACCTGTACAAGGCGCGCTCCCTGGAAGAGCGCCAGGCGATGATTGCCGCCGTTGCCGGAGTGACCGCCATCGGCCTGCGCCACAACCCCAAGGACACCGCACGCATGCGCCGCGAAGGCTTGATCGCCTTGCCCGAAGACCTCGGCATCCGCCGCACCGACGCCACCCGCGAGTTGCTGGCCGCCAAGAGCGTGGCCGACCTGGTGGAATGGTCCGGTGGCTTGTACAACCCGCCCGCCAAATTCAGGAGCTGGTAAATGCGCGCCCTCAAACTGCACTCACTGAGCCTCGCCGAGCGCCTGGCGGATATGGCCGTCGATGCACTGATTGACGAAGCCGACCTGTCGCCCAAACCCGCCCTGGTGGACCGTCGCGGCAACGGCGCCCACAGCGATTTGCACTTGGGCCTGATGCACGCCTCGGCGCTGTCGCTATGGCCGATGTTCAAGGAAATGGCCGAGGCGGCCATTGAATTCGGCGAGGTCGGTTTGCCGCTGCGCGAAGCCCTCGGCCGCATCGGTCGTGAAGGCGAGCAGGCGATGCTCACCACCACCCAAGGCGTGAACACCCATCGCGGCGCCATCTGGGCACTTGGCCTGCTGACCGCCGCGGCAGCCCTGCAACCGCGCGCCATAACGCTGAATGCCGCCAGATTAGCCCTGCTCAACGACCGGCACGCGCCCCAACCAATGAGCCACGGCGCCCAGGTCGCGCAACGCTACGGCGCACGCGGTGCCCGTGAAGAAGCGCAATTGGGCTTCCCCGCCGTGACGCAACGCGGCCTGCCGCAACTGCACAAAAGCCGCCGCCAAAACGTCGGTGAACAGAACGCTCGCCTCGACGCCTTGCTGGCGATCATGACCGAGCTGGCCGACACCTGCGTGCTTTACCGCGCCGGCACCGACGGCCTGCGGGCGATGCAACACGGCGCTCAAGCGGTGCTCGACGCCGGCGGCAGCGCGACCCTGGCCGGTCGCCGCCAGTTGCACGAACTCGACAACCAACTCTTGGCCCTGAATGCCTCCCCCGGTGGCGCCGCCGACCTGTTGGCCGCCTGCCTGTTTATCGACCGCCTCGACGGAGCGTTGTGATGGAAACCTTGTCCTTTGAATTCCCCGCCGGGCAACCGCCCAAAGGCCGTGCGCTGGTGGGTTGCGTCGGCTCGGGCGACCTGGAAGTGCTGCTGGAGCCGGGCACGCCCGGCACGCTGACCATCCAGGTACAGACCTCGGTGAACGGCGCGCAGCAACGCTGGCAGCACCTGTTTGAACGAATTTTCCAGGAGCAGACGCCACCGGCATTGAACATTGATATCCACGATTTCGGCGCCACCCCCGGCGTGGTGCGCTTGCGCCTGGAGCAGGGTTTCGAGGAGATCGGCCATGACTGACTTGCTCGCCAAACACAGCTTTGTCGAACTCGGTGCGCGCCAGCGGGCCAAGGCCTTGCTGGACGCCGGTTCCTACCGTGAACTGCTCGACCCGTTCCAACGCGTCATGTCGCCCTGGCTCAGCCGCCAGGGCGTGGTGCCCCAGGCTGACGACGGGGTGATCATCGCCAAAGGCAACATCGACGGCTTGCCGGTGGTGGTGGCGGCCATCGAAGGTAACTTCCAGGGCGGCAGCCTGGGTGAGGTGGGTGGCGCCAAAATCGCCGGTGCACTGGAACTGGCGGCCGAAGACAACCGCAACGGTATCCCGACCCGCGCCGTGCTGCTGCTGGAAACCGGCGGCGTGCGCTTGCAGGAAGCCAACCTGGGCCTGGCCGCGATTGCCGATATTCATGCGGCGATTGTCGACCTGCGCCAGTACCAGCCGGTGATCGGCGTGGTGGCGGGCAGCGTTGGCTGCTTTGGCGGCATGTCCATCGCGGCCGGGTTATGCAGCTATCTGGTGGTGACCCGCGAAGCGCGCCTGGGCCTCAACGGCCCGCAAGTGATCGAGCAGGAAGCCGGGCTGCAAGAATACGACTCCCGTGACCGGCCGTTTATCTGGAGCCTTACCGGCGGCGAGCAGCGCTTCAACAGTGGCCTGGCCGACCGTTATGTGGCCGACGATGTGGCACAGATCCAACAGACCGTCACCGCGCTGCTGCACAAAGGCTTGCCTGCCCGGCAGCGCAGCCGGCAGGCCGACCTGTACCTCGCGCGCCTGGCCGAATTGGACGCCACGGCGCAAATCGATCCGGCGACGGTTCGCGACCTGTATCAGGGAGAACGCTCATGAGAGGTTTGCAGTGGTTCAACGCATTGAGCGCTGGAGCGACGCCTGTCGAAGGGTTGCCGGCTTCGCTGAGAGTCGCCGATGGCCAGGCAGGACGTTTTATCGCGGTGGTCACGGATGAGCACAATCGGTTCCCCCGCGCACGTAATGGCGAAGTCGGCTTGCTGGAAGGCTGGGGCCTGGCCAAAGCGGTGGATGAAGCCATTGCCCGTGGCGACAAGCGCCCGATCATCGCCATCGTCGATGTGCCGAGCCAAGCCTATGGCCGTCGCGAAGAAGCCCTCGGTATCCATCAAGCCCTGGCCGCCGCCGCCGATGCCTACGCTCGCGCGCGCTTGGCCGGGCACCCGGTGATTGCGCTGTTGGTGGGCAAGGCTATGTCCGGTGCGTTCCTCGCCCACGGCTACCAGGCCAACCGCCTGATTGCCCTGCGTGACCCCGGCGTGATGGTACACGCCATGGGCAAGGCCTCGGCCGCGCGGGTGACTTTGCGCAGTGTCGAAGAGTTGGAAACCCTGGCCGCCAGCGTGCCGCCGATGGCCTATGACATCGACAGCTATGCCAGCCTAGGTTTGTTGTGGGAGACCTTATCGGTGAGCCGGATTGAACAACCGACGCCGGAGGATGTGGCGCGGGTCCGCGAGTGCCTGGCGGCGGCGATCAAGGATATTACCGCTACCGATTTGAGCGGGCGCCTTGGCGCACCTCATCGCGCCGCCTCCAGCCACGTGCGCCAGCTGTTGCGGGAGCAATGGTGAACGCCCATGACCTGCTCTGGGGCATGACCCCGGCGCACCTGCCCGCCGATGCTCCGGCCTGGGCGGTGGACGCGATCAGCGCCGGGCAACCGGTGGTGGTGCGTCGCGCCCTCGCCGAGCCGGGCCAGGTGGCGGTGGGTGTGCGCGGGCGTTTGCGCGAGCAGCGGTTTGCCGCCCACATGCCGATTGCCGCCGTGTGTCGGCGTGTGGTGCCCGAAGCGCTGCGCGGCGTGATCTCGCCCCGTGTTTTGCCCGCATTGCAGGCGCTGGAGCAACTGCGGCCGGTTCTGGCGCAGGCCAGCTGGGGTGTCAGCGGCAGCGCCGGTTTTGAGCTGGCCACCGGCATTGAAGCGCTGCATGCCTTGAGCGACCTGGATTTGATCCTGCGCGCCCCCGAGCCGCTGGCGCGCGACAGCGCCCGAGACCTGCTGGCGAGGTTGGACAAGGCGGTATGCGCGGTCGACCTGCAACTGCAAACCCCGTTTGGCGCGGTGGCCTTGCGTGAGTGGGCTGGCCCCTCGCGGCGGGTGCTGCTCAAGACCGCTGGCGGCGCGCACCTTGTGCTCGACCCCTGGCAGGCGGTGGCATGAGCAGCCTGCTGGTGTTCCCAGGGCAGGGCGCGCAACGGCCGGGCATGCTCCGGTCATTGCCTGCCCAGGTGTTGGATGAAGCCAGCCAGGCCTTGGGCGAGGACGTTCGCCGGCTCGATGACGCACAGGCCCTGGCGTCGACCCGCGCGGTTCAGCTGTGCCTGTTGATCGCCGGCGTCGCCCATGCGCGCCTGCTGCAACACACGCCGGACTATGTGGCGGGCCTGTCCATCGGCGCCTACCCGGCGGCGGTGATCGCCGGTGCGCTGGACTTCGTCGATGCGGTCAAACTGGTCAGCCTGCGCGGTGAACTGATGCAACAGGCCTATCCGCAGGGCTACGGCATGACCGCGCTTATCGGCCCGCAGTTATCCACGGTCGAACAGCTGCTCGCCGACGTCCACAGCGCGCAAACGCCGGTATACCTGGCCAATATCAATGCCGATAACCAGACCGTGATCGCCGGCAGCGACGCCGCCATGGCACGTGTCGCCCAGCGCATCAAGGGCAACGGCATCGCCAAGCGCCTGGCTGTCAGCGTGCCATCCCATTGCGCACTGTTGGAGCAACCGGCCCAGGCACTGGCCCGAGCGTTCGTCGCGCTCAAGACGCCGCGCATCACCTACCTGAGCAGTACCCGTGCGCGGCCGATCCACAACCCCGAGCAATTGCGCGACGACCTGGCCTTCAACATGTGCCGCATCGTCGACTGGCGCGGCACCGTGCAAAGCGCTTACGAGCGCGGCGTGCGCCTGCAAATCGAACTGCCCCCGGGCGCCGTGCTCACTGGTTTGTCACGGCGCGTATTTGAACAAGGTACGGTGATCGCCTGCGAAGGCGCGCGCCTGGACACCTTGCAGGCCCTGCTGCAAGAGGAGGAGCGCCGCCACCGATAAAGCATCACCCGAGGCTTTCGAAGCACAAAAACAACAATTTCGATCGAGCACTTTGAGGACAACAACAATGATTATTTACGGTGTGGCATTTTTGGCGCTTTGCACATTGTTCGGCCTGTTTATTGGTGAGCTGCTGGGTAAATGGATGGGCATTCCGGCCAACGTCGGCGGGGTAGGTATCGCCATGTTGCTGTTGATCGGGCTGGGCAGTTATCTGGCCAAACGGGGGCTGTTTACCGGTAAGTCGGAGCAAGGCGTGAGCTTCTGGGCCGCGATTTATATCCCGATTGTGGTGGCCATGGCTGCCCAGCAGAACGTGTATGGCGCCATCAGCGGCGGGCCCATGGCGATTCTGGCCGGTACGCTTGCGGTAGTGCTGGGCTTTGCCCTGGTGCCGGTGCTGTCGCGCATCGGCAATCGTGAGCCGAGTGCAGCTGTTCCCACCAAAGACGCCGGGTGATCGCCATGTACGAATCCATGATGAAAGTGATCACCGGCTACGGCCTGATCAGCGGTTTTGCGGTGATCGGCCTGACCATGTGGGTGTCCTACTGGATCTCCGACACCTTCACCAAAGGCCGCCTGCACGGTTCGGCCATCGCCATTCTGCTGGGCCTGGTGCTGTCGTATGTGGGCGGGGCCTTTACCGGTGGCTCCAAGGGTGTGGTGGATATTCCGTTGCTGTCGGGTATCGGCCTGTTGGGCGGCGCGATGCTGCGGGACTTCGCCATCGTCGCCACGGCGTTTGGGGTCAGTGTCGATGAACTCAAGCGCGCGGGCTACGTGGGGGGGCTGGCGCTGTTCGTCGGCGTTGGCTCATCGTTTGTGGCGGGTGTCGGCGTGGCCATGGCGTTCGGTTACACCGATGCCGTGAGCCTCACCACCATTGGTGCGGGCGCCGTCACCTACATCGTCGGCCCGGTGACGGGCGCGGCGATTGGCGCCAGTTCCGAAGTGATGGCGTTGTCGATTGCGGCGGGGTTGATCAAGGCCATTCTGGTGATGGTGATGACCCCGTTCGTGGCGCCGCTGATTGGGCTCAACAACCCGCGCAGCGCGGTGATTTTCGGCGGGTTGATGGGCACCTCCAGCGGTGTGGCGGGCGGGCTGGCGGCGACCGATCCGAAGCTGGTGCCATATGGCTGTTTGACGGCGGCGTTTTATACGGCGCTGGGCTGTCTGCTGGGGCCGTCGTTGTTGTTTCTGCTGATGCGGGGGTTGGTGGGCTGACCTCGGGGCTTGCTCCCGATGGCGGAGTCTCAGGCTGGCACCTGCCGATTGGCATACATCCGGCACTCCGCCAACAACGCCAGCAAGTTCGGGTCACGCTCCTTGGCCTTCAAGAACACCACGCCAATATGCTGCTGCAACCGATACCTGGCTTGCAGCGGTATCAGCTTTACGCGGTTCTCATACACCGCCGCAATCCGCCCCGGCAGCAGTGCATAACCCACCCCCGAACTGACCATGCTCAACAGCGTGAAGATGTCATTGACCTGCATCGCCACCTTCGGTTCGAACCCCGCTTGCTTGAACACCCGGTTGCCGTCCTGGTGGGTGGCGAAGCCTTGGGTGAGGGTAATGAAGGTGGCGTCGCGCACCTCGGCCAGGTCGATTTCCTGGGTGCGGTCCAAGGGCGAGTCGGCCGGCGTGGCGAGGAAGATGTCATCGCTAAACAGTGCGATCTGCTCGCAATCGGGGTCGTTGGCATGTTCGTCAAGGGAGATGAGGATCGCGTCGACTTCCATGTTCTTGAGCTTATAGAGCAGGTCGAAATTGGAGCCCAGGATCAGGTCGATGTTGAGCTCGCTGCGGCGAATCTTCAGGCCCATGATCAGTTGCGGCACGGTCTTGACTGTCAGCGAATACAGCGAGCCGAGTTTGAAGCGTTCAGCCGAGAAACCAGCGGCTTCGCGAGTGAGGCGCACGCTGTCGACCACATCGGCCACCAGTTTCTGCGCGCGCTCTTCGAGCACGTAGGCGCTTTCGAGCGGGGTGAGGTTACGCCCTTCATGTTTGAACAGCGGGCAACGCAGGGCGTTTTCCAGCGAATGAATGGCGCGGTGCACGCTGACATTGCTGGTCTGCAGCTCGGCGGCGGCGCGGGCCAGGTTGCCGGTGCGCATGAACGCCAGGAAGATCTCGAGCTTTTTGAGGGTGAATTCTTCGTCGATCAGCATGGCCGTGGGCTCTTGTTCGAATGCGGTCGATTGTGCCCGCAAAACCGTGCGGCGTCGCCGGAACGTCACACGGCGCTTGCACTCTGATGCGCAAGGCTGGAGGCTTGCCGCCAGCCGTCAACGGTTACAGGAGGTCAGTGACACATGTATCACGGGGAACGCTTCAACGCCTGGAGCCATTTGCTCGGTGCAGTCGCGGCGTGCATTGGCGCTGTGTGGATGCTGGTGGTGGCGAGCCTGGATGGTAGCCCCTGGAAGATCGTCAGCGTGGCGATCTATGGCTTTACGCTGATGGTGCTGTACAGCGCGTCGACCGTGTACCACAGCGTGCGCGGGCGGCGAAAAGAGATTATGCAAAAGGTCGATCACTTTTCGATCTACCTGTTGATCGCCGGCAGTTACACACCGTTTTGCCTGGTGACGTTGCGCGGTCCGTGGGGCTGGACGTTGTTCGGCATTGTGTGGGGGCTGGCGGTGATCGGGATTTTGCAGGAGATCAAGCCGCGCTCCGAGGCGCGCATCTTGTCCATCGTGATTTACGCGGTGATGGGCTGGATCGTGCTGGTGGCGGTCAAGCCGCTGATCGCCGGGCTGGGTATGGCAGGGTTCACATGGCTGGCGGCGGGTGGTGTGCTGTACACCGTCGGTATCATTTTTTTTGCCTTGGAGGATCGCCTGCGGCATTCCCATGGGATCTGGCATTTGTTTGTGATCGGCGGCAGCCTGCTGCATTTTGTGGCGATCATGCATTACGTGCTTTAAGTGTGGGAGGAGCAAACCCCCTCCCACCGATCTACGGTGTCCTTAGAGGCGCTCCAATAACTCACACGCCCGCTTACCGAAGATTTCCAGCAACTTGGCCAACATATGCGGCGGCGGCTCGTTGGCGCGGGTCAGGGCATACAAGGTGATCGGCAGCGGCGGGGTGAGTGGGCGGATGCAGGTGGTGGCCGTCGAGGCGCCCAACGCGGTGAATGGGTCGATCACCGTTAAACCGGCACCGGACTCCACCATCGCCCGCGCCAACGAATAGGTTTGTACCGAGATCGTCACCCTCGGCGCCGGCTCAACACTTTCCAGGTAGCTGTCGAGTTTCGCCGCCAGCGGGTCGGCGCTGGACAGGCCTATCAGCGGCGCCCCCGCCAGGTCGGCCAATGGCAACGGCTGATGCAGCTCGGCGTCTGGCCAATAGCCTTTGGAGGCCAGCGCCACGAGCACGCCGTTGGCCAGTGTTTGGGTGGTAAGCCCCGGATGACCGGAAAAGTTGAGGGTCAACGCCAGGTCGATCTCGCGCATCAACAACTTTTGCACCAACTCGCGGCTATGGTCGCTGGACAACTCGCAGGCCATGTCCGGGTAATCGCGTTTCCACTCCAGAATCGCCGGCGGCAGCAGCGACAGGGCCAACGCCGGGGTTGCCCCAATGCGCACACTTTGCCCCGGTGCGCGGCGCAAGCTCTTGGCCAGGCGCCGCACGCCTTGCAGGCTCGCGGTGACTTTCTCCACTTCACCTTCCAGCGCCAGGGCTTCCGGGGTGGGCTGCAATTTGCCACGCACGCGCAAAAACAACGGGAAGCCCAGCTGCAGCTCGGCGTGTTGCAGCACCTTGGTCACCGCCGGTTGCGACACGTGCAACAACTGCGCGGCGGCGCTGATGGAGCCGGTCTGGCGTATGGCCTGGAAGATTTCGATATGACGCAAGCGCATGGCGAGTCCATAACCTTTGTTTATAGGTGGCCCATCTTTATTGATTGTCGGGGTCCTGTCACCTGGGCCTACGCTTGGCTTCTCTTCAATCAACGGCTGGGGGCTGGGATGGCCAGGCAGGTTTGCATCATCGGTGGTGGGGTTATCGGCTTGGCCAGTGCGTATGCGCTGGTGCGGGCCGGCCATGAGGTGACGGTGATCGACGCACGCGACACGCTGGGCAGCGAAACCAGCTTCGCCAATGGCGGGCAACTGTCCTACCGCTATGTCGCGCCGTTGGCGGATGCCGGCGTGCCGCTGCAAGCGCTTGGCTGGCTGCTGCGCGGTGACTCGCCATTGAAGCTGCGTCCACGGCTCGACCCGCAGCAATGGCGTTGGATGGCGGCCTTCATGGGTGCCTGCCGCAGTTCGGTGAACCAACGCAATGCGGGCCACCTGCTGCGCCTGGCGTCGCTGAGCCAAAGCACTTTGCAGCAATGGCGCGAGGACGACTGCCTGGACGGCTTCGACTGGCGCCGCAACGGCAAGTTGGTGACCTTTCGCAACGCCGGCAGCTTTAAACATGCACGCAGCAAAGTCACCGATATCCTGCAGCAGCAGGTGCTCTCGGCCGCCGATTGCACACGCCTGGAGCCGGCGTTGGCGGGCAGTGGGTTTGTCGGCGGGATTTATACGCCAAACGAGGAAGTTGCCGATTGCCATGCCTTCTGCCAGCGTTTGGCGGCGCGGCTGGAGGCGTCCGGGCGCTGTCGCTTTGTGTTGGCGCGCAAGGTCACCGGTGTTCGCCATGCAGGGGGGCTGGTACAGGCCATCGAGCTGGGCGACGAGGTGATGCCGGTCGAGCACCTGGTATTGGCGGCGGGGCATCGCAGCGCCGAACTGCGGCTGCCGGGCCTGGCGCTGCCGCTTTACCCGCTCAAGGGCTACAGCCTGAGCGTGCCGATCGGCGCGCGGCACCAGGCGCCGAGCGTGAGCATCACCGACTACGACCGCAAGGTCGTCTATGCGCGCATCGGTGAACAACTGCGGATCGCGGCCATGGTGGATATCGTCGGCTTCGACGCCGGCCTTGAGCCCAAGCGCCTGGCGCTGATCAAACGTCAGGCTCTAGAGACCTTTCCTACGGCTGGTGACTATGACCATGCAGTGGAATGGGCCGGTATGCGCCCGGCCACGCCAACCGGTGTGCCGCTGATCGGCGCCAGCCACTATCGCAACCTGTGGCTGAACCTCGGCCACGGCGCCTTGGGTTTTACCCTGGCCTGCGGCAGCGGCCAGTTGCTCGCCGAACTGATTGGCCAGCGCAATCCTTCCATTGATATGCAGGGCCTGACGCCCCGCGCCGCTTGAGGATGCCCCCATGAGCATTACCCGAATCAGCAGCAATGAACGTCTCAGCGGTGCCGTCACCTTCAAGGACCTGGTGTTCCTGTCGGGCCAAGTGCCGGGCGAGGGCCAGGACATGGCGACCCAGACCCGCGAAGTGCTGGCCAAGATCGATGCACTGCTGGCCGAGGCGGGCAGCGACAAGGATCACCTGCTCAATGCGACCATTTACCTGAAGGACATCGGCAGCGGTTTCGCGCCGATGAACGAAGCGTGGTCCGCATGGCTGACACCGGGGATGGCGCCCACACGGACCACCCTGCAAGCCGAGCTGGCGCGACCCAGCGTGCTGGTGGAAATCAGCGTGATTGCCGTACGTAAATAACTTCACAGAGCCACGGAGAATAACAATGAAAAAGATCCTGTTGACCGGCTGCACCCTGGGGCTTTTGCTGGGCGCGCAGGCACATGCGAATGAACCGGCGCTGGACGGTACGTTGGGCAAGATAGCCAACACCCGGTCCATCACCCTGGGTTATCGCGATGCGTCGGTGCCGTTTTCCTATGTGGGCGATAGCAGCGGCAAACCCATGGGGTATTCGGTTGACCTGGCGAGCAGGATTGTCGAGCGTATCCAGCAGAAAACCGGGGTCGCGAACCTTAAGGTGAACTACACCCTGGTGACCTCCCAGACCCGCATCCCGCTGGTGCAGAACGGCACCGTGGATCTGGAATGCGGCTCTACCGGGGTGACCGCCGAGCGGCAGAAGCAGGTGGCGTTTTCCTACGGTTTTATTTACGTGAAGGGCCAATTGCTCACGGCCAGGGACAGCGGCATCAAGGGCTTTGCCGACCTGGTGGGCAAGAACGTGGTGACCACGGCGGGGACCACCAACGAACGTTTCCTCAAGAGCTACAACGCCGAGCACAAGGCCAATATGTTTGTGATCAGTGCCAAGGACCATGGCGAGGCGTTCAAGATGCTGGAGACGGGCCGCGCGGTGGCGTTCTATATGGACGACGCACTGCTCTACGGCGAGCGCGCCAAGGCCAGGGACCCGCACCACTGGGTGGTGGTGGGCGAGGAGCAATCGCGCGAGATCTACAGCTGTATGGTGCGCAAGGACGACCCGCAGTTTCTCGCGGTGGTCAACGAGACCCTCGGTGAGCTGTACCGCAGCGGTGAAATCAACGGGATTTACCAGCGCTGGTTTGAACAGCCGATTCCGCCCAAGGGCTTGAACCTGGAATTCCCGATGACCAGCGAGTTGAAGGCAATTATTGCCAAGCCGGTCAGTGAACCGGTGGAGTAAGAAGTGGTAACCCGATCAATGTGGGAGGGGGCCCCTCCCACATTTGGATTGGGTTTACAGCGCGCGGTTAGAAGTCGCCCCACAGTTGTTGCGCGACTGCCAGCGCAACTACCGGCGCGGTCTCGGTGCGCAACACGCGCGGGCCGAGTCGAGCAGCATGGTAGCCGGCGTCTTGAGCGGTTTGGACTTCATTATCGGTCAGCCCACCCTCGGGACCGATCAGGAACGCCAGGCTCGAAGGCTTGGCATGGCTGACCATCGGCTCGGCCACCGGGTGCAGCACCAGCTTGAGGTCGGCCTCGGTCTGCTTCAGCCAGTCCGCCAGCAACAGCGGCGGGTGAATCACCGGCACCGTCGAACGCCCGCATTGCTCGCACGCGCTGATCGCCACCTGGCGCCAGTGCAGCAGGCGTTTGTCGGCGCGTTCGTCCTTGAGGCGCACTTCGCAGCGCTCGCTGAAAATCGGCGTGATCGCGTTGACGCCCAGTTCCGTGGCTTTCTGGATCGCCCAATCCATGCGCTCGCCCCTGGACAGGCCCTGGCCGAGGTGGATGTGCAGCGGCGATTCGGTCTGGCCTGCGAAGTGTTCCGTCAGTTGCACGGTGACGCGTTTTTTACCGACCTCCAGCAACGTGCCGCAAAACTCTTGCCCGGAGCCGTCAAACAATTGCACGGCGTCACCTTCGCCCATGCGCAGCACGCGGCTGATGTAATGCGCCTGGGCTTCGGGCAGTTCAACGTCGCCGAGGCTCAGCGGGGTGTCGGTGAAAAAACGGGACAGTCTCATTTCGGTTCTCTGCAAAATTCAGGTAGGAGCGATCAGCCTGGGTCGCGATAGCCCGGGTGGAAGTCTTTTGGCACGGCGACGCTGACCTTGCTGTTGGTCGCGATATCGATGCCTTCACTGGCAACTTGCGCCAAGAAGTCGATCTGCTCCGGCGTAATCACATACGGCGGCAGGAAATACACCACGCTGCCCAACGGGCGCAACAGGGCCCCGCGCTCCAAGGCATGCTCGAACACCTTGAGGCCACGGCGTTCCTGCCAAGGGTAGGCGGCCTTGGTGGCCTTGTCCTGGACCATCTCGATGGCCAGCACCATGCCGGTCTGGCGCACTTCAGACACATGCGGATGATCGACCAGATGCGCGGTGGCCGTGGCCATGCGCTGGGCCAGGGCCTTGTTGTTTTCGATGACGTTGTCTTCTTCGAAAATATCCAGGGTCGCCAAAGCCGCCGCGCACGCCAGCGGGTTGCCGGTGTAGCTGTGGGAATGCAGGAAGGCGCGCAGGGTTGGGTAGTCGTCGTAGAACGCGTCGTAGACATCATCGGTGGTAACCACCGCCGCCAGTGGCAAGTAGCCGCCCGTCAGGGCCTTGGACAGGCACAGGAAGTCCGGACGAATACCGGCCTGTTCACAGGCGAACATGCTGCCGGTGCGGCCGAAGCCCACGGCGATTTCGTCGTGGATCAAGTGCACGCCGTAGCGGTCGCAGGCTTCGCGCAGCAGCTTTAGGTAGACCGGGTGGTACATGCGCATGCCACCGGCGCCCTGGATCAGCGGTTCGACGATCACGGCGGCGACGCGGTCGTGGTTGTCCGCCAGGGTCTGTTCCATGGCCTGGAACAGGGTGCGCGAATGTTCTTCCCAGCTCACGCCTTCGGGGCGCAGGTAGCAATCGGGGCTCGGCACTTTAATGGTGTCGAGCAGCAGCGCCTTGTAGGTCTCGGTAAACAGCGGCACGTCACCCACCGACATCGCGGCGATGGTTTCGCCGTGGTAGCTGTTGGTTAACGTGACGAAGCGCTTTTTGTTCGGCAGGCCGCGGTTGAGCCAGTAGTGGAAGCTCATCTTCAGCGCGACTTCGATGCACGACGAGCCGTTATCGGCATAGAAGCAGCGGGTCAGGCCCTCGGGGGTCATCGCGACCAGGCGTTCGGACAACTCGATCACCGGTTGGTGGCTGAAGCCGGCGAGGATCACGTGTTCCAGTTGGTCGACCTGGTCCTTGATGCGCTGGTTGATGCGCGGGTTGGCATGCCCGAAGACGTTGACCCACCAGGAACTGACGGCATCGAGGTAGCGCTTGCCTT
>Ga0308160_10004495_pt1 | contig 14914 bp, 11 predicted proteins | sample PhyFR1_FD_201036 | JGI IMG/M metagenome (GOLD analysis project Ga0308160, IMG submission 201036) | Phyllosphere microbial communities from UC Gill Tract Community Farm, Albany, California, United States - DLSLF.R1 | ecosystem: Host-associated > Plants > Phyllosphere > Unclassified | place: USA...
ACGACGCCCTGGCCGAGGAACTGCTGGACGCCGGCAAGCAGACCGGCGACGGCGCCTGGCGCCTGCCGATCGGCGAGCAGTACAACGAGCAGCTGAAGTCGAACTTCGCGGACCTGGCCAACATCGGTACGCCGGGCGGCGCCTCGATCACGGCGGCCTGCTTCCTCGAGAACTTCACCCGCAACTACACCTGGGCCCACCTCGACATCGCCGGCACGGCATGGAAGAGCGGCGCAGCGAAAGGCGCGACCGGGCGTCCGGTGCCGCTGCTGACGACCTTCCTGATGAACCGGGTTTGAAGACAGTAAGGTGAAATGAAAATGGGCCGCTTCAAGCGGCCCATTTTTTTTGCGCGACGAAAAAAAGCAGCTGAAATATTCTTTCAGCTGCTTCACTTTTTGAAATTTTATTTCAGGGCGATCAATTCACCGGCGCAAAGCGCGGCACCTTCTGCCCGTCGACCTCGACGAGTTCGAAGAATACCGACTTCGGGCGCGCCCAGATCGAGCCGTCGTGGGCGCGGTAGATGATCATCGGCGACAGGTCGGCCTCGAGCGTGGCCTCGCAGACCAGCTCATAGAGACCACCCTTGTAATGGCGGTACTGGATCAAGTCCGCTCGCTCAAGCCTGCTCGGCCGTGGCCTTCTGCTTCTTCTTCAGGCTCTGGATGACCTTCAGCACGCCTTCGATGCCGGTGTCTTCGTCCAGGTCGCTGAACGCGTCGAGCACTTCGTTGAGCACGCGATTGCGCACCGCTGCCTCATCCGGCTGCACTGCCTTGGCCGGCTCGGCGGCGAACTTCGACGGGGCTTCCTCGGCGGCCTTGGCGCCATGCGCCAGGGCGGCTTGCCAGATTACCCAGCGGCGCTGCGTTTCGTAGACGAGGTATTCCTCGGGCTTGTCTTCGCGGCGGCGAACGATATGGCCATCACGCTGGGCCCATGCTTCAAATGCACTGCGCATCTCTGTCCTTTTCATATGGGTACGGATAATCGCTATCGGAACAGCAATATTTCACCATAGTACCATTTCGCCTAATAAAGCTTGCACGGCTTGATTCAATCGTGCGGCGGCGGCGCTGCGGACAAGGAATCTTGTCCAGCCCAGATACTACAATGCGAGTTATACAAAAACAACCGGATATTACCTATTAGTAACAATAGGAATGTTAGATTTTATCCGGTAATTGTTACATATTGCTAGAGCTAAATGTCATCCGTGCGTAACGACAATATATTTTAAACCACAAAATTGTCGTTTGAGCACTGCGCTTGCAATTTGAGCAAATAAATACAACGCGGCCGTTTCGGCCGTCCGCCTGATGGGAAAGTTGCAGGAAATGCCCTGAGGGTCGATACTGCGCGCTTCGCGGCGGAGGGTCCGCCGCATTTACTCTGTGCGCCGACATGAAAATAGCAACCTGGAACGTCAATTCGCTGAAAGTACGCCTGCCCCACCTGCTGCGCTGGCTGGAAGCGAACCCGATTGACGTGCTCTGCATTCAAGAGACCAAACTCACCGACGATAAGTTCCCGGTTTCGGAAATTAATGCGGCGGGTTATCAGGTCGCCTATAGCGGCCAGAAGACCTATAACGGCGTCGCCATCCTCTCGCGTTTTCCGATCCAGGACGTGGTCAGGAACAATCCCCGTTTCGAGGACGAGCAGCAGCGCATCATCGCCGCGACCATCGAAGGCGTGCGCTTCGTGAACGCCTATATCCCGAACGGCCAGGCGGTCGATTCCGATAAATACGTCTACAAGCTGGCCTGGCTGAAAGCCCTGCACGAATGGCTGGGCGAGGAACTGCGCGCGCATCCGCAGCTGGCCCTGCTGGGCGACTACAACATCGCCCCGGAAGACCGCGACGTGCACGATCCGGTCGAATGGGCCGGCCAGATCCACTGCTCGGATCGCGAGCGCGCGGCGATGGCTGCCCTGGTCGATCTCGGCCTGGCCGATTCCTTCCGCCTGTTCGAACAGCCGGAAAAGCAGTACAGCTGGTGGGACTACCGCATGATGGGCTTCAGGCGCAACCGCGGCCTGCGCATCGATCACATCCTGCTCTCGCCCGAACTGGCGAAGCGCTGCACCGCCTGCAGCATCGACCGCGAGCCGAGGAAATGGGAGCAGCCGTCGGATCACACGCCGGTGATTGCCACCATCGATTGATCGTCCACCAGTAAGGCCCGCGCCGCATCGGCATCCAGCGCACGCGCGAACAGCCAGCCCTGCACGTACTGGCAGCCATAGTCGCGCAGCAGCGCCAGCTGCTCCTCGGTCTCGACGCCTTCGGCCACCACCTGCAGCTGCAGGCTGTTCGCCAGCGCCATCACGGCCGCGACGATCGCGCGGTCTTCGCTGCTCGCTTCCAGTTCGCGGATGAAGGCGCGGTCGATCTTGATCTTGCGGACCGGGAAGCGCTTCAGGTAGGCCAGGCTCGAATAGCCGGTGCCGAAGTCGTCGATCGACAGCCGCATGCCCATGCGGTTGATCTGGTCGAGGATCTCCAGCGTCTGCTCGCCATGCTGCATCAGCGCCGTCTCCGTGATCTCGAATTCGACGAGATGCGGATCGATGCCGGTCTCGTCGACGATGCGCTTGATCGAGGCCACCAGCGCGCGGTGCATGAACTGGCGCGCCGACAGGTTGATGGCCAGCGGCACCGGCGCCATGCCCGCGCGCTGCCAGGCCATGCTCTGCTCGCAGGCGCGCCGGATCACCCACTCACCCACCGGCACGATCATGCCGTTCTCTTCCAGCGTGGGGATGAAGTCGTCCGGCATGACCAGGCCATGCTCGGGACGGCGCCAGCGCAGCAGCACCTCCAGCGCATGCACCCGGTTCGTCGCCATGTCCATGATCGGCTGGTAGAAGGGTTCGAACTCGCCGTTGGCCAGGGCCTGGCGCAGCTTGGACTCGAGTTCGCGCATGGCGAATGCGCGCGCAGCCGCGCTGTCCATCCGCTCGTTGAAGAACTGGTAGTTGTTGCGCCCAGCCGCCTTGGCCTGGTACATGGCGGCGTCGGCATGGCGCATCAGGAGGTCGACGTCGCCGCCGTCGTCGGGATACACGCAAATCCCGATCGAAGGCGAGATGTGCAGGCTGTGGCCCTCGAAGCGCACCGGCGCGCCGAGCACCTCGATGATCTTGTCGCCGACCTGGCTGCACTCTTCCAGCGAGCCGGCGCCCGGCACCAGCACCACGAATTCGTCGCCACCCAGGCGTGCCACCGTGTCGCTGGCGCGCACCGCATGGCACAGGCGGGCCGCGACTTCCTTGAGCAGGTAGTCGCCGGTGGCGTGGCCGAGCGAATCGTTGATGGTCTTGAAGCGGTCGAGGTCGAGGAACATCACGGCCAGGCGCGTGCCGGCGCGCCCTGCTGCGTGGATGGCCTGCTGCAGGCGGTCCGCCAGCAGCGCGCGGTTCGGCAGGCCGGTCAGGCTGTCGTGGTAGGCCATGTGGTGCACGCGCGCCTCGGCCTGGCGCCGTTCGACGATCTCGTCCTGCAGCAGCGCGTTGGCGCCGGCCAGTTCGGCGGTGCGCGCGCTCACCCGCAGTTCGAGCTCGTCGCGCGCGCGGCGCACCGCTTCGGCCGCCTCGTGCTGGGCCGTGACGTCGTCCACCAGCCACAGGCTGCGTCCGCCCGGATCGTCCTGGTCGAAAGGACGGCCCGACAGACGGCCCCAGAAGGTGGCGCCGTCGCGCCGGCACAGCAGGCGCTCGCTGACGCTGACGCGGCCGGCGGCGAAGTCGCGCGCCGTGTCCAGGCGCGCGGCCTGCCAGCCGTCGGCATCGGGATACAGCGAACGGATCGAGACGCCGGTCATCGCTCCCGGCGCATGGCCGAACAGCTCTTCCATCTTGCGGTTGCCGTGCAGCGTATGGCCGTTCTCGACCACGGCGATGCCCAGCACGGCGGTGTCGAAGATCGCCTGGTTTTCCAGGAGCGCCTCGCGCAGCGCCTGCTCGTCGCGGCGCTGGCGGGTGCGGTCCTCGACAATCCAGACATAGCCGTGCGCGAGGTCGTCGGGATTGACCGGGTAGCCGATCACCTTGCCCCAGATCGGGGTGCCGTCCTTCTTCGCCAGCTGGATCTCGGCTTCGTAAGTGGCGCCGCGCGCGAACAGCGGATAGGCCGCGGCGGCGATGCGCTCGAAGGCGGCGGGACTCGGGTGCAGGACCTGCACCGGCAAGCCCTCGCATTCGCCCTGCCCATAGCCGAATACCTCGAGGAAACCGGCGTTGCAGCGCCGGATGCGCTGCTCGCGCGTGAACATGATGGCCAGCGAGGCGTTGTTCAGCAGCGCCTGCAGCTCGCGCCGCGCCTGGCGCGTCTCGCTCACGTCCTCGATGAGGCGGAAGGGACACTCGGGGTTTTCGTAGCTGCCGCCCTTGGCCAGCGCGGCGAAAGCTTCGTCGCGGAAGGACTGATAGGCTTCGGGCGTGGCGAACATCTCGCCGGCATCGCGGTCGGCCAGTTCGTCCACCGTGTAGCCGACCATCTCGGCCAGGCGCGGATTGCATTCCTTGAGCAGGCCCGGCTTGGTGAAGACGATGCCGACCGGCGCATGGTCGAGGATCGCCTGCTGCTCGAGCATGGTCTTGCGCAGCGCTTCCTGGCCGCGCTCATAGGCGCTGACGTCGGTGAAGACGAAGCTGGCGCCGAACATGCCGCCGGCCTGCGGCAGCGGCCGCGAACGCACCTCGACGACCCGCGCCTGGCCATCGCTCGTGAGCGTGCCGCGCCAGCGCCTGTCGCCGCGCAGCGCCTTGCGCAACTCGACCGCGGCCTGGCGCGCCGCCCGTCCCGTGAACAGGTCGAGCAGCGGCCGGCCGAGCGGCGACGCACCCGCCAGTTCGGCCATCGCGGCATTCGCGGCGATGACCATGCCCGACGCGTCGCAGGCGCAGGCGGGGGCCGCGACCAGGTCCAGCGCTGCGCTGGCCACCGCGGGTGTGCTCGTAATTCTGTCCATTCAGGCCGATCCTCTTGCATGCGGCCTCTGTACGGACCGCTTTTATGTTGCAGGATGATAAACCAGGGTGGGTAGAATCACTACCAGGTATTGACAAAAAAACCCGGCGGCTGCAACGCAGCGGCCGGGCCGGGGCAGACCGTGGACAGCCTAGAACGCGTCGCCGGGCGCGCGTACCCATCCTTCCATCAGCACGCGCGCGCTGCGGCTCATCACCGCCTTGGTCACGCTCCACTCGCCGTCGACCAGCCTGGCTTCGGCGCCGACGCGCAGGGTGCCGGACGGATGGCCGAAGCGCACCGCGTCACGCTCGCCGCCGCCGGCCGCGAGGTTGACCAGGGTGCCGGGAATCGCGGCCGCGGTGCCGATGGCGACGGCCGCCGTGCCCATCATCGCGTGGTGGAGTTTACCCATCGAGAGCGCGCGCACCAGCAGGTCGATGTCGCCCGCCGCCAGCTGCTTGCCGCTTGACGTCGTGTGATCGATCGGCGAGGCGACGAAGGCCACCTTCGGCGTGTGCTGGCGTCCAACGGCTTCGCTCGTTTCCTTGATCAGGCCCATGCGCACGGCGCCATAGGCGCGGATGGTCTCGAACTTCGCCAGCGCGGCCGGGTCGCCGTTGATCGCTTCCTGGAGCTCCGCCCCGGTGTAGCCGAGTTCCTCCGCGTCGAGGAAGATGGTCGGAATGCCGGCATTGATCATGGTGGCCCGGAAGGTGCCGATGCCCGGCACCTCCAGCTCGTCGACCAGCTTCCCGGTCGGGAACATCGCGCCTCCTCCACCCTCCTCCTCGGCGGCCGGGTCCATGAACTCGAGCTGCACTTCGGCCGCCGGGAAGGTCACGCCGTCGAGTTCGAAGTCGCCGGTTTCCTGGACTTCGCCCTTCGTCATCGGCACGTGAGCGATGATGGTTTTACCGATGTTGGCCTGCCAGATGCGCACGACCGCCATGCCGTCCTGCGGCACACGCTCGGCTTCCACCAGGCCGCTGGCGATGGCGAAGGAGCCGACCGCCGAGGACAGGTTGCCGCAGTTGCCGCTCCAGTCGACGAAGGGCTTGTCGATCGAGACCTGGCCGAACAGGTAGTCGACGTCGTGGTCGGGGCGCGTGCTCTTCGCGACGATCACGGTCTTGCTGGTGCTCGAGGTGGCGCCGCCCATGCCGTCGATCTGCTTGCCATAGGGGTCGGGGCTGCCGATCACGCGCAGCAGCAGCTTGTCGCGGGCCGGGCCCGGAACGCGGGCGGCTTCCGGCAGGTCGTCGAGGCGGAAGAAGACGCCTTTCGAGGTGCCGCCACGCATGTAGGTGGCGGGGATTTTGATTTGGGGAGTGTGTGCCATTTTTTCGTGGTCCTTTTGATTGTGCGTATTGGTGGGCACAGAGCGCCCACCCTACAGTCCACCGTAGGGTGGGCGCCCCGTGCCCACCAATCACGTGCCGATCACGCTGCGACTTTGGACGAAGCCAGGAAGTCCTGCGCAAAGCGCTGCAGCACGCCGCCGGCCTCGTAGATCGACACCTCTTCCGCCGTATCGAGGCGGCAGGTCACCGGCACTTCGACGCGCTCGCCGTTGCGGCGATTGATGACCAGGGTGAGCACGGCGCGCGGCGTACGCTCGCCCACCACATCATAGGTCTCGGTGCCGTCCAGGCCCAAGGTCAGGCGATTCACGCCCGGCATGAACTCCAGCGGCAGCACGCCCATGCCGACCAGGTTCGTGCGGTGGATGCGCTCGAAGCCTTCGGCGACGATCGCTTCCACACCCGCCAGGCGCACGCCCTTGGCCGCCCAGTCGCGCGAAGAACCCTGGCCGTAGTCGGCGCCGGCGATCACGATCAGCGGCTGCTTGCGCTCCATGTAGGTCTCGATCGCTTCCCACATGCGGGTGACCTGCCCTTCCGGCTCGATGCGCGCCAACGAACCCGCACGCACGCTGCCGTCGGCATTGCGCACCATCTCGTTCTTCAGCGTCGGATTGGCGAAGGTCGCGCGCTGCGCCGTGAGGTGGTCGCCGCGGTGGGTCGCGTACGAGTTGAAGTCCTCTTCCGGCAGGCCCATCTTGAACAGGTATTCGCCGGCGGCGCTGTCGCCCATGATCGCGTTCGACGGAGACAGGTGGTCGGTCGTGATGTTGTCGCCCAGGAGCGCCAGCGGACGCATGCCGCTCAAAGTACGCTCGCCGGCCAGCGCGCCTTCCCAGTACGGCGGACGGCGGATGTAGGTGCTCATCTCGCGCCAGTCGTACAGCGGCGAGACGGCTTCGCCATCATCGGCCACGCGCGCGAACATCGGCGTGTAGACCTTGCGGAACTGTTCCGGCTTCACGCTCTGCTCGATCACGGCATCGATCTCGGCATCGCTCGGCCAGATGTCGGCCAGCTTCACCGGCTTGCCCTGTGCGTCCGTGCCCAGCACGTCCTTTTCGATGTCGAAGCGGATCGTGCCGGCGATCGCATAGGCGATCACCAGCGGCGGCGAGGCCAGGAAGGCCTGTTTCGCGTACGGGTGGATGCGGCCGTCGAAGTTGCGGTTGCCCGACAGGACGGCGGTTGCATACAGGTCGCGCTCGATGATCTCCTGCTGGATCACGGGATCGAGCGCGCCACTCATGCCGTTGCAGGTGGTGCAGGCAAAGGCGACCACGCCGAAGCCGAGGGCTTCCAGTTCCGGCATCAGGCCCGCCTCTTCCAGGTAGAGCGAGACGGCTTTCGAGCCCGGCGCCAGCGAGGATTTCACCCAGGGCTTGCGCAAGAGGCCCAGTTTGTTGGCGTTACGTGCCAGCAGGCCGGCGGCGATCATGTTGCGCGGGTTATTGGTGTTGGTGCAGCTGGTGATCGCCGCGATGATCACGGCGCCGTCCGGCATCTTGCCCGGCTCGTTCTCCACCACGCCCGCGATGCCGCGCGCGGCCAGCTCCGAAGTCGGCACGCGCTTGTGCGGGTTCGACGGGCCGGCGATGTTGCGCACGACGCTAGACAGGTCGAAGCGCAGCACGCGCTCGTACTCGGCGTTGACCAGACTGTCGGCCCAGAGACCGGTTTCCTTCGCATAGTCCTCGACCAGCTTGACCTGTTCGTCTTCGCGGCCGGTGAGTTTCAGGTACTTGATGGTCTGCTCGTCGATGTAGAACATCGCGGCGGTGGCGCCGAATTCCGGCGCCATGTTCGAGATCGTCGCGCGGTCGCCCAGGGTCAGGTTGGCTGCGCCTTCGCCGAAGAACTCCAGATAGGTCGAGACGACCTTCGAGTTGCGCAGGAACTCGGTCAGCGCCAGCACCACGTCGGTCGCGGTGATGCCGGGCTGCGGCTTGCCGGTGAGCTCGACGCCGACGATGTCCGGCAGGCGCATGTAGGACGCGCGGCCCAGCATGACGCTCTCGGCTTCCAGCCCGCCCACGCCGATCGCGATCACGCCAAGGGCGTCGACCATCGGGGTGTGCGAGTCGGTGCCGACCAGGGTATCGGGGAAGGCGACGCCGTCCTTTACCTGCACCACGGGCGACATGCGCTCGAGGTTAATCTGGTGCAGGATGCCGTTCCCCGGCGGGATCACGTCCACGTTCTGGAAGGCCTTCTTGGTCCAGTCGATGAAGTGGAAACGGTCTTCGTTGCGGCGGTCCTCGATGGCGCGGTTCTTCGCGAACGCGTCCGGATCGAAGCCGCCGCACTCCACGGCCAGCGAGTGGTCGACCACCAACTGGGTCGGCACTACAGGGTTCACGAGGGCCGGGTTGCCGCCCTCCTGCGCAATGGCGTCGCGCAGGCCGGCGAGATCCACCAGCGCCGTCTGGCCCAGGATGTCGTGGCAGACCACGCGCGCGGGGAACCAGGGGAAGTCGAGATCGCGCTTGCGTTCGATAAGCTGCTTCAGGGACGGCACCAGGGCCATCGGCTCGCAGCGGCGCACCAGGTTTTCGGCCAGCACGCGCGAGGTGTAGGGGAGCTTGTCCCAGGCACCGGCTTCGATACTGTCGACGGCGTCGCGCGCGTCGAAGTAATGCAGATTGGTGCCGTGCAGGGGTTTGCGGTATGCGTTGTTCATGATGTTACCAATGAGAGTTGTCGGTGCTGCTTGGCGAAATAGCGCCCGTCGTGCAGGAAGGCGTCGGGCTCGAGGCCGAACTGGCGGAAGCCGAAGCGCTCGTACAAAGCCTCGGCCGCGCTGTTGCCGTCGTGGACGGTGAGCGTGATCTGGCGGATGAAGCCCAGTTCACGCGCGAACGCAATGAGATGCGTCACCAGCGCGGCGCCGATGCCCTCGCGCTGGCGCTCCGGATCGACGACCAGCGCGTTCAGGCTGGCCGAGTGACGGATCTTGGCGCCGTCCTGCGTGCGCAGGCAGATCGCGCCGACCAATTCGATGCCGTCGAAGGCGCCGAGCCAGTATTCGCCTTTCGTCGCCAGGCGCTTCTCAGCCCACGACAAGGGCTGTTCCAAAGCCTCCTCGACCGCAGGCCGGAAGGCGTGCGGAAAGGCGCGCAGGCCCGCCAGCCGCAGCGCACGGTACTGCGCGGCGTCGGCGGGACCGAGCCGGCGTACTGCATGCGCCGCGGTTGACGGGGAATGGATCATTTACGGTCGGCGATCGGCACGAACTGCAGGTCTTCCGGACCGACGTAGTTCGCGCTCGGACGGATGATCTTGTTGTCGATGCGCTGCTCAATGATGTGGGCGGACCAGCCGGAAGTGCGCGAGATGACGAACAGCGGCGTGAACATCGCGGTCGGCACGCCCATCATGTGGTAGGACACGGCCGAGAACCAGTCGAGGTTCGGGAACATCTTCTTGACTTCCCACATCACCGATTCCAGGCGCTCGGCGATGTCGAACATCTTCATCGAGCCGGCCGACTGCGACAGCGAACGCGCGACTTCCTTGATGACCACGTTGCGCGGGTCGCTGATGGTGTAGACCGGGTGGCCGAAGCCGATCACGACTTCCTTGTTCGCCACGCGATTGCGGATGTCGGCTTCGGCTTCGTCGGCGTTCTCGTAGCGCTTCTGGATGTCCAGGGCGACTTCGTTGGCGCCGCCGTGCTTCGGTCCGCGCAGCGCGCCGATCGCGCCGGTGATGGCCGAGTGGATGTCGGAACCGGTGCCGGCGATGACGCGCGCGGTGAAGGTCGAGGCGTTGAACTCGTGCTCGGCGTAGAGGATGAGCGAGGTGTGCATCGCGCGCACCCACTCTTGCGGCGGGGTCGTGCCGTGCAGCAGGTGCAGGAAGTGGCCGCCGATCGAATCGTCGTCGGTCTCGGTCTCGATGCGCTTGCCGTTGTGGCTGTAGTGGTACCAGTAGAGCAGCATCGAGCCGAAGGAGGCCATCAGGCGGTCCGCGATGTCGCGCGCGCCGGCGATGTTGTGATCGTCCTTTTCCGGCAGCGCGCAGCCCAGCGCCGAAACACCGGTACGCATCACGTCCATCGGATGGCTGCCGGCCGGCAGCGCTTCCAGCGCCAGCTTCACCGCCTGCGGCAGGCCGCGCAGCGACTTCAGCTTGGCTTTATAGCCCTTCAGTTCGGCGGCGGTCGGCAGTTTGCCATGCACCAGCAGGTAGGCGATCTCTTCGAATTCGCAGGAGTTGGCGACATCGAGAATGTCGTAGCCGCGGTAGTGCAGGTCGTTGCCCGACTTGCCGACCGAGCAGAGGGCCGTGTTGCCGGCGGCGACACCCGACAGGGCGACGGATTTCTTTGGCTTGAAGGTAGGTGCTTGTTCAGTCATGTTGGTCTCCTGATGTCGATTATTTTTTCTGGGCGGCGAACAGCGCATCGAGCTTTTGTTCGAAGTCGTGGTAGCCGATGCGCTCGTACAGCTCGGCGCGGGTCTGCATGGTGTCGACCACGGCTTGCTGGCTACCGTCGCGGCGAATCGCAGTGTAGACGTTTTCGGCCGCCTTGTTCATGGCGCGGAAGGCCGACAGCGGGTACAGCACGATGCCGACGTCCGCGGTCTTGAGTTCTTCGACGGTGAACAGCGGGGTGGCGCCGAACTCGGTGATGTTGGCCAGGATCGGCACGCCGACGGCTTTCGCGAAGCGCGAGTACATGGCCAGGTCGGTCATCGCTTCCGGGAACACCATGTCGGCGCCCGCTTCGACACAGGCCACGGCGCGCTCGATCGCGGCATCGATGCCCTCCACGGCCAGCGCATCGGTGCGCGCCATGATCACGAAGTTCTCGTCGGTGCGGGCGTCCACCGCCGCCTTGATGCGGTCGACCATCTCCTGCTTGGAAACGATCTCCTTGCCGGGACGGTGGCCGCAGCGCTTGGCGCCGACCTGGTCTTCGATGTGCATCGCGGCGGCGCCAAACTTGATCATCGATTTCACGGTGCGGGCGACGTTGAAGGCGGACGAGCCGAAGCCGGTGTCGACGTCGACCAGCAGCGGCAGGTCGCAGACGTCGGTGATGCGGCGCACGTCGGTCAGCACATCGTCCAGGTTCGAGATGCCGAGGTCGGGCAGGCCAAGCGAGCCGGCGGCGACGCCGCCGCCCGACAGGTAGATGGCCTTGAAGCCGGCGCGCTTGGCCAGCAGCGCGTGGTTGGCATTGATGGCGCCGACGACTTGCAGCGGCGATTCTTCTTGGACGGCTTGACGGAACTTGGCGCCTGCGGATTGGATCATGGGGTCTCCTGGTGAATCGGTGATGAATGGCCTTCTTGTTTGCAAAGACCGTGCCAGCATGCGCTTCCAGCTTGGACCACGTCAAAACGGCATCGTTTCAAGCACTTAGGCATCAAAATCGGGAGAATTGAAACGGATCGGCGTTTCATCGACGTTTCAACTGAAACAAGTGAAACAGGCTTGCGGTAAAATTGCAACATGGGCCCTCTTTCACCTGTTCCACAAGACATCGACAAACCGGTCATCTGGACCGTTTCCGTATCACGCCTGTCCGAGCTGTTCCGTGACATCACGGTCGAATATGATCACCTGGCCACCATCGAGCCGATCGGCCTCGGTTTCGACGAGGCGGCACGCCACATCCGCGAACGGATGGCGACCGAGCGCTGTGACGTCGTCATCGCGGCCGGCTCGAACGGGGCCTACCTGAAAGGACGGGTGTCGGCGCCGGTCATCGTCGCCAAGGCCAGCGGCTACGACGTGATGGGTGCGCTGGCGCGGGCGCGCAAGGTGTCCAAGCGCATCGGCGTCATCAGCTACCAGCAGCTCCTGCCCGAACTGGCCGATTTCAGCGCCACCTTCGGCCTGCCGGTACTCCAGCGCAGCTACGTGACGCGCGAGGACGCGCGCGCAACGATGGACGAGATGAAGGCGGCCGGGATCGAGGTCATCGTCGGCGCCGGCATGATCACCGACCTGGCCGAGGAAGCGGGCCTGACCGGCATTTTCCTGTATTCGGCCGCCTCGATCCGCCAGGCCTTCGACGATGCGCTGGAACTGGCGCGCCTGACCCACCTGGAAGCGAACCGCATCCGGCGCGGCCCCGCCAACGAACCACGGCGCGCACGGCGCGGCCTGAACGATCTGCGGGGCGAGTCCGAAGCGATGGAGCGCCTGCGCCAGACCGTGGTCCTGTACGCGCGCTCGCCGGCCACGGTCCTGATCCAGGGCGAGACCGGCAGCGGCAAGGAACTGGTGGCGCAAGCCATCCACCGCGAAGGGCCGCGCAACTTGGGTGCGAACCGGCCCTTCGTCGCCGTAAACTGCGGCGCGATCGCAGAGTCCTTGCTGGAATCGGAACTCTTCGGCCACGAGGAAGGCGCCTTCACGGGCGCGCGCCGCGGCGGCCACGCCGGCCTGTTCGAGGCGGCCAACCGCGGCACCCTGTTCCTCGACGAGATCGGCGAAATGCCGCTGGGCCTGCAGACGCGCCTGTTGCGGGTGCTGGAAGAGCGCGAAGTGATGCGGGTCGGCGGCACGCGGCCGGTGCCGATCGACGTGCGCGTGGTCAGCGCCACCCACTGCGACCTGGAAGCGCGGGTGCGCGAGGGGCGCTTTCGCGCCGACCTGTTCTACCGGCTCGCGGTGCTGCGTTTGAGTTTACCGCCGCTGCGCGCGCGGGTGGCGGACATCGTGCCGCTCGCCGAGTGGTCGCTCAAGCAGTCGCTGGCGGCCTTGGGCGCGAAGCCGCATCCGAATCTGCACGCCGAGATTGGGGCTTGTGCGCCCCTGCTGACGGCCTACGCATGGCCGGGAAACGTGCGCGAGCTGCGCAACCTGATGGAGCGCCTGGCCCTGTTCCTGGCGGCCGAGCCGCTGCAGGCGCTGACGCCGAATTTTTTATTGGGGATTGCGCCGGAGCTGGGCGCAGCAGAACTGACGATAAACGACTCGCCTGCGCCGGCGCAGGAAGACGACGTCGCCGCGGTGCTGGCCCGTTTCGGCGGCCAGCGCGACGCTGCTGCGCGCCACCTCGGCATCAGCCGCACGACCCTGTGGCGGCGGCTGAAGGCGGGCACCTAGACAGGCAGGGTGCGGATCGCCTGCTTACTTCACGCAGGTAACGGCAGCCGTCTTGTCATCCGCGAGCGGGGCCGGCGTTTTAGTCGTCAGGTTGAGGGCAACGTGGGTCTTCGCGAGCGAACCGGGATTCGAGGTCCAGGTATCGGACAAAGGCCAGCCTTGCCCCGTAAGAGCAGCGGAAGCGGTCAACGCGGTCAGCTCGGCCTGGGTCGGCAGCCGCCATTCTGTAAGACCCTTGATCGTCGAGTTCGTGCAAAACGCCTGCGCATTATCCCAATTCATCGCGCCTGCAGTAGGAGGCATCCATACCAGGCCACCCTGATTCACATAACCTACCACCGTAAAGGTCGTGCTGGTCGAAGTCGGGTTATAGCTGCCCATTTGCCCCTGCTGGGCTGTAATGGTACCGGTGCCGGCCGTCTTGGCGATCAGCTTGGTCCCGCTGACCTCGGCCACGGCCGGGTTGTTGCTGCTGAAACTGAAAGGTGCGGGGCTTTTCGAGCTAGGCGCCTTCAGGTCGACCGTGTCGCCTTCCGCCACACTGATTGCCGGGAATTCGCCGAGCTGGACGCCATCATTGTTCCCTCCACAGCCGCCCACCAGGGCGAGAGTACAGGCGGCAGCAAGGGCAAGCAGATTTTTGGTCATGGAATTGGCCGTATGAAAAATAGTGCTCCAGTATAACATTTATATCTGGAAAAATTGACAAGTTTTGTGGCGAAAGAGCGGCAGCCATGCTAACGCCCGGCCCCGTCTCCACGCTTGAGAAAGCGCATATCGATATGCGTTTATCTAGCTTTTTAGCCAACAATCTCTCGTGTTAAGGTGGCGCCCCGGCGGCCTGGAGAAGGCGCGATCGCGATTCGCGCAAATGCAAACACGCCTTCTTCAAACCGCCGTACCATGTCTTTTTCACCACGGCCGGGTGCCCATCTGCGCCCGCTCATCCGCGCTCGCGGCGCCCACAAGGCGCCTCTCTGGAGGCAACATGCAACGCGATATGCAAGGCAATATGGACGCCAGTAAGCAAGATGCGTCTCAAGCGGCAATCTTCTCCCTGATCGGCAATACCCCGCTGGTGCAGGTCACCCGCATGGATACCGGTCCGTGCCAGCTGTTTCTGAAACTGGAATCGCAGAACCCCGGCGGCTCGATCAAGGACCGCATCGGCCGCGCCATGATCGAGCAGGCCGAGCTCGACGGCAGCCTGCAGCCCGGCGGCACCGTGGTCGAGGCCACCGCCGGCAATACCGGCCTCGGCCTGGCGCTGGTGGCGCGCATCAAGGGCTACCGGGTGGTGCTGGTCGTGCCCGATAAAATGGCGGCCGAAAAGATCCTGCACCTGAAAGCGCTCGGCGCCGAGATCCACCTCACCCGCTCCGACGTCGGCAAGGGTCATCCCGAGTACTACCAGGACGTCGCCGCGCGCCTGGCGAGCGCGATCCCGGGCGCCTGGTTCGCCGACCAGTTCAACAACCCTGCCAACCCGCGCGCCCACGAAACCACG
>Ga0308160_10004496_pt1 | contig 14912 bp, 19 predicted proteins | sample PhyFR1_FD_201036 | JGI IMG/M metagenome (GOLD analysis project Ga0308160, IMG submission 201036) | Phyllosphere microbial communities from UC Gill Tract Community Farm, Albany, California, United States - DLSLF.R1 | ecosystem: Host-associated > Plants > Phyllosphere > Unclassified | place: USA...
TGGAGCCGATCGACATCGTCGACCTGCAGGCGCGCGGCGCCTCCAACCGGGCCGAGGAACTGCGCCTGGAACTGTACGAGAAGGTCAACGCGCTGGGCATCGGCGCGCAGGGCCTGGGCGGCCTGACTACGGTGCTGGACATCAAGGTCAAGGACTATCCGACCCATGCCGCCAACCTGCCGGTGGCGCTGATCCCGAACTGCGCGGCCACCCGCCATGCGCACTTCACCCTGGACGGCAGCGGCCCGGTGATGCTGGAACCGCCGTCGCTGGAGGACTGGCCCAAGCTCACCTACAACCCGAGCAACGCGCGCCGGGTGAACCTGGACACCATCACCCGCGAAGAGGTCGCCAGCTTCAAGCCGGGCGAGGTGATCCTGCTCAACGGCAAGCTGCTGACCGGCCGCGACGCCGCACACAAGCGCATGATCGACATGCTCAACCGCGGCGAGACGCTGCCGGTGGACTTCACCAACCGCTTCATCTACTACGTCGGCCCGGTCGATCCGGTGCGCGACGAAGTGGTGGGTCCGGCCGGTCCGACCACCGCCACGCGCATGGACAAGTTCACCCGGCAGATGCTGGAGCAGACCGGCCTGCTCGGCATGGTCGGCAAGTCCGAGCGCGGCGACGCGGCGATCGAGGCAATCCGCGACAACAAGGCGGTGTACCTGATGGCGGTCGGCGGTTCGGCCTACCTGGTGTCCAAGGCGATCAAGGCATCGCGCGTGCTGGCGTTCGAAGACCTGGGCATGGAGGCGATCTACGAGTTCGAGGTCAAGGACATGCCGGTCACCGTGGCGGTGGATTCCAGCGGCGAGTCGGTGCACAAGACCGGCCCGCGCGAATGGCAATCGCGCATCGGCAAGATTCCGGTGGTGGTCGAGCCGGCCTGAGCCGGCGCCGCGCGCAGGCGCGGCATGACATGCGAGACTGCCGCCGCCGTGGTCATCCGGCTGCGGCGACCTACCAGGAGATTGCATGAGCGCCACCCTGTACTACTCGCCCAGCACCGCCGCCCTGGTGGTGCACTGGCTGCTGATCGAACTGGACGTGCCGCATACGCTGCACGCCCTGGACTTCGAACGGCGCGAGCACAAAGCGCCGGAGTACCTGCAGCTCAATCCGGCCGGCGTGGTGCCCACGCTGGTGCTGGACGGGCAGGTGCTGACCGAGGCGGCGGCGATCGTGCTGCACCTGGCCGACCTGCATCCGCAGGCCGGGCTGGCGCCGCCGCCCGGCAGCCCGGCGCGTGCCGATTACTACCGCTGGATGTTGTTCTGCGCCAACACGCTGCAGCCGGCCTACCGCGCCTGGTTCTATCCGGACGAGCCGGCCGGTGCCGACAACGCCGACGCCAGCAAGGCGCAGGCGCAGCGGAAGCTGGAGGCGGCCTGGGAACAGGTCGCGCAACATCTGCAGGCGCATGGCCCGTATCTGCTCGGCGAGCAGCTGTCGGCCGCCGATTTCATGTTGACGATGATGATGCGCTGGTCGCGCAACATGCCGCGGCCCAGCGATAGCTGGCCGGCGCTGCAGGCGCATGCGCAGCGGATGAAGGCGCGTCCTGCGTTCCAGGAAACCTACCGCCGCGAAGGCCTGACCGACTGGACCTGAGTCCGGCGGCGGCGATGTGGCGCGGCGGCCGCTGACGGCCGCCGCGCGATTGCGTTGCGAGGCCGTTCGGGCCTCAGTACCACTCCAGCAGCGACACGCCCAGGCCCACGTAGGTGGCGCGGTGGTTGTAGTCGATCATGCTCTCGCCGTAGCCGTCGAACACCTGCACATGGCCGCGCAGCAGGTTGCTGATCGGGAAGCCCCAGTCCAACTGCACCGCGCCGTGCGAGCGGTCGCCGCTGCGCAGCGAATGCCGCGCCATCAGCGAGATCTCGTGGCCGCCACGGTTGTAGGTCAGGGTCGCGTCGCCGCGGCCCATGTAGTCCTCGATGTCCGGGTTGTTGTCCTGGCGGTCGCTCTCGGGGATCCGGTACCACGGGCGCAGCACCAGCGCCCAGTTCTCGCGGTCCAGGCCGACGTTGAGGATCGCCCGGTTCCAGCTGCGCGAGAACGGATCGCTGCGGCCGTTGGACTGGTGGGTGAGCTGGATCCCGGTCATCCGCCCCTTCCAGCCGAACAGGCTGTAGTTGTTGCGGAACACCAGCGCCAGCTCCGGCTCGTAGTTGGTCTCGCGGAACGGGCGCGACTGCTCGCTGTTGTAGACCTGCCAGCGCGAACTCTGGGTATAGGCGCCCCACAGGTCGCCGTTGTCGCCGAAGATGTTCTCCACGATCTTGGTCTTGAAGCTGAGCTGGAACTTGGCCTCGATGCTGTCCAGCGATTCGGGGCTGGTCACCGTGTTGTTCGGATTCGGCGAGGACGGCGTCTCGTTCTTCTTGCTGGTCCAGAACGCCGGCAGCAGGTACACCGGCTTGTAGGCGCGCAGTTGGAAGGTCCCCAGCTTGGAGTCCTTGGCCAGCTCCCAGCGGCTGTCCAGCAACGAGCCCTTGCCGGCGTTGGCGATGGTGGCGTCGTAGTGGTCGTCCTTGAACAGCGAGGCGGTGCGCTGGCGGGCACGCTGCGCCAGGCCGGCGTCCTGCGGGATCGACGCATCCAACTGCTGCTTCTGGTTCTCGCTGGCCATCTTCGCCGCCGCATCGGCGGCCTGCGGATCGGCGACCCGGCGCGACAGCGCCTGGTCGTAGCAGGACAGGCGCGCGGCGTCGCTGGTAATCGCGACGCAGGCCTCCGGCGAGGCAGGAGTGGGCATCACTTCCTGGGCGTGGGCAAGCGGCATCGCCGCGAAGGACAGCAGCAACAGGGGACGGGCCGGGCGATGCATCATGCAGGTTCTCTCGAAAACGGGCGGCGCGGGCGGTGGTGCGCTGCCGAGGTGAATAGCCGGCTGCGAAAATACAGCAGCCGCCATAACGGAGTCATCACGCGTTCATCTCGCCGCGCCGATGGGGGTCCTCACAACAGCCAGGCGGCTGCGAACAGGCCGACCATCGCCAGCGCCAGGGCCAGCTTGGCGGCGGTGCCCAGCACGATGCCCAGCCAGGTGCCGAGGCCGACCTTGGTCGCCTGCTGCAACTGCCGGCCATGCCAGTACTCGCCGGCCAGCGCGCCGACGAAGGGGCCGACGAACAGGCCGATCGGCATGAAGAACAGGCCCGCCACGCTGCCCAGCACCGAACCCCACAGCGCCTTGCGGCTGGCGCCGACGCGCTTGGCGCCGAACACGGTGGCCAGGAAGTCGACCAGGAACGACAGCAGGGTCAGCACGCCGAGCACCACCAGCATCACCCAGCCCACGCGCTGGAAACCGTCGGCCCAGGCCGCCAGCACCAGCCCGGCGAACAGCAGCGGCATCCCCGGCAGGGCCGGCAGCACCACCCCGGCCAGGCCCAGCACCACCAGCAGCCCGGCGACGATGTAGTAGATGAACGTAGGATCCACGCGGTGTGCTCCGGGACGATTTGGGGGTTGACAGAAAGGGTGTTTTTGCTGATTGCATTTTCATTTTCGCCGCGGTAAGTTTTCAGCCGCTGCGTTTGCAAAGGTCACCGTGAATCGTGGCCCGATGCGGTAGATCCAAACGATCCGCTACAGCGTTATACCTCGCTTCCTCCTTGCAACCAGCCGCCGAACCCACGGCGTACCCACCCCTGAGACTGTTTCAAGGAGTAAGTCCATGACTGACGGCAATCGCGAAAACGGCACCGTGAAGTGGTTCAACGATGCCAAGGGCTTCGGTTTCATCAGCCGCGAGAACGGCGAGGACGTGTTCGTGCACTTCCGCGCGATCCAGACCCAAGGCTTCAAGAGCCTGAAGGAAGGGCAGAAGGTCAGCTTCACCGTGGTGCAGGGCCAGAAGGGCCTGCAGGCCGACGCGGTGCAGCCGGTCTGACCCCCCGGCGCGCCCTGCCCGGCGCCGAGCCCACGCCCAGCAAAAAGGCCCGCAGTGCGGGCCTTTTTGCATTGCGGCAGACGCCTGGCGGCGGCTGCGCTTAGCGCGGCACCACGCGGCCGTTGACCACGCGCACATAGGTGTTCTCGCGGATCCCGGCCAGATCGCGCTGGTTGACCACGATCACCCGGCCATCGTCCATCTGCACGTGCACGTCGTAGCTGTCGCTGGTGACGTTGTTCTGGATCTGGTTGCCGGCCAGGGCGCCGGCGGCGGCACCGGCCACGGCCGATACGTTCTGGTTGCCCTTGCTGCCGCCGGTGTGGTCGGAGATCTCATGGCCGGCGATCGCGCCGACGATGCCGCCCAGGACCGCGCCGGTGCCGGTCGGCGCAGTGCGGCCGGAGCCCACCGTGTCGATGCGGGTGACGATGCCGCAGTCCGCGCAGCGGTTGTCCGAATAGCCGCGCGACGGTTGGCTATAGCCGCCGCCACCACCGCCGCCGTAGCCGGGCGACGTGGCGCAGCCGGCCAATGCCATAACGGCGACGGCGCCAGTGGCCAGTAGATGAATCTTCATGTGTGCTCTCCTCGACAGACGGTGGACCGCGGCAGCCCCGCGTTTGCACGCATCCTGTTCGCCAGCGTGTGAATGCAACGCCAATCGCCGCGCGCATAGGGTGCCGACGTGCTGCAGCGTCAGGGGGAATTCATCGAGAAGCTCGATCCGCGGGTCAGCGGAAATCGCGATGGCAGGCGTCGCAGCCGTCGTCGATCCGGTGGGTGAGCTGGTCGAGCGCGGCGCAGGTGGTCGGCAGCGGGGCCTGCGCCGCATCCAGCGTGGCGCGCAGCGCCCCGGCATGCTGCTGGAAGCGGCTGTCGTCGCTGAGTCCGGGAAACGCGGTTTCCAGGTCGTTGCCGAGCAGGCGCAGCGTATGCACACGCGCTTGCAGGTCGGCGGCGCTGCAGCGGTTCTGCGCATGGCTGCGTTGCAGCAAGGCCAGTTGCTTGTCCATCACCTGCATCAGGCTGCGCGGGAACGGATCTTGCCGCGCCTGCAGCGCGCGCATCGACATCACCGTCGCGACCAGGCCGATCAGGATCCCGGCGAGCAGCACGAACAGGTAGCGGGAGGCAGTGGAGGCGGGCGGGCTGGCCATGGGGCGGGCTGGCGGGAGGAAAGCGCGATAGTACGCCGGCCGCCGAGCTGCGTGGCGTCGCCGCCGCATCGTCGCCGATGAAATAAACTGCGCGCATGAACGAACAACTGCGTGAGCGCTTCGCCGGTATCGACCGGCTGTACGGGCGCGGGACCATCGAGCGCCTGGCGCAATGCCGCGTGGCGGTGGTGGGCATGGGCGGCGTCGGCTCGTGGGTGGTGGAGGCGCTGGCGCGGTCGGCGGTCGGCCATCTGACCCTGATCGATGCCGACGACATCTGCGTGTCCAACACCAACCGCCAGTTGCCGGCGCTGGAAGGGCAGTACGGGCGCAACAAGGCACGGGCCATGGCCGAACGCTGCGTGGCGATCAACCCGGCGATCGAGACTACCGCGGTCGAGGCCTTCTTGACCCCATCCAACATCGCCGAGCTGCTGGGTACCGGGTTCGACCTGGTCATCGATGCCTGCGACAGCTTCCGGGTCAAGGTCGAGACCATCGCCTGGTGCCGCCGGCGCAAGCTGCCGCTGCTGACCGTGGGCTCGGCCGGCGGGCGCACCGACCCGACCCTGGTGCGCATCCGCGACGTGTCGCGCACCGAGCACGACGCGATGCTGGCGCTGATCCGCAAGAAGCTGCGCAGCGAGTTCAACTTCCCCAAGAACCCGCAGCGCTACTTCGGCGTGCCGGCGGTGTATTCGCTGGAGAACGTGCGCTACCCGCAGGCCGACGGCAGCGTCTGCGGGCTGCGCCCGCAGCTGGGGCCGGATGCGGCGCTGAATCTCGACTGCGGCGCCGGGCTGGGCGCGGCCACGCACATCACCGGCGCGTTCGCCTTCGCCGCGGCGGGCAAGGCGCTGGAGATGCTGTTGAAGCCCAAGCGCGAGCAGCCGGCAATGGCGGCGGCGCTGGAAGCGGAGTAGCGAGTGGAAGCGGTTGTCCGCCCCATGGGCCTGGTAACCGACTCGCGCCTGCCGACCTGACAGACCTCCATCACGGGTTCTTTTCCAGATAGAACTTGAGGTACTTCCTTGGCCGTTCCTGGAAGGCTCTTGCCTTGCCGAGGCGGTGGGCTTGGTCGAAATAGCGATAGGCCTCGGCATATTCTTCCAGCTCGAAGTGCGCCATTCCCAGGTCGATCAAGGGGCCGGTGTCGATATCCGATTCGCTGGCCTGTAGCGACTTCTGCGCCCACTGTCTGGCGGCGGCGAAGTCGGCGCTGTCGAAATACAGGTTGTAGAAAGAGCCGGTGATCCATGCCGACAATGGTGGCCATTCCAGCTTCGGCTCGGGCAGCAAGTCCCAGGCGCGCTGGTATGCCGACCGGGCGGCGTCTTTGTCGCCGCGCTCGTCCAGCGCATTGCCGGACTCCATGATGTCCATTATTTCTTTTGCCAGCTCAGGGTTGCCGTCGGCCAGGTCTTTCATGCACTACCCGTGTATCGAGTCGTCGAGGTTGAGGCGTCAGTATAGGGACTGTGGATGTCCATGGCCTTGACTGGTGACGCGCGTGTGCAGAACGCCTTATACGGCACCTATCACGCCTTGCGCCCAAAATACCTGCAGCGCTACCTCAGCGAGTTCTGCTATCACTTCAACCGACGCTTCGACCTGGTCGCCTTGGTGCCGCGATTGAGCTGCGCCGCCCTCCACACTCCACTGCTGCCCTATCGGGTTGCTACGTTGGATGCGTGATGTGGGCAATCAGGTATGCGCAAGATTCGTTGGCGCGGGCGCAATCTTCTCGTTCGGTCACCAGTTGCTCGGCACTCCATCCTCGTCATCGATGGAAATCTCGGTGCGCAACTTGATCCATCGGAAAAAGGCGGACAGTTCGGCTTCGATGCTGGGCGGGTGGGCGCTGACTTCCACCAAGATGCGTTCCTTTTCCAGAATCAGGCGCGCGTCGTAATCCCAGTCGTGCGGATGTCTTGGCTCGGCGCCCATCAAGCGGAATTCGATCTCCCTCAATGCATCGGAACAGGTGCTCAGGCCGGCAATTTTTCGCCGTATCTCTTGCAGATGGGCCGCGTACCAGCTCCTGCCTTCAAAACGTACCGTGAATTCTGCCGACATCGGATTGGTGTTTCCTGACGCTATGTGCGGGATCGGCATGCCGCCATCGTGGTGGGTCGTTCGATCAGCAGGATTGAACGACCGTATGGAACGTGCGCGTCGGCTCCTCGAGAAACAAGTAGGCCTGGGAGTTGTCGTGGCTCAGACCGCCGATGTCGATTTGCCCGAGGAAGACCATCGGTTTCCCATCTTTTATCGGCCACGCGGGTGCTTGCAGCCATCGCGGTGGCTTCTTCAGCGAGCGGAAATCGCCTGCTATTTTTTTCTTCAAACACGCTTCCAGTTCCTTGGGGGCAAGCGTTCTATGGTCCTCGATGAGGCGGGACAGATAGCCCGGCGGCAGGGACAGCCACTTTGGCTGAACTCTCAGCGCGAGGTTGAAGAGTGTCTCGTAGCTTCGGTCCACCCTGTGGGTTATGTTCTTCCGTTGCAGGAATTCGGCCAGCAGGGTTTGAGTATTGTATATGGACCCGAGATCGTCATAGTCCTGACGGATGAGGTAGGTGTACAGGTCGGCATCCGTCACATAGGCAGGTAGCCGATTCTCGATATTCAGCAGTTGCTCAAGCGATGGGTCGGTATGCAGCATTCTCTCGAATTCCTTCGGCGAGATGGATGCCTCGACAAATTGCTTTACGATTTCTATGGCAGTCACTGCTTGTCCTTGGAAGCCGATTCCATGGCCACGAGTTCTTCATACTGCGCTGGCTCCGAGCCTGGGCCAGCGGGCAGCCACTCGTCATCGATCTTCTGGTAGCTGCCAGCTCTATGAGGATGGCGGACGAGGATGTCGTCAATTGCGCGCTGAAAACTATTTTCTTCGTGCCAGACGCTGCCGCATTCGCCGCAGCCGCGGAATGGCGGCGGATGCGTGTCGATCAGATCCACCCATCCTGCGCATCCGGCAAGCGGACACCGATAGTTTTCCGCCCGGTCATGGGGTGCGGGGCTGTCGCCAACCGCGACGTATTGGGTGGAAGCGCCGCAGCGTGGGCACTCCAGCATGATGAAGCGCTGGCCTCTCGCCACCAGCGGCACAACGAACGCCTGCTGCCGCATGTCCAGTTGGAAGTTGTCCTTGCAGATTTGGCACTGAGCGTTGGTCATCGGTTCCATAAGACGATTTTTGGGCGCCAGTCCTATCGGATTGCCCGCATCGGCGCCAGAAGAAAAATGGTTGCAAGCCGGTGGCGCGCGCATCCTCGCCACGCCACTCAATCATGGCCGGGTATCCAGAACAGGCGTTTGCCGCCGCAGGCGATCATCCTCTCGAGCAGTTCGGTGAACGACTTGGCGACGAGCGTACTTTCGTCTGCGGTCGGATAGCTGTCCCAGAACGAATCGTAGCAGTAGCCGAAGCGGGGGCCGGCCTTCAACTCCACCGAAATGATCTGGTCCGCGCATCTGACCAGGACATGCCAGCCGGCCGAATCTGGATCGTCTAGGTCTTCTCCCAGGACGGCGAAGTCGGAGCGTTCGAGGTGCTGTGCCGATTGGATGGCATAGGGGTACGGCTGCGTCGAATGGATGACGGCACTACCGTAGCGTCGATAGAAGGCGGCCAGGTCGCTGGGTAGCGAGAGATCCTTGGGCAGTCCGGTGGAGGGTGTCGTCCGGCAGTCCGAGCGTTCGATCAGATCGATGATCTTTGCCTCGCTCATTCGCCCGCCTGCTTCGGACATTCATGGATGCAGCCCATGGTCGGTTCGCCGATGGCTGACCTGCCGGCGCGATGTCGTTTCAATGCGGCGGCACAGCGGTCGCATCCAGCCCGAACAGGCGCTGCGCATTGCGCGTGGTCTGTTCGGCGATCTCCGCGGCGGGCTGGCCGCGCAGCGTGGCGATCGTGTCCAGCACCGTGCGCAGCCGCGCCGGCTCGTTGCGCTCGCCGCGGATCGAGGCGTCGGGCTGGTCCGGGGCGTCGGTTTCCAGCAGCAACTGCTGCAGCGGCAGTTCGGCCGCCAGGCGCCGCAGCCGTTGCGCGCGGTCGTAGGTGACCGGGCCGCCGAGGCCGATCAGGAAATCCAGCGACTGCAGTTGCCGCGCCTGTTCCGGGCTGCCGGCGAAGCTGTGCACCACGCCGCGCAGACGCCCGACCTTGCGGATCGCCAGGATCACCGCGTCCACCGCGCGCCGCGCGTGCACGATCACCGGCAGGTCGAACTCGCGCGCCAGCTGCAGCTGGCCGGCGAAATACCGCTGCTGCTCGGCTTCGTCCAACCCGTCGACGAAGAAGTCCAGGCCGCATTCGCCAATCGCGCAGGGGCGCTCGCGTGCGATCCACTCGCCGAGCAATGGCAGATGCGCGGGGCGATGCTGGTCCAGGAACAGCGGATGCAGGCCGTAGGCCGGATACAGGCCGTCGGCCATCGTGCAGACCTCACGCAGCTTCGGCCAGGACGCCGCCGTCACCGCCGGCAGCACCTGCGCGGCGATGCCTGCCGCCTGCGCGCGCGCGATCACTGCGGCGCGGTCGCCGTCGAACTCGGCGGCGTCGAGATGGCAGTGGCTGTCGATCAGACGCATCGGCCGTCAGCGGCGCATGCGTCGCGCGCTGGACGCGATGGGTTCCGCTTCGACGGGCGCAGGCGTGCGGGTCTTCCAGTTGGCCAGCAACAAGGTGCCCAGGCCGAACACGATCTCGTCGATGAAGGGCAGCGGGTCGGGCAGCAGCACGCTCAGCACGAACAGGCCGGCGGTCAGTTTGAACAGCGTCGGGTAGCGCAATTTGCCGGCCCAGCGCAGCAATGGCAGCACGATCGGGTTAGGCATGGACGATCCTCCGGCAGGGTGATGAAAACGCTAACACGCTTGATATGGCGCCTTTCCAGGCACCGCACCAGACCGCGCTGCGGATTTTTGCTGAATAGGGAGCGGATCGGTTCAGCTTCGGCATGGTAATCACAGCACCGTAGACAACGCGGCCAGACCGCAGGAGAGAACACGATGAAGAGCAATACGACAACCATTCTGGTCGCGGCTGGCGCATTGCTGGTCGGCGGCGTGGCCACCGCGGCCTTCATGAACAACCGCGACAAGCAGGAGTTCGCCGGCAGCGGCGACGTGCGCCCGGCCGCCGACAGCGTGGCCGGCGACGCGGTTGCAAGCAACGACGTCGGCGGCAAGCTGGAATACGCCGATGTGGTGCGGGTCGATCCGATCACGCAGAAGGAACAGCGCTACGCCGAGGTGATCGGCACCGAGCCGCTGCGCGAGACCTCCACCACCACCACCCCGCGCCAGGTCTGCAACGACGTGGTGGTGCAGGAGCGCCTGCCCGAGCGCGACGGCAACGTCGGCGGCACCGTGGTCGGCGCAGTGGTCGGCGGGTTGCTCGGCAACCAGGTCGGCCATGGCAACGGCCGCAAGGCGGCGACCGCGGCCGGCGCAGTGGCCGGTGGCTTCATCGGCAACCAGGTCGACCGCAACCACGTCGGCGGCCGCGTGGTCGATCGCACCGAGCGCCAGTGCCACACCGAGAACAGCACTGCCGAGTCTTCGCGCGTCACCGGCTACAACGTGACCTACCGCAACGACGACGGCAGCACCGGCACCATGCGCACCGACAGCAAGCCGGGTAACCGCATCGCCCTGGGCAAGGACGACGTGGTCAAGGGCTACGAGGTCACCTACCGCTACGACGGCCAGGAGAAGACCGTGCGCATGGACGACAAGCCCAGCAGCGACCGCCTGCCGGTGCTGGACGGGCGCCTGGTCACCCAGACCGCCTCGGCCGGCGACGTGATCAGCCAACGCTGAGCCGCGCGCAGCAGCGAGGAAAGGCCGGCCAAGTGCCGGCCTTTCCTTTTTCCGGAGCGCGGGCGCACCGATACAATGCGGCTTTCGCCTGCCGAGTACCTGCCATGCCGTTGCCCTGCGACGATCTGTTCGATGTGGCCTCGCTGCTGAGCGAGGAAGAGCGCGCGATCCAGCAGGCGGTGGCGCGCTTCGTCGATGCCAAGGTGCTGCCGATCATCGGCGATGCGTTCGACCAGGCGCGGTTTCCGGCCGAACTGGTGCCGGAGCTGGCGCAACTGGGCCTGCTCGGCGCCACACTGCCGCCCGCCGACGGCGGCGCCGGACTCAATGCGGTCTGCTACGGCCTGATCTGCCAGGAACTGGAACGCGGCGACAGCGGCCTGCGCAGCTTCGTCAGCGTGCAGTCCTCGCTGTGCATGTATCCGATCCACGCCTATGGCAGCCAGGCGCAGCGGCAGCGTTGGTTGCCGGCGATGGCCGCCGGTACCGCGATCGGCTGCTTCGGCCTGACCGAGGCGCAGGGCGGTTCCGACCCAGCCGCGATGCAGACCCGCGCGGTGCGCGACGGGGACGGCTGGCGCCTGAGCGGCAGCAAGATGTGGATCACCAACGGCAGCCTGGCCGACGTGGCGATCGTGTGGGCGCAGACCGAGGACGGCGTGCAGGGCTTCCTGGTCGAGGCCGGCACGCCGGGCTTGGCGACGCAGGACATCGCGCACAAGATGAGCCTGCGCGCCTCGGTGACCTCGGCGCTGTTCCTGGACGACGTGCGCGTGGCGGACACGCAGCGGCTGCCGGGCGCGCGCGGATTGAAGGGCCCGTTGGGTTGCCTGACCCAGGCCCGCTACGGCATCAGCTGGGGCGCGATCGGCGCGGCGATCGCCTGCCTGCGCGAGGCGCTGGCCTATGCCGGCGAACGCATCCTGTTCGGACGCCCGCTGGCAGCCACGCAGAGCGCGCAGATCAAGCTGGCCGACATGGCCCGGCGCATCGCCGGCGCGCAGCTGTTGGCGCTGCAGCTGGGCCGGCTCAAGGATGCCGGCGCGCTGCAGCCGACGCAGGTGTCGCTGGCGAAGTGGAACAACGTGCGCATGGCGCTGGACATCGCTCGCGAGTGCCGCGACCTGCTTGGCGCGGCCGGCATCACCACCGAGTACAGCGCCATCCGCCACGCCTTGAACCTGGAATCGGTGATCACCTACGAAGGCACCGAGACCGTGCACCAACTGGTGGTCGGCCGCGAGCTGACCGGCATCAATGCGTTCTGAACCGGTGCGCGCCGCCGGCGCAACCCACAGGCACGAGGAGGCGAGGGCATGAGCATTTTCGATCTGCAACTGGAAACCGAGCGGCTGCTGCTGCGCCCGCCGAGCGCGGCGGATTTCGAAGATTTCTGCCGTTTCACCGCCGATGCGGAGGCGATGCGCCATCTGGGCGGCGTGCAATCGCCGCCGGTGGCCTGGCGCGCGCTGGCGGCGCTGGTCGGCAGCTGGCAGCTGCAAGGGTTTTCGATGTTCTCGGTGATCGAGAAGCGCAGCGGGCAGTGGATCGGCCGGATCGGGCCGTGGCAGCCGCATGGCTGGCCGGGGACCGAGGTCGGCTGGGGAATCGCGCGCCCGTACTGGGGCCAGGGCTATGCGCCGGAAGCGGCGCGCGCGTCGATCGACTGGGCGTTCGCGCAATTGGGCTGGACCGAGGTGATCCACACCATCGCCGCCGACAACGCCAATTCCAAGGCGGTGGCGGCCAAGCTGGGCGCGCGCTACCTGCGCCAGGATCGCCTGCCCGAGCCGATGCAGGCGCACGAGGTGGAAGTGTGGGGGCAGTCGCGCGCGGACTGGCAGGCGCGGCGCTGAGCGGGCTGGCGGCGGTCGCCTCGGCCGTATTCACCTGGCCGCGCTGCGCCGGCGGCTAGGCTGCAAGCCCCAAATCGGTCAGGAGTACGCCATGAGCCAGTACCGCATCGCCGTTTTCGTCGGCAGCCTGCGCAAGGAGTCGTTCAACCGGCGCCTGGCGCTGGCGCTGGAGAAGCTGGTCGGCGACCGCGCCCGCTTCGAGTACGTGGAGATCGGCGACCTGCCGCTGTACGACCAGGACCAGGACCACGACTACCCGGAGCAGGGCAAGCGGCTGAAGGCGCAGGTGAGCAACGCCGACGCGGTGCTGTTCGTCACCCCCGAGTACAACCGCTCGATCCCCGGCGTGCTCAAGAACGCGATCGACCTGGGCTCGCGGCCCTACGGCGACAGCGCCTTCGCCGGCAAGCCGGCGGCGGTGTGCGGGGTCTCGCCCGGCGCGCTCGGCACCGCGCTGGCGCAGCAGCACCTGCGCAACGTGCTGGCCTACCTGGACATGCCGGTGCTGGGCCAGCCGGAGGTGTTCTTGCAGTTCACGGACGGCTTGATCGAGGCCGACGGCAGCATCGGCAACGCCGACACGCGCAAGTTCCTGCAGGGCTTCGTCGACAAGTTCATCGCCTGGGTCGACGAACTGCAGGCCTGAGCCGGCACGAACGCGCGATCGCAGCCGTGGCGACGGATGGCGGCGATGCTGGCGCTGCGGCGATCGCCTTGCGTGGCGCGGCCTGTGCGCAGTTCTCAACGGGTTGTCCACAGACTTGTCCCTAGCCGCGCCGCACGCCGCTGACTAAGATGGCCGGCCGGGTCGCGCCATCGGCGCCGCCCGCCGACCGCGTCCCCCCAGAGAGAAGATCCAGCCCATGTCCGCCCGTCCCGGCTACCGCGGCGACCGCAAAAGCGAGCGTGGCGAACGCAGCGAGCCGCGTATCGATCAGTTGCGCGTGCCGCCGCATTCGATCGAGGCCGAGCAGGCCGTGCTCGGCGGCCTGATGCTGGCGCCCGACGCCTACGATCGGGTCAACGACCAGCTCACCGACAACGATTTCTACCGGCGCGACCACCAACTGATCTACCGCGCGATCCGCGAGCTGGCCGAGAAGGGCCGCCCGTTCGATGCGGTGACCCTGGGCGAGTGGTTCGAGTCGCAGGGCAAGCTGGAGATGGTCGGCGACGGCGCCTACCTGATCGAACTGGCCAGCACCACGCCGTCGGCGGCCAACATCGCCGCCTATGCCGAGATCGTGCGCGACAAGGCGGTGCTGCGGCAGCTGATCGAGGTCGGCACCAGCATCGTCAACGACGGCTTCCAGCCGGAAGGGCGCGAGAGCGCGGAGCTGCTGGCCAGCGCCGAGAAGGCGGTGTTCAAGATCGCCGAGGCCGGCGCGCGCGGGCGCAGCGATTTCGTGGCCATGCCCGGCGCGTTGAAGGACGCGTTCGAGGAATTGCGCAGCCGCTTCGAGAACGGCGGCAACATCACCGGCCTGCCCACCGGCTACAGCGACTTCGACGCGATGACCGCCGGCCTGCAGCCGACCGACCTGATCATCCTGGCCGCGCGTCCGGCGATGGGCAAGACCACGCTGGCGCTGAACATCGCCGAGTACGCCGCGATCAAGTCGAAGAAGGCGGTGGCGGTGTTCTCGATGGAAATGTCGGCCTCGCAGCTGGCGATGCGCCTGATCTCCTCCAACGGCCGCATCAACGCCCAGCGCCTGCGTACCGGCCAGCTCGAGGACGAGGACTGGGCGCGGGTCACCGGTGCGATCAAGATGCTGAAGGAAACCAAGATCTTCATCGACGACACGCCCGGCGTGTCGCCGGAGATCCTGCGCTCCAAGGCGCGCCGGCTCAAGCGCGAGCACGACCTGGGGCTGATCGTCATCGACTACCTGCAGCTGATGTCGGTACCGGGCAACAGCGAGAACCGCGCCACCGAGATCTCCGAGATCTCGCGCTCGCTCAAGGGCCTGGCCAAGGAACTGGGCGTGCCGGTGATCGCGCTGTCGCAGCTCAACCGCTCGTTGGAAACGCGCACCGACAAGCGCCCGGTGATGGCCGACCTGCGCGAATCCGGCGCGATCGAGCAGGACGCGGACATGATCGTGTTCATCTACCGCGACGATTACTACAACAAGGAAAATTCGCCGGACA
>Ga0308160_10004497_pt1 | contig 14911 bp, 23 predicted proteins | sample PhyFR1_FD_201036 | JGI IMG/M metagenome (GOLD analysis project Ga0308160, IMG submission 201036) | Phyllosphere microbial communities from UC Gill Tract Community Farm, Albany, California, United States - DLSLF.R1 | ecosystem: Host-associated > Plants > Phyllosphere > Unclassified | place: USA...
AAGAGGTTGTCGAGGAGCAAGAAGAAGAGGGGGAGGACGATGATGACGACGAGGACGAGAATGATTCGGATGAGGAAGGAGCCGGATTGCCGAGTAATGAAAAGGGTGACGACTCGGATGTCGATATGAAGTAGATGGTGGAGGACGGACACCTGACCCCTCAGCATACCATTTTCACGGAGGTCATCGATGAGCAGGACCGACGGATATCACTCGGCGTTGCAGGACACCCATCAGCATTCAGAAGTAACGGAAAATCAACTTCTGGTCTTCCCGCATACACTTCGGATGAATCTCCAATTCCCGCATCAACGCTTGCGACACCCACACCCCTTCGACTGAGCATCACCCCCCGTTATCGGTACTTCCCTTTTGTTCAACTCCATCGACACACCGGCGCCAGAGGGACACCGACAGTTCCCCATTCTCCCCGGCCCGATATCCGTCTAATCATGAATCTGTATCTTTCGAACGTTGTATCGTCTCCCAGCGGATTTGGAACGCGGGGTTTCCTGTAAGGGCCAGCTTGCAAGCCCTTTGTAAGAATCACACATCATTTCCATTCGGACGTGTAGCTGGATGCTGGGTGGATGTCAATTCGTTCGAGCGTTCGGTGTTCTTGGCGCTTCCGGGTTTTGACAAGGGGAAGCTCGTGGTGTTCTCGAACCTATGGGTTTTGTACAGAAAGGGAAATCGATCCATTCGAAACAAACCGATCTAGGACTAGCTCGGGCTACAATTCGAATTTGGCTCTGTGATCTGGGGCACATAGATTGGTAGACTGCTCTTCCGGATTCTACCTCACGCGGGAAGCGGCCATGCATCCGGTTCTGAGTAAACTCTCGTTCGTCTTTCAGGACTACCTGGTAGGACCGATAGTCACTCTGTTCACCCGCGCCAAGATCCAGCGATAAGCTTTCTCTCCTGCAAGCCCAAATCGACTCGCTGAGGATAGCTTGCTATTTGTCGTGCACACTTGCGTATTGAGGTCAACGCTCGGGGCTTCCATGAATCACCTAGCTGTAGATGATAGTTACTTAAGAGAACCGATGGACAGCAAGAAGCTTAGACGAGACACGATCCTCGCGCTTGGTCGCGGACTGCTAATTCAATAGTGCCGAGTCGAGAGCTTTACAGCTTCCAGTCAACTCGGATTGGTGAGTTGTTTCACTATCTTTAGCTGCGCGGCAATCCTGTGACATCCTATATGCCATTTGAAGAAAGGCATGCACCCATCCCGGTATTAACTATACAACCTGTGCGCTCAACGCAACAAACTCCTCCTCGTCGTACTACAACTTGGCCTTGACGACAAACGCATCCGCCTTCAAATCCTCCTTGCAAGCCAGTTCCTCGATGACCAACTTGTTCCTCCCCGCTCCACCTCCGCGAACGTCGGCGTCGCTTGACGGATCTCGATCGGCGAACGACCTGCCTTCGAACCTCCATTTGTGGGCGAATTCGGGGGAAAGGGTTCCTTCGATTCGAGCGAGGATCTCCCGGCCGACGTTGGGAAGGAACTAGAAAGAGAGGAGTGCGAGTGTTTAATTACGACGACATGTGAAACGACGACATGGACGACACGGCCACACCACGACTGACCTTGAACGCGTGACCACACCCTGCGGTGGCGAGTAACAACCCTTGCATCTCGGGGTGCCAATCGATCAACCAATTCGAATCCGGCGTATCGGTATACCAACACAACCGGGTCATGACGAAATCCTTTTCCGCAGCCAATCGAGGGTAGACTTTAGACAGTTCGTTCCTAATAATCTGGACTTGACGTCGAGGGATGAACCCGTCCTCTCCACCAGGAGTGAGACATGTTCGGGGGCAAGAGATCCCAGACGATTGAGCGGCGCCTTCGTTGCATGATGCAGGGTCAGGTGGGTTACATGTGTTGACGTATCCGTCGGCATGAATGGCGAGTTTCATGATCCCATCCGGATTAGGAGGGAAACAGTAGAATCCGGTAGTCAGGTCGAGGAACTAGAGGCGTGGCGTGAAGGGGGGTCGACGTGGATCAGCACGCGCGTGCGCGGGTGTTTCAGATCACGCCAACCGCTTGTAAACTCACCACAGGGATCCCAGCATACTCCTTAACCTCGTCCGGTGTCAACTGAATCTTGGCAACACATTGTCCTGCTGCAACAACACTAGGCAACCCACCCATCATCGGTTGAGCGAACAAAGCGGGCGTCCAAGCTCCCGTCGCGACCACCACCAAATCCGCCTTCATCTCCTCCCCATCGGCGAACCTCACCCCGTCCACCCGACGTTTCCCAGAAGACGAGGACGAATCGGGCTCAAATGTCATCCCGACAACTTCTTTGCCTGGGATGATACGTCCGCCTTTGGAGAGGATGTCGGAGATGACGATCTCGCATGCACGGGTCGCTTCGCCCCATCCGGAAGTAGGGTTGACGTAGCCTGCTTTTTTAAGGAAAGAAGCGAGGTGGGGTTTGCGAGTGGACAGCGAGGGGGAGGGGGAGGTGGAGGTCGACGTCGACGTCGAGGCGGGGGACGAAGAGGACGATCGGAGGCCCTCGGGGTAGACAGAATGGAATTCCCTAGTACTGTCCAATATCCTAGCCTCGAGATCCAGGCTGATGACCTGTGGGCGTTATTTCCAACGCATCAGCCTCGGTCCTCGAATAACCATATCGCTCCGCCCAGACCGCCCGCGATCGCACAACCCAGCCTCCCAATACTCACATTCTCATAACTACTCTGAACGTAACCTGCCGAAGCGTGCCCCACATCGCTGGAGACGATGACGCCGGATTCATGAAACGTGTTTTGCCATTCAGGCGTGTTCCACATGGAGATGGCGTCGATGTTGAGTGTGGCCTGTGGGGTAGAGGGTGGGTGTGTGAGCGGTTTGGGTCGATTCAAGGGCGTGGATAAGGAGAAGAAGGCGACTACTTACCATATCCGGATCCGCGTAATCACCATTCCTCAAGATCTTGTTGATATCTATATCCCTCCCAGATCACAACCCGACCGCAATTACACTCAGCCAAATAGCTCTGGCTCTCTCTTGACTCTAGATAGGCAGCGGGGGTAACTCACCCGTACTAGCCGCATCAGGCGCAGGGATGATCTTGCTTTTATCCACCAAAGTGACTTGGTATTCTCCTCGAGGACGCCTTAACATCCATTGAGCGGTGGATAGGCCGAATATTCCTGTCCCGATGATTATTACTTTCCGAGGAGTTGTGGTGGGAGTTGCGGAGGGCATCTTGTGATTAGGCTTTATCGATTAGACACGAGCGAGAGGCGAGGGGGGTTATGCAAGACGTTGAACGATCGACGTCCTGTGTGGGTATGATTATGTGAGTGTCAACGAATCTAACCGAAGAATGACTTGAGAAGAGTGTAGTCGAGTGAATGACCAGGTGATGAGAATGATATGCTGCAGTGTCCAAGTCAAGTCTTCGCTGCTCGCCCGACACACACACACACAGTGGTCTTTCACTGCTTGGTTGGGTATTTCGGGCGGTTAGCGAGCGAGACTTGACCTCCACCTCTCTCTTGGCCCGTGCAGGATTCGCGTAGTTTGGTGATCGGAAGGTTTCTTGGTGCTTCTACGATGATAAGCGAGAACAGGCACAGGCGGGCCAAGCAGGAGGAGCGCGAGAAGACGTGGGGATCAGATCGGCTGGGATGCGGGGTCGCGGTTGAGTGGGCGGCTAAAATACAGCCAGGGAATATAGCACGATGTCCGCCAAGGGGTCATTTGGGATGTCCGTCTCCCTTTACGTCATCTTGTTTGATTCCGTTCACCGAGGTGGGTCAAAGTCGAGCAGCGATCAGCGATCAGCGACAATTATAATGACGACAAAGTTCAAACAAATGGTCGACCAACACTCAAGAGGTTCATGACCACAGACGCTTCAACTTTGTCATTCTCATCTCGAAGCTGTCCTGGTCTCTCAACATCATGTCCGGCCTACTTTCTCTCCGCACACCGCTGCGATCATCCCGAAAGCTCCACCTCGTTCCTCAACCTCGGCGTTCCTTCCAGATCAGCCCCATTCTCAACTATTCCACCCAGCTCGCTCGAAAATCTTCAACAAGCCCACCCCCAAGATTCCGTTATTCCGGATTCACACCTACCCAATCATTCGCCCTGTCCTTTCTGACCATCTTCTTTTCAAGTGCAGTTGGGTATGCTCTTTCGAGCCTCCTAGAAGCGGAAGGCATTCATCTCTTCTCCCCTACGCCACCCCCAAGCGTCTCATCACTCGACCTAGATCCTCTCGATGAATCTATCATCGGATCAGGCACATACCGCCCCATTCATGGATCGAAAAAGGGGTATCAAGCGGCCATTTCGGCGCTTGAGTCGGTCTTTGACGGTCTGGGGAGGCGCGATGCTGTCAGTACAGATGAAGAAGACTTGAGATTGCATGGCGTGAGCGAATGGAGCTACCATGAAGCGGAACCTGCAAGTGTTGTCGTTTGGGCCGAGAGGTGCGACTTTTTTGCGCTTGTGATTTGTGTTTCAGGTCTGAGCGCGAGAAGGCAGGAAGGAATTGGATCGCTGAACTTTGTGATCTTTCTTCTTGTGCGTAGTATTGAGGACGTCAAACGAGTCGTCGATATAGCTAGGAAAGTAAGTTCATCGTCCTCCTCCGTTCCGCGGACGACTATGACGAAAGCTCGAGCTGATCCTGACGTTCCTGAACAAACCTCACGTCCTGCTTACTCACTTACCTGACCATCCGAACGTAGTATAAAGTCCCGATCACGCCTTATTCAGGAGGAACATCGTTAGAGGGGCATTTCAGTAGTGTGAGTCTGTATGGAATGGTAGCATTCGCTGCTTTCGCTGTCCTTTTGTCGTCCGTGGTTCGAGTTCGGTTTACTAATCGGATGCGGTGGTCGGGGCCGCTGGATGATCAGCCATATGCGGGAATCTCGTTGGATTTATCAAGGATGGATAAGATTCTACAGATAAATGGTAAGTCTCAGTCAGGGAGCTTCAGAGGCGCCGGCATCGAGGAGCCGCAGGGCGGACGGTCCTACGTTGTGCTTGTTGTCGAAATGAGGCCGGTCTCGGGTGGTGGCGCAGCAAGCTGATGTGACCTTTGATATATTGTCTTGTTCGGCTCACGGGAACTTGTGTGCAGAGGAAGATGGAGACGTGGTCGTCGAGCCCGGGGTCAAGTGGGAGGATCTAAACGCCGAATTGAAGAATAAGGGGATCCCATTGTTCTTCCCTGTAAGTCATCCCCCTCGCGCATACGAGCCGATTCATCCCACGAAACTGATGTCCAGCTGAATCTCATTACCCGCGCTTCAGTTGGATCCAGGTCCGGGTGCGACGATCGGGGGGATGATGGCCACTGCTTGTTCAGGGACGAATGCGGTGAGGTATGGAACGATGCGTGGGGAATGGGTCTTGAATGCCGTGAGTCCCGAGCCCTGACATGGGAAGAGTGGGAGCAGCGGCTGAGACGAGGTCGGTTTTTTTTCGTGTTCGGGTGGATGGATATCGCTTTGCGCGCCTAAGACGGTCATCTTGCCCAATGGAGATATGATCAAGACGAGGCAGAGGAGTAGGAAGAGTAGTGCTGGTTGGGACGCTACAAAGCTGTGAGTGTCGGGGAAGAGACGAATATTTGAGGTTGTGCTTGGCTTAACGAGCTTATGGGTGTGGTCATCTTCAGGTTCATCGGATCTGAGGGGACGTTAGGAATCGTGGTACAAGGTGAGCATGCCTCGGCTGACTCGAGGGCAATGACATCCCGCCCTTACTGATCGACTCATGCCTAACCTGATCTCAGCCACGCTCAAACTTGCTCCGCTCTTGCCTAGCAAGGTAGCCGTAGTCAATTTCGATACGGGTGTCGAGGCGGCCGTCAGTGCAGCGACAGAAGTGGTCACTGCTGGTCTACCTGTTCGTGAGTCGCGCACATTCCTCAAGATCGATCCTCTAGATCTTGAGAGTATAGTGCCAGGCTGACGGCGGACGATCTTTTTGATAGAATGCGTCGAATTCCTGGACGCTTCGACGATGAAGGCGATCAATCTGGGTGGGTTGGCTGGTCGACAGTTCCCGGAGAAAGACACGTTATTCTTTAAAGTTCAGGGGTGGGTGATTGTGGATTTCGTTGATGTTGAAGACGGCCGTACGCTGACCACCTCGCTCTTCGCTCGTAGATCCGACGCATCCATGGAAGAGATCTCTACAAGCCTCAGAGCGATCACGAAGAAGCACGGAGGGCGTGATTTCGAGTTTGCCAAGACAGAGGCAGAGGCTGAAGCGGCGTGGCAAGGCCGAAAAGCTGCGTTATGGAGCGTTCAGGCGTTGAAGGAGAATGGAAGGGTTTGGACGACGGATGTTTGGTAAGTCATGGCGAGGGGTTTGAGACGCCGAATCTGATTTGCTTAACCCCGTCTGTTACATTCAGCGTTCCTATCTCCAAGATTCCCAAGATGGTGCAGGAGACCTCGGCAGATGCTCTTAATCGGGGACTGACCGCTTGTCACTTTGGCCACGTCGTAAGTAGCCGTTCAACCCCTTCTGACCGGGGACGACTCTGACGTGGCTATCTTTCAGGGCGACGGGAACGTACACAGTTTGTTCGTGTTTGAGAACGAGGAAGAATTGGAAAAGATCAAGGTTGCGGTGGTAAGCAAGATGTATGCGCGACCCCATAGCCGAGTTTCCGTTCACCCAGACGGCCTTTGCAGGAGGAAATGGTTCACCGAGCGATTGAGATGGATGGAACCTGCTCGGGCGAGCATTCGCTCGGACTGGGCAAGACGAAATACTTGAAAAAAGAATTGGGAGAAAACACGGTTCGATTCATGGAACTGATCAAGCGGACGGTCGATCCGGATGACATCTTCAATCCAGGCAAGATATACGAGGATATCAAACCGCAACAAAAGCAGTGAGCTGGATCCGCTAGAAGCGTGTCGTTTGGGTATAACGCCGGTCCGTATACATTGACGCCAGCAAATTGCGTAGGTGTTGTACACGTGTGACAAGGCAAACAACGAGATGTCGTTATTGAATATGCATCCGTTCGTAACGCTATGACGCATCCTTAGCTGGGCTGGGTTGGACCGGGATTAAGCCAGCCGTCTTGATAGCCTCCACCGCCTCTTTCGTACCGGCCTTATGGGCAGCCCGTTTCATGTTCAACTTTTTCTGTCGAAGGCGATTCTTCTCCGTCGCCTTGGCTTGTCTTTCCGCTGCTGCTTTTTCTTTGGCTTCGGTACCGCCTCTCAACTTGCCGTTGATCAAAACACCCTTCTTCTTCATCTGCTCGACTCGCTGGCGTTGCTCTTCCACCCTCTCACGTCGTTTGGCTTTTACCTCTTCCATACGTTTGACCTTTTTCCCCTTGGGATCTTTCGGTGTGGTCGTTTGGACCGCCTTGAGTTGGGTAGGTGCAAAACTGGGAACCGCAGCCGTGACGAAGGGATTTGTGGGATCGTACGGGTGAATTGGGAATGTAGGTAGCGGTGGCCGAACTTGAAGATGATTTAGTTTGTCGATGAAGAGTTTTGTTCGGTGGAATGAAGTCTGCGAAGAAGTTATGTATCTCAGAATCGTATCGCGAAGTTCTCCAGTGCTCAGGGCAACTCACTGTGACACCCAACACCGCCACTCGTCTTAACCCGACCGCTGCTGCCAACTGCATCTCGGCGCCTCGCGATAATGGCACCAGATAGATCTCCTCCGTCTGAATCAACGCCTTGGTTGACTTTTCCCAAAATCGTTTCGTCTCCTCGTCGTCCTTGCCGCCTTTCTTCACCTCTCGCATACGCGCTTGCAGCCGAGTCCTACAATTCCTGACCAACGCGTTCCAGCTGGTCACATAGGCCAATAAGGGGTCAATCAAGTCCATGGGATCGATATCGCCCCGGCAGACAAAGATGATTCGGATGGGCACGATGTCGAGTGATGGTGGTGCTTCCGCGGATCCTGCCGGGACCGCTTCTTTGGTAGGAGCCGTACTGGTGGACGTGGAAGCCACTGGAGCCGCTTCGACCCCCGTCGCCATCAACTCGGACAAACTGAACACCCCATCACCACCGATCGATGTCGCCTTGCGGTCCATGAGGACATCTTCCACCTGTTGAGACAGACTCGCGGTCTGTCGTTCCATTCTCTTGTAGACCTCGTTGATACCGCAGACGACAGATTCGAGAATCTTGGGCATCTCTGGGCGCGAGATTGTGGGACTTGGGCTGGTCTCGGGCTGGACGACGGGAGGGGGGACGGGTTGGGTGTTTCGGTCGATTACGATCTCTTCCTCCTCCTCCTCTTCCTCTTCCTCTTCCTCTTGTTCGACCTTTCGATCATCGTATATAACAGTAATCTCTTCTTCCTCCTCCTCCTCCTCTTGTTCGTCCTCATCCCTCTCGCCCTTGTCCAAGATCATCGTATCATTCTCCTCCTCGACAATCTCGACCGGAGATTCATCATCCTGAGTCACCTTCAACCGCTTGACCGCCCTACCCTCCTCCTCCCTCACATCCTCTCCGATGCTCAACTTTCTTTTCTTCCCCTTCTGTGCCCCGGCTTTAGCTTTCCGATGATCTCCACGTTTCATCGCATTGGATGATCGTTTCTTCGACCTCTTCTCCTTTGAGCTGAGTCGACCTCTTTGTAAGTGAAAGTCTGCGACGCCGGGGAATGAATCGCAGAGAAGAGGTAGGATGGTCTGTTCCCCTTCTTTTGGGAATTCTGGCCTGTGGTAGAACGACGATCAGTGAAGTAATGTGGTAGGCAGGCCGGCCTCCAAGGTGTTTGATAGGGTGGACTGACCATCTCGGTGTCAAAGGATTTGCGAGGACAGCTTTGACAAACGGTCTATTCGTCTCCACCTGCGGGCCAGATTTCCCATTTTTCGGTGTAGAAGTTCCTGAGCCTCCTCCTGCACTATTCTCTGCGCTCTCTTGCTCCTTGGCCTTTTTTTTTTGTCGAGCGGTTTGACCTCGGATGGATGAGTGCGCTAGGTGAGATTTGGCGAGGGTTTCAGGACGGTGAGGCTGGGGAGAGCCTGTGGACGTCGCTGTGGGCTTTTTGGGAAGGCCGTTCATCGCTGGGTAAAGCGGAGCACCCTTCGACGGTCAGATTACCTGAATGGCTAGATCTTGCTAGGTTAGATGAGACACATTCACGATGAAGAGAGCATCTATCGATTGATCTAGTCAAACTGGCCAGCTCAGGATTTCCCGCTCGACCTCCACCTTTTTTGGGTTTGACGACTTTCCCTCGACCACAAACACAACAAACATTGTATCATCACCTCATTTCTTTGACTGAACAGCTTATAAAGCTGCAGTATGAAGCAAACATCCAACTCGATTCATTGTTTATGCTACTACAGCTAACGAACAAGGTCGCGCTCTCTGTCAAGTAATAAAAGATCGGCACAGCACATCGCGCCAACCAGAGCCATGGACACTGCAAGAGTGAACAGCGGTTCTCCCGATCCTCTCCAACTCGACCAATCGATGAACGAGGTCGTTTTGAATGACGATACGATCGTCATAGCAGGACCATCAAGCAGAACTTTGCCTACCACTCCTAAGAAGTCTCGAGTTCAGGCGATCACGAAACCTACCACGCCAAAGGGACGAAAACGAAAAGCAGAAGATGAGGAGGTGGGAATTGAGGTGGTCGACTCGGTACCTGCTTCGGCTCTCAAGCGGAAGCCAAGCAAGAGGACGAAGAATGTTGGGGATGAACAAAGTACTCCTCGACCGAGAGGTCGGCCTCCGGGTCGAAAGGCCGCGCCGAAGGACACGACCGTGGTCGCATCTACAAATGGGGATTCGAAAGAGGTGGGAGAGCTGGAGATCACGTCGACTAGGCCGACGACACCACGAAAGAGAGCAGTGCCCAAGAAGTACGAAGACAGTGCCATTGAATCCAAAAGCGGTCGGAAACCTAGAACCCCTCGAGCAGAATCGAGCACGAACGGAAACCATGCCGTAACTCCCATAGCATCCAGCTCTAAACAACCTGCTCCCATTCCTCCTCCCCAAGGAGCCGAAACAAACGAATCCGAACCCGGATCCTCTTCCGAATCGTACGACGATGAAGATGCCTTTGAATTGGATTCAAAGACCTCTCGAGCGAAATTCCTAGAAAATGAACGGAGGAGAAAGGCGAATCAGGCGAGGAATTTCGTTTATACGGGAGATGCGGGGGAGGCGAGAAAGTTGAGGAGTGGGAAAGCTGTGGCGCAGGAGATGGACGACGAGGTTGAGCTCGAGCTGGAAGAACCGGTTGATTTTCCGGTGGAAGGAAGAGGAGGGATGGCGGAAGATGCAGTGATCGATCTAGGGGTGGATATCGATTACAGCTTGCCAGAAGAGCTGGATGTCCAGGATGCACCAATACCTAGTACCACTTCGCTCGGCATCGAACTCACGACGACAGCCTCACCGTATGTCCTTGACAGGCTCAATGATATTCTGGAGAATCTCTCGGCTCCTCCTTCTCGGACCCCTCGGCCATTCGCCAACGAGGGACCCGAGAATGAAGCGCTAACGAGTCTCACGAACCTGCTAAGAGGAACAGTGGAGCGAGGTGAAGGGAACAGCTGTCTCGTCGTGGGATCGAAAGGAAGTGGAAAGACTCGTGTAGGAGGACCTTTTCTATACCTGGTATATTCGCCTGCCAGAAAAGCTGATGACGATTCGTACTCTCTAGACCGTGAACAGGGCGATCAGCATCGTAGAAGAGGGTTTAAACGCTACGCCGGGTCCATCGGAAGCCGACCGGTCACCTATCGTTGTTCGACTCGATGGCTTGGCGCAGGTGACCGATATGCTGGCTATCAGAGAAATGGGACGACAGATTGCCTACCAAGAAGGAAAGGATGAGGAAGAGGCGGAAGACGATGAAACGAGTCTCGCTGTCGATGTGAGCAATAGCGGACTAAGGCGCTGTGCTTTGATGCTGATTGCGAGTATCGACACATAAAGGCCTCGGCTCCGACTACACTCCCATCTCATTTGTTGACTTTCTTGACAGCGTCATCTACACGTTCGATCATTGTAGTCATCGAAGGATTCGACCTGTTCACGGAGCATGCGCGACAAGCGCTTCTGTATTGTTTGCGTGAGTTTGCGGTAGCTTCTCAGCCACAAGATTGACAGAGCTTATGCGACCTGCATCTTCTATTGTAGTCGACGTGGTGCAGAGTGTGCGGACGGGGCCAGTCGAAAGCACCGGAAGAGGCGTTGCAGTCGTCGGTGTGACTAGTCGAGTGGTATATTGCAGTCTGCTAGCTATCGCCTAATCTTTCGCTAAGCGATGATATTCACAGGACACCCCATTACTCCTCGAGAAAAGAGTCAAATCAAGGTTCTCCCAACGAATATTCCGGGTCGTATCGCCTCTCGCGCTGGATGGAGGTGCGGGATGGAGATCCCTGTTGATGGACGCGTTGACCTGTCATCGTCACGAGGGTAACGAAGAGGATAACAGTGACCGATGGACTGCCGAATGGAAGACCACGATCCAAGTCAGTTCAAGTCGGATCAGGAAGAGCCTACGTAGGCAAAAGCTAATGCTCACTCGCTTCAGGCATTGTTGAAGGACGAGTCGGTTGAAGCAGCTGTCAATCGACTTTGTGGTCTGACAACCGATCCTAGGATTCTATACCGGCCCTTTTCTAAACTGATCGCAGATCAGCTTGAGCGCTCTTCGCGAGCGATCTCCCCGGATACGACGGTCTCATACGTACAAGGACAGACAGAAGCAACTGGTTGGGGTAAAAAGTTGGAACAATTGCACGGTGGGTAAGCTCTTGGTCAGAGTCGCACACAATCATCTAAAGGAATATTCATCGTGCACGCAGGTTTATCCCAACCCGACCTTGTGCTTTTGATCATCGCAAAGCACTTTTCCTATGCTGGCAAGGAAGAATTCAACTTTGCAATGGCTGAGCATGAATACGTACGGTTCGCGAGGACTGAACTGGCAGCGAGCGGTCGTACAAAGTGGAGCGGGGCCACGCTTCAAACAGTCAGTATCGCAGGCGAGACCAGGAATTTGGGGGCATCGAAGATCTAACGATCCTGCCTCTATATCATCAGGCTTGGGAACACCTGTTATCGATCGGTCTGATATTCCCCGCCACACGCTTCAAACCAAATACGAACCCTCACATGCAACGCTTCATCATATGCCGGTCTTTGTTGACACGAAGCGAGATCATCGGCTTCTTCAAGGGGGAGGGCGGAAAGATGCTAAGTACGGAACTAGCAAATTGGGGTCGAATGGCAGGTGGACACGCGTAGTCGAATAGCTTCGGAACGCATGCTACACACAAGGACAAACAAAGTCGAATAATGGGGAACAGCTGCGATTGCAGCTGTCCGTATGCAAAATAATCTATGTTACAACGAAATATTAAGAAGGACTGGCCTCAGTTTCCCCACTAGTTCTCAACACTCGCTTCCAGGGCTCAACAACGTCAACGAGACCAACGAGATCACTCCCACTACACATCGAATCCGCCATTGTCAAGCAATGCTCTGGCTTTGACATCCATGGCATGGTGTCCAGGCTTGACGTCCATATCCGACCCGCCATTCCCTTCCATCATGTAAGACCCATGATTGCCATTGTAATTATTGTACTCTGTAGCATTCACATTACCGAATGTAAAGCTAGACATATTGCCTTGGTCTGGTTGTCCATGAGGGCCAGGGTCATCTTGGTAAAACCCGTTTCCATAACTGGAATCATTGGCTACCTGCTGTTGCTGGTCGACATGGCGCTCTCCAGTGATCAAGGAAGATATGGCCAGAGAGTTCCTTCGCTCAGCGCGACCAGGGTAGAACACGCCAGCAGCGACTTTGCCAAGATCGGTCTTTTGATTTTTGCGTCGTCCGTCCATTTCATAGATGCCGTCATCCAGCTCGTCCGTCTTTCGCTTCCGACCTTCAGGGGTAACACTCTCCATCCCGGACGAGGGATGCATATTGTAATCTGGCACACCAGGTGCGCCGACACTATAGTGAGACGAATGACCCATCATGCCGGGAGGAGGAGGATGGGTGGCGGTAGGAGGCGGGTGGTATGAGAACGGAGATTCCTGCGTGGCGCCACTGTTGCCATAGATCTCTTGAATCTGCTGGTGTGTGACCTGACCCATACTGTGCTGCGACGAATTGCCTGTCAAACGTGACGAATGGCCCGAAGAACCATGAGAGGATTGATACGGCCCAGAATGAGGCATGGGCATTTGCTGTTGCTGGTGTTGAAGAAAGGATGTGCCAGGTCGACCGGTCGACGGCGCTGTACCAGGAGGCCCTTGCTGATTATAAACATCGCCATGCGCTGATCGCGGAGGCTGTTGATGATGAGAAGCGAGACTGAGCCCAGTGGTATTGGGCAGCTGAACGTGCCCATAGGTAGAAATGTATGGTGGCGCTGATGCAAGAGCTGGGACGTGCAAATACGGTGACGTAGCGGTGTCAGGCCTCTCAGGGAATCGACCGTCAGCCGAAGCTGCCGATTGAGCGCCCATAGCAGATGCGCTAGAGCGAGGAGGATGCTGCAGTTGTAGCGACACTGGCTGTTTGGATCCAGGTCGAATCCCGTGGGGAAAGGGCTCATACTGGAAGCCAGGTGGCTGCTCCTGCGTCGACCGACCGTAATGACCGTAGCCCGAGAGACCCGCAGACTGTGGTGGGCCTGGAAGAAGAGGGGAGACACCAGACGAGCTGTGAGGAGGTGCGTACCCGGTCGCAGGTCTCGCACCCGTACCAGGTCGATAAGAGCTTTCTGGTCTCTGGGATTCGGCTGTATGCGGCGGGAACCATGGAGGAGGCGCATGCTGGTTATGAGATTGTCCGATGTGCATCCCCTGGAAAGATCCGCCCGGTGGCGGAATGTTCGTATGAGGATAATGTGACATCCCGTCGCCATGAGACGTAATGGAAGAGCTTAGAGAATGGTGAAGCTGGAAGCCAGGCTGTCCCGGATGAATGGACGATGGAGGAGGCATCTCGGGGCCAAGATGACGGCCAGGATGCATCATGGGCATATGCCCCATCGCACCGTGCCCTTCCGACACCAACGCCTTGGGGGGCCTCTTTGCCTTTTTCGGCTGTACGGATTTCGCGCGTTCACCTGCAGTCTTGGGTACAGACAGGACTTCTCCCCGTTGCCGCTGCTCTTTACCCGCACGCTGAGATAGCGCAGCATGAACAGGTGCCAGCGCACGTAGCATCCGATCGTTGAGGTCTATACTGTCACTGTGAACCGTTGCAGCGTGTTGTCGAAGATTGTCGAGTCGCGAGAACGCTTTCCCACAATGACACGGAAATGGCCTTTCGCCCGTATGTTTCCTGTATCACACAAAGACTGTGTTAGTGGACCGCCCTTGCTCATTTCTTCTGACCGAGGCATTCTTCTCACCTGACATGTCGCGCAAGATGCTCGCTTCTTGTAAAAGTCATCTCACACCCCGGAAATCCCATACACTTGAAGATCTTTCCTCCGCTAACGCCAACCGGCAAGGATGAGTAATCCGATCCTCCCGGCATCTGGGATTGAATGGCTGGCGGAAGACCTTGCAGATAAGGGTTGCTTGGTCCTGCCATTGCGTTGTAAATGTGTGATCCCGTCGGCCGATTGCTCATCCCATTACGAGATGATCCGGGTGACGTGTTCGGTCTATGATCAGGTGGAGCCGAGTAGGATTGATGCTGATGACTCGCACTCGACGGAAACAACGGTCCAGGTTCTGATGGACTCGGGAAGCCCTGACCGGACCCATAGGGAGCACTATTGGGTGCCGGCAATCCCGTCGCTGGGTATGCATACTCGTCGTAGGATGGAGGTGCGTTTCCTGCCACATAATTGTGGTTGATCTGAACTTCCATATTCGGACCTGCGCCTAGACGATCCTTGCTT
>Ga0308160_10004500_pt1 | contig 14905 bp, 11 predicted proteins | sample PhyFR1_FD_201036 | JGI IMG/M metagenome (GOLD analysis project Ga0308160, IMG submission 201036) | Phyllosphere microbial communities from UC Gill Tract Community Farm, Albany, California, United States - DLSLF.R1 | ecosystem: Host-associated > Plants > Phyllosphere > Unclassified | place: USA...
AGGAGACGCTGCTGGGCGCACCGACGGCCTATCCCGCAAGCAGCGCCGGCATCGGCTCACGCACGGCCAACCTGCGCAGCGATCTCGCCTGGGCGCACCGTTTCCAGGGCGCCGGCAAGCTGAGCGTGAAAGGCGTGGTCGACGCCAGCCGGCGCCGCGGCGATTACCTGTTCCTCGGCACGCGGCCGGACGGCAGCCTGGGACTGGCGCGCGCCGTGGCTTCCGGCGCCGACGAGCGCACGGCGAGCCTGAACGGCAAGTACCTGGCGCCGCTGGGGGCCGCGCACAGCCTGGGCCTCGGCTGGGATGCCAGCCGCACGACGCGCGGCGAACACCGCAACCAGACAGATAGCATCGACGGCGTCCCGAACGCGGCGCAGCGCCTGCAGGACTATACGGCGCGGGTCGAGCGCCTGGCGCTGTTCGCCCAGGACGAGTGGACCATCTCCGAGCGCTTCGAAGGCTATGCCGGCCTGCGCTGGGAAGGCCTGCGCACGGGGACCGACGGCGCCGACCTGGCGCGCGTGGCGACCAGCAGCAGCGTGGCCAGCCCGATCCTGCAGCTGCTGTGGAAGCTGCCTGCGAAGCAGCAGCTGCGCCTGGCGCTGGCGCGCAGCTATAAGGCGCCGCTGACCGCCAACCTGGTACCGCGCCGCTACACGATCAACAACAACAATGGCCCGGCCAATCCCGACGTCGAGGGCAACCCGGACCTGCGCCCGGAACTGAGCTGGGGCCTGGACCTCGCCTGGGAGCGCCCGCTCGGCAAGGGCACGGCCACGCTGTCCGGCTACGCGAAACGGGTGAGCGATGTGATGACCCGGCAGCTGTACCGCGACGGCATCAGCTGGGTCTCGCGCCCGGTCAACAACGGCGACGCCAGCCTGGGCGGGATCGAACTCGATCTGAAATCGCCCGTGCACATTGGTGCCATGGCGTTCGACATGCGCCTGAATGCGGGCCGCAACTGGTCGCGCGTGCGCAATGTGCCCGGTCCCGACAATACCCTGGCCGAACAGGTGCCGTTCACGGCCAACCTGGGTGTCGACTACCGCGGCGCCGCCTGGGATGCGGGCGCCAGCTACAGCCTGCGCGGGCACGCCACCAGCCGCTCGGGCGACGGCGTTACCACCTGGCTGGGCCGGACCGCCCAGTTCGATCTGTACTGGACGCGCAAGCTCGATGCAGGATGGCGCCTGCGCGCGAGCGTGGCGAATGCGCTCGGCCGCAAGGAGCGCATGGGCACGATGTATCGCGATGCGGACGGCACCGTCGTCACGCGCGCGCTGGCCTGGGGCGGCATGGCCAGCCTGCGCCTGGGACTCGAGCGCGCCATGTGACTCAAGGCGCGGGGCCGGTCGCCGGCAGGGAAGTGAACAGCACCGTCGTCACCCCGTTCGGTCCGGGAATCAGCTGATACACGCGGTCGTATTCGTTGTCGGCGATCTCGGGCCCCGGTTCTCCGCCGAACAGGCGTACCAGTTCGGACAGGGTGTTCGAGTGGCCGACCACCAGCACCGGTCCAGTCAATCCCTTGACCTTCTCGACCAGCGCCCGCGGCGCGCGCGGATCGTACTCCTGTACCGGCAAGCCGCCCGCCTGCGCCAGCGGCTGCGCGGTCTGGCGCGTGCGATTCGTCGGCGTGCTGAAGACGTGGGCGATGCCGGTTTTAGCCAGCATCGTCGCGATGTTCTGCGCGCGCTGCCGTCCCTGCGCCGTCAGCGTGGGATCCTTGTCGTCGGGCGTCTTCTCGCCGTGGCGCACGAGATAGACCATGCCGGGAGCGGCGAAGGAGAGGGCGGGCGAGATCATGGAGAGGGAAAGCGCAAAGACGGTCAGCAGGCGTGGCAGCATCGGGATGTCCTTTATTGGATTGAAGCGATTGTAATACTGCTACCGGAAAATGCCGGCCGGCCGTGTTTTGAATCTACAATCACAGCATGGACAGCCACGCGAACACTGCATCGACTACCCGGCCCGGGCCGGCGCCGCTGGCCGCGCGCCGGCCCTTTTTGACGGCCTTTGCCCTCTCGCTCGGGGCCGCCGTCTCGCTGGGGCTGACGCGCTTTTCCTATGCGCTGCTGCTGCCGCCCATGCGCGCCGACCTTGCCTGGTCCTACTTCCTGTCCGGCGCCATGAATACCGGGAACGCCCTCGGCTATTTTCTCGGCGCCCTGGCCACCCCCGCCCTGATGCGGCGTTACGGCGCGCAAGGAGCCCTGGTCGGCGGCGCCCTGCTGGCCAGCCTGTTCATGCTGCTCTCCGGCTTCGTGGTCGATGCCGGTGTGCTGATCGGCCAGCGCGTCCTGGCCGGCATCGCCAGCGCCTTCATTTTCATTTCCGGCGGCCTGCTGGCTGCCCGCCTCGGCTTGCTGCATCCACAGCGCGCCGGTCTGCTGCTCGGGATTTATTATGGCGGCACCGGTCTCGGCATCGTCGCCTCGTCCTTGCTGGTGCCGGTGGCGATGGACGCCGCCGCGGCCCACGGCGCAGCGCATTCCTGGCAATGGGCCTGGATCGCGCTGGCGGCACTGTGCCTGCTGGCGACGCTGGTCATGATCCCGCCCGCGCGCCAGGTCGACGGCGCACCCTCGCAGGCGGGGGCGCAGGGCGGGTTCCAGCTGGCTCCTTTCGGCTTCGGGCTGGCCGGCTACCTGATGTTCGGGGTCGGCTATATTGGCTACATGACCTTCGTCATCGCCCTGCTCAAGGAGCAGGGGATGGCAAGTAGCACCATCACGCTGTTCTACGCCATGCTGGGCCTGGCCGTGATGGCCTCCTCGCGCATCTGGGCGCGCCTGCTCGACCGCTTCAGGGGCGGGCAGGCGATGGCGATCCTGAATGCTTTACTTGGGGTGGCGACGCTCCTGCCGGCGCTCACGGCTGCGCCAAGCCTGATGTTCGTCTCGGGACTGCTGTTCGGCGGGATTTTCCTCTCGGTGGTGGCCTCGACCACCGCCCTGGTGCGCCACAACCTGCCGCAGCACGCCTGGTCGGCCGGCATCAGCGCGTTCACCACCGTGTTCGCGCTGGGCCAGATCGTCGGCCCCTCGACCATCGGCTGGATCGCCGACGGCCCCGGCGGCCTGCAGCGCGGGCTGGTGTTTTCGGCGCTGGCGCTGTTCGTCGGGGCACTGCTGGCGTCGCGCCAGCGCGCCCTGTCAACCCAATGACGCTTCGGAGTCCTTGATGATCGTCCTGCAAACCGAACGCCTGCGCCTGCGCCACATGACGCCCGACGACGCCGCGTTCATGCTCGCCATGCTCAACGACCCCGCCTGGCAGCGCTACATCGGCGACCGCGGCATCCGCAGCGTCGACGGTGCGCGCGAGCACATCGTCAAGGGACCGATGGCGATGGTGGCGCGTCTCGGCTTCGGTTTTTATGCCGTCGAGCTGAAGGAGGGGAGCCCCCCGATCGGCATCTGCGGGCTGGCCAAGCGCGACTTCCTCGACGACGTCGACATCGGCTACGCCTTCCTGCCCGCCTACGGCGGCAAGGGCTATGCCTTGGAAGCGGCGCAAGCGACGCTGGCGCATGCGCGCGAGCTTGGCTTGACGCGCCTGGTCGCCACCGTCGTGCCCGAGAATGCGGCTTCCATTCGCCTGCTCGAAAAACTCGGATTGCGCTTCGAGCGCACGTTCCAGGCGCCGGACAGCACGCGCGACCTCCAGCTGTTCGGCATGACGCTGGGCTGAAAAAAAACGGCAGCGTGAACACGCTGCCGTCCTTGATCGATCAAGCCAAACGATTTACAGCTGCGTCAGCGAAATCGTATTCGCCGCCGGCGTCGAGCACGGCTCTTCGTCGAAGGCGATGTCGCCATTCGGATTGGCGATGCCGTCCGTTTTGAGGTCGACGAAGCCGAACAGGTTGCGGTCCTGCAGGTGAGAAGGCACGACGGTGGAGAGCGACGAGAACACGTTTTCCACGCGGCCCGGGTGCTTCTTCTCCCAGTCGCGCAGCATGGCCTTGATCTGCTTCCGCTGCAGGTTTTCCTGCGAGCCGCACAAATCGCACGGAATGATCGGGAAGCCTTTGACTTCCGCATAGCGCTCCGTATCCGCTTCCTTCACATAAGCCAGCGGACGGATCACCATGTGCTTGCCATCGTCCGACACCAGTTTCGCCGGCATGCCCTTCAGCTTTCCGCCGAAGAACATGTTCAGGAAGAAGGTCTCGAGGATGTCGTCGCGGTGGTGGCCGAGGGCGATCTTGTTGCAGCCCAGTTCGTCGGCAACGCGGTACAGGATGCCGCGGCGCAGACGCGAGCACAGGGAACACGTGGTCTTTCCTTCCGGGATCAGGCGCTTGACGATGGAATACGTGTCCTGGTTCTCGATGTGGTAATCCACGCCCAGTTTGTCCAGGTAGGCCGGCAGCACCTCGGCCGGGAAATTCGGCTGCTTCTGGTCCAGGTTGACGGCGACGATATCGAAGTGGATCGGCGCGCGCTCGCGCAGCGTCATCAGGATGTCGAGCAGGGCGTAGCTGTCCTTGCCGCCGGACAGGCAGACCATCACCTTGTCGCCGTCTTCGATCATGTTGAAGTCGCCGATCGCCTGGCCGACCAGGCGGCACAGGCGCTTGTGCAGCTTGTTGTTCTCGTGCGCGATTTTTTCCGCCTTCTTGGCGTCGATCTCCGCGCTGTCGTTCAGTACTGCGCTCATGCTGATTCCTTCACTTGAAACACTTCCACGCCGACGCCTTCGCAGTCGGGATACACGTCCGGCTTCATGGTCGAGACGCGCGCGGCGCGCACGCGCGGGTGGGCCAGCATGGCGCGCACGACGTCGTCGCACAGGGTTTCCTGCAGGTGCACGTGGCCCTGCGCCATGCGCTGGGCGATGGTCTCGCGCATGAAATCGTAGTCGACGACTTCATCGAGCTGGTCGGCTTTCGGGGTCGATTCGGCCAGCGGGATGTACAGGTCGACATTGATCAGGACGCGCTGCTCGCCCTTCTTCTCGAAGTCGTGCACGCCGATGTTGATCATCACTTCGTAATTGCGCAGGAACAGCCGGCGGCAATCGCGCAAGCTCGGGTGGGTGAGGGCGGACAGCATAGAAAGGCCTTGTTAAATAGTTATTTCGTAAGAAACATCACATCGCGCGCCAGCGGCACCAGGTGCTGGCCGCCGTCGACCACCAGCGTCGTGCCGGTGAGCGCGCGCGCCGATGCCGCGTACACGACGGCGTCGGCGATATCTTCGGGAGTCGACGAACGTTTCAATGGCGTCATCGTATGCGCCTTATTAAAACCTTCTTCGTCCTGGTCGCCCGACACCATGGTGATGCCGGGTGCGACGCCGACGACGCGCACCGTGGGCGCGAGCGCCTGCGCCAGCATCGTGGTGGCGGCATCGAGCGCCGCTTTCGACAGCGTGTACGACAAAAAATCCGGGTTGAGATTGTACAGTTTCTGGTCCAGCAGGTTGATCACCACGGCCTGGCTGTGTTGCGGCGTCGCCGCGTGCAAGGCTTGCGCCAGCAGCAGGGGCGCGGCCAGGTTGGTGTGCATATGCGCCGTGAGCAGGCTGGGCGAAAAGCTGGTGGCGCTGTCGTATTCGAACAACGAAGCATTGTTGACGATGCAAGTCACGCGACCCAGCGCTTCGGCGGCCTGTCCCGGCAGCGCGCGCACCGCCGCCTCGTCGGATAAGTCGCACGGCAGCAGGGCAGCGCGGCGGCCGAGCGCGCGGATGCTGTCCGCCGTCTCGTTCGCTTCGCGCTCGGAGTGGCGGTAGTGGACGGCGATGTCCCAGCCGGCGGCGGCCAGCCCGAGGGCGATGGCGCGGCCGAGGCGGCGCCCGGCGCCGGTTACGAGCGCCACTGATGGCGCTGGCGACCCTGCAGTTGGCGTGATGTGCGTCATGGTGTTGGCAAGTGGCTGAAATTGTTGATCCGTGCCGATCTGGCTACAATGCCGGGATGTCCCTGCCCCTTCCCGACAGCGACGCGCTCGCCGCGTCCCACGCCCTCCAACAGGAAATTGCCGCCGCTATCCAACAGGCGGGCGGCGCCATTCCGTTTTCGCGTTTCATGGAGCTGGCGCTGTATGCGCCCCGGCTCGGCTACTACAGCGGCGGCGCGGCCAAGCTGGGGGCCAGCGGCGATTTTACGACCGCGCCCGAGATCTCGCCCCTGTTCGGGGCGGCGCTGGCGCGCGCGGCAGCCGCTATTATCGCCCAAAGCGCGCCCAACATCATCGAATTCGGCGCCGGCACCGGCAAGCTGGCGCGCGACGTGCTGACCGCGCTGGCCGAAGAAGGTGTGCAGGTCGAGCGCTACACCATCATCGAACTGTCGGGCGAACTGCGCGCGCGCCAGCAGGAGGCCTTGAAAGATTTCCCGCAGGTCGAGTGGCGCGACGGTTTCCCGGAAAGCTACCAGGGCGTGGTGCTGGCCAACGAAGTGCTCGATGCAATGCCGGTCGAACTGGTGATCAAGACGCAACACGGCTGGCGCCGCCAGATGGTGACGATCGAGGATGGCCGCTTCGCCTATGTGCAGGCCGAACTCGACGCGGCGCTCTCCAGCCAGCTGGTGCGCCAGGTGCCTGGCGCCGAGGCCCTGCCGGAAGGCTATCTGACCGAACTGCATCCGGTCGCCTGCGGCTTCATGGGTTCGCTGGCAAGCATGTTCCAGGGCGGGAAGGGCGCGGCAATCCTGCTCGACTACGGCTTCCCGGCCCACGAGTTCTACGTCGACCAGAGAACGGGCGGCACCCTGATGTGCCATTACCGCCACCATTCGCACCCGGAGCCCTTTTTCCTGCCCGGCTTGCAAGACATCACGGCCCACGTCGATTTCACGGCGATGGCGCTGGCGGCCCAGGATGCGGGGCTCGAGGTGCTGGCCTACACGAATCAATCCGGTTTCCTGCTGGCCTGCGGCATCGGCGAGCTTTTGATGCGGACCGATCCCGAGGATGCCGTGCGTTATTTGCCACAATCAAAAGCCGTGCACAAGCTGGTCGCGCCGAGCGAAATGGGGGAATTGTTCAAGGTGCTCGTCGTCGGCAAGGACGTCGAACTGCCGGATGCAATCGTGCGGGCCGATCGCAGTCACCGCTTGTAAAATTGATAACTTGCACTAGGGATACAAACCCGGCTATGCTGTATCGGTTGGGCTCCAGGAAGCGGCTGGCAACCCGACCAGAACCTGCACACGGCATTACTGACCATGGCCAAGATCCACACCCATTACGACAACCTGAAGGTAGCGCGCGGCGCGCCGCAGGAAGTCGTGCGTGCGGCCTATAAAGCGCTCAGCCAGAAATACCATCCCGACAAGAATCCGGGCGACGAAAAGGCCGCCCGTATCATGGCGATCGTCAACACCGCCTACAACATCCTGTCCGACCCCGTGCGCCGCAAGGAACACGACGAATGGATCGCCGCCGAGGAATGGGAAGTCGAGTGGCTGGAAAGCAGCGGAGAAGAAACGCCGCGCACCCGCGGCGAAAATTGGGAATCGCCGCCGTCGCGTAACCGGCGCCGCCTGCTGCGCGAGCCGCGCTGGTGGATTGGTCTGGTGGGCGGCGTGGCGCTCGGCGCCGCTTGCGCGCTGCTACTGGTGCAGCCGCCGCGCCTGCTGGCTACTGCGATGGCTTTTAATCCCAAGCCGGAAACCAATGCTCCCGTGATGTCGATTCCGGCGCCCGACACGGACGCCTGGGCCATGCCGGCCGGTGCCAAGACGCCGCCAGCCGTGGTGAAAGCCCTGGCTGTGACCCAGCTGCTGGTGCCGGCGCGCCAGCCCGAATGCGATACCGATCTGGCCACGGCCGCCGCGCCGAACGGCGAACCCTGGCCCGAGCAGTCCGGCTACATTCCCGGCTACCCGATGGGCAACAGCGGCCGCGAGATGACGGTGGTGGTCGACAACAGTGCGAATGCGAACCCCCTGTTCGTCAAGATATGGGATCTGGAGCGCCGCTCGAACGTGCGTCACGCCTATGTGCTGGGTAACAGCACGCTCACCATTGACGGCCTGGCCGCCGGCAAGTACGAAGTGCGCTACCAGAACGTCGTGAGCAGCACCGCGCACGCCGAGTGCAAGAGTCGCGCGGCAAAGCGCGCCGCAGCCGGCTTCTGAGGGCCGCTGAAATCTCACCAACTGTTGCTTTTTCCCACCTGCAAGCAGGTTTTCCGCAAGTCACTTCCCAATTCAGCCAGTTTGTTCCTCTGCCGTAATATACTCGTCCGGTAGCGGCCAGCGTAGCCGCGACTTCCGGAACGGAAATCGCCATGAACGAATTAGACGGCCTCACCGCCTTGCTCATCGAGCCCCATTCGGGCATGCGGGCGAATATCCACAGTATGCTGACCATGTGCGGCCTGACCCGCATCGAGCATGCCAGCAGCGCCAACCAGGCTGTCAAGCAACTGACCCTGCGCAGCTTCGACCTGGTGCTGTGCGAATACGACCTGGAAGGCGGCCAGGACGGGCAGCAGCTGCTCGAGGACCTGCGCCACCATAAGCTGGTCTCGCTGGCGACGATGTTCTTCATGGTCACGGCCGAAGGCGACTACGGTAAAGTCGTCAGCGCCGCCGAACTGGCGCCCACCGACTACATCCTGAAGCCCTTCACGGCCGACCGCCTGCTCGAGCGCATCGCGCGCGCCCTGGAAAAGAGAAATGTCTTCCTGCCGGTGTACCGCCTGATGGAAGCGGGCGCCCAGCACGAGGCGATCGAGGCCTGCCTGGAGGGAGAGCAAACGCACCCGCGCTACGCGGTTGACTTCCTGCGCCTGCGCGCCGAACTGCACCTGTTTCTCGGTGAAGCGCACCTGGCCGAACCGATCTACCGCCAGCTGGCCGATAGCAAGGCAATCGCCTGGGCGCGGCTGGGATTAGCTAAAACCTTGTACCTGCGCGAGCAGTACGAGGAAGCCGGTGGCCTGCTGACCGAGCTGGTGCAGACCAACACGCATTTCGTCGACGCCTACGACTGGCTGGCGCGCACCCACACGGCGATGGGCGAACTCGACAAATCGCAGGACGTGCTGGGGCGCGCGGTGGCGGTCTCGCCGCATGCCGTGCGGCGCCTGCGCACCCTGGGCGAAGTCGCCTTCGAGGCCGGTGACGACGACACCGCGGAAAAGGTGCTGAAACAGGTGGTCGCGAAGGCCAAGTATTCGGAATTTCGCGACCCCGAAGACCACGTGAAACTGGTCCGCACCCTGGTCCGTAAAGGCGATCCGGTGGCGGCGGCTTCCGTCATCCGCGACCTCGACCGCTCGATGGGCGGCAAGGCCCACGCCGACGCCTGCAGCGCGATCTCCTCGGCGCTGCTGCACGAATACACCGGCAACGAAGAACGCCTGCTCGATTCCCTGAATGCCGCAGTGGCCGCCAGCCGCGATTTGCCTGCCATGTCGGCCGATCTGAAACTGGAACTGGCGCGCAACTGCCTGGCGCACGACCTGGCCGACGGTGCGGCCGGGCTGGTGCGCGACGTCATGCGCAACGCGGCCGACGCCAGCGCCATGGACCGCGCCATGAGCGTGATGGCCCAGGCCGGCCACGCGGAACTCGGCACCACGCTGGCCCAGGAATCGCGCCAGCACGTGGTCGACCTGGTGGCCGGCGGCGCCGAGCGCGCCCGCAGCGGAGACTACGCCGGCGCCGTCACCCTGATGCAGGAAGCCGCCCAGCGCATGCCGGGCAACCCGCAGGTCGCCTTCAACGCCGCGCTGGCGCTGCTGCGCTGCCTCGAGCACACCGGCTGGGACGACAAGCTCGGCCTGCAGGCGCTGGCGCAGATGGCCGCCGTGCGCCGGCTCGATGCGCGCAATCCGAAGCTGCCCGCGCTCACGGCGCTGCACCAGGCGGTGCTGAAAAAGTACAAGAAATCGCATAGATAATCCGGATACCCCAATGGTTGAAGCAGTCCAGCCGCCCGACGAAGGCGCGACCCGCCGCGTGCGCGCGGCATTGATGCAAAAAGTGAACGGCGACGAAGAGATGTTCGCCCTGGGCGGTTCGATCGCGCGCGTGATCGAACTGGCCGATTCCGACGAGCCGGGCACCCACGATCTCGCCTATTTCGTCCTCTCCGACGTGGCGCTGACCCAGCGCATCCTGCGCCTGTCGAACACGATCCGTTACCGCACGGTGTCCGGCACCGCCGTCACCACGGTCTCGCGCGCGATCGCGCTGCTCGGTTTCGACAACGTCAAAACCACCGCGCTGGCCATGCTGCTGGTCGACACCCTCGACAACGGCGCCCATGCCGGCAGCGTGCGCGTCGAGCTGGAAGCGGCCCTGTGCGCCAGCCTGGTCGGGCGCGAAATGGCGAAGCTGTCGCACTACCAGGGCGCGGAAGAGGCGGCCATCGGCGCGCTGTTTAAAAACCTGGGCGCCTTGCTGGTGGCCTCGCACGAACATGCGCGCTACCGCGAGATCCAGCAGTTGATGGCGGGCGCCAGGCACACACCGGCGCAGGCGTCGCAGATGATCCTCGGCTGCAGCTACGACACTCTGTCGGCGGCCGTGCTGGCCGAGTGGAAGATCCCGGACCTGATCGTGCGCGCCCAGGCGGCGCTGCCGCCGGGCCCGTTGAAAGGTGCGGCCAGCCGCGGCGAATGGATGCGCCAGGTGGCGTCCTTCAGCCTCGAGGTGGCGCGCCTGCTGGGCAAGAGCGGCGATCCCGCCGGCACGCCGCAGGCACGCGCGCTGCTGGCCCGCTACGGCGCCGCTTTCGAGCTCGATGCGGCTGCGCTGGAGCGCCTGTTCGCCAACGTGGCCGAAGGCATGCAGGGCCTGATGGAGAGCATGAACCTGCAGCCCTTGCCGAAGGAGGCGGACAGCGGCGACGGCCTGCCCGACGTGCTGATGCTGGCCACGCTCGACGCCGGAGAAGAGGAGGAGGGCACCCACCCGAGCGGCAAGCCGAAGAACGCGCGCGAGCTGCTGCTGGCCGGGGTGCAGGACGTGACCCAGCTGCGCGCCGGCGGCGGCGCGCGCGTCAACGACGTGATCCTGGCCGTGCTCGAGACCCTGTATCGCGCGCTCGGTTTCAGGTTCGCCACGGTCTGTCTGAAGGATGCGCGCGCGGGGCAATACCGCGCGCGCGTCTCCTTCGGAGCGGAACAGGCGCGCCTACAGGCCGGCTTCGTGTTTCCGCTGCCGGCCAGCAGTGGGCGCGACCTGTTCCTGCTGGCGATGGAGAACGACGCCGACTTGATGATCTCGGATGCGGCCAGCCCCAAAATCCGGGAATTGCTGCCGTCCTGGCACCGTACACTGCTGCCCGACGCGAAGAGCTTCATCGTGCTGCCGCTCGTGGTGGGCAAGGCGCAGCTGGGCTTTTTTTATGCCGATCGCGCGCAGACTGCGCCGGAAGGCGTGCCGCCGGATGAGACGGCGATGATCCGCGCCCTCAAGCGCCAGGTACTGTCTGCGCTTGCCGCCGGATGAATTCGCGGAATTCGCGCGCCGGCATCGGCCGCGCGAACAGGTAGCCCTGCGCTTCGTCGCCCCGCTTGTCGCGCAGAAAACCCCACTGGGCCTCGGTCTCGACTCCTTCGGCCACCACCGTCAGCCCGAGCGAATGGGCCAGGCCGATGGTGGCGGCGACGATCACGGCGTCGTTCGGGTTGTGCTCGATGTCCTGCACAAAACCACGGTCGATCTTGATGCGGTCGATCGCGAACAGTTTCAGGTAGGCCAGCGACGAATAGCCGGTGCCGAAGTCGTCGATCGCGAGTTTGAAACCGCGCGTGCGCAGCTGGCGCAGCAGCTGGCGCGTCGCTTCGGGATCGCGCATCGCCGCCGTCTCCGTGATTTCCAGTTCCATCAATGACGGGTCGATCCCGTGCTGCGCCACCAGCTCGTCGAGCCGCGCCAGCAGGGTCGAACCGGAGAACTGGCGCGCCGACAGATTCACCGCCAGGCGCAGGTCTTCCAGGCCCTCGCGCTGCCACTGGGCCAATAAAGCCATGGTCTGGCCCAGCACCCAGTCGCCGAGCGGCACGATCATGCCGCTTTCCTCGGCCACGGGAATGAAACGGCTCGGCTCGACGCTGCCCAGTTCCTGGTCGTGCCAGCGCAGCAGCACCTCGGCGCCGATCACGCGCCCGGTGTCGAGTTCGACCTGGGCCTGCAGGTAGAGCTCGAAGCCCTCGGCATTGAGCGCGCCCCACATGCGGTTTTCCAGCAGCAGGTGCTCGTGGGTGGCGGCGTTCATCTCGGGCGAGAAGAACTGGAAGTTGCCGCGACCTTCGCGCTTGGCCGCGTACATTGCCATATCCGCGTGGCGGATCAGGGTCGAGGCGTCCTCGCCGTCGTCCGGGAACAGCGCCACGCCGACGCTGCAGCCGCTGTGCGCGGTGGCGCCGTTCAGCTGATACGGCTGCGACAGCGACTCGACCACGCGCACGGCGACGCTGGTGACGCTGTCGGGCGTCAGCGGGCCGGCCAGCACGATGATGAATTCGTCGCCGCCCAAGCGGGCAAGTGTGTCCACTTCGCGCAGTAAATCCTTCATGCGTTCGGCCGCGCCGACCAGCAGCTTGTCGCCGGCCGCGTGGCCGAGCGAATCGTTGATCTTCTTGAAGTGATCCAGGTCGATGAACAGCACGGCCGCCGGCTCGCCATGACGGCGCGCTCTGGCCAGCTGCTGTTCCAGGCGCACGTTCAGGGCGAAGCGGTTTTCCAGGCCGGTGAGGGCGTCGTGGTGCGCGAGCCGGTAGATGCGTTCCTGCGCACGCTGCTGTTCCGTCAGGTCGCGCAGGATGCAGACGAAAAAAGCCTCGCGTCCCAGCAGCACGGGCGCCACCGAGATCGACAGCGGCACGGCCTCGCCGCGCGCGTTGCGGCCCTCGAGCACGCAATCCTCGGGCGGCGCCGTGGCCAGGCGCGCCAGCTCGGCGCCGGCGTCACCCGCTGCGCCCCCGGCCTTGGGCACCAGCGCGCTGAAGGACAGGCCGTCCAGGTGCGGCGGCGGATAGCCGAACAGGCGCGCGGTGGCGGCATTCGCCGAGACCAGGATGCCGTGCGCGTCGACGGTGACGATGGCGTCGGCCGCGTTGTCGAGGATGGCCTCGAGGCGCGCTTCGCGGTCGCGCAGGCGCGCGGTGCGGTCGGCCACCTGCTCCTCGATGGCGGCGCGCTCGCCGCTGATCAGCAGCATCAGCGCGCCCAGCAGGCCCGTCATCAGGAGCCCGGCCGAAAGCACTATCCAGCTGACGGCGCCGGTCTCGGCATCCATGTAGGCGGGCGTCGGGCGGAAGGTCACCTGGTAGCTGCGCCCGGCGAAGTTCAGGCCGACCCGGTAGTCGTCGCGCTGCCACTGGCCCAGCGAGCCGGCCACCGGCAGCGCCGCGCCGTCGGTGACGTCGACGATCGCCGCGCTGAAGCCCTCGAAGCCGGCACGCTCGATCGCATGCTGCAGCAGCCGCTCGGCGTTCAGGATGAAGATCACGACCCCGGCCGGCGGGCCTTCTCCCTCGCCGACGGCGCGCAGCAGGCCGATGCCGAGCCCCGAGGTGGACAGCATGGAGAAGGGTTCGGATGCGACCGGCGCACGCGAACCCATCGCGCGTGCGGCGACGGCGGCGCGTCCGGGGGCGGCCAGGAAATCGACGCCGCGAATGAAGTTGTTTGCCGGCGGCCACAGGTAAAGCACCGGCAGGTAGCGCTCGCGTTCGTTCGCCGGCACCAGCCCGCCCGCCTGGTCCATGTCGGCGATGCCCTTGAAGGCCGGATCGACCGTGCGTCGCACCCAATCCTCGAAACCGGCGCGCTCGGCGTGTGTGACCGGAATGCCCCAGTTGATGCCCTGGATCTCGGGGCGGCCGTCGGCATAGCCGCTGGCGATGCGCAGGAACTTGTCGCGCGCCAGGATGTGTTCGGTGTCGGCGAGGGTGCGGGCGAAGGTGCCGACGAAACGCACGTGCTCGTTGAATTCGGCCTGCAGCACGTCGGCGGTCTGCTGCGCCTTCAGGCGGTAGGGCTGCAGGTGCTGGTCGTGTTCCCAGCCGAGCGCGAGGCGGTAGATCGCGACCACCGCGGCGCTGGCCACCAGCAGCGGCAGCGCCACCAATGGCGCGCGGCGGCGCCACAGCCGGCGCGGCGCGCCGCCGACGATCCAGCACAGCGGCGCGGCCAGCAGCACCCCGAGGACGTCGCCCGCCCACCAGGTGAACCACACGCGCCCGCGTTCGGCGCCGCCGAAGGCATCGAGGGCGTACAGGATCGGCACGATGACGGTGGCGCCGATCAGGCAGACCAGCGGCGTGAGCAGGACGAACAGCAGGACGTCATGTCCGGAGTCGATCGCCGGGCGCAGATAACGGCGGAACAGGCGTGCGCCGAGCCAGGCCTGGAGCAGGGACCCGGTCACGCTGGCCGCGGTGGCGATCAGGGTGGCGACATCGCCCAGGGCGGGATTGGCCTGATGCAGCGGCAGGTTGGCCAGCAGCGCGCCGATCGCCACGCCGGGCAACATCCACATGCCGCCGGCCGTGGCGAGCGCCAGGCCGACCCCGGCCGGCGGATACAGGGGCAGGGCATAGCCCGATGGCAGCGCGAGCACGTCAACGAGCAGCCGCGTGCCGAGATAGGCCGCGACGATCGTCAGGTTGGCGGACAGGATCTGCCGCCAGCTCCAGCGGGGATAACGCGACGCGTTGCTGTCCATGTGCGCAAGTATTTACATGCCTTTTGCATACAGTACAGCACCGGCGAAGCACGTAGCGCACCGCTCGTGAAAAAAGAGCCTTGCAGATTCTTACCCCGAACGGTTACAATCACGCCCCGAAGCAACGCTGCTATTGAGCCAAGTCTGTAAGGATGGCAAAAATAGTTGACAGCATGTTGAGCTTGCTTCATACTCTGCGGTTCTTCGCGGTGGGGTGGCCGAGTGGTTAAAGGCAGCAGACTGTAAATCTGCCCT
>Ga0308160_10004502_pt1 | contig 14898 bp, 13 predicted proteins | sample PhyFR1_FD_201036 | JGI IMG/M metagenome (GOLD analysis project Ga0308160, IMG submission 201036) | Phyllosphere microbial communities from UC Gill Tract Community Farm, Albany, California, United States - DLSLF.R1 | ecosystem: Host-associated > Plants > Phyllosphere > Unclassified | place: USA...
TCTTTTTACAGGGTGGCGGGTCGGGGTATGAACTTTGGTAGACCAACGACGACGAATCAGCAAGGATCAGGGGGTTCGGATCCGTTCTACCGATGTTGGTTTGATCGGTTTTTATCGGTTCCTATCATTCGATCAACTCTATGGGCCGGGTTTACTCCTTGCGTCGTCTGAGGGACGGACTTTTTGGTAGACCAACGACGACGATTCATCAAGGATCAGGGGGTTCGGATTCGTTCTACCTATGTCGTTTTGATCGGTTTTTATCATTTCCTATCATTCGGTCAACTCTTTGGGCCGGGTTTACTCCTTGCATCGTCTGAGGGACGGACTTTTCCCCCGATATAACCTCTTATATGCGTCATTGGCAGGACATTCTGCCTTACAGTACTCACTCATACACCCGCCCATCTACATACATAGGCATTCGAGCATAGACTACATGTAAATCAGGATACGACAGCTCGATCATCAATACCGAGAATTTTAGGGTTATCGCCACCACCCTCACCGCCACTACGATGAGCCGGGCTGGGCGGGAAGGGTTTGGGATGGTTCGGTCCGGCGTTTCGGGGTCGGGCTAGGTTTCGGAGTTGGGGGTTGTTTTTGGTGGTATGAAACAATACTAGCGACGACCATGACGACATCGATGACGACGCCAACATTCAACCCGACATCGACGACATCGAACGGGTGTGAATCAGGATCGACGATTCCTCAAGACTAGGACGACAAGGTGATTATTCTTCTTCAACATAACCCGATCCTTCCCCTCCCTTCACCCCGGGTCCCCCAATTCGATCTCGCTGGAGGTTGTCGGATGTTGCGGGCTCCGGATCGAGTGGGTCGATATCGATGTTCGTGCTCGTGTTCGTCCGTCCGCCCGTTTCGTTCGGGTCGCCATGAAGAGGAAGACGACGGCGAAGTGTCTACCTACCATATATCCAAGATCTCCTCCCGGACTCATTATCAAAAATGATAATCCCAATACCAACGCGGAACAAACAATATCCAATCAAGACAAGGAGTCGCGCCGAATACTGGAGGATGCTCGATCAGTCTTGCCCTCGAAAGGGATTGATCGGGATGATCCGTCGTGCGCATGCGGTCGTCCGCCGCTCTCTGATCGATCGACCGACTCGAGGTGGAGAGGGGCGGGTTTGAGACTCGATATTGCGATGGCATCGGTGGGCATTATCAGGAGAATGAACTGGACTGAGCTGGGATGGATCGGACCGGTCTTCGAGGATTCGAGGAGCAAGTGCAGGGGGTTCGGGAGATTAGTCGGTCCAGACGAGGGAGGGGGGAGGGAGGGTTTCTCATACCCTTGAGCGAGAGATAATTGGGTTGATTTGGGAGTTAAGAAGTGAACCTAGAGCAGGAGCACGGTCAAAGTGGGAGGAAACATCGTTGTCGGGATGCTGTAGGGGCAGTAAAGAGGAGAAGGAGGCGATCCACGATCCCCGAGCATCGGAGTGAGGGTTGAGCTGGATACCGGTTGGCCAAGGACAAGGGTATTTTGAGCCCCTGCCTATCGAACTCGACGCGATAGGAGACTCGAGGGATCGGAATTCGCATCCCATGGATAAGCGGTTGCTCGATCATATAATCGACGGATCGTCCTTCGAGTCTGCTATACCGCTCAGAAATGTACGACAACGCTTTTCGCTCATGGAAGGTTTTAGCCAACAAGCGCAGGGAGATTCCCGCTTTGTTTCCGAGGTTCTAGATAGGAAGTTTTGAGATGCTCGAGGTGGAGATATCATGATACCCGGAGTGACAGACGTGGTTGTAGCAGTACATTATACTCAATGTCAATAGATTTCAAGGTCTTACACACGACCGAGAGATGGGAGATTGTCTCTCCAAATCGTCTTGAAGAAGCAATCACATTCAAGATGTCGTCGCTCGCGTGACCTCTGTGAGGAGCTGAAACATGCTTCATTTGTCATGCGATACACATCGCTCTAATCCCTTCTATTTTTACACCACCGACCACATCACCAACTACTGATCCACATTCCATCCCCTCAGCCAAGCGATGTACCGAGCGATATCTACAGCCTCGGGGCTTCTCGCCGTGTACGTCTCCCTCGCGATCAACTCTTTCAACTCTACCACCGACTTGGTTTCGCAGGTCTCTCGCCAGCATTCCAAATGCTGAGACTCGACGTCCATCGCTCGGGTCGCGTTGCCGAGGTAAGACAAGTCGGTCGCAAGCTGGGTCGCACCGTGGCTCGTCAAAGGCTGTTTAATCTCGGGCAAGATCTTGGCGGTAAAGTTGTCCAATAAGGACGAAGTCGTCGAGGATACCCAAGTGGAGAGGACGACTTCGGCAGGAAGAGACGATTCGGTGGGAGGCGAAGTGGGTCTTGGGGGTTTCGCCAATCCGAGCTTTTCGTTCATGCCCGCAAACGCACCGACGTTGGAGATGGTACGGTGATGCTGAGCCGGAGCCTGAGCCTCTTGCTGTGCGGCCTGGGTCATCTTTTGTAAAAGATCGAGGTTGACGTGGGGCAAAGTATCAAGCGAGAACGCAAGACCGTCATCGTTTGCAAACCCCTCAAACAGTCGAAGCAGATCGAGTAGCCTTTCGGTAACCGTCGAGATGGTATCCGTTGGCGACAGCGAAAACGTCGGGACATGTAGCTCTCCACGTCGCGCGACCTTGTCGGGCTGAGCCCACGAAGGTAATGTAGGGTATCCAGCCAACAACGTTTGGATCGGCGCGACGATAGCCTTTTGCGTAGCTGCCTGAGCGTCCTTTGTGTACTCGACGATGGCCTTTTGAGCCGGCCTCAACCCTTCCACTGAAGGTTGTCCGTCCATGAGGCGAACGAGCGCAAGCTGATGCAGCGCTGATTGCTTCAACAAGGTAGGAGCTCCCTTGGTGACGCCAGCGATATAAGCTTCGGGGGCGACGGGCGTGCCCTGTGCTAGCGCGCTCAACGAACGCGATGTCACGGCTACAGCCGAATCCACTTTGGCACTGTAGAGCTCGACACGGGATTTCAACTTGGAGCACGTTCGGAGCACCCCAAGACCCAGTTTGAAGGTGACGAGCTCGTCGTTCCCCATCCCATCCATGTCGAGGTCCATATCGGCCAGGTCGTCGAGCTCGTCCAGATCGTCTCCGCCATACCCACCGGGCGACCTTCTGGACGTCTTGACGTCCCCTACGCCGCCCTTCAATTCCAACAACCCCTTGGCGTCCCTTAAAAACGTCTCCATGAGGAAAGCCACGGCCTCGAGAAGATCCGCCAACCCAAACCCGAGCGTGAACGAGGTACACCGTTCCAACGCTTCCTCGGCAATCTCCATCACTCTTGATCCCTTGGCTGATAACCTCTCCCCTGGCGCTCTACCAGCGAGGAAAGCAGGTTCGATGAATATCGATTCGGATTTGAGCAAGACGGCCATGTTCCGTTTTTCCAAACCGAGGTAATCCGTCTGGTAAGGCAAGAACGGTTCGTAGAGTATCGTATCCCAGGCCCCCGTCAGGCTCTCTACGGTAGGGAAGATGGCAGGGGAGGATACGGCGGGTTCCACCACCTCTGCGATCCCCCCGGCTACGCCGGACGCTCCGACCGTCCCGAACGATCTCGAGAACCGTCGAGAACGTTTCTCCCCCGTCGTCGTCGTCGTGGTCGTGGTGGTCGAGCTCGCCCCCGGACCACCTGCACTGACATTCATCATCGGCTGAACGATCGATCCTGATCGAGACCGACGACCCGAATGATTCGTTCCCGTGAGCGCAGTAGGAGAGCCTACCATGTGCCCGGGCGAGACGGTCATCTGTCCCCCCACCATCGGGGCGGTATGGGTCGAATAAAACAACCCATCCAAAACATCCTGAACATCTTTCCCGAACCCAACCGTCATCCTCCATAAATCCAACAAGACGTTCAATTCGCCCCCGGCCCCGCCCCGGTCAGCCTGGCTCGTCGTGGTCGTCGTCGTAGTGGTCGAAGGGTTGGAATAATGATCCACCACCTCGGTCAACCTCGACCCGAACGACGGTTGAAGAGCTTCCAAGGTAGTCTGGAAGAACGTCGAGAGGGCGATGATGGGGTCCGGGAAGATGGTTCGCATCGAGTTGGATTCGGTTTTGAGTGTGAAGAGGAATGCCGAGTAGAATTTAGGGAGAAAGGTCAGGAATGATTCTGGGTTGGAGGTGATGGCGGAGGTGGCGGTAGTGGTGGTGGTGGTGCTCGTGGTGGTGCTCGTGGTGGTGCTCGATTCGACCAGATTGACCTCGTTCCATAGATCCATGATGGTTCGACGACGAGCGTTGTAATAAATCGAACGATACTCTTCTTCCCGCTCGATCAAGCGGAAGATCTCGAGCAGTTCAGAGAGGTCCATCTTTTCCTTTTCCGAGGTCGAGGCCGAGGTCGAGTTCTTGTCGTTCGAAACGGACGACAGAACGATCGTCCCCAAGCTCGAACTGGTGCCCTTCGACCCAACCCCCACCTCCCCCCCGCTAGCCATCCCCTCCAAAACCCCATCCAACTCGGCCTCCAACTGATTCTGCAACCCCACCAACAACCCCCTCCTCACCTCATACTCCCTCGGACTCCTCTGAAACATGTAAATACTCTCACTCGCCTCTGCTAATCGAACAGCGGCTTGACGGTATCGGCCGGATTGGAGGGAGAGGGTGAGTTCGGATTCCAAGGTGGACCATGATTCTGCTTGACGGAGGACTGAGCGGGCGTTGGAGAGGTTTGTTCGGAGGGTTTCTAGGTGGGTTAGTTTGTCTAGGATGAGGGTGGGTGTGGGGGTTGACGTGGGGTTTGTTGGAGGAGCAGGAGGATGGGGGGTTCTGGAGTTTGATGAAGGAGTACCCGATGGACCTCTCTTGAGTCGAGTTTCAACACCCTCTAAAGCTCGTCTGACACCCTCAGCGCTCTCCCTCATATATTGAAGATCATAAGTGAGTCTAGGGACCGTCCTTGAGATCTCATGGATCGATCGTTCTAGTTGATGGGAAGTGTCCGAGGTGAGGATCCCGAGTTGAGCTAGGAGGTCGGAGACGAGGTGGTCGGATGAGATGAGGTCGAGTGGGGAGGACGAGGTTGAGGAGGTTGACGAAGATGAGGCTGAGGAGAGACAGGTGTTGAGGAATTCGGGGATAGAGGTGCAGGTGTCGAGCGAGAGGATGAGGGAGGAAGGGTCGGTCGTTTTGGTTCTTCGAGAGTTGTCCTCCTCGACGTCCATGTTGTAGCCCGTGCCAGCGATGGCCATTACGGCGACGATAGTGGTCTGCTGTAATCTCTTTTGCACTTGGGGCGTAGTCTACCACTGAGGTAGGAGCAGTTCATGAGCGGGCGAGTTGTTACGAACTAGCAAGAGCCAGCTCACCTAGATGTCTATCGAGCTATCTATCGAGTTGGCACAAACGGCGTTGGTTTCTACTCAATCCTTCCCCTCTCGGCGGCAGATCAACGTCGATCGATGTCCTCCTGCGTCCCCTTGTCGAGGATAGGATAGGATGTGTGTGGGTGTATGTGTATCTAGATAGAGTCCAAGTAGTAGACTGTCGAGGTCAGTAGGTGTAGCCAACTCTCTCTCTCAAATGACCTCTGATCGCCTTGTCGCCGGTCGAGACGCGTCAAGGAAACGTGAAGCGAGCTGGTCGTTTTGGTTCGATTCACTTTCCCAACCACAACGGATGATATATGTATGCGCTGTTGGTGGTGGTTACACCTCATTCACAAATACCAGCATTAGTAGTAGTAGTAGTAGAAATCCACAGGACCTGGTATAGCTGACCCCAACACATCAACTCCCGCGAAAGTAGGACAAGAATCGACCCAACCCCTCAACTTTCCCCCCGCTCGAACCCTCGATGCATCAATAACTTCATCCTTCGAACTCCTCGACCTCTATCCCCCCGGACTTGTCCCTCCTCCTATCCCCCAAAGAAGCTCCATCACCATCCCTCCCGAATCGAACCCTCAACCCAACCATGGTCCTCCTCCACCCACCCCCACCTCCCTCACTGACGACCCTCACCCTCCTCTTACCCCCTCCAACAACCCATATCGACCTTGTCATCGCTCAATGGGGGGAAGATGATTTCCCTACGCCTAGGGAGGTGTCGAGGGGTTTGTTTACGTACGATGAGGGGTTGGTTAGGGAGGTTTTGGGGGGTGGGAAGGAGAGGGAGGAGGGGGTGGACGAGGGGGTCTTGCTTGGAGGAGGGGAGGAGGGGTCGAAATCGACGGGGTCGAAGGACGAAGGGTCGAGTAAGATGAGAACGGATGAGGAAGGAGGCATGGACTTGGATGATCATCCGTCTCACGATCAGCCCCCAATCAACTTCGACAACAAAGATCAAGAGGGAGACGGATTACCATTACCAGAACGCGTGGATGGTGAGATGATGGTGATGGATGAATCGACGACGACGACGACGACGACGACGACGACGACGAGTCAAGGGAGAGATATGGATATACCTGAACAGGTTGGGGGGAAGAAGGACGATGTTGACGTGGATCTCGAGCTCGACCTGGATCCGAAGACGATCTCGGGAACGTCGATCGAGAGACCGAGTGATGATATCCCCATATCAAACGATATCACATCAACATCAACATCCGCCTCCAACTCCACCACCACCTCGACGAATCCTGCCATCCTCACACCCAACCCCAATCCACTTCATCCCCCGAACCCCGCCCAACTACCCACCAAACCATCCTCCAGACCATCACAAGCCCAACCTCCAACCCAACCGAAACCCCGCCCCAGCCCATACCCAAAGACCCACCCAACCTACCCCTCCGCGAAAGTACTAGCCCTAGCTAAGAAATTAGCAGAGAAGAGGGGGATGAAGTTGGTCCTCCCCGATCACCCGATGGGCGGGAAAGATGAGGTGAGCCCCGGGGAAGGGGGGTTCTTGTTGGTCGTTAAAGACGAGGTGGGGGTGGGGATCAAGGAAGAAGGCGGGGAGGTTAAGATCTTGGGGGAAGGTGTGGGTGCGGGTGTGGCGGTGGCGGTGGGGGAGGAGGTGGGAGGAAGATTGATAGGGAATGAGCTTGGATCGGGAGGTTCTCAACCGTCATTGATCGTCCACCACGATCTTGCCGGACCCAGATCGGAAGGATTATCTATACTCGCACCTGAAACGGGGATGACGACCGTACCGACCGACTTGAACCCCACACTCCCTATTTCTCATGCATTACCTCTCGCTCTACCCGTCAGTCCGATCCCTACAAACCCCACGCCGACCTCTCGACAAGGTAACAAGAAGAAAGGCCGAGGTCGATGGGCCGGACACGTGAAGAACCATCACTCAGTGTCTTCTCGTGCAGAGACGCCAGTGAGGGTAGGGACGACGAGTATGGGAGGAGGTGGGCATATGGGTGGGGTTGGGCTGGGAGCGGGATTGGGAGGGGCTGGGGGGATGGGAGTGGGGGTGGGGGTGGTTGAAGTGGTTGATGATGAGCTGGTCAAGGAGAGGAAGAGGAAGGATTTCGGCAATGGGATTGGGAATAGTAGTTGGTGGTGCGTTTTCACCCGAATCGGGGTCGTTTTGTTTGTTGTGGAAGGAAGGGAAGTGCTGATAGGTTTTCGCTGTGGTGGTTGTTTAGGAATCATTTGTTAATCGATGCGAGACGAGAACGAGGTCCTCAGTGGGATGTAAACACTCAATCGTAAGCAGAACCCTTTCACCCGTCTTGATGGTTCAAGACGCTGTACTGATCGTGCGAGCTTGTTCTTATCACCCAGGTGGCAAGTCGATCGAGGATCAGGGTTGTACTACCAATCGACCAAATCACCTCCTAAAACCCCCATCGAACTCCCCGTCCCTCTCGAACCCGAGGATATCGTCGAAATTGGGCCTCCTGGTGATTTGACACCAGGAGGGAACGCTCAATCGTTGTTCCCGCCCGGAGCGACCGGGGCGAATGGGATGGTCGATCCTAGGTCGGGCATGAGCGTGTCCGCGGCCACCCCTTCGATCCCGCTCCCTTCGCCTGCAGGTCACGGGTATGGAGGTCTGTCCTTAGGCCCGATGGGACCTGAAGCAGGTCGACCGACGTCCTCGTCTGGGAATATGGGTCCTCCTCCGTTGAACATTCCTATGGGTGGAGGAGGGTTCCGACAAGTCTCGGATGGGCATCTCAGGCAGAGTGTAGGGCCAGGGGGGAGAGCATCGGCTACACCCGTCATGCATCACTTGCCTTCACCTGTGGGGACGAATCATCCAAATATGTCCATGTCCCCTGGATCGGTCCACCAGGGTTATTCTTCGGGCCAAATGAGGCCTTCGCCGGTACCGGATTCGATACAGAGGCAGCAGCAGCAGCAACCTACTCCGCAACAGCAGCAAGCTTCTCATCAACAGCCGACGTTTTTGCCCCCAGGGGTGACAATGCAGCAGATCGCACAAGCGAGGCTGCAACAACAACAACAGATGCACCAACAACAACAGCAGCAGCAGCAACAACAACAACAACAACAACAACAACAACAACAGCAGCAATCTGGGCACCTTGGTACTCCCGCTGGAGTCATGAGTGGAATGAATCCGATGGCGCCTCATCTCGCCGCGGCCGGCCAAATGACCCCCTCAAACCTGGTCATGCAAGCTCAAATGGCTCGATCGCGGGAGTTGGAACAATTCGGCCGACTGCCGATGTCGCAGATACAACAGCAGCAAGCACAAGCCCAGGGGACACCACCTCAACAGCAACAAGCACCAGGTCAAGGGATGGCGCCCAATATGCAATTGAACGCTGGGGGATTGCCATTCGATTTGAACAATATGTCAAGCGCTCAGGTCCAAGCGTTCATGCAACATCGAATGGCACAGCAGCAGCAAGCCAAGCTCGCTCAGATGCAACAACTGGGTCAGATGCAAAACAGTCCAACGCCAATGCAAATGCAGGGGTTGGCGCAAGGCGCTCGGACCGGATTCCCGGCCAACATGCAGTTTCCTCCTGGGATGCAGCAAGCTCAACTACAACAACTCATGGGGCAACAGATGCCGATGGGTATGTATGGAATGAATGGCGGTACGGCCGGCCAGACTCCTGCCACCATGTCGCAAGGTCAAATGCAAAATGGCGGAGGGATGAATCCTGCGATGATGATGCAGAACGCAATGTCGCAGCAGCGGCAGCAGTAGGGATAGGTTCGGTTCATGCTATGCATCGTAGTCCAGAAGATATGCGCGTTGTACAATCACTCTATAATTACCATGTAAATGCTCTCTCGCTCTATGCGCTTAATTCCAATGCTTTCGAGCGTAATGACCCCAGACTTGGTTGGAAACCATGGTGGCGTCTCCGCAGGGCTCAAAATCCGTTGCCGTAATGTTGGGATACAACGGGTCGAGTTTGTGGATGGCCGATACTGGATCAAGGAATCAGCTTGCAAACTCATGCCAGTAACAATGCGCCTTTCAGTAAGACTCACCGACATCATTCAGGAAGAATGTCATGACAATCACGAACACCGACTCGTCGTCTTTGATGTGCTCTGGGAATGTTGTGCTCACGTAATCCCTGTGGCGCGTGTCGATCAGTACATATCGATACTTCCATCATGTGCAATGTCTCACGGGATGGGTGTGTACGGTGCTGTGGGTGGGAATGACATTTAGCATATAAAAGCCGCACACGCTGCGTTAGTAAGCTTACCAGGAACATGCTCGACATCATCACCACTGCCACTATTTTGCCATTTCCCACGTTCAGCTCCGGCTCGTTTTCAGGGCAAAGTCCAGCGCCGCTGAGCGTCGACTCACATTGGGCCACAAGCGTCCTCGGTAACATAGCCAAACCGAGAGGAATCATCCTTCGATCGGGCGAACTCGGCATCGAATACGGTCTGCCCATAAGCGCTCTCGATAAAGTCCATCTCTGCCTGTCGTTTGGCCTGATACCTCTCCCGTTGCTTTGTCATGGCGGTATCGTACGACATTTTAGTCTCTTGGTCCCGCCCGGTTGAACCGGGAACGAACTGGCTGGCGCCTTCTTGGTTCATCTTTTTCCGCAAGACTCGAGCGATTCGTGCGGGCAGGGAGATCTGTACAAACTCGCTCGAGAAGGGCGAAATGGAGAATTGATCGTCTAATGAGAAAGGCCCTTGGAACTGTGACGCAATGGTGAGATCGAGGAAGATCAGCTTCGCGTGACAGACTGCAAAAGGCCACCCATTCTGCCTTACGATATCAAAACGCTGACAACCCGAGTTGGCGATGTAAATCCTCGTTGCATTCCCGCTCAAAACTTTTTCGTCATAAACCGTGGCAGGCAAAACATCATCCATCAGCTTTTTGAGGAGCGATCGATCATCGGTCACCGGATATCGAGCGAGGAAATAGTCCTGGGGTGCATGACCGAGGGGGTAGGACAGGTTGCGTCGATCAAACGCGTCCCAGAGATTTTGGGTGATGGCTTTGCCTTGCGGCTTTCGTTGGCGGTTGAGCAATCAATCAGGACGATGGTGACATTCGAATAATAACCAGCACGCACCGTATCAAACTCCTCATCGCCGACTCCAGCATGGTACTTGAAGCTGCGAAAACATCAAGAAGTCACTTCAGCATCATTCCATGCATCACGGTCCTGCCCCTGGGTCCATACGCACGACTTTCGATTACTATCCAAGTATCGCCTCGAAACGTCCGTCTCCCCGTGTGCATTCTTGGTCAAGTTGGCGCTATGTGATGGTTTAGATCGGTCAGCCCACGGGAAACCCTGCAGGTAAGCCATCGGCCGAACTCACGAAACCCAACCGACGGTTTCCATGTACCTTCCGGCTGCAAACCTGTCACCGCAACCCCTCCGCTCAGCCGTAGCACAGCCGTTTCCCCCAAAGCGAACACAAAGACTCACGAGATCGAATTCCCATCCAACCGCTCACAATTCCTCACATGGTCATGCCCTCCAAAAATAAAGATCGGGATATCCGGGTGTACACGACGGATGGCATTGAAGATCGTGGTCCATTCGCTATCGGCTCGATTGATAGACATGTGGCCTGCGACGATGCTGCAAACGAGAGGGATGGTAGGTGAAGCAATCAGCGCTGATGACCGATTGATGGCACAGCGAGCAAGACGACTTGCAAGAAATCAGGCGCTTCGCGGATCGCTTCGAGGAACCAGGGTTCTTGAACCATCTCCGAAATGGATTGGATAGTCGTATGCCTGGACGGGGATCACAATCAGCTCACCACCTTGTCGGCAGAGAAAGGGACGTCCGAGAGTAAATATCTCACTTGGCATTGAAGCTGACTGTGAAGGGGAACGGACGTAAGGAATTGGGTCAGTTCAGATCGATCAATAATCACGAGCAAAGATCTGGACGACCCACATTTATAGAGCACGCCAAGAGCCGTAACCTTTCGGCCCCTACGGACAGGACCCAGCTCAAGGATCAGCCACTCCATCTTCCTCGACCGTCGCGCAACAAATCCCACTCACATATCCGTCTTGAACTTGACAAACCTCTCCCCGACCGGTCTCCCCATTCCCTCACCCATCGAAACATTCACATTAGACGTCAAATACCTCCCCTTGCCCCCCTTATCCCACATCCCCGCTTGTACGTCCGACAAGACGTCCAGAACGTCTGGAAGCTTGTAAAGCTCGTGGTTCCCGATCGCTAGGGCGTCGTAGGATAAGAGGGAGAGGATATGGTCTGCGAATTTAGAGCCTGAGCCGAGGGCGAGCTCGACGTTGACGTTGACGTCGAGGTGCGAGGTTTGTGTATCTTCGTTGTTCGGTGCCGGTGTTGATGAGAAACTGGAAACCAGTCCGGAACCATCATGATGATCCCCTGAATCGATGAGTAATAGGTCTACCCCTTTGGCTTTCGCTTGAGCGCGGAGGTGCGTGAGGAAGGATGAGAAGTCTCCAGTGTTTGCCGAGTAGTTCTAAGGAGAAGGCGAATGATGAGGGCGCAAGAGGAGTGAGAGGGGGCGATGTCATAAGAAAGGCGAATCGAAGTCGACGGGCACGATTCGATGTATCAGAGATCGAGATTGACGAAATCGTTAGCCAAGACTTGTACCCCAACTGCTTCCCACTCTAACGGGACCATGAGGGGAGACTAACAGGTTCAGGCCAGGTCGCCTACGAATCGTAATCGAGATTCAATGTCCGACCGATCCGACCGATCCATGATCATATTGATCCACCCGGACGTCCATGTTCCCCCGAGCGAATTTCGATCCGATGGTTCCCGATGTTGAAGGAAGGTAGGATGACGATCGAGATGAGGTTGTCGCGCAGGTGATACAAACCCAGCCAGCCAGCCAGAAAGGAAAGGGATCGCACGACAAAACAAACAACGTAAAATGCAAATCAGCCTCCAAACCTAAACCCACAACCCCAATCCGAACGCTCGAACGACCAAAACCTCTTGCTCCCCGTGAAGCGTTGGTTTGGGATACGATGAGAGCAGAGCGGAGAGTAGGAGGGGGGGGACGTACGTGTTGATGACCCAATAACCAACCTATTTCCACGAAAACAAGCCGTGGGGAATGGGGTTATATTAGTTGGTTTATTTCCCAGGATATTGAGGGGTGGTGGGAGTAGGAGGCGGAGAGAAGGAGGAGGGAAGGAGGAGGGAAGGAGGAGGGAAGGAGGAGGAAAGAAAGGGAAAGCAACAGAAACCCCCAGACTGACCGTGTATATCAGTCGTCTGAACAAAATTAACCTCGCCCCAGATTAACGGCGCTTTAGGTGTAAGAAGCTTTGATTCTAGATCTTTAGAGGTATGAGTGTTTGTCGGTAGTGGGTGAGGGGAGGCGGTGCTGAGTGTGAGCAAGGCGAGTGAGGTGATTAGGAATGAAGGGGTGAGAGGGGGTTTCATGGTTCGAGGTGCGGGTTGGGGATCGCGGCGGTTCGTTGTGAGGGTCTTGAAGCAGTGGGATGTGGGTGTGAATAGATAGGTAATGAAGATGAGTTAGGGTGGTGCTAGTTAGAGATCACTTGATCGATCACGACATCACTTTTGGCTTCATCTCAACATTCCCATGTCCTTTAGTTGATCGGCGACCACCGATAACGAACCCAACGTGTTTACGTCATCTTCATCTAGTGATCACGTGATCAAACCGATTATTAAGGTTCAAAGGGGGGGTGCTGTGATTGACGAAGGTTGTTGAGGTGACCATAGGAGCGATGATGGGAATACGGGGTGTAGAGTATGTTTGGCTCGATGACCTGAGTAGACGGTGTCCAGCCTCGATCTTGGCTTTGTCTTGTTATTCGGGTTGGTCGTGAGAGCTTGAGGACGTGATGAAAGGCAAATGATGTTGAATGTCGTCGGCTTACCATTTCACCAACCACATTTCATCGCCGGCTTTATATTATTGCATTTCGTCTGGCTGCGCTTCATGCTGTTGCACTACGAGTTCAGAGCCTTCAGAGTATCGGCGCGGTCGATTGTCTAGCTAGCAAAGTTCCCTCCGATGTGTTATTAGCAAAATACGTCATGCCGATCGGTAAAAACCTCGTTGGTTCTGTCCCTTCCGACATCTGATCCTCATCGTCTTACTTCGCTCTACTGATTCTGTTCATCAAGGTCCACCGTCCGACCTGTCTTCACAAGAGTTTTTGCAAAATCGACCTGAAACACATCTCTACTCGATAAGACGACGTGCGAGTGATTACGTAAGCCAGATCTAGCCGCTGTGCCAAGGCCGCGAATTCAGGCCTTTGGGTTACGCGGCTTGGAGATGAATCAAGGTCGTCGATGATGATCGATGAATGGATGGATGGGCTCGTTCGTTCCTTTGTTGGATCGATACATCGAGCTACAACACTCTCAGAAAACCACCTCTTTTCAACAACCCCCACACCTACCTATAACACCCGCAAACACCTCTCCTCTAGCCCCCACCTCAACTTCTCACCATGCCCACCGCACCAACCCCCATCCCCCCCCGAGCGAGAATAGCCATCCTAGGCTCAGGCGTATCGGGTATCGCAGCCCTCTGGGCACTGAACGAGTATTCGGAACATGAAGTGAATGTTTACGAGGCTGGGAGTTATGTGGGTGGGCATACGCATACTGTGGAGTTTGAACGTGAGTTTGCAGAGGGGTGGGGAAGGGGGAGAGAGGGGAGGGAAAGGGGATGGGGAGCTGATAAGGTTGATTTCGTTTTTTATTGGGGTTGGGGTTGGGTTACGGATCGATTGGTCGTCTATCTTTATGAATCTCTGGGTATCTCGGATGACGGTTACCTTGGAATCGCAACGTCCTCCCTCGATCCCTCCTTCTTCCTCTCATTATCCTCTCTATCCAACGCCGAAATCTCATCGGACGAACATCGATATTCATCTTACCTCAAACCCACTTTCATATTACCCCGTATAATTCACTTGCGATCTACATTTTAATATCGATCTCAACATCTGCATCTACATCAACAACTAAATCTACATCGCTCGCCGGGTGGAGTTGTTCGGTTGTCAATTGGAATGGAATCGGAAATGGGGGTTTCTTGCGGGATCTGAATAATCGATGATCGTCTTGCGCACGTCTTCCTCGTCCTCGTCCTCAACGACGACGACCATGACGATGACCATGCCGATGATGATGACGATCTCATCACCGCCAATCATCACCGATAAACCTCCAAATCATCTTCATCAACTATTAACGGACAATCAATCCTCGATACTCCGAATTAATCCTCGATAACCCAAACAATCCAACCGATGCTCGATCCGATCTCCTTTCGTACATGTCTTCTTACATAATCTCGCACCGAAAACCGCACCAATCGAACCAACCGATCCGTGGGACGCCCCGCTATGACAACCAATAGGAAAAGGAAAAGAAAGTGTGGATGTGGATACGTGAGTGGAAGAGAATAGCTTGGGCGAGATTTCGGGGAGGGAGGGGGTTTCGAGATTGGACGATG
>Ga0308160_10004503_pt1 | contig 14897 bp, 21 predicted proteins | sample PhyFR1_FD_201036 | JGI IMG/M metagenome (GOLD analysis project Ga0308160, IMG submission 201036) | Phyllosphere microbial communities from UC Gill Tract Community Farm, Albany, California, United States - DLSLF.R1 | ecosystem: Host-associated > Plants > Phyllosphere > Unclassified | place: USA...
TTTGCCGACCAGGCTGACAATCAGGTTCTGGGCGGTGATAAGGATATCGGCCACATTTTGCCCATCGCAACCGACACCATGCAGCTGTTCGACGAGTGCAAGGGTGAGTCGCGTGTTCTGATCCTTGGCTGATGTCAGACGGTCTTATTCTGTGTAAACTCATCAATGACTCGGTACCCGACACTATCGATGAGCGAGTCCTCAACAAGCCTTCGGTCAAAGCTGGCAAGGCCAAACCGCTCAACGCCTTCCAAATGACCGAGAACAACAACATCGTCATCACTTCCTCCAAGGGTATCGGATGTTCCGTCGTCAACATCGGTCCCCAGGACATCGCCGAGGGACGAGAGCATCTCATCCTTGGTCTTATTTGGCAAATCATCCGACGAGGTCTGCTCAGCAAGATCGACATCAAAATCCACCCGGAGCTGTATCGATTGCTGGAGGATGGAGAGACGATCGAGGAATTCCTGCGACTCCCGCCAGACCAGATCTTGCTTCGATGGTTCAACTTCCACCTGAAAGCTGCTGGATGGCAAAGAAAGGTGTCCAACTTCTCCAAGGATGTGTCGGACGGAGAAAACTACACCATCTTGCTCAACCAGCTCAAGCCGGATGAGTGCTCGCGTGACCCTCTGCAGACGCGGGATGTCAACCAACGAGCGGAACAAGTGTTGCAGAACGCCGACAAGATCGGTTGCCGCCGTTTCCTCACGCCAAACGGTATGGTTTCCGGTAACCCGAAGCTGAACTTGGCCTTTGTTGCCAACCTGTTCAACACCTGGCCTGGATTGGAGCCATTGGCTGAGACCGAAGCGCCACCACCCATTGAGGACTTTGACGCGGAGGGCGAGCGAGAAGCGCGAGTCTTCACACTCTGGCTCAACTCGCTAGACGTCGAGCCGGGAGTATACAACTTGTTCGAGAACCTCAAGGTGAGTTGCGAGACTGGTGGTTTTGAAGGCCACTAATATCAGGATGGACACATCTTGCTGCAAGCGTTCGACAAGGTCATCCCGGGCTCTGTTATCTGGCGACGGGTGTCCAAGCCAAAGGAGGACCAAGAGTTGTCGCGATTCAAGGCGGTCGAGAACACTAACTACGCCGTCGATCTCGGACAGTCAAACGGTATGCACCTGGTCGGTATCCAGGGATCGGACATTGTCGACGGTGCAAAGACGCTTGTTCTCGGTCTCGTTTGGCAGCTCATGCGTATCTCCATCAACCAGACGCTCGCATCGATCTCGAAGAATGGCAAGGGCGTCACTGATCAGGAAATGGTCCGATGGGCCAACGACACGGTCAAGAAGGGAGGAAAGTCGTCCGCCATGCGCAGCTTCAAAGACCCGAGCTTGTCCAGCGCGGTCTTCTTCCTAGACTTGCTGAACGGAGTCAAGCCGGGCATCGTGGACTACTCTCTCGTTAACAACGGATCATCACCGGAGGATAAGAGGCTTAACGGTGCGTATTTCCCCCGTCAAAGGATAGCGCTGACGCTCAGCCAAGCTGGCCATCTCAATTGCGCGAAAAATGGGAGCTCTCATCTTCCTCGTTCCGGAAGGTAGGTGGCTACAATTGCGCAAATACCGGAAGCTGACCCACAGATATTGTCGATGTCCGCCCACGTTTGGTACGTCCTTTCGTGACCATATGGCGCGGTACTGGTCCTGACGATTTAGATCCTGACTTTCGTCGGTGCGCTGTGGAGCGCGTCCTTGAACCAATAGAGCGAGCACACAGGACGGCGGGTGAAGAAGGGAAAGGAAGCCGAGGGTTTGTACGTGGGCTGAAGTTATCTATGCAATATACGACCAGTGTAAGGATGTGTCTTGGATTGCCTTTGATCCGAGGGTACCGCGTCATCGGATTACTCCTCGGATCATCCGCGATACTGCGATGGCATGATCGTGCAGACCTGGAGCAATTTTGACGAAGAATCCGGACCGACCGGGAGCCGGTGAAACCTGATGATAACACACTCGCTCTTCAAGACTTGTGTGTTTCTCATCATTTCACCTCCCTGATCGTCTCCCGTACCCTCGAACTTTGTCTGCATTCCACACATCACACATCATGTATACTGATGTTCTGGAAGCGTGCCCTGGAGAGGAAAAGTACTGATTGGAGTGATGCTGATGTGTGGATCGGTCAACAGGAACGGAATATCGACCGTCACCGGCATGTCACCCAAAGGCATCGAAAACCGAAGAATGCCCAGCGCGAATATCCGATGCTTACTCTGCCCGATCGCATCGATCGATACGTCCTTCACACCTCCTTCACTGTTGGTCATAACACACCTTTGATTGATGCGACATCGCGGACCGCGTCCCGGGGTCCTTCGCCTCCTTCGGCGGCACGAGCTCGAAGAGGCTGCGAAGGGCAGTGGCTATGAGCGATAAGGAAGCACGATATTCGAGGTATAAGTACTCGCACCACAATACGTCTCGTCCCATCATATCTCTCTCGCTTCTCGCCCAACGGTCCTGCGTTTGCATCCCCACCCGCTTCGATAACGCTGCACTCTCCGCAAAATGTGCCATATCTCCCCGACCGCCCAGATGTTGGGTCTGATGATCACCATGATGTCTGCAGTATATATCTCGTGGCACATCTACTGTTTCGACAAGGGGAGGTGTCTCTTGTTCAGCAGGAAAAACCTCTTCAGATGGACGATCCTGATGATGCTTACGGTCTCGCTAATCTGTGTGAGTTGCCTCTTGTTCTGTCGTGCTATCACTGCATACCACCCATATACCACTCGCATGATCTAGCGATCCTGTACCCAGCACTAACAACAGTTCATGATGTGGAGCGGAATGATGTGTTGGGTGAAATACCACGAATTTTACGCGGTCGTCCCTGCCGCCGACGGTGGAACAATGATCAGGCCCGTACCTTTCCAGCTTGTAAGTGTGGCTCGACCAACTCGCAGAGATACCCCAGCGAGCCAACCAGCTGATGGACAGTGGTCGCCGTCAAGGCAGGACCTGATCAGAGCGAGCTACCACGTAATGTCTGTCGGATGGGGGCTGCTCGTCTCGGTCCACGCGGAGGAGACTCTGTACTGGGCGTACCTCATTGGGTCGATCAGAGACCGAAGCTCCGAATCTTGGTTCAGCAGCATCTACTTCAAGGTCTGGCTGGGCAGTGTCGTTACTGTAAGCTCTATGTTCTCACATTGCTTGTGCCAAACTGATGAGAGGCCATATCGGTGGAGATCGGCGTAGCGTGCATCGAGACGAAAGACCTCAACGCGATGGAGCATTATATCTTCTTTGCCGGGTAGGCTTCACGGGCGCAGCTCTGCCAGATATCTCAAGGATTGAGCTGACAGTCAGGGCATTACTCGGTCTTGTCGTTTTCACCGCCAGTCTCTGGCTGCTGGTCGCTTTCCCCCGTTTCATCGCCCAATCCGTAGGTCCCCTTTTTCTATCTGACAAACAAGGAACTCACTTCAGCGCCGCCAAGGAGCCAACGCTGAAGTCCTCGCCCGGCTGCAGTACTTCAAAGAGCTCAACGCTGCTCGGACCGTCTTCCGGTTCTTCTACGCCACGTGTCTACTCGCGCTCTCCATCGATGCGTTCACCGGGCATAAGAGGATCAACACGTCGCCGTGAGTCGGGGTCCTTTCTCTCATCCTCTTACCTTGCGTGTGCCCCGCTCATAGGCAGGTTCTGGACCGATGTTCTCTTCACCATCGCTTACTTCTCTGGCCTCACTTCGACCATAATCGCCATAATGATCCTCCTTCCGCGATCCATGGCCGATGAAGCCGGCGCAACCAAGACGGCTCAAGTATACGTCAATCGCCCTCCACAGCAGTACCAGACCTACCGTAAATCATCCCTCCCACTCTCTTCCGAGTCCGGCACGTCCGCCGACGCCGAGTCGATCGGCCGCTCCCCGGAGAACTTCATCAACTTCTCCGATACACCCCACAGGAACACGCTCGCTCCTTGGGATGCACTGGGAGAACGGCTTAATATCCACCATGAAGCGCTCGGCGAGTTCAGGCAGGTCAATGATCACGGCGAGAGCGCTGAGATGTTCCACGTCCCGTTCGCTGCTCAGCCGGGGGACAGACGGCTGGCGGAAGGCGAGGAGATTCACCACGTTCCTCGACAAGTGAGTCGAGACCATCCTTCAAGAAGGAAATCCAGCCTGATGACAGTTGAACGAGTTCAGAAGCCCACTGGACGCACCCGAGCCGCGACGACCGGTAGATCTGAACATTGTTGTTGTTTCCGAGACTGTTGTCGAGAAGCACTAGACGTCGAATAGAACACTGGTCGTTTCCCTGTCTTGTCGCTTTCCTATTTGAGCACTTCGTGCGTATGTATCAATCGCCTTGACAGCACGTAACCAAGCTGTGTGACATCATTTGCCCACCTTTCGTACTCTCATTCGCAGCTTCAAATCCGCTTCGAGAAGAAGCACGAGCGTCTGAGCGATCCGTTTCGTCCTGTTTTCGCCACTACCCGTCATCCTTCACCTGATGATTTTCGCTTGATCCAGCGAGCTGGCCCATAAAGGATTGTGATTCGCGAAGCATCGTCGAAGGGATGTAGACGACCTCATAGGCTGCTTACCAGAGCACAGACGTCAGGAGGCACGCGGATCATCTATGACATTTCAGAGACAGCGGTCCGTCGCTCCTGAATGTGGACAGCATGTGAAACAATATCACCCCACCTGCCGGTCGGATCGAGCATAGCATCGCTTAAGCCCCCGCCACAGCCTCCTCAACAAGCAATACACGCCGGGTGCATTCCAGCATGGTCTAGAATACACGTGTAAAATACTGTATGCCGTTCGATACTCGCCATCTCGTTAGGTCTCGTGCTCGTCCGTCATCTCCAAAACATCTCCAGCTCTATCCTCCTGATTCCTGCTCTGTCCTCCTTCCGAGCATCTCCTGTTCTGACTCCATCCGCACCCTCCGCACCGCTCTCATTGTCAGCCGGTCCGGATCGTCTTCGGAGCGCGCTTCGCCACCGCCTTCCCAATCTTGCTCTTCTCGAATGTCCAGTTCCTGTCGACTTCGGTGATCCATGGGTGCTGTAGTAGTTCCCGCACCATTGGACGTTCCGCCGGGTCCTTAGCCAAGCACTGGTCGTACATGAAGTTGTTGGCCGATTCGCTGAGGTGGACATCAGACGGTAGAGGTGGCTGAGCGCGATTCTGGAAAAGCTAGACATGTCAGCGCGATGTTCACGACGCTTTCCCGTGAACATACCTGGACCATCACTGCAACTTGCTCCAGCTCGCCCCATGGTCTTGTGCCTGTCCACATTTCCAAGACGACACAGCCCACGCTCCAAATATCGACTTTCCCGGAGTATGTCCGCTCGTTGACCGAGTGTACGACCTCTGGCGCCATCCAGAACACGGACCCTTTCATCGTAGTCGCTTGACCGAAGGAGTCATACGCATCGTCTGCAAGTCAGTTCTCAACATCTATCCACTCCTGTCTAACGACTCACTTGTCTGCTTCGAGATACCGAAATCGGAGATCTTGCAAACACCCGCCGAGTCTACCAAAATATTGTCGCCCTTCAAGTCGCGATGCCAGATGTGTCTGCCATGGAGATACGCCAACCCTTCTAGGATCTGCTTCGTAAAGAATTTGACGAGTTGTTCTTCGAAACGAGGAATTGTCGGAGTCCGGTAGATCGAAGCGATAGTGCCTCCTGGGACGTACTCGAGGAAAATAGACAAGTATTCGGGTGAAGTCTCGCATCCTAGATACGCCACGATATTGGGGTGATAGAGATCCTTGAGCAGCGCGATCTCGGACTTGAGCGCATCGATCATGCCGAGTTGACGCCGGTCGTGTCGATCCCGCTCTGTCGCAGGCAGCTCGACCTGCTTGACAGCCATCATATCGCCCGTTGTGACGTTCATCGCGATGTACACTCTTCCGTACGAACCCTTGCCGATAAGTTCACCTTTGACCCAATTCAGCGTTGCAGGTTTGCCATCTGCCAAGGGAGACTCTGGAACAGTCGACGACAACATGCCGTTGATGAGCTTTGACGGTGTCACCTCTTGGATACGGTGGCCCCACATGCTGAATCGACGCTTGGGTTTCTCGTCATCTTTCGGCTTATTCTCCTTCTTCTCGTCAGACTTCAACAGAGTTTTGCGTTTGTAGTCGGCCATAACTCGAATAGACTTCCGATTCTCTGATTTGTTGAAGCCAGCAGCGTTTTGCAATGCGGCGACAGTCGTCCGAGTCGGATGTTGAGGTGGAGGAGCTGGTTTCGGCAAGTCTTCCTTGGGCGAGGGTATATGTTGACGGGACGGATGCAGCGGTGGCGGAGGGATAGACTCGGTTTTAGGCGACTCAGCCGGTGTTGTTGGCGTGGATAATTGACCGTCGACAATTGGCTTGTCAAGATCGATTTTGGGAAAGTAGTTGTCCAAATTCTCATACAGCGCTTCAGGCTCCGGTCGGACGTGCCACTGTTCAGGCTCATCTTTCGGTGGTCGGAAAGACTTGGCACGGTGGACTCGACCATCACTGTCAGATTCAGTAGCAGAATCAGAGGAGGTGCCAGCATCGAGTTGACTGAGATCGACCGTGTCCGAGGTGTTGACGAATAGATTAGGACGGGACTGCGACTGACGCAACGTGGGTCGCGAAAACTGTTGAGGCGACTCCGTAGCCCGGGAGGGTCCGGTGATGAACAGCGTCGCTTCCTCATCTTCGTCATCCAGCATCGACTGCGGCAGTGGACGCATTGTACCGTCTCCTCCGTTTTCTAGCATTCGAGCAAACTGTGCTTTCCAGTCCATGGCACGCGCAGTGTCGGCAGAATCATCCTCGTCGGAGTTGCGACGAGCTCTAATCGTGGTAGCCTGAGAGCTGACTGTGCCGGCAACTGATTGCGCATCAAAGTCCACCTCGCGCCGGCTCCCCGGGACCGAAAGCCAAGGCGCCTCCGGCGATACGGCATACGGGAGAAGGCTGGGTTCTGCTCCATCGCTCCCAACACTGCTCTCGCTCGCCCGTCGCGATTCGTCGGCGAATGGTGAGGGCACTTGACGATAAGTAGCAGACGCCGAACCCCGACGTGGTCGCCATTCTTCCGCGCGGTGCACGCCCGGGAAACCTTCCAGAGTAGCAGTGACAGGTGGCGACGCCTCGTCGTACAATGTGGACGGCCGTCGCGGCAACGCTGAAGTTTGCGGGGTCGCAAGTCCTTGCTCCAAAGAAGATTGCGGTCGCGGTGACGGCATGCGCTCATAGGAGGGACGTCTACCGCTCGATGAAGCAGGGTAGCCCGACCACGTTTGGTTCTCTGCTGCCTGCAGCCGAGGCGAAGGGAATTGTATGAAACCGGCCGGACTTGATTGAGCGTGGTGAGGGGGACCTGGATATCGTCCGTCTTGCGGGTGGTCGTTAGATGAGGTTCGGTACAGGTGGTTAGATGATCCTGATTGTGGGCCAGGCGTATGGGCGGAACGTGTTGGAACGCCTTGGTATGGCGGCCTGGAAACTGGTAATTGAGCGGTGTACGGCCGGAGGTTGTCCATCGAACGAGCGTTCTGTAGCGTCGCTGATTGGAGGTCGGGAGAGGCGGATTGACGTCCATCTGTCCTTCTCGGCATCGTGCCCATCAACCGCTGTCCTGGATGGCTGAGAGCTTGTCGTAACCTCGGATCATTTAGCCTGTCGGTACTATGAGCTTGTTCATCATACGCGTTAGTTGCAAAGCCAGTAGGACGATGGGGAGTGGCGCTGTGAGGATCGTATGTCCCCTCGTAGACGGAGTTGGGCGATGTGTAAGACTGTTGTTCGAACAAGGGGTTTTGTTGGGGATACTGGTGTTGACGAGAGACTTCATAATGAGAGTCTGATGGGCGGCGCCCGCTGTACGACGATTCCGAGCTGAGAGACGTCAGGGTATGACTCTCGAAAGCGGACTCGCGGATCGAGTTGGAACCCAGGCGGGAAGCGTTTTGCCAGTGTTGAGCCCGTTGTCGTCGATCCTCTGCGAAAGCTGCACTGCGAGAAGAAGTTTGTTGAGGTTGATGGCTCTGCTCCGCTTCTCGTTGCTCTTCATCCCATGCGGTCCGAGCTGCAGCTTGGGCGGCTTCTTCGTCTGATTGCCGGCGGAGGTCTGCCTCCATCTCTCGCTGGATCGTCAGCGGTAGTCCGCCATTGGCGGGTATACTCACAGCTCTGCGTTCGTCTTGCTCGATCTGATCGCGTCGCGTGCGAGAGTTCCGGAGCTCAATCTCCTGCATCCTCTCCCAGACGTCTCTCTCCGATTGTTGCTCTCTCCTTGCGAGCTCTTCGTCCGCAGCCAGCTGCCTCCTCCTCTCAGCACTCTCAGCCTCTTCTTGAGCTTGTATGCTGGCGATGAGAGCTCGAGTACCTTCATCCATATCTTGAACGAAATTCAAGCCCAGACCAGATGCTCGACTTGATCCGGCTCCGTTGTGCGAGCTGGGCCCGCTCCCTCCGGTGTAAGAACTTGAAGAACTAGACCCAGCTTGAGGCTGCGATGCAGGAAATCCCTGATGACCAGGCGTTGGAGTCATGCTACCATTTCGAGACGACGGATACGTGGCTTGAGGAGCATATCGTGTAGGCGATGGCGCTGGCGAGTTTGGGCCCGGGGCATGTTCTGATAGCGGGCTTTTACCATTGGAGCCGCCCATCGGTCTGGAACTAAAGCGAGCGCTTCTTGTAGTCGCCTTGCGCACAAGACTGCTGCTTCCGTATCCTTCGGCCTCTTCTGTCCCAATTTCGCTCCAATCAGATGCGCTTGTTCCAGTTCCCCGGTCGTACACGTCGCTGGCACTGCTCAGACTACCATCCTTGGAGTGTCGGCTCGGTGTTCGAACTGGAGCGTGCAGACTGAGGTCGTCGGTGTCGATCCGAGGACCTCCGGAAGTGGGCGGCACTATATTCGCTCCGGCCGAGCTTGGCGTCGTGTGCATCACGAAAAACTTGAGCGTGGCTTTGGCGTCTCCGATAATTTGGCATAGATGCAGAAGTGCTTCCGGTGTAACAGCGACCGAATCAGGCTGTTCGTCGACATCGGTGCGGTAAAGGGACAGATTAGCATGTTCGTCGTCGCGAAAGCGCAACTGTCATCAGCATAGATGCGTGACGCTACCCACCTTTGAAAAGACCCTGTCTTTGATGCCCGCCGCGGTGGACATTCCCGTGATGTCGACAGTGGTAAAGCTTTCGTTGTCTGTTGTCACTTGAACCCTTACTCTCGAGCTTTGCGTCGAGCCCGACCTTGTCCGGTTGGCGTACTCGTGACTCCCAAAGCTCTTGCCGCTATCGATAGTATTGGCAGGGCTTAAAGCATTCTCGGGGCTCGCCATGCGGACGTGATGAAAGCTGGGCGCTTCGTTCGAGTGCGAAGAACTGGGCGTGGGAGGGGGATATTGCGCATTCGAGATGGGCGCAGAAGTGGGCGCCGGAGGTGAGTGATGAAGGGGACCGTGTATCGGTGGAGAAGGTAAAGGTGGTAGTGCGCGAGTGGGAGAATGGGGTCCTTGATGGAAAGGTGAAGAGCCAAGCGAAGGACGAGACTCATGATGTGGCCGGTGTTGAGAGTCGGGCAACACTGGTGTAGTCTGTGCGCGTTTGACGTGTCGTTCGGGCTGAGGTGGGGGTCGTGGAGGTGCGGAGTGACCGATGCTAGGAGGTATTACTTGAGGGCTGGAGACTGATGATCCGCTGTAGGGTATCGGTGATGGTTGAGGTGCCGGTATGCTCGGGATAGGGGGTAGCGGGTTGGAGCGGGGTGACCCGGATTGACTAGGCAGCGGTGGAATCGCGACTGAGCCAGCGGAACCGGGTCTGACAGAACCTCCACTACTAGTGGTGACCGGTGAACCTCGAACTGGCGATCTCTGAGCGTTTGTGCTTAACGTGTGGGAGGATGATGATGCCGGATAATTGGTCAGTGATGATGGCGAGCCTGATTCTTCGTCCGACTTGTCGGGATTCGCTATGTATAACCCGGGTACGACATTTCGTCTGCGAGCACCTTGCGGTCGTCGCGAAGGCGCGGGCGTTGACGGTCCAGGCTGAGTCTGGACCGACAGCCGAGGTGGGTTCGCCATGATGGCGAGGTCTTGCGCAGACGCAGAGTGAAGCCTACCGGAGATATCGTAGAGAAGTCTAAAACACTGTCAGCAACGGCACAGAACGACAAAGGACCATGAACATGACACATCTTAAGTGGGGAAGTGTTGCAGCCGAGTTGGAGACGTACCAGAATCAAAAGGCCGTGTATCGTCGTCTGTCGCGATGCATTATCGAGCTTGGGCGCAAGGGGAGTTCCGAGATCCGTCTGCGCGAGGCCGAGGCTTTCGCTCAGCAGATCTTTGGTGAATTGCAACGAGTGTGGTGTCCCAAATAGTGCTGCGGGGAACGATGCCGAGACGATGATGTCTTTCCGCTAGAGTCACCGATTCGTCGACGTTTTCGTCTATGCTCGGCTGCCAGTCCGAGTGGTCGATGTCCGAGGCGTTTAGCTTTAGCGTCGCTCAACGCAATCGAGCGCGGGTCTATGCGTGGCGATCTAACAGAGGTCGAGATGAACAAGTAGATGAATGAGAAAGAGGTGACGATTCCAAAACGGCACGGCTGTCTTCCGAACTCAGGTTGCGCGCGCTTCTTCGTGCCCCCGGTTCCGAATGACTCACGTTGACCATGCGACGCGTCGTCAACGACACTTTCCAGCCTCATCATGCATGCGTACGAGTGAATGTCACACATTGAGCGACCTGCTACTATGCATGGACGTAATGCTTCTAATAGTCAAGCGAATCATGCGGTTCTCTAAAGATGTATTGGCCTCAGGTCTCCCAGACCCTAGCAGCGGGATGCGTGAGAGTATCAGACGAGCTTAACAACATGCCCAGCTGCTGCCTTGCAGACTCGCTGTCGCCTGCCACCTTGCCTGTCTCCACGCCTTCCCGCATAATCACCTCAAATACCTTCATGACTTGTGTTTTGCCATAAACCCGAATAGCCTCAGCTCCGAGCATTTCCACCCAAGTCCGGACCATGGTGGCGATAGGCGGAGATTTCGGCAAAGGGTCACGCATGGCATGTGCGAGCCACGTCCATGCTGCCGGGAAACGTAACGCAGGCGGTATCAGCGCAGCTAGGTGTTCCTTCGTCGCCTGGTACGGTAATAACGGGACGATCGAAGTGAGCGGTGTTTGCAGGATCGCGAAGTAGAGTGTGAGAATACCGTTCATTCGAGCGATATAGTCTTGGACCGATTCGTCCGATCCCCGACCGGTAGATTTCTCGTAATCCTCCCTCGGCTGATCCGGCTGTCGCACCGGATAATACGGTATGACCCAGGGGCACTTCTTGTTGAACCTCGCGAACAGAATCTCGCCCAGCGCAGCGTGGCCGTGAAGGAGGAGCAGGATGACGACTCGGCCGAGAGGGAATGCCGCCGCGGACGAAGCGGAAACCTCAGACTCGGCTTGCTTGATCAGAGCTTTTGACGCGTGGGATAGAAGGTACAGGTATGGTTTTGATGCGGTACTCAATTGAGTTGGGTGTTCGGCATCCGGTGGAGACGGCAATTGCTGACAGAAGATGTTGTGCAATTCTCCGGCCTGTCGTCAGCCCAGATCCAGCGAGAAGTGTGAAAGGTAGAGCAACATACCACTCGAATGATGGTCTCCTGCGTATTGACCAGTTGACCCAGACCTCGCGTGATCAACCGCATTCCAGCTTTCAAAGCCATCTTCGTCTGCCTGTCCGCTTTGACCGTAGCGATGACCTCCGTCTTCATCCACATCTGCTTTTCCGTCCAGGACTTCCATTCCGTCTCGGTCTGGCCCTTTGCTCTTCGCGCCTTGTCCGCTTCCTGTGCTCTAGCCGCCTCTTCGTCTCGCCGCCTCGTCTCCGCCTCTAGCGCGCGGTCTCCTTCTTCCTTTGCTCGCCTTTCCCTCTCCACCCGCTCTCGCTCCGCACGCTCGGCCTCTTCCCGCTTCGCCTTCGCTTCTTGCTCCGTCCTCTGCGCCTTCGCAGACTCGTCCGCCCGCTTCTTCTGCGCGGCAGCCTCCTCTGTAGCTATCCTCTCCGCCTCCTGCCTCTCGACTTCTTGTATTGCAGCGTCGATGTCGGCCCATAGTCTTTTCTCCCTTTCGGCGAATTTGCGCGACAGTTCCTCCTCATCCTTGTGTTGCTTGATTGCCATGGCCTCGAGTAGACGGGTCATATCCTGCTCGTCCTGCGCTTGACGAGCTTGCTCCCGTATACGAATTTGTTCTCGCGCCCTAGACTGAAGAGCGACGAGCTCGCCCCGACGTTCGTTTGCTAGTCTATGACCATTGCGCTGTCCTTAGCCGTGCCAACCTGTATACCCACCATTGCCTCTTCTTCCGATGTTCGAAGCCAGCCCTCGTACGGACTGGGCGTATCTCGAGAGACGAGTCCAGCTGCACTCGCTGCCATCTTGGCTCTCCGCCAAGGGGCTTTGCTGGATTCGGCAACTGGTAGTGTCCGTCGCGCACGAGATATTCCCCTGATAGTCAGCTCATTTAGTTGTCGCGAAAGCGATATCCTCACGCTTTGACCTCCCTCCAGCTGTTCTTAGGTTTCGACGATGCGCCGGACAACTCTCCCTCTCCGACCAGCTCAAAGTCGTCGTCCGTATCCGATTCCTCCTCGGAAGAGTCGAGGCACGCCCTGATCTTCTGCCCTAGTCCAGCTAAAGGAGGTGGTCGGCTAGCCATCAGCAGGGTTTAAAGATATGGTAGACGTGACCTACGACTGAACTGAGGCGTCCGAATCATATTCGCTAGAAGAATATCCTTGTGAAGCGTAAGAGGTGTATTCCTCTTCGTCGTCCTCAGATTCGACTTGTGGCACGCCGAAACGCATGTCGACTTGTATGCACCTGCGAGTCTGTGCGGCGATGTGATTCCGTTCGTCAAAATCCGTGCGAACTTCGATGCACAGCTGCGCCTCGGATGCGGTCAAGTGTTCAAGCTGGTAGCGATATACTGATATATATGTTAGAGAGCCTGAATTGTAGAAGTGGATGATGCAAGGCCATGTGGCGGCTCTTATGTTCTGCTTCTTGATCGCTTACCACTTTGCTTTGTCCACTCGCGTTTGGACTTGCAAACGATGCAATCGTTTCTAGTGACCAGCAAGGAGGGTGAAAGTCTACCAGAGCGTATGTAGGTAGCTCCCACAGGATAGCATGCATGCGACATGCTCGGGCAACACCGTCTATCCCCAGCCCACCTAGGTCCTCCCTCCGACCAGATCTCCCCAGCTATACGCGGAGATCGCCGCCTCACCCAATTCTGCGCAAACAAGCGCCCCCGAATCGGCCGCTTCTGTGCCGCCACACGCTAACGCCGCAAATCACCGCCTCGCCCCCTTCTACCCGGTCTGTGAGTCATCTTTACGCAGCTTGGCTTGCGCGTCACATAACCCGGTGCTTGAGAGGCTCGAAGTCGCTTCTTCCCCAACCGATCGACGCATCCTCCTCTCCACCGTACTCTCACCTTACACTTAACCAAATAACAAGCTATCGATCAATATGGGTAAGTCTCACTTCCAATGCATCGCATTTCGCATGCATGCGACGAGATTATAAATCTGAGCTGACGCTTCTTTTTCTTTCGATGCATAGCTCGTACCAAGGTATGTTACGTTCACACCAGAAGGAGGAAGAGGGATAAACAATCCCCTTTTCACCCCGCCACCAAGTTCCCACCCTCTCCATGTCTGCCTTCTCGCCCGATCTTGCCTCGGAGGCTACTCGTGCTCTCCTGCATCAGAGTGGACGGGCATGATGCGCGTAGCGATGCATGAAGGATCTTCGCCACCCTCACACGGCACTCATAATGCACCTCCCCTCCCTCCCTCTCCTTTGGCGGTGTGCTCCATCCACAGACAGCCGCCCTTTCACGACCTCATTTGCACATCAGGTGGAGCGAGCACTGACATGTAGCAAACCGCCCGTAAATCTACCGGAGGAAAGGCGCCGAGGAAGCAGCGTGAGTATCTGCTACTGGAATCGTAATTTGTGCTGACCACTATCTTCCCCTCTCGATCAATCACAAACCAAACCCATCTCCATCTGCCCTTTGCCTCTATCGTCGATACACGTCTCCTTCCCCACACAGTCGCTACCAAGGCCGCCCGTAAATCCGCGCCCCAGGTCTCTGGTGGTGTCAAGAAGCCCCACAGGTACAGGCCCGGTACCGTCGCCCTTCGAGAAATCAGGCGATACCAGAAGTGAGTATTGTGTCCTTGTCACTCTCTTGCGCCTGCGGTCATCGAGAGCATTCGCGCTCCTTGCACCTTCCTTGCGCTCTGTGCATCTTCTTGCTTGCTCTCACTGACAATCAGGTCGACTGAGCTTTTGATCCGAAAGCTCCCGTTCCAGCGTCTCGTCCGTGAGATTGCGCAGGACTTCAAGACCGACCGTAAGCTGGCCTACGCCCATGGAAACCACAAGCTTACGTGCAGTGCGTTTCCAGTCGTCCGCCATTGGTGCGCTTCAGGAGGCTTCCGAGGCCTACCTCGTGTCTCTCTTCGAGGACAGTGAGTGTCGGTCCTGCTACGATTGGGCCAAGCCATCACCGTCCTCAGCTCTTGCTAACTCGCAGCCAACTTGGCCGCCATCCACGCCAAGCGTGTCACCATCCAGCCCAAGGACCTCCAGCTCGCCCGTCGTCTCCGTGGTGAGAGGTCGTAAGCGGCTGTTGGGTATTGAGGGGACTTTCCTTCCTTCTGCGACACCTCCCCTCGTGACACGTTCCGAGTTACCGTTCGTGCTCATCATTCTGGCCGATGTTTACATACTTCGTTTTTCGCTCTCCACCATTTTTAGCCTTATTAGCTAGTCTGCGAGTAGATCGCCAGGCATGTA
>Ga0308160_10004504_pt1 | contig 14896 bp, 16 predicted proteins | sample PhyFR1_FD_201036 | JGI IMG/M metagenome (GOLD analysis project Ga0308160, IMG submission 201036) | Phyllosphere microbial communities from UC Gill Tract Community Farm, Albany, California, United States - DLSLF.R1 | ecosystem: Host-associated > Plants > Phyllosphere > Unclassified | place: USA...
CCACTTTCGTCGCAGCGGTCTACGCAGCCGATCTCGATCACGCATTCAAGAAAAACCCAGGCGTCACGTACTTTGTCCCACGTAATCGGGCTTTCGGATCGCTTGGTCTAGTCATGAACTACCTTCTCCTAGGCGAAGGAAAGGACGAGCTTCGCAAACTCCTCAAATACCATGCCGTCGACCAGGTCGTGTATACCGCCGATGCTGAAGTCGGTAAACAAGTCTATAGGACGCTTGAAGGTGGCGAGATCGTCTTCCGCAAGACAAAAGGCAAGAATTTCACATTGTCGCTGCAATCACCTACACATTGGGAGAACCACGATTCTGGTGATGCTCTCCCGTCCAATGGTGAACTGCGACCAGCTCGAGTGACGCATCATGACGAACTCACCTCGACTGGTACCGTCCACACGATCGACTCTGTCGTCATGCCTGCCGATATCAAGATTACGATCGCGAAGCTGATCCGCGGTTCCAAGCAGACTACAATGGCTGAATTGATGGAACGAGCTGGACTCTCTTGGGTGCTAGAGGGGCGAGAGCCGTCCAAGGAGGAGATCCATCATGCTCAACTACATGGTGTGGTCAGATCATGGGACGAAGAAACACCCATGCCTGATCTCGACTCTTTGGCTTTACCGAGCTATACCGTCTTGTGTCCTACCGACAAGGCATTCTCTCGACTCAATCTCACCCGATACCTACACGACGAGGAGGAGTTGATCAAATTGCTCAAACTGCACATTATTCCCACTCAGCCATCCACACCCAAAACCGGTTCGACCAAGGAAGCCGCGTCTCCACCTTGTGATGGTCGACCACTAGCTCTTGAGGATGACCTGATTTACTCGACCCTACTCAGCGATAAATCACAATTTGGCGAAGTCGCCTTCCGCGCCACTGGCGACAACTCGTACATCGTCGGTATCCGAAACGCAAGGGCCAATATCGGTCACGCTTCCGCACGCATAGGTGCCAGTGGACGAGCATCTGTCAGGTGGAAGCGCGCATCGTCAAACATCGTATCATACGCCAACGCCGGAAAGAGTATCGAAGACGACTCCCGCCAACTATGGCGTGGTGGCATGACTCTAGGTGGTGGGGTGCTCATGATCGACTCGGTCTTGCTGCCATACGAACCAAGCTGGTTCTCACGGTAAGCTGATTGGTATATACATACCTGTAGTAGCTGACAGCAACAGATGGGGCTGGCTAGTACTGACTCTGGGGGGGATTGGGGCAATCGTCCTCATTGCCGTCGTATCGGTAGGTTGGTGGTGGGTGACCCGAGATAAAAGAGGCGAATATGAATCGCTTGAAGGCGAGGATGTCGATTCATAAATCACCAAGAACATTGTAGTGCCATCCGTTGTCAGTCTAGAAATGTTGTATCGCATGTACAGCTGTATGAGAAGTCCATCATAGCTCAGAACATGGTCGAGACAGGTCGGAGTGAGTCACTGGGCGTGAAAGATACCCCGGGGAAGGTCAGACGAGCAGTCAATACCCTCGACGGCTTGGGAGACGCGCGGAGTACGACAGCGACTGAAGAAATGATCAAAGCCATGGTGATTTCCGATTGATATGTAGGAAGTATATGTGCCGGCACGCGGTAGGAGATCGATTCTCCTTGGTTGTAGTATCATCGCAATAGTGCTGGCCATAGTATCCACCATCACCAAAGCCACAACCAACGAGAATCAAACTCCAACCGCACACTTTGACCGAGCCTGGCGGTAGGGGTTGGATTCTCCGTGGTTGTACTTGAATAAATGGTTTTCAGTTGTCGTCAGGTTTTTGGTACAACCAAGGAGAATCCAACTCCTACCGCTATCATCATTTGAATGACTCCTGAAGACGTCCATCTCAGCACTTCAGCTCCACTATCTGATGCCCTCGTGTACTACACGATCAGAGGTCGAGTCCTGACGCCGGAAAGCCCAAATCCAACGCAAAGTCGACGAATATAAATTGGGCGGCGAACCCTTATATCGGCTGTAGAAAGTTCATTTCTGCATCCAATACAGTGTCAACAGGCTCTTTGTGATCCCCTATATGCACAGAAGGTGAAGGCATGCATCGAAAAGCACGGGGAGGGCCAGAAGGGAGCAAAACAAAAAGATTACAACCAAGGAGAATCGAACTCCTACCGCATCCATGGCAAGGATGCATGATACCATTTCACCATAGCTGTTTAGACGAAGCTAAACGACTTGTCCGGGTTTCAAAACACAGAATATATCAACAGGTTTGTGATGATCCCACATTACACCTCCACTTGCGATGTCCACCCAAGCCACTCTGGGTGATCTCTTCGATACCTCTATCCTACCACTGCCGCATCGCCAAACGGGCACCGCCAAACTGTCGGTCTGTACACCCTTCAGTAGATTTTCTTCGTGCTCTTCAACTTTGGGGGCCAGATACTGGAGACCGACTTTCCGTACGACGCTCCTGCCCGCTAATCGATCGAGAATGGCATCATCCTCCAGCTCAAGCCCAAGCTCGGATCCGACCCCGTTTCCATCCATACCTTACGTCTCCCGTCATCCATCGGGCAAATGGCCTTACACACCGTCCGACTTTGATCGACACGATCCATCTCCCGACGATGTATTCTACCAGCCGACCCGACTCGTCACTCATATCGACGATCAGGCGATTTCAAAGTTAACGCAATATTACGCCCAGGTACTACCTGCGTCCGGCACGGTCTTGGACCTGTGTTCAAGCTGGGTCAGTCACTACCCGCCTAAAATAGGTATGGGCGTAGCAAAGGGGGAAGTCAAAGTAATTGGGATGGGGATGAATAAGGCTGAGCTGGAACATAATTCAATCTTGACCAGTCGGGTCATCAAGGATCTGAATGTAGATCCGACATTACCGGACGATGCGAAGGACCTAGCTGCCGCGACATGTGTAGTATCGATCGATTACCTTACTCGACCTGTCGAAGTGCTCAAGCAAGTCCACGAGAGACTGGTCCCTGGTGGAGAAATACACTTGGCTATTTCGAATCGATGTTTTCCGACGAAAGCGATCAGACGATGGCTCGAGATTGGCGAGGAAGAGAGATTGCAGATGGTTGGGGATTACCTATGGTTTGCTGGGTTCAAGAAGATTGATATCGTTACTCTCAGTGATGGGACTACGGGCGGAGGAGGGGTTTCTCGGTTCTTTAGCAGATGTGATCCTCTTTGGATAGTTAGGGGTCGCAAGGAGAATTAGCCATCTTGACATTGCATCATACACTTCGGCATGTATCATCTAGCAATTCACAACATTGTTCATGCGGATCTATTATTTACATGTATTATAGAGCGCGTATCAAGCCATCCCGTGCGAATTCAGATTCATGAGCTGATTGTGGAGATCCTGAAACACGTCAGCTGGACTCCATATCACCAGCACGCAGTGACTTACACTCCCAAGATCATCCGCAGTCTTACCCTCTCCTTCCTTCATGACCCACTCGACCATCCTTACCATTTGTTCCCTAGATATAGGGGTCGTGCCAGCCGGTAGAGCTGAAAGTGCTATTCGATCAACTTCAATTTCTACTCCGACCAAATCAGGGACATACGTGTTAAAGTGGGTTGTAGAAACTCGTGTTCCAGCAACTTTGGGATGGTAAGTCGTTGATCCTTGTTGTAAGCGAGGCAATGTCGCATGGTGTCAATCGCGGATGGCATAACTGCTACTGCCATTGATTGAGGATCGACTGGTTGGCCTTGCTGACTCGTTGCGCCGCGTGGGATGGCTTCGGCGGGGTATTCGATTCGATGTTTTGGATCGGCAATGCAGTTCATCTTGGTCAACGGTCCCCCGGGGATATGAGCGAACGGGGCACTCCCGTAGATCATTTGATACAGTATACAGCCTAAGGACCAGACATCGCTGGGGTACGACAGCTACTTGTCAGCTGTTTCCAAGCCAATGGCAAGAGCCGCGACCTACCTTGAGGACATTAAGATTAGTCATTTTACTGATGGCCTCGGGCGACATATAGTTGACAGTCCCAATCTGCTGATCACGTTGGATATTGACAGTATCGTTCGCAACGGCTTTAGCGATTCCGAAATCGATAATTTTCAATCGGCCTTTGACCAACACAAAATTGGCAGGCTTGAGATCGGTATGAACAACATTTTCGAGATGAACAGCATGTACTGCTTGCAACATCTACCACCTCAGCTTATACTCCCTCGGCGAGATCATAACTTACCTGTTGCCAATACAGGCCGACAAAGTTGAAGTTGAGCGGTTTACCCCGCTGTTCATCTAGCAACATGGAAAAGTCGATCTCTCCACATTCCATCACCTGGATTTGTGAGCTTGGAACCGACTTGACCAGATATTACGTACCATGAGGAGGACCTTCGGTCGGTTATTAGGCCCAAACGTTATCTGATGATCTACAAGCTGGATAATCCGATCGTGACCTTTTAGCCGTTTCAGCAATTCGATCTCGTTGGTGTAACTTTGATATGTCTCGTGATCGGCACGATCTAGCGTCACTCGTTTAAGAGCGAGGATGGTCCTTTGTGTGGGGCACATGATCGAGTACACTTTTGAAGAACCGCCTTTGCCAAGTAGTCCTACTCGGTCGTAATACACCCCATTCACCTGCTTGTCAGTTTTGAGCAAAGGGAATGGCTGAAAGATGGCTTACAATGAAACCTCGCTTGTTCATATCCTGAGGTTGAGCCTGCGGTGGAGCTGGAGCTGTCTGCCTCGATGGCTCAACAACCGCTGGCAGGGGTGCTGTCTGTGTGTAAGGTCGGACCTCACTCTGCATCGGCTGATGTGCCGGAGCAGGTGGGTGGAAGACTGGGCGAGGTGGTGTAGTGTGATTCTGAGACACGGGCGGGAAATATGGCAAATCAGGTGGACGGTGTGGTGTCTCGATGGGTCGTGAGGGCTGAGGAGCAGGTCGCTCCGTTCGGCTTTCATAGCGACTATGGCGAGATGGTAGTTCCGGTTCCTGCCGGTGTGAAGGTTGAGGTCGAGATCGTTGGTCCCATGGCATATCGATAGCAGTTGGTGAGCCTGATCTAGCTCGACTATGCCTGGATTCAGGCTCGAGATGTTCAATGACTTCAGGCAAAGCGGGCTCTTTGCCATGTCTCCTTACCATCGGCGGACTGCGACGGTTAGCGAATCGAGGTGCTGGCTCGGGACTGAGTCCTGGCGATAGTGACATCTGTTTCGATGGTCCAGCTTCCGACTGTTCGGGCGTACCTACAGCGTGTGTAGGCGGGGAATCCCGCTTAGGGGAAGCTACAACGTCGTCAGTCAATCGTTTCAGTATCTCAACAGCGCAACTCACGCATGAGTACCGGAGTATGTGTCCCTTGATCTTCTTCTGGGACCTCTTCTCCTGGTTTGACCCTCCTGGCCGGTCCTCCGAATTGAGATAGATTGACGAATCGTCTAGTCGAAGAACCTAGTGTTCCGCCAGGACCAAGTTTCCTATCAGTCATGCCTGGAGTGACGAACGTGGAACGTGCGAGTGGCCGAACGGAATCTCTCTCTTCATGGACTGAAGATGCCGATGTTGTTTTGACTAGCTTCGGTCGGATAGTAGCGGTTTGGGTGAGTGTATTGGTATCTGAGTGTCCCGTAGAAGTACTGGTCGACATCTTATCGTCAGCAGTGATCATTGGCAGATGTAGACTTACCTCTTCAGTATCCCTAGACTTATCTTCGCGGGCAGGCCAATGCCGACCCAGAGGAGCAGATACATGACGCTGAAACGTCCTCGAGGAGCTGCTTCCCCCATAAGTCCTCGCTGGCCGATCTCCACTTCCACTTCCGCCACTTCCCCCTGATCCATTGGATGATAAAGAAGATCGAGCGAGGTATCCGTGTCCATATGCGCTTGGCGGAGTCGGTTCCATTGAAGATTGCGATGCCGTCGAAGCATCGGTCAGCGATGCGACTCGGGCAGAAGAAGCTGACGAGCGAGCTGAGAATCCCGATCCGGAACCTCCCTGCGGAGGGGTATGAGTCTCGGAACTATCGTGATATGATCGAGAGAAAGCCCTAGGTTTGCCTATTCCCAAAGCCGTAGTTGATCCTCCGTGATTATACCGGTTGTTTTCCTTTTCATCCTTTTCCCTACTTTGCCTCCTATCGCCTTCTTCTTTGACCTCGGAGTTATTCCTCGATACATATTCCATTGACTCCTTCTTCACATGTCGATATAAGTCCACATTGGGTTTGATATCCGCCTTGTCGATATCTTCGACTTTCGGTTTCAGATCTCCTTGGTACTGGAAATGCAGCTGTGGAAGCTCGGGCTCCTCCTCATCATCCAATTCATCTACATCCGCGTTCATCCACATTGGATCCGAACTGATAATGGAACCTAATGCAGATTGCGTAGCCATTTGTCGTTTGGGTGTTTCGAACTCTGTATGTATAGGACGAGTCGGTGGTATATTGACTATCTGAGAAGTCGACAATGGCTGAATCGTACGGGCTGTCGAGCTGATCATCCCCGCTGACCTGGATGGTTGCTATATGGTCTCAGGAGTCTACAGACAGACACTAGATGTTATTATATGTATATGGTACAAGATGTTGTGCTCTGTATAGCGGCAAAAGAAACTCAGTCGCGTACGAGGAATGACGGAATCAAATTCCATCTCCCGAGTTGTTTACTTCTCATGTCAAGAGAGTCAAGCCACCATTAACTACCATACTTGCTAGGTGCAGATAATGCTATAGCACTTCATCCTCTTCTTTTACTTTTACTCTCTACAGAAAAACAGGAAACAAACGAGAAATCATCAAACTAGTCCAGTGTTTATATTATTCAAATAATGTAAAATGGAGCACGCCTGATGAATTCCGATGTAGTAGTCATAGTCCATAACCCCTCACTGCCCCCTTCTTCTTCCTTCTCCTTCTTGCATTTTGGTTTATTGTTATTGTTGGGGTTCTGTCATCTAAAGTTTGGCGAAGCTGGGGTATATCGAGAATGGGGTTGAGAAAAGGAATAAGATTGAGATGGAGATTGGAAAGATAGGTCGAAAAGATGTGTTCATGTCCACTACTATATGTGAGGATCGGTTGTCGTCGCATGCAATGAATTGTTCGAGGGGTAAAGAATGGTACAGGAAGTCGGATGAAAGAACAAGGAGAATGTCAGGAGGAGATCGAGACGAATCGCTTATTGTAATGTCGAATACAAGAAGAGGTTGTTTGTCGCCGCAATCTAGTTTGTCAGTCCATGTCGCGGATAGGGATAGTTCTACTTACAGCTATGGTGTTCTCATGAGGATGCCAGCTTGCGTGCAGCTAAAAGGTCAGATTTTGATTACATTTACCAGAAGGAAGACTCACGATCTTCTTTGTGAAATCGATATTGTCCGTCTGCAGTCCTTCCTTCTTTCCCGGAACCTTGCCTCGCGCACCACCAATCTTCTTTGCTTTGAACGCCGACTTGTCGGCCTGGAGTACAACATCATTATCACCCTGAACATCATAGATGCGGAAGTAGTTGTGATATGATCCAGTCAACACTGAACTATCGCCATGTCAGCACTGCCGTTCACCTCGCAAGAATGGACTCACTCTCCGGTACCACTGAATGTACACTCGAACTTGTCAAAGATGCAATCATTCTCGTACAAGTCGCACAACTTCTGACGAAGATGTTCGTGGATATTGATCGTCTTGACTGGCTTGTTCTCCATGGCGACATCCCAAATCTTAAGCGTAAGGTAATCACGCGACAGGATGTATTTTCCGTCTTTGGAAAATTTGACGTCAGAGATGGACGAGATGATTTCGGAAAAGAATGATTTCTGGGCTGGGTCTTCCTCCTCTTCGAATACTGGTCGTCAGCTGTTGCGCCCACGGGGAGAATTCAGCTACTTACGCTTGGCGTGCTGGTCGCATAGTGCCGACTCTCGCATATCTGCTAGCTTGATTGTACCTTTTGAGCTAGAGTACATGAACTGATTACAGTGGATGGGGTGGAACTCGGCAGCAGTGATGACCTCTGTCAATTCTTCCATGTTGACTGGCTTGATATCGACAATGTCTGGATCATCAGCTGGGGCTCAATTCTCGAGCACACTGCGACTGACTGAAGCTCTGGTCGCTAATGTTGAGATTCCACAAGTTGATCCTCAAATCATCTGCAGAGATGTATGTCTCCTGATCGGAATTGACCGATATCGAATTGATATGGTATGCGTGAGCATTGGCATACACTTTTCTAGGAACGGCAGCGGTGATCGAATCGTGGACTTGCATCCGGGGTAGACGTAAAGGAAGCTGAGATGGGCCAGTGTTGGGCTGATTGTTGCCGTCCGAATGGTTGTTCTCCGCTACTACCTTGATCTGTTTGTCGAACACCTTCCACAGCTTGATCGTCTTGTCTAAGCGAGTCAGCGGGTAATCAGTGGGTAGAGAGGGAACATACCGTTGGTACTTAGAAGGAAATGAGCAGAGTTTTGTCGTTTACACCACTTGATCCTGTTGATTTTCTCCTCAATCTCTAGTGATTTTAGATAGTCAAATTCTGGCTCGTGCGATTGAAACTACAGTCAGTCATGCACACTAGTCGACAGCATACCTCTGTGTAGAATTTATACTCGCATCCGCGTTTCTGACAATATCAGCGTCGACGACCATGGGGTATTTTTGGCTCTGCAGCCAAGAACTCACCTGTTCATTCCGTTCAAACAATACGACTCGTCCACCTTTATCACCCGTAGCAAGGTAATCACCCGTATGGTCAAACTCTACAGTCGAGATTATATCGGCTTTCGAGGTCAGCCCATTTCGATGTATAGAGAATGACAAAGGGAGCTTGTGCCCGCTTCAGCCGGATCACTCACCTTCAGTGATATCTTCTACATCACCCTTGTCTCCAAAACATTGGGCGAAACGCCACGGGTTCTGCGCGTCCGACTCCATTGCCATCACGTTTGGAAGGAAGGGAAAAGTGCGGTACTGAGTTCGGTGATTAGAGGAGTCACCGCGTCTAGGTCAGCAGATGGTGTTGTTGCTGTCGATCGTTGTCCAGCGGGTTTGGTAGCGAGTTTGAGGTCGTTTCGAATTGACGGTATGGATTGACCGATTGATACTATGGCTTACACCTGCTTGTGAGGGTACTTGATTTGAGTATAAAGTATAGGATGAATAGACAAGAGTATGAGTAGTATGAGCCGAGGTGGATCCCAGCGTAGCAGCGTGTGAGCGTGAATCCAACTACCAAATCAATATATCCTTATTCACTCCACCCTTTACTACCACCCCCGAGCTATTCCTTCTTTTGCTGAGCCCTCATTCGTCCTCACTATATCCCATTCAATCACATACATACATACCTATACCATGATTCAGCCAATCGTCGGAAAGGTCAGTACTAGCTGGTACATATGCAATGGAGACCAAGCTGACTATCCAGCTACGAAAACGTCTCATCGCTGATATCTCTATCGGGTAAATCCTCCGCGTTGGAATTCGGACAAAGATATGGACAACATACTAACAGCCACAGACTCGGTCTAGGTTTCGCCAGTGGATACCTCTTCTGGTAAGCTAGCTCTTGATGCGCATCTGCTGGATGTTAAGCTGACCAACAGGTACACAGTCCACGTCCCCATGAGTATGTTGCAACTTCCCGCTTATTCGGGCCATCCAGGCAATAGAATATGACAGCTGATATCAACAGTGAGGAAGCGTGATGACTTCTACCTCAAGTACGAAACCAACAAGCAATAGATTTGGATGGATCCGAGAGAGGGTGGATATTGGATGCGTTTTGGCTTGACCAGGATGTCTATATGAATTCGGGTAGTCACCAAATTGGGTCGGCAAGATTCGGGTCGAACCGAAAGTCTGATTGTGAAAAGATCAAACCTGTGGAGGTGCCTCGGATTGACGTGGTGGGCTATTGCTGACCGAACATTTCCTTTCGGATATTGTCCTGGGTGTGAAGATCGCACACAAAGGACCACTGAGATTGCTGATCTGCTAAGTTGGACGTAGACGATCCTAAGTCATTCAGTACATCTGAGTGAGGAACCGAAGACCGGTTCACAGCATACATAATGGGCTCATCATCAAGTCGAGAAGGAGACGCAGAAGTGGATAGTCTGTCATATGCCGAAGAGGGCTTACCGCCATCGAGAATCACACAGCATCAGAGGAAAGCAATAAAGCATTTGGAAAAGGGCAATCTTGCCGTATGCTCATCCCGCTAACCTTCCACTTACTATCATCATGAGGCTGACTTGACAGAAATCAATAGATGACATGTGGCATGTCATGTATGATAAAGAAGTTGAGGAACCAGAGAGGGAGATTGAAGAAGAAGAAAAGCGAGCGAGAAAGAGGAGGAAAAAGACTGGTCATGCTGCAAAGAGGCCAAACGGGAGAGGGACAAAGAAGAGCAAAGCGCATAATCTCGATGTCAGTCTCTGCGGGCGGCGATGAGGATGACAAGGAATAACGGCTGATGAGCAGTTGGCGAAAGCTAAAACAGCGTATCGAGTGTATCAAACGGTGACCAATCAGGATGGAAAGAAAACAAGGGAGATAGTCGAAAAGGAATTGAAGATGGATAATTCTGACGCATTCTGGCTTGGTTTCCTGAGAAGTTATACGTGGCTTATGGAGGGCATCGTACCCGTAGGAGTGAGTCATCTTTCCTCTTTGCGGGCGGTGTCGCCCGACCAGAACACTGTCAAACGTGACCAGGGTTACAGTAGTGCTGATCTACACAGAGGAATGGCAAGAGATTCGGGATCGCCGGCATCCCCATCCCAATTGCCAGTCAAGCCATCACCACCTTCCAAATGTTTTGTACGATCATCATCATGGTCGGTATCCCAAGATGGATTCATTGTCCATTCTCAGTAATGTTTGATTGTTGGTGGTACTGGTTTAAAGCCAGCTTGTTCGCGTACGTCACCAAGCAAGTTCTTCTCAAGATCTCGAAAGGCTCATGATTAGATGGATACCATTCTTTGGTCCTATTCGATATGCCCACAGAGCTCCTGTTACACGTACGACTCAGCGATTGATTGTTTATCTGACATTGAGGAAACTGATGAAGAACGACACACCGCGTCAGATCATGAAGACTAGTAAAAGCAGTGGGAAACAGCGAGCGAAGACGGTATATAAATCGAACCACTTGGGGCAGTATTTGGGGCAAGAAGTAGAATATCCCGAGAGCTTGTATAATGCCATTACGGGTAAAAAGAGTGGGTGTTGTAGTTGTTGTTATTGAAATCGTTCGAGGACGGTGGTCATCTTATTGTATGCGACAACATGCATAATGATGGGGAACAGTCGCTCGAGCAATAGCTGTGACGCCTTATACGCGGTCCTCTATGCTGTCCGAGGCCGAAGGGAATAGTAATAGCAATTATGGGAATATAGGGAATTGGTCAGGGCCATCGGCATGAGTCTTTATTTCGTAAAGATACTGACACTGCAAATCGTTAGCTCTCCTCGAGGATCACTGAGCAGCCGAACTCACACATCCTCATCATGGACCAAATGCGTCAGACCGACTTTCTGGGGTTGCGGGCAGAATTTACTCGATTTACCCCATACCAGTGCGTACCTGATATCAGCTTATTTTTCAGACAGCAGAAGGGACGTACTTGAAGTGCGATGCTAGACTACGGTGGATACCGTGACAGACTGTCTCGATTGTTGCTCCTGGTCGTAGACAGATTGGGTCCGATAAATCAGGCTGATCCCCTCGTTTCTTTGTGTACACCCTAACATATTAGCCTGTAACCCCGAGTGCTCGACCGATAGTGACATACTTGACAAGGCCAAGTTCCTATTTGATCAGCTTGTATAATCATTTGCGAAAAAAGAAGCTTACACGCCATATACTCTCCAACAACCAATCGATACCCAGATCCAGTTCACAACTCAACATTACCGTCCTGCCATCTCCCTCCCTCGCGAGGGCATCTAGCGTTTCCATGGAAACACCGTCGATCTTGTTGATAGCCGTCAGAGCTGGGATGTATTTTCTCGTTCCGAGCAGGACGTCGATGAATTCGTCTTCTGTGATCTGGCCATTAGTCAGGTTGAAGTGACATATCAGAGTAATCACGCACATCTTCTCTGATCATGACGTCGCAATTGTGTACTAAATTATCAGCTATGCCCGACATGAAGGGCGAGCGAGCTCACTTCTATACGTCTGAAGAATCGATCGGATAGTACGTTCATTCGTATGCGTCAGTTTCACCGTCATCGTCACCTACAGAGTCAGCTTGTCGCCCAACTGAAGGCTGTGAAGCTTACTGTAATACCACCAGCTGATTTCTGCCTAAACACCACATCGGGTGGTTTACAATTCAGACGAATCCCAACTGCCTCCAATTCAATTTCCAGCATCCTCTTCTGTTCTGCCGTCTTTGTCGCGTCGACTATTTGGTCAGCTGTGCACGCAGGAAAAATGCTAGCTTACTCATCAATACAATCAAGTCTGCTGTCTTGGCGACCGAGACGACTTGTCTTCCTCGCCCACGACCTTTCATCAGCTTGTCATACGGTGAGAAACGTACCTTTCGCAGCATCCTGTACGATACCAGGTAAATCGAGCAATTGTATACGAGCTCCCTCATATTCAAGCACACCGGGAATAGCCTTGTTTATCAGTTCACGCCTCAGAAAAAACGTACAGTCAAGGTCGTAAATTCATATGCTCCAACACTCGATTCTGTCTTGGTTGTCTTTGACAACAGAGTCGATTTTCCGACTGATGGAAATCCAATTAGACAAACACGAGCATCTGCCCATTAGCCCAATCTCTAAGGATGTGTAATTTGGCCTTACCTCCCGACTTCAAGACGTCGAATCCTTCTCCTTTCGCAGACTTCTTTTCCGGCTCGAGGAGCTGAGCTCGATATTTCGCTAATTTGGCTTTGAGATTACCTAGATGATATTCGGTCGCTTGGGGCGTCAACTACTGGTCGACTAAGGATGTGTGGACTCACCTTTGCTGTAAGTAGGAAAAGAGTCGTGATTAGTTGAAATTCGGAAAGATAGCACTCGAGCTTACTTCTTCTGCGCTGAATCTGTTAGTATAGCCCTTCGGGTGAACGGGACCGGTACTCACTCCGCGACATCTCCTCTAAGTCGGTCAGCTATGATTCTTTAACCAGAGAACTGAGCTTACTCTCGATGTCCTCAATCTTCTCTAAGACTCCCATCTTGGCTGACTACTCTGACTATTGAGGCTCGTGTAGTAAGGGTGCTGTTGTAGCTATCTTGTGGACAGTGGGTAGGGTAAAGCGGAATAGACAATTCAAGTGGAGGTCATTATGTTTAGATGATTGCAGAATGCCACGTCATACACATGGAGACACCCTTTTTGGCTATGACGCACGGTGTGTGAGTTGAATTAGAAGGTGTAAGGTATGCCTCGTTGCAAGAACAAGAAACAAAGAAACAACAAGAACCAAAATCAAAAAGGGATCCCTTCCCTTCCCTTCTCTTGATTATCCCGTCTCATCATCATAATGTATTCACGGTCTCACTCTTCCCGTCACAGATCACACGAGTATAATTCTGACAGATCCCATTCTTTATAATACTCAACTCCCACTTCCCAACCCTCTCCTACGCGTTAGCTGATTCTATCATTCCAACCATACATACAGTCTAGCATCTGAACAACACCATACACCATTCAACACACCACCATGCCCACCTTCAACCCACCCCTCGGTCGCGAGACCACTCTCCCCATCACCCAAGAAGACCACGATCGCTTCGTCCACCTCTCTTTCTCCCTCACCTTTGAAATAGGAGAAGACGCGTCGGGATCATGGGAACTATGGACCGACATCCCCGAAGTCAACGACGACGGACAGCTGATCACTGGTCCAGGTGAATGGCGTGCTGTCCCCTTCCTCTCCCCTCCTACCCTCAATACTGCGACCGAGGTCGCCGCCGAGGACGCGACCAAGAAGGAAGGTTTCGTTATCACCATCCCCGCCGCTCCCATCGCTTCTGTCCCACTACCCCTCAACCATACTTTGATCGCCAGGATGGTCGTACCCGCTCACAACGCTTCATACGCCTACACCCACCGACGCGTCTTGGAATCTGGCGAGACTCGATGGCTGGGCAACGGTGGAGAAAATGGTGTCGTCAGGGTTATTCAATGCGAGGCTATCGAGAAGCATGTAGAGCGAAAGGAATGGAAGGGAGTTGGTATTGAGCTTCATGAAGACAGGTAGGTCTCCCAAGCTGGTTATGCGCTAACGTGCAGCGAACCTATCGTTCACCAACTCCCCGTTAACGATACCGTCAAAGCGTCCATCCTCCTTCTTCAATCCGTCCCACCTATTGTCCAGCCCATCCACCAGCTCTTCAGCTCCCCCAACAAGGATATCACTCACAACCCCGAGTCACTCGTCATCGTTTCGAACGATCTTCGACCCGTCTCGATCCAGCGAAACTCGAACAGTCCCGTCGCCGCCGGTTTGCAAGAACACTTTGATGCCGATCGACCTTACGGCGAAATCCTCGCCGACGTCTGCAAAGGCTACAAGGCTATCGAAGTCATGACCAACACCCCCAAAGGTATTGTTGGATTCTACTACCGACCGCACGGCTGTTCGGCACACATGATCGTCCACAGCACCACCCACCAGTCAGTCAAGCTTGTCGCCGAATACCTCAAGAACGATATCGGCGAAAAGGTCCCGATTGCCATCAAAGAACTCTGTTCCGCCGCACCCAAGGGATATCGAATGGTCAAAGTCCATGGCCTGACTGAAGTCACCTTTGAGCGACCCGCCGACGACAGTAGGAACGTATTCGTTTTCGATATCCACCAATTCAACATGCTTCCAGGCAAAGGCGATTTCTTCCCCATCGCGGGAAAGAACGC
>Ga0308160_10004505_pt1 | contig 14896 bp, 14 predicted proteins | sample PhyFR1_FD_201036 | JGI IMG/M metagenome (GOLD analysis project Ga0308160, IMG submission 201036) | Phyllosphere microbial communities from UC Gill Tract Community Farm, Albany, California, United States - DLSLF.R1 | ecosystem: Host-associated > Plants > Phyllosphere > Unclassified | place: USA...
CTATCCGTGCAGCCATTGCCGATAACGCCAAACCGGGCGATCTAAACCGCCCAGGCCATGTGTTCCCGCTGCGAGCGCAACCGGGTGGCGTACTGAGCCGCCGTGGTCATACCGAAGCGACCATCGATCTGGTGGCGATGGCCGGTTTCAAACCTGCCGGTGTGCTGTGTGAACTGACCAACGATGATGGCAGCATGGCGCGTGCGCCGGAAGTGATGGCATTCGCCAAGCAGCACGGCATGGTAGTGTTGACTATCGAGGATCTGGTGGCTTATCGCCAGGCTCATGAGCAGAAAGCCAGTTGAGGTGAAAACGCCAGCCCTTGACTGGCGTTTTCCGATTCAGAGCCTTCGTCAACCAAGAATGATATGCGGATAGAAGCGCGACAGATCTTGGGTGATCAGTTGGCGATCTTCACGCAGGCCGATACCACAGGGCTGATCGTCAACCAACCAACTGCCGATCAGCGTGTAGCTGCCTTCAAACTGCGGCAACGGATGGAACTGCTGAACAATCATACCTTCTTCACCATAGGGGCCTTCAACGCACGCGATTTGCTGGCCGTTTTCGACAATCTGGATATTGGCACCCTCACGTGAGAACAGCGGTTTGGTGACATAATGATCCAGCGGCGGATGTGCATCTTCAGCAAAGTAGGCTGGTAGTAGGTTCGGATGATTCGGGAACATTTCCCACAGCAGTGGCAGCAGCGCCTTGTTGGAGATGATGCTTTTCCAAGCAGGCTCCAACCAGCGCACGCCCGCGTCCTCCAACTTGGTGGCAAACATCTCGCGCAGCATAAACTCCCACGGGTAAAGCTTGAACAGGTTGCCGATCACCTGATCCTGTAGATCGGTAAACTGGCCTTTCTCGCCTAGGCCAATCTCTTCCATAAACAGGAACTCGGTCGCTAGGCCAGCTTCTGACGCACAGTCTTGCAGATATTGCACGGTGCCACGATCTTCCTCACTGTCTTGGCAGCAAGCCAAGTGCAACAAGTCGAAGCCATGATGCGCCTTCAGATCAGCGAAACGTTCAATCAGCTTTTCCTGTAGGCTGTTGTACTGATCCGCTTGTGGAACCAGCTTGCCAGCCTTGATCTGGTCTTCCAGCCACAGCCATTGGAAGAAGGCAGCTTCATACAGCGAGGTTGGCGTATCGGCGTTGTTTTCCAACAATTTAGGCGGGTTGACGCCATCGTAGGCCAAATCGAGACGCGAATACAGCGAAGGCTGACGGGTGCGCCAGGCGCTGCGTACAAAGCCCCAAGTGTGTTTCGGGATGCGGAATTTGACCATCAGTGCATCGCTGGCAACCACTCTCTCCACCACTTGTAAGCACATCTGGTGCAGCTCAGCAGTGGTGCCTTCGATCTCTTCAATCTGCGCCAGTGTGAACTGATAATAGGCATCTTCACACCAGTACGGCTGGTCATACATGGTGTGGAAATGGAAGCCGAATTCAGTGGCTTTTTCGCGCCAGTCCGGGCGTTCGGTAATAGTAACGCGCTTCATGCATCAACCGCCCATGCTGCGAGAGCCGGGGGTGGCGCTGCGGCGTTGCATACTGTTATGTTTGGCGACGGTTTCGCCGAAGCCGCCACGGGTGATGGTATGGGTGACCGCAGGCTTCGGGGCCATGGCGGTTTTCGGCACAGTCGTAGTGCGCCCACCGGCTGTCGCCGCGCCATAACTTTTGCCGGTAGCGTCAACGAACTTGCCGTTGGCCGGGCTGGCAGCGTTTTGGGAGGTGAACAGCGGCTGCTGAGCAAAGCCAGCCCCCCCCATCATGCGGCCCATCATGTAACCGGCCATCAGCGGCATCCAGACGCTGCCGCTGCTTTGAGATCCTGCCGCCATGCCAGCCTGCGCTGGTGCCTGGGTGCACTGCGCGTCGCCAAATTCGGCAACGCAGTCTTCACGGGTGGCGTATTTTGGCGCGGTTTTTTCGGCTTCTTTCAACGCTTTATGGTAGGTCGTGGTGCACTGCTCGCGCATGGAAGGATTCGAGCGCGAACAGTCGTCAGCATTCTGGTACATGGCGACGGTTTCGTCGCTCTTCTCACAGCCAGTCAGCATAAAGACTGCGCTGATCGCCAGGGCCAAGGGTGCCACAGGGTAGCTGCGCCAAGATTTGCGGAACATTTCTTGGTTGATGCTTTTTGTCCGTTTCATCGTTATTAATCCCATCATTTGGGCTGTCTTCGCCCTTTCCCAGTAGTGAGGCTAAGGATAGGGGAAACAGGGTTGAAATTAAAGCTGAAGCAGAGATGGAGGTAAAAGATGGGGCATAGCAGATGCCTGGCCCCATAGGCAGTAGCGCATGCATCAGTGACGGAATGGATCACCGCTGTTGCGCGCTGGTTGAGTGGTATCGGTGGCTAGCCCGTCGCCGTTATAGCCATTGGCATAGGCATTTTGCTCGGTGGTCGCGGGAGCCAGTAGCTCTGGAGAGGTGGAAACAGGTTTGCCCAGCGCACCATTGAGCGCCAGCAAATCATTTTCATTCAGCGTCCCGAGTGAAGATTTGATGTTCAACTGGTTGATCAGATAAGTATAACGTGCGCTTGAGAGTTGCTGCTTAGCGTTATACAGCGTGGTAGTGGCATTCAACACGTCAACGATGGTGCGGGTTCCCACCTGATAACCGGCTTCCATGGCGTCCATGGAACTTTGAGCGGAAACCACCGCCTGTTTGTAGGCGTTGATGCTGCTGATCGACGCGTTCACGTTGTTGAATGATGAACGCACAGTTTGCACCAGGCTGCGGTGTGCGCTTTCCAGCGATTCACTGGCACCGACAAAACTATACTGTGCCTGCTGTACCTGAGAGTTAGTCGCACCGCCACTGTAAAGCGGCAGATTGATGCTCAGGCCGATTTTATTCTGCCCAGTGTTGCTGTCAGTGTCACCGCTGCTACTAGAACCGCTATATTTGGTATCGGTAATACCGGTGGATGCACTCATATTAATGGTCGGCATGTAGCCGGTCTGCGCTAAACGGATCTGCTCACGGGCCAAATCCTGGCTCAAACGCGCGGAAAGCAGGCTCAGATTATGCGCTTCCGCCTCTTTTAGCAGGTTATTCACCGCTTCCGGGCGCTGGGTGTTGAATCGGTCAGTATCCAACGAGGCCAGCTCCGGGTAGAAGGTGCCGGTCACCTGGCGCAATTTTTCCAACGCATTATCTAAGGTATTGCGCGCGGTGACTTCAGACGCCAGCACAGTGTCGTAGTTGGAACGGGCGTTCTGTACGTCAGTGATCGCCACTAAGCCTACATTGAAGCGTTGAGTCGTTTGATCCAGCGTGCGGTACACCGCTTGTTTTTGCGCCTGAGTATAGGACAGCGCATCGATAGCACTCAGCACACTGAAGTAAGCGGTGGCAGTATCAAGGATCAAACGCTGCGAAGAGGTCTGAAAGGTGACGTCAGAGATACCCGCGGTTTTTTCCTGCAACGTCAACACGCGCCATTTCGACATATCAAAAATGGTCTGTGTCAACGCGAGAGAACCGTTAGTCATAGTAGAGTTGATGTTATTGGCATCGCGGTAGCCACGGCCATAAGCATAACCCGCAGTCAGACCGAGCTGTGGTAACAGCGGGCTGCGCGCTTCGTTGATTTTTTCGAATGCAGCGTCACGGTCAGCAGCAGTTTTGCGCAGTTCTGGGTTGCTTTCCCTGGCCTGTTTGTAGACCTGCAACAGGTTCTCTGCCTGGCTCATTGCACTGAAGCCGCCCAGGCTTAGACCGATAAGAAAGGGGAGCAGTTTCTTCATTTGCATTCCTTGTTGTGCAGCAATATTGCTATGTTAGTGCTGACGATAAACGAATTGAGTTGCCGATTCTAGCAGGGCCAGTTGTGCTCATCAGGTGGCTGAATGTGCCATCTGGCATAACTTTTAGCTTTCAGCCCCCCTAGCCGCCTACGTCACACCTGATATCATGGCTGACAATTTAGCATAAAGCAGCGGCAAATTATCTCGTGGTTTTTTATCATCAAAGCTGTTTATTTTATCGCCATATTAACGCAGGAGCATGCGCTTATGAACCGTTCGCAGCCATCGCCCGTTACTTTCGACAAAAAAGATGTAGACATTATTGCCTGTGAAACGCTGTACCGTGGTTTTTTTTCACTCAATTCATACCGGTTTCGCCACCGCTTATTCAACGGCGAAATCAGCGCGGAGATTCAACGGGAGATTTTCGAGCGTGGGCATGCGGCGGTGTTGCTACCCTATGACCCAGTGCGCGACGAAGTGGTGCTGATTGAACAATTGCGCATCGCCGCTGTCGATACCAGCCATTCACCTTGGCTGCTGGAAATGGTAGCAGGAATGATCGAGACCGGTGAGAGCATCGAGGATGTATGCCGCCGCGAGGCGCTAGAAGAGGCTGGCGTGGATATTGGGCGCTGCAAGCCGGTGCTGAGCTATCTGGCCAGCCCAGGGGGGACCAGCGAACGCTTGTCGATCATGGTCGGCGAGGTGGACGCCGCTACTGCCAAGGGTATCCATGGGTTGGAAGAAGAAAATGAAGACATCCGCGTCCATGTGGTCAGCCGTGAGCAGGCTTATTGCTGGGTTGAAGAAGGCGTGATCGATAACGCCGCATCGGTGATTGCACTACAATGGTTGGCGTTGCACCATAAATCGTTAAGAAAAGAGTGGGTCAACTAATGGAACAGCGCTATACCCCTGATTTCCCGGCAATGATGAGAGTGTACGCCACCAACTATGCGCAATTATGTCGTTTGCTGCCACACAACGACAAAGTGGGCGAAACGGTGACTTATCAGGTGAACGCAGCTCACTATCGTCTGACCCTTAACGAATCCACACGTTACACTTCTCTGGTGGAAATCGAGCAGACCTTTCCTGTTGTCAACGACTGGAACCTGCCCGCCATGACAGTGCGGCTATATCATGACGCCATGGTTGCGGAAGTGCGCTCCAGCCAACAAGTCTATCGCTTTAAAGCACGTTATGATTATCCGAATAAAAAGTTACATCAACCTGACGAAAAGCATCAAGTTAATCTGTTTCTTGCTGATTGGCTACGCTACTGTTTGGCGCATGGAGCTATGGCGGTTCCAGTTTCTTAAACAGACTGAAATAACAAAGGAAACCCTGTGGAAAGCCTGTTTAAACTACCCGTGGCGAGTGGGAACACGGCCAGGATCTTACAAATCACCGATACCCATCTTTTTGCAGACAAGCACGAGACCTTGCTCGGCATCAATACCTATCGCAGCTACCATGCGGTGCTGGATGCCATTCAGGCACAACGACGCGAGCTTGACCTTATCGTCGCCACCGGCGATTTGGCACAAGATCACTCACTGGCTGCCTACCAACACTTTGCTGAGGGTATCTTTCAGTTGCCTGCTCCTTGCGTCTGGTTGCCGGGCAATCATGACTACCAGCCCGCAATGGTCGATGCGTTGACCACTGCGGGCATCGCGCCATCAAAGCAGGTGCTGCTGGGGGATAGTTGGCAGGTGATCCTGCTAGACAGCCAAGTGTACGGTGTACCGCACGGCGAACTGAGCGAATATCAGCTCGAATGGATGGCGCGTTGCCTGCAAACCCACCCAGAGCGTTATACCCTATTGCTGCTACACCACCACCCTATGCCTTGCGGTTGTACCTGGCTCGATCAACATAGCCTGCGCAACCCGCATATGCTGGCAACGACCTTGTTGCGCTATCCCAAGGTGACCACATTGGTATGTGGGCATATTCACCAAGATTTGGATCTCGAATGGCAGGGGCGTTGCCTGTTGACAACGCCGTCTACCTGCGTGCAATTCAAACCGCACAGCACTCATTTTACCATTGACGATGTTTCTCCCGGCTGGCGCTATCTTGACCTACTGCCGGATGGCCGCGTCGAGACGCAGGTGTACCGCTTGGAAAACAATGATTTCCGCCCCGATATGGATTCGGATGGATACTAATGCCTGCGACATTACTTTATCTACACGGTTTTAACAGTTCCCCCCAGTCGGCAAAGGCAACGGCTTTCAAAACTTGGCTGGCTAAGTATCATCCCGACATTGAGATGCTGGTGCCGCAACTGCCGGTCTTTCCAACAGAGGCCGCTAAAGTACTGGAAAGCCTGGTGATAGAGCGTGCCGGGCGGACGCTGGGCGTGGTCGGCTCCTCGCTGGGCGGCTACTATGCCACCTGGCTTTCGCAGTGTTTTTTACTGCCTGCGGTGGTGGTTAACCCAGCAGTGAAGCCGTTTGAGCTGCTGCTTAACTATCTTGGCGAAAACGAGAACCCCTACACCAGCCAGCAATATGTGCTAGAGTCACGTCATGTTTATGATCTAAAAATGATGCACATTGCCTCCTTGGAATCACCGGATTTAATCTGGTTGCTACAACAAACAGGCGATGAAGTTCTCGATTACAGGCAAGCAGTGGCCTATTATACTGCCTGTCGGCAAACGGTAGAATTGGGTGGAAACCATGCCTTCGTCGGTGTCGCGCACTACTTTCCCCAGATTGTGGATTTTTTAGGGCTATAACTCGGCTACAATGTCAAGTAAGAAAAGTATGCGTAGCAGACCCAATGGATTGCAAGTTGAGGCTAGGCGGCAAACTCATGAACCTCTTGGAACTTACCTAGGTAAGCGGTTGAGGTGAGCGGGTGCAGCCAACAACGCGGCGGCTTGCAAGACGAAGGGGATAAACGCCTGCTAAGCTGACGGTTCCGGCATCTTCCGCTAACCACGAAAAATAATTAACGATGACACACACCAGTTACAATGCTGATGCTATTGAAGTACTCAGCGGTCTAGAACCAGTACGCCGTCGTCCCGGTATGTATACCGACACAACGCGCCCCAATCACCTCGGCCAAGAAGTGATAGATAACAGCGTTGATGAAGCCTTGGCTAACCACGCTAAGCGCATTGAGGTGATTCTGCACGCTGATCAGTCGCTGGAAGTGATTGATGATGGCCGTGGCATGCCGGTGGACATCCACCCAGAAGAGGGCATACCAGCGGTTGAGCTGATCCTGTGCCGCTTGCACGCCGGCGGCAAGTTCTCGAATAAAAACTACCAATTCTCCGGTGGCCTGCATGGCGTGGGGATCTCGGTGGTCAACGCCCTGTCTAAGCGGGTAGAAGTCAACGTTAAGCGTGATGGCAATGTTTACGGCATCGCCTTCGAAAACGGCGACAAGGTGCAGGATCTGACGGTGACCGGTACATGCGGCAAACGCAATACCGGCACCAGCGTCCATTTCTGGCCTGACGAGCAGTTCTTCGACAGCCCGCGCTTTTCGGTTTCACGCTTGAGTCACCTGCTGAAAGCCAAAGCAGTACTGTGCCCAGGCGTCGAAATCGACTTCATCGACCAGGTGAACAATACCGAGCAGCGCTGGTGTTACCAAGACGGCTTGACCGATTACCTGATGGAAGCGGTCAATGGCCTAATGACCTTACCGACAGCGCCGTTTGTCGGCAACTTCGCCGGTGATACAGAAGCCGTCGACTGGGCGCTGCTGTGGTTACCGGAAGTCGGCGAGCTACTGACCGAAAGCTATGTTAACCTGATCCCTACCATGCAGGGTGGTACCCATGTCAACGGGCTGCGTCAGGGGCTGCTGGACGCAATGCGCGAGTTCTGCGAATTTCGTAACATCTTGCCACGTGGCGTAAAGCTATCAGCGGAAGATATTTGGGATCGCTGCGCTTACGTGCTGTCGGTGAAAATGCAAGATCCGCAGTTCGCTGGGCAGACCAAGGAGCGGCTGTCGTCACGCCAATGTGCGGCCTTTGTTTCCGGCGTGGTGAAAGATGCATTTAGCCTGTGGCTGAACCAGAACGTTCAGGCGGCGGAACAATTGGCTGAACTGGCGATCTCCAGTGCTCAGCGCCGTCTGCGTGCTGCCAAGAAGGTGGTGCGTAAGAAACTGACCAGTGGGCCAGCGCTACCGGGGAAACTGGCAGACTGCACATCGCAGGATCTGAGCATGACCGAACTATTCTTAGTGGAGGGAGACTCGGCAGGTGGCTCTGCCAAGCAGGCGCGTGACCGTGAATATCAAGCGATCATGCCGTTGAAAGGCAAGATCCTCAACACCTGGGAAGTTTCCTCCGACGAAGTGCTGGCCTCGCAAGAAGTACACGACATTTCCGTGGCGATCGGCATCGACCCGGACAACGAAGATCTTAGCCAATTGCGCTACGGCAAAATCTGTATCCTGGCGGATGCGGACTCAGACGGTTTACACATCGCCACGCTGCTGTGTGCATTGTTCGTCCGCCACTTCAGTTCGCTGGTGAAGGGGGGTCATGTGTATGTGGCGATGCCACCGCTGTATCGTATCGATCTCGGCAAAGAGGTGTTCTACGTCCTGGATGAAGAAGAGAAAGCTGGCGTGCTGGAACAACTTAAGCGTAAGAAGGGCAAACCGAACGTCCAGCGCTTTAAAGGGCTGGGTGAGATGAACCCACTCCAACTGCGCGAGACCACGCTAGATCCGAACACACGCCGTCTGGTGCAGTTGACGGTAAACGCCGACAACGTGGTTCAAACGCTGGCGGTGATGGACATGCTGCTCGCCAAGAAGCGTTCAGAAGATCGCCGTAATTGGTTGCAAGACAAAGGCGATATGGCCGAACTGTCGGTTTGAGCCGTTCTCAGGCCTGGCGCTGACCGATGAGGGGCAAAGCTTGCTTAACCCTGCGTGTCACATCATCCGCTCGGTGGAAAATGCCGACGAGCAGAGGGGACAAATGAGGCATAAACATACCGACCTATTAGCTTCCAGCCAGCAATCATGGCGCCTACTGTGACAACCATCACGCAGATAGGTTACTATTACCAGCAGAATCTCCCCTTTGTCGTCCAAGAGTTACTGCCATGCCACGGTCTGAGGATAATTGAGTAATGAGTGATTTAACTCATGACGGTGTAGAGCGTTTACCGCTGCACACCTTCACTGAAAACGCCTATCTGAATTATTCCATGTACGTCATCATGGATCGAGCGTTGCCGTACATTGGCGATGGGTTGAAGCCGGTACAACGCCGCATTATTTACGCCATGTCCGAGCTGGGGCTGAGCAACAGCGCTAAATTCAAGAAATCTGCCCGTACCGTGGGTGACGTGCTGGGCAAATACCATCCGCACGGTGACAGTGCCTGTTATGAAGCCATGGTGTTGATGGCACAGCCGTTCTCATATCGCTATCCGCTGGTAGATGGTCAAGGAAACTGGGGGGCACCGGATGATCCCAAGTCCTTCGCCGCCATGCGTTATACTGAATCGCGGCTGTCCAAATATGCAGAAGTCCTGTTAGCTGAACTGGGCCAAGGCACCGTCGACTGGGTGCCAAATTTTGACGGTACCCTCCAGGAGCCGAAGATATTGCCGGCGCGCCTGCCAAACATTTTACTCAACGGCACCACGGGTATCGCCGTCGGCATGGCAACCGATATCCCACCACACAATGTGCGTGAAGTAGCCACCGCCGCTGTGGCACTGATCGACAAGCCGGGCGCTTTGCTCGATGATCTGCTCGCATTCGTCCAAGGGCCAGATTTTCCCACTGAAGCTGAGATCATCACCCCGCGTGATGAAATTCGCAAAATTTACCAGAATGGTCGCGGTTCGGTGCGTATGCGCGCCGTGTGGAACAAGGAAGACAACAGTGCAGTGATCACCGCCCTGCCACACCAGGTTTCCGGTGCCAAAGTGCTGGAACAGATCGCCAATCAGATGCGTGCCAAGAAGCTGCCGATGGTCGAAGATCTGCGTGATGAGTCCGATCACCAGAACCCGACACGTCTGGTTGTTGTGCCGCGCTCCAACCGCATCGATCTGGAGCAAGTGATGAACCACCTGTTCGCCACCACCGATCTGGAACGCAGCTATCGCGTCAACATGAATATGATCGGTTTAGATAATCGCCCACAGGTAAAAGGGTTGGTGGAAATCTTAACCGAGTGGCTGACGTACCGTCGCGATACGGTACGCCGCCGGCTTAACTATCGCCTTGAGAAAGTGCTGAAACGCCTGCACATTCTTGAAGGCTTGCTGGTGGCGTTCCTCAACATCGATCAGGTGATCCACATCATCCGCAGCGAAGACGAACCTAAACCGGTGCTGATGCAGAGTTTCGGTATCTCCGACACCCAGGCGGAAGCGATCCTAGAGCTGAAGCTGCGCCATTTGGCCAAGCTGGAAGAGTTCAAGATTCGCGGTGAGCAGGATGCGTTGGTCAAAGAACGCGATCAACTGCAAGCACTGTTGGCCTCTGAGCGCAAACTGAACATCCTGCTCAAGAAAGAGATCCAGGCTGATGCGCAGGCTTATGGCGACGACCGCCGTTCCCCCATTATCGAGCGCGCAGAAGCCAAGGCGATGAACGAGCACGATTTCGTGCCGTCCGAACCAGTGACTATTGTGTTATCCGAGATGGGCTGGGTACGTAGTGCCAAGGGGCACGATATCGAACCAGGCGGATTAAGCTATAAGGCTGGTGACAGCTTCCGTAGCGCGGCGCGCGGCAAGAGCAACCAGCCGGTGGTGTTTATCGACTCTACCGGGCGCAGCTATGCGCTCGATCCACTGACGCTGCCTTCGGCACGTGGCCAAGGCGAGCCACTAACCGGCAAGCTGACGCCACCACCGGGCGCTACCATCGAACAGGTACTGATGGCACCAGACGATCAGAAACTACTGATGGCCTCCGATGCTGGCTACGGTTTCATTTGCACCTTCAATGATTTGGTGGCGCGCAACCGCGCTGGCAAGGTGATGATTACCTTGCCGGATGACGCCAAAGTATTACCGCCAATAGAGATCCACGGCGAAGACAACATGCTGCTATCGATCACCGCCGCTGGGCGCATGCTGATGTTCCCGGTCACCGATCTGCCACAACTATCGAAGGGCAAGGGCAACAAGATTGTCTCCATTCCGGCGACGCAGGCGGCAACCGGTGAAGATAAACTGGCTTGGCTGTTGGTACTGCCGCCGCAAACTTCCATAACCCTGCATGTAGGCAAACGTAAGCTGACGCTGAGGCCAGAAGATCTGCAAAAATTCCGTGCCGAGCGTGGCCGCAAAGGTACCCAACTGCCACGCGGCTTGCAGCGCATCGACCGCGTAGAGGTGAATGCGCCGCAGCGTGCGGCTATAGTAGGTGATCAAGAATAAGCGATAGCGATAACAGGATGATAAACAGGCGGGTGCCACTGGTCAGCCCTTAGCAGTTTTGCACGCACCGCCATTACTCATCTTTCACACGCTCAATTTTCGCCCCCAGTGCGCGCAGTTTGTCTTCAATACGCTCATAACCGCGATCAATATGATAGATACGATCGACGATGGTGATACCGTCGGCGATACAGCCCGCCACTACCAGGCTGGCAGAAGCGCGCAGATCGGTCGCCATCACCTGAGCGCCGGAAAGCTGCTCAACACCATGGCAAATCACGGTGTTGCTCTCAACTTCCGCCTGTGCGCCCATACGGATCAGTTCCGGCACGTGCATGAAGCGGTTTTCGAAAATGGTCTCGGTGATCACACCAGTGCCCTCTGCCACCAGGTTCAATAGACTGAACTGAGCTTGCATATCGGTCGGGAAGCCCGGATGCGGCGCAGTACGCACGGTGACCGCTTTCGGGCGCTTGCCGTGCATGTCCAAACTGATCCAGTCCTCACCTACCTCGATATCCGCGCCTGCTTCGCGCAGCTTGGCCAGCACTGCATCTAGGGTGTCCGGGCGGGTATCGCGGCACAGTACTTTGCCACCAGAAACCGCAGCGGCGATCAGGAAGGTACCGGTTTCGATACGGTCAGGCAGCACGCGGTATACACCGCCGCCCAGACGATCAACGCCTTCGATGGTAATTTTATCGCTGCCAGCGCCGCTGATTTTCGCCCCCAACGTATTAAGGAAGTTGGCGGTATCGACAATTTCCGGCTCGCGCGCGGCGTTCTCAATAATGGTGGTGCCGGTCGCCAAGGTAGCAGCACTCATGATGGTCACGGTCGCACCAACACTCACCTTATCCATCAGGATGTGTGCGCCCTTCAGGCGGCCTGCCACAGAAGCTTTGACGTAACCTTCTTCCAGTTTTATCTCAGCACCCAGTTGTTCCAGACCGGTGATGTGCAAATCAACCGGACGTGCGCCGATCGCACAGCCGCCTGGCAGGGAAACCTGGCCACGACCGAAACGTGCCACCAGCGGCCCCAGCGCCCAGATGGACGCGCGCATGGTTTTCACCAGATCGTAAGGCGCGCAGAACTCATTCACACCGCTGGCGTCAACATACACCGAACCGTTGCGTTCAATCTTGGTGCCCAACTGGCTGAGTAGCTTAATGGTGGTATCGATATCCTTCAATTTGGGGACATTTTGTAGCTCAACTGGCTCTTCTGCCAACAGGGCGGCGAACAAGATCGGTAGGGCAGCGTTTTTAGCCCCGGAAATAGACACTTCACCGCTCAGGCAAGTCCGGCCCTGCACACGAAATTTATCCATTTGATACTCTCTGTTATCTAACCTGACGCTGTCCCCCGCAGGGCAAACCGCCTTAAAATCCGTTGAGTTTGCGGTCTCGCTGCCACTCTTCAGGGGTATATGCTTTGATCGACAAAGCGTGAATGCGGTTGTCCGCGATATATTCCATCAGCGGTGCATAAACCGTCTGTTGTTTTTTGACGCGGCTCATGGCGGCAAAAAGTTCGCCAACCACAATCACCTGAAAGTGGCTACCATCGCCCGTGACATACGCTTCTTCCAGTGCCAATGCCTGCATCAGCACGTCTTTTATCTCGTTATTTTCCATAGTATCCAGTTCTGCAACTATACCCTTCATACTGCAAGCTGCGGGCGAGCGTTGGCTTGCTCCACTGATCCCAGTCACTGACTTAAGTAAGCTTCTGAGGCTCTGTTGCGTCGCCGCTTTCCTGCAACTCGAATTATCTTGGGTATAAAGGACGGTAAACAGCTTGGTATCTTAGCGGGATAACCGGTTTTCTTAAACTAAGAACCTATCCCATTAGGCTATTTTATTTACCATTTTGGATCTAGGCAGTGCTCACCCTCCTCACGGACTCCCTGTACGCGCTGGTTGTTGCGTGCTGTCCTGGTCCAAACGGGCTGCAACAATGTACGCCTACGGGGATAGGCTCTATAGCAAAAGCCCCTGTTCAACAGAGGCTTGGCGTAAATTAATCGTATTAAAACAGCGAAAAATGCCGCTAACCGGCATCAACAGGCATTATTGTTTGCAGGTTGTACAGCGCCACCAACGTTCTCAGCCGATCGGTCGCGCCGGAAATTTTTAACTCCACGCCGCGCTGATGTTGATGTGCACGTAGATGCACCAGCAACGCCAACCCAGCAGAGTCCACGCGCTGCAATTGTGCCACATCAATCTCGGTTTTATCCGCCAATAATGCGCCCCGTTGTTGCCACAGTGGCAACAGCGTTTCCCGATCCAATACCCCGCGTAAGATCAACGTCTGGAGCTGCGATTCATAGCTGAGTGCCGCCGACATCAGTTTTTTCGATCCAAGGTAATCGGCTGTGCTGCAGCAACCTGCAACTGCTTGGTCAGGCCGTCGATACCCTGAGTTCGCAGCGTGGCAGCCCACTCGTTCTGCTTAGTGGTGATCATGCTGACGCCCTCAGCGATCATGTCATACGCCTGCCAATAACCGGTTTTGGTGTTCTTGCGCCACTGGAAATCCAGACGTACCGGCGGGCGACCGTCATTGTCAATGATAGTCACACGGATCGCCACGATATTAGCATTGTCCACTGGCCGCTCAGGAGCAATCTGGTAACTTTGGCCGTGGTACATCGCCAGCGCCTGGCCATAAGCCTGCTCCAGGTAGGACTGGAAGGCGCTGAAATAAACTTCACGTTGTGCTGGCGTCGCCTCTTTGTAATAGCGGCCCAGCACCAGCGCACCAGCGTATTTGACCTGTACGAACGGCATCAACTCCTGATGAACAATGGTGCGCAGGTAGTTGGGATCCTGCTGGATTTTCGGCTGCTCGGTTTTCAGGCGGCTAAAGGTCTTCTGCGCCGCGTCTTGCATCATACTATACGGGTTGGTCTGATCGGCCGCGTTCGCCAAGGGCGCAATCGCCAGCAGGGCGACCATCAATAAACGTTTAAACATGCAGGTTTCCTCTCTTAATGACTCGGTACAGTGGGTTGCGATGCTACTGTGCCGGCAGCCACATCTCCCGGTTTGGCGCTGTCGCTTTTATACAGGAACTGGCCTACCAGATCTTCCAGAACTATGGCTGACTTGGTGTCCTGAATGGTGTCGCCGTCTTTCAGAATAGCGGTGCCCATATCTGGATCTTCAAAACCGACGTTCAGCGCCAAATACTGCTCCCCCAACAGACCGGCGGTACGGATCGCCAGGGAACTGGTGTCCGGGATCTGGTGGTACTTTTCCTGGATATCCAGCGCCACGCGCGGCGTATAAGTTTTCGTATCAAGCTCTATATTGGCCACGCGACCAATCACCACGCCACCGACTTTCACCGGCGAACGCATTTTCAGCCCGCCGATGTTATCAAAAGCAGCATAGATGCGGTAAGTTGGCTCACTGCCGATCGATTTAATATTCGCTACCTGTAAGCAGATAAACACCATGGCGCACAGCGCAATCAGCATAAATGCCCCAATCCAGATTTCACTTTTCTTCGTTTGCATCGAATCAATTCCCAAACATCAGTGCTGTTAGCACAAAATCCAATCCCAACACCGCCAATGACGAATGTACCACGGTACGGGTCGTTGCCTGGCTAATCCCCGTAGAAGTCGGTACAGCGTCATATCCGTTGAAGATAGCAATCCAAGTGACAGTAATGGCGAATACTACGCTTTTGAGCAGGCAG
>Ga0308160_10004506_pt1 | contig 14890 bp, 14 predicted proteins | sample PhyFR1_FD_201036 | JGI IMG/M metagenome (GOLD analysis project Ga0308160, IMG submission 201036) | Phyllosphere microbial communities from UC Gill Tract Community Farm, Albany, California, United States - DLSLF.R1 | ecosystem: Host-associated > Plants > Phyllosphere > Unclassified | place: USA...
AGAGAGACACGGTTGACAAATGGTAGAATAGAGAGAGAGAGAGAATAGCGGAAGCAAATTTGGGAATGAATCAACTGAAGGGAATAGACTATACATACTGTATCTACCCGTTGACCATCTACCATCTACCTGCCATGTAGACATACCGCTATATATTTCGATGCGGACTTTGCGCTCTTTCCGGACAATTTATATCGAGAAGATGATGTTCATAGTGTTTGTGAACAGCAGTCACGCCTTACGACATGGACACGGATCATGTCGGCGTTGATCGATGTGGTCCCCTGGGTTCCCCACATACAGTGTGAAGATCAATCGTATGCTCAAAGACCCCTACATCCAATCATAGAGAGTCAAACACTTTGAGATGGGCTAGACCACATTAGACTCACCTTTGACTTTCATCCCCCTGCCTCCGCCTTCGGGGTATCCTTTGATCGGAGCCAGAGGGCTACAGGTATGTGACCCAATGTAAGCTGGAAAAAGTGCTCTGTACACTCACCATTCACACGCAGACTTACACTCACTCATACCACTGAACGATGGTCCCATCTGGTACAAGAGCATCCCAGCCGCCGAAATTGCAGCCGACAGTATTTGATCCTAATCTGCAAACTAGACTGGAATCAGGTTGGAATGCCCATCGGACTCCCATGACCATAAACCAAGAGGAGTCTGTCCTGGACACGGAGAACGCTACCGAGGTGAATGATAGCCAGGCGGATCCGTTCCCTCCGTCATCGGATCAATGGGGTCCAGAGGAGTGGGATGACTATTTCAACTCATTTGCCGGAACCGCTACAACAAGTCAAACCCCTCAATCGCCCGCCTGGGCACCATCTCTACCACAAACGGTACAGTCCGAAGATTCTTGTAGGGAAGTAGGAACTGATCACACTCCTGATCTACCCGAAGTTACGCCTTCAAGTAGCTATCTGCAGGACCGCACCGAAAACATGTCATATGGCACAGAAACCGCCGATCACTCACAAAAAGACAGGCAAAGTCAGACCGAAACCTATCTCAGAAAGATGATCATGTGCGCGTCGTTGGGAATCGCATCGAAGCCCGAACTACCGAAAAGGCTGAAGAAGGTTGTCGACATAGTTGGTCCAGACTATCGGACATCGAGAAGTGGTATACCACATAGTCGTAAGGGACACCGGGATATACTGGATCGGGAGTTTGAGATATTCTGCAGGAGGAAGGCCGAAGCGTACGTCGCAAGTGGGAGGTAATGTCGAGCTGAGTTATTCGTGGACGCTATGGAATGACACCCGGCTTCGAGCCTCACTGACGGAAGTCACAATAGTTGACATGTACTGTACTGCCCAGACTCTATTAGGGTTTGCAGTTTCATAGATTGGACCCGGGGCTCTTGCAACAGTCTTGATCGTCTACAACCATCACCTTCCAATAGTGCAACTTCATGACACTGCCGTCGTTCCCTTTCAGGTCGGCTCAAAAGCCAGAGCTCGACTCCGCTGGGATCATTTGGAGGCGAGGCCGAACTCTTGTCCTTTTCCCCGATAAGTGCAGCCTCGCGGCCAGGGTCTGACCTGTTCATACTCTCTGCTTTCACGACATACTGTACGTTCTCTATCCCAGAACAACACGTACGACTGCGTTTCAACGGCGTATCAGTCCCAGACACGTACGAGAACTATGCTCCGGCCATGATCCGCGGTCCGGCGCTTGCTTCCAAAGTCACCCCCACCCCGCCCGTCTTTTCCACTGCTAAGAGACGGGGACAGAACGACCGCAACTGTCGAAGCCACGTTCGACCAAACTGCCGATCTATCTGCTTTGTCACACAAAGCCAATCGCAAACTCGTTGAAAATCAACGAGCACGCTGTTGTGAGAAATCGGGTCAGCCCAGTTCTGACGCAGGGTAAAGGGAGAAGCTCGAGATCAGGGACTTGTTTGCCTGCCAAGGCTGGAGTGCAATGGCGATCTGCTAGGTACTACCTCAATGGTGAGTGCGAGATTTAGCTTCGCCTCCAATTAACATCATCATCTTGATAATCATAACCATCAGAACATTGTGGGTGCGCAGGACTGCATCGGATCGTCATACGTGTGTTGATGCATCACACAATTTACACTCCAACGGCTACAAATTTTGTTATTGAACAACAGCATGAGCTATGGACTTGTTCTTGAGCCCGCGACTTTCAGTACTCGTCGCGGTGGACTTGAACTTGCGCGCCGGAATGTTCATGTTGTAAAGCTCGTCCAGCTCAACGTAGGTCCGTCCCGTGGTCTGATTGTCAGCCGTGTCCTGATCTCAAGAGTGAATTTCAAGTCACCTCGGGATAGTAAAAGTAGACGATGATAAAGACGGGGAGCACAAGGCCCGCAAAAATGTATGCTGCCTGTACGCCCAAGTTGCCTGCATCTGGGCTCAGCATAAGAGGGACGGTCCAGTAAAAGAGGAAACTTGTATGAGGTCAGTATCGTCTCACTTTCTACATATAAGCAGAAATGACTCACAAGCACGACGATTGGGAAGCTAAAGCTACTGCGGATGTATGTGCTCTTAGTCGTGGAGTTGATGTCTCACCAGCAGCGATGAAACCGATCGGGGCAGCTGACCATGAATAGGCGATGACCCATAGAAGTAGTAGGCCTAGAGCGGCTTTGTCCGAACTTTTACTCGAGAAGGATCCCGTTACGCCTAGGCCCAAGCTGAAGAGGAACATACAAAAGCAGCCGCTGAATATCAGGTCGGCTCCAAAGCGTTTATAACTTACGTTAACATCATCAATCTTCTTCCTACCCGCTCACAGGCGTACATCGAGATGCCGATCACGACCAGCAGAACCACGTCGCTGCAACTCGTTCAGCGCCAGGAGAAAAGATCAAAGACGACTCACATCACGACTGTGACGAGGAAAGGATCGCTCAACCCGACGATAGTGAAGAAGTAGGTCGAATAGCTAAATAGTAGCGGAGGACCAGCAAGGGGCTGAGAGCAGGCCCCAACCACCCCAGCGATTGTCCGTCTCAAGTTGGACCCTTGAAATATCTCGAAGAACGAGGGACGCTTGCCGCCTCGATGGAGTAATGCTTGCTCCGCCGCAATCTGTTCAACAATTACTTGATACTCGTAGTCCTGCCATTAGCACCTAAGATTGGTTTTGCTGCATCAGACTGACTGGATCATAGCTTGGTGCTGTGCCGTAGAGCCTAGAGAGGCATCGCTTCGCCTTCTCGGCGTTACCGCCTCTGATGTGGAAAATGGGCGACTCTGGAATGAATGGAAGCATGATGATGAAGATCTTCCGGGTGAGCTATATCGCTGTGGGGGGACAAGATCGCTGACTCACGCCCGTCATGACGAACTCAGACGCCATCAGCGGTCGCCAAGCCTCGGAGTCGACCTTGACCTGAATCTGGGTCGCAATGGCCCCAATGAGTTGTCCACCGGCGAGAAAGAGCTGATATGCTGCCATGCCGGTTCCCCGGAGTTGAAAGGGGGCAACTTCAGCGAGATAGACAATGAGCGTGGTCTGAGCGATTCCGAGGCCGAATTTTGTGACTACGCCAGCGCCTGTAAACCACTGCCAATTTTGAGCAGAGATCGACAAAGCAGATCCGATCATAAAGAGTGCAGAGAACACCATCATATTTCCCCTGATGTATCAACACACATGAAAGCCCAGTAACCACTCACTTTCGGCCGATGCGATTCGATAAAAAGCCGCCGAGTAACTGCCCAAATATCTGTGCCATAGCGGGAAATCCCGACAAGAAAGAAACGGTAAGTCCAGCAATAGCAGGACGACCATTAATCTCTGTGTCTGCCATTGTCGACACGAAAGCCGGTAGAGCCAGAACGTTACCCGGAAGCTGTCCTTGGAACTGGAAAAGTCATTACGGGCGATGCGGAGAATCAGCGAGCGGATTCTTCACTCACGCCATCGTTCAAGGCGCCCCAACAAGCGAAGACGCAAAATAAGATGGCTCTCCAGAAGTATCGGAAGGCTTGGGTTCGGTTGAGATCTGCTGTCAGTCGCGGCACCGAGTAATATGTCGACGGGAGTATGTGTCAACACACCTGCGAATTTGGTTTCCAAAGGCCCCTGAGTGTTGACCCCAACGGCGTCATGCTCAACGTGATCAACATCATATTCAGCCTTATTAGGGACATCCTCGACATCCCGCCCGTGACTGTCCGGTCTGCTTGACATGCTTTCGACGGTTTCAAATAGTATCCCAGCTAGTGCGGAGTAGTTGACTACTTTGGGAGAAGTCTCGAGACAATGTGGAATAGTGGCGTTGTGTGGTCTTGAGATGTGGGGATGAAAGAGTATGATGCGGCTCTCCACATCGTCTTTTCATAATGATTATATACGGTGGCCTCCGGAGAATGAGTTGTGATGCAGTACCGATAGCGACGAGGCTGGTGTATACCATCCGTTCCTGCCGGGCGGGCTGTTTAAACGCCGGAGAGTTTTACGGGCCGCCCGGAGTGTATCTCGCTTCCGAAAGGAATCGTCGGGATTTTCATACTTACGCAGACTTGGCGAAGCACTAGCTCAGCGCCATTGTCAATTCACTGCATTTGGACTGAGCAGCTGAGACCTAGAGCAACAACTAACAACTTGTCCAAGCATCATGCATTGAACGGGCCTGCTTTCAGGCGGAGCGAAGTAGAATCTCTGCTGCGAGCACGCAAAATGGAGGAACGCATATGCTTTCCCTGCGGTCTTTGAGCATCAAAACACAATGCATCGTGTCATCGACGTCTTGCATTCATGGCTTTGCTCGACGGGTCTCCTTACTCAAAGGCTTAGCACCTCGTCATAAGCAGCGGACAGACGGCACAAATCTTGTACGCCGCCCTTTCAGCGTGACATGAGATTCAATTGCTATCTCACGATCTGCGAACCAACAGACTATTTGTAGGAAATTGTCATTTGCAACTCAAGCTCAGCTAGTCGAGGAGAGCTGACGTACATAGACATGAAGCACAAGCACAGAAACCGCCGGCGGCCTTGATGGCGGGTACCAGAAACCATCCGACCGGGGTTTCTTCTACCTCCGGCCTCATGATGCTTTCCGCCGGCGACCTGCTTTATGCCCCGTTCCGGCGCTAATTACCAAGTTTCCGGTGGGTCCGCCTGCCCGAGGGCGACTTATATTAAGGTGGAATCGCCTGCCTGAGAGCTGCTTCACCCAATATATCCTCTAGAACACACAATTATGTCCATTCGCGCTCAAGGCCAAGACCTACTCGCTGCTGCTGCTCAAAAGAAGACTGCGCGATCTGCTCGAGTCTCCAGTTGGGATCATAGTGGTGTGTCTGGCTCCGCGAAGAAATTGACTGCCCCCGCTGATTACCTGCAGGTAAAAACGAGGATGCGTTCATTGTAAAACCGGGAGAAACAGTCACTCTGGCGGACATTGAAGGGTGAGCACGGCTGCTCACAGAGTCTGGGGTCGAACTCATATGCCAGACCTGGCGCCTTGACCCATTTGTGGTTTGTTCAAGCTTGCCGGCGTGTCCTAGGCCCCGGTACGTCGCGTGTGTCTGCGAAACTTGGTCTCTTGAAGCTCATACACAGGTCTTATCCCTTACTCAAAGACAGGTGTGGCTATGATGGAGGTGCATCCGGCTCTGGGCCTCGTGTACGAGGACAATGACCCAGACTAGTCAGTCCCTCACACAGGCGATTTGAAACGAGAGCAGACTGCTGATCCCAGCTACCGAAAGGTGATCATCAAAATGTATTGGGATGATCAGACCGAGCCATCTGTGCTCGCTCCTCTCGGTGACTTCTTTTGTATAGGTGGGTGGAGTGATACATCTTCGGAGGAAGAAAAAGGTTCTTATATAACGTCAAAACTGACAGCAGGCAACTCGATGCCCGGCAACTTCGAGTCGCTCCCTTTTTCTGTCTCCGTCAAGCCGTCAGAGCTGCACAAATTCGGCGGTAATTGTGGGGCCAACTGCTATCTCACCATGCCGTTCAACAAGCGGGCTAGAATTGAGATAGAGAATCAAGGGGAGAACGCGTACATCCAGGTGAGCATTAGCATCCTACCATGAAGAGCCGATTGGAAGCTTGAGTGTCCCTGATCCGCAGTATTTCTATATCGATTACGAACTGTACAAAGAGCCGCTTCCCGCAGACACCCTTTACTTTCACTCGATGTGGCGAAGAGAGAACCCCACTGGCGGATGGGCTCCTGCGGGAATGCAGACCAATTCGCTTGAGACGCAAGTGAAAAATCTCGATGGCAAAGGCAATTACGTCGTTTTGGAAACCGAAGGCGAGGGGAACTTCATCGGCTGTAACCACTCTGTGTACCACTTCCAAGGCGTGAGATTGCAAGATCAGTATGAGATGCCATGCTGATGACAGACTTGGTGGGGCGAAGGCGACGATATGATCTTTGTCGACGATGACGTCTGGCCCCCTTCGTTCCATGGTACTGGTGGGGAAGACTACTTCTCTCAGGGCTGGGGTATGCAGAAAAATGCCTTTAATTTCGCTGGGACCATTATCCATGAGGACGATGTCGCCAACACTCAGGTGTCTTACCGATGGCACTTGCCCGACCCAATTCGCTTCTCGAAGAAATTGAAAGTGACGCTTGAGACAGGCCATGGCAATCACCTCCGAGATGACTGGTCAACCACCGCCTACTGGTATCAGACCCTGCCCGGTCCAAAGCTGTCACTTCCGCCAGTGGAGAAGCGTCTGCCTCGACGACCTGTCGTCCTTCAGGATGATGTCCCGCAGGGTGCAGATACTGCCAATCTCAGCGATGAGCAGAATGCTTTCGTCAAGCAGAGGGAGGAGAGATACAAAGAGTACCTTGCCGATAGGCAGACCTGGGTAGACCGACGCGCTACCGACTCGAAGGACCGTGCGATGAAGAACAAGGAATATGCCGCCGAGATTCGGGAGAGGTGGTTGAAGAATCTCAAATAGCGTCTCACGGGTATGAATCTAGTGATTGCATGCACGATCTGTCACGACCCACCTGGGTTTCCTTTTCGCATCATGCACTGTTCACTTTGTAAAGTTGATTTCGAGCTTGAAAAGCTTGAGGAATACTCTGATTAGGAGAATGCGGTGACTCGGTGTTCCTTGCCCAAGGCACGCCTTGCGACCAAATCATGAATGCATCTTCTCAACCACGGTCGGCTGTGGCTACCTGCTCATCACCAAAGATACGAAAGAAATCTTCTGTCCATCCGGCAGCCGTGTCCAAAAAGTTCAAAGAGTTGACATCTGTTCTATTAGGGTTACTTTGACAATGGGGTGGAGTTTACTGACCATTCCAAGTGAGGGCCATGGCTGATTGCGCTTGGTCCGTGGGAGATACTCGATTGCTTGCAAAAAGCTGATCGATGGTCATTTCCGCTTGTTGTGGAGGCAGGGCACTGCCGTCGTTCACTGGAACATGGGCAGACAAAGAATCAGCCAGGCGGTATGGCTCGAGGCGCTCGTGATCGATACATAAAGAGATTATGCGTCGACGAAGATATACCTGCAGGTGACGACCGTATACCGCAGCTGTGCCGAGACGGTGAGGCGGAGTTGTACCCACGCGCTCCAAGAGGAGAGAAAGCTGAGCGAGAAGGCCAAATACCCGAGCTCGCGAAGCCAGCCCATCTCCAGTTGGAGGGAATAGCTATGCCTTAGTATGCGCGCGGCATGTACGAAGCTACTCACCCGTACAGCCAGCAACACCTCAAATGACAGCATTGGGCCCATAGTATTTGGGAACCCCTATGATGAGCTCTGCATCTCGCCCAACTCCACCCACTTACCCATAGACCTCGAGACTGGCGTAGCTGCTCGCAAACAAATTCGCATGTTGACACCGCGCTCGCGAAACAGTCGTCCGAGACGGCTTGCGTGAGACCGCCCCGAGACGATAAGTTCTGGAGTGCGTAACTGAGGGACCAAAGGCGACTGTGGCGGTACACAAGCTCCAAGTAAGGCGACTCGCCTGAAGGATTAGTGAGACGGCATCAAGCTATGTCGGCCAGCACTCACCACATTGCTGGGTCCAGAAGGTGTGCCAAGGGTCCAACACCTCGTCCACTTTGCTGATCACCCACTCAGACGTAGACCCAGTCCGCATCAGAATCTCCGAACGAAGTGTGTCTGACAAGCCCACCTGCAATCAGCAGGTATTCCCGCCAGTCAAAGGGTAAATAAAACGCGCCATTCGCCTTCGAAGTACCACACATGCTGTTGTCACCCTATCGTATGGTGTGGCCAACGGATGAAAGCACCACGTCTCATCTCTTGTCAGGTAATCTTGGGTGAACCGAGTCGCCTTGCCGAACGCCAAACTTAGGCTGGAATCCCACAAGAATAGATGAACCCAGAGACGCTGTCGGTTACGAATCATACGGTCCATCATCTGTTCGTCCCCTTCGACAATATCTTCCAGACACGAGGCAAGCGGCGCGCCGCGTACCTCTTGTACGCCAACTGGATCGGAAGCGATTGGCCGTGGTTTGGCGACCTCAAGCTCGACTGCCATGTTGATGGCGAATTTAGTCTCATGCCACAATTTCTCCTCTTGCAACGGTTGACTCGACGGTAGCCAAGAAATCCACACGAGGAAAGCTTGTACGATCTTTGTTGTCAGCTGCGGTACGGTGATTGCTGGATTCACCTCGACGGACGCGAAAGCGCGACGCGAGATCAGCTCGGACAGTCGATGGGCGTGTATGCGCAGTCTCCTAGTGGCCTGCTCACTACCGACTGTGAGAGATGCACCGTGAGCGCATACAGCGGTAAGCAGGAACGCCGAACGAGCTCTCACGACTGGCATTCAGCGTCCACGCATCCTCGGGCTGACATGCCATGACTTACACTCTGGCGTGTGCAAACAAGGGTCCATTACGGGTAAGACCGGGTGCAGTTTCGCGAAGAAAGTAGTAAAAAAGACCTTCACTTCCTTCATTGTAACCAGAGCAAGGTCCAGCGGATCGTATTCCGGCCCGAGGTCTCGCTTGACATGAACACGAGAGGGTTTGAAGAAGCGCTTGTCGTCCACGGTGAGAGATCGATGTGCCGTGTCGGCGAGAAGACTTTGGAGACCTTCTGCGAGGTATTCACTATCGAGATGCAACGATGCTATGCGGCTGTCGACTCTGCCTTCGCTGAGTAAAGCCGCGATGGTGCCGGGCAAGGTGTATTGAGGAGGAAGGGCCGGTTCTTCTACCTGGATACGTTTTACAGCTGCAGCATCCAACGTATCCGAATTGTTCTCCTCCGCCGCGTCGGCCAGCAATTTGACCGGATTAGACAGGCCATTGTCTTGCTCGTGATCTCCTTCGACCGTGGGCTGGCTGGTGGAATGTGAGGCAAGCGACTGGGGGCATATCGTCAGCTTCGCAAGATCCGAGGCGGACTGCAGTCGGGAGAAATTGAAGCTGGTGGAGTGATCGAGCATTGAGCCATCCGGTCCGGAATTGCAGTAATTGAACTGAAATGGTGCGGGCTCCGGCGTCCGATGAGTGAGATTCCCCGATACGAAATCTAGCTGATGAGAACCAACAGCTGGCGATTGCGTGAGGGGCGGATGTAAACGCCGAGTCTCTACCGGTCCTCCCCCATCATTGACACCGGGAAACGTAGCGTCACCATCGTCGATGAGTCGTGGCCGCTTAGTACGGTGTACTTCTCGCTCTATCACTTGCCATGCTTTTTCCAGCGCCGTCTGTTGACTTTAGATCAGCCAAATGTTCAAAATTCAAGACGCACTTCTTGCTCCCTTTTGGGCGACCACCCCGCATCGGAGTCGATCTCTCGCAGGTCTCGCCCCTTCTCTGGCACCGAGTACAATCCCGCTGGCCACCGTCAGTCTCGCATTTGGCCTTGACATTCCTGCAGCCGCTACTTCTCTGTTCAGCCCGGCCATTCTCTTGTCTTGTTCGGCTCACCACGCAGCGCCCCGCCGATTCTGTGATGAAGTCTGCGGATCGGCGGACTCGTGTCGAGATCTTGCTGGACTGGCCGCTCGAGTTGTCATGTAGATGATTCGTATCGGTCGAAAAAGAAGTGCAGACGTCTAGTCTCCTGCGCCCGGTCAGCGCTCCCGTTGCGCACCGGGGTCAGCTATCCGGCCGGGCCATATTATAATGCCCGTTATCCGCCGGGACCAATCTACCACAAGAGGTAATATCCGGCTGGGTCAAAACCACTAGTAGTTGCTCTGTCTTCCGTATATAGACGATGGTAGGCCGAGAGTCTTTGTCACTCAGACACAATGACAGCTCAACAGCCACAGACTGCGGCGTCCGTCTCGACCGGTCGGCCTCAGTACCATTTTATTGCGCCTCAAGGTTGTGAGTCTGACATCGATCTGTAGGTCTTGTCTGATGGCAGGGATGAACGACCCATGCGCACCTGGCTACGACCCCGCGACTGGTCTATTTCACCTTTTTTATCAGTGGAGCCCAAATACACCCTATTGGCACGACATCTCTTGGGGTCATGCCACAAGCACGGATCTTTTACATTGGGTTCATGACTCGCAAGACCGTGTGAGTTTGGCCAGACACTCGCGTTCATCGTAACTAACACACCAGCCCGTTTTTGTACCTGACCAGGCATACGATTGTAAGGGCATTTTTACTGGTTGCTTCCACCCCACAGGCCTCGCCGGGGAGAAAGGACTACTCTCTGTTTTCTACACGAGCGTGAGACATCTGCCGATCAGTTGGGACATCCCTTACACCCGGGGCAGTGAGGGGTTGGCGGCTGCTACAAGCACAGATGGCGGAAAGACATGTAGGCCTTACTAGGGATTCTCATAGGTGCTAACAGCAGGGCGCAAGCGATCTGTCCCCGTGCTAGCTGAGGAACCAGCCGGCTTGGACGTGACTGGTTTTCGCGATCCGTACGTGGCCGAATGGGTGTCTATGGATCGAATGAGGCGGACATCATCTACATTGTACGGTATAATATCGGGTGGACAGCACGGCCTGGGGCCGCGATCGTTCTTGTACGCCATCGACCCGCAAGATTTGACGGCGTGGACTTACTTGCACCCCCTCACCACCGACTTGCCGGTCAACCACACTCCATCGCCTCGATGGAGTGGAGATTTTGGCACCAACTGGGAATGCAGCAATTTCTTCACGCTACAAGACGGTAATGGAAAGGCGTACGAGGTGTTCATTGCTGGATCCGAGGGAGGCAAAGAGCAAGACTGGGTTAAAAAACACTACGAAGCAAATCCGAAGAATGTGCGACGAGTGCCACGGTACTCCAATTGGACAATGGGACAGCTAGTCAAGCAGAATGATGAGACACGCTTGGAGATACGACAAGCTGGGCTGCTCGATTGTGGAATCTTCTACGCGGCTACGACGTTTGTGACTCCAGATGGAAGAAGAGTGGCGTGGGGATGGATCATCGAGGAGGATTTGCCGGATACCGAGTTGAAAAGGAAACGATGGACGGGTTGTTTCGGCCTGCCTCGGCAGCTCTTTATACAAACTGTAACTAACGTGATGGGCGGTCTTCACTCGGATTTGGAAACGATTGGGTCGGTGGACGCCATGGTATCGCCATCAGGATTCACCGTAAACACACTTGGAGTCAGACCTCTGGCGGATTTAGCGGCGCTCAAGGATTGTATACTCTATGACCATTCACCGTCACCTCTGCAGGACTTTAGATCCTGCTTACAAGCTGCCCCCCTGGCTTGCGTGATCGAAGCGACTTTACACGTATTTGACAAGACTGAATCGGTATCGCTCATCGTTCGACATTCGACTGACATGAAAATCGCCACGACTGTCACGTTTGATTGTCGTGATGAACGTCTTGTGATCGATCGTTCAAGGTCTACCCATCGGCAAGACATCAACACTGCTCCCGAGGTTGGGTCCCATACCCTGTACCGCATCGCAGATAACAGTTCGAGATCCGGTATTTCGGAGGCACTCAAGCTGACAGCGTTCATTGATCACGATGTCATCGAAGTGTTCGCCAACGATCGTCTCGCTATCTCGACAAGAGTATACACGGACGCACGACATGCCGGCATCTCGCTTGGTTCGATCGGAGGAGGCTGGGTGGAGAAATTGACTATTTGGCAAATGAGAGGAGTACGTGGTTCGGGCTAGACTTTGTAGTGCGAAGCACATCAAGGGCGCGATGTTGCGCAATGCATCATCTTTCCTTGTGACTGTTCGGCGAGGTCTTGCAACTTGAGGGGATAACCTATGCATATCTACCCGTTGACCATCTATCTTTCATGTACAGCATTCAATAACGAGTCGGATTGTTCCCACTTCGGAGCAAATTCAGCAAGATGTAGGGCTGATTGAACACAGGAGACACTGGTGACCACCCCCGTCGCAAGATGCGCTCATTGACGGAAATCAAGTATTCTTAACCCGTGGTCTATGCACCCCACCATTTCAATCTCTTTTAACGTTCGACCATGACACCTTAGAAACGGGTTCATCGCACGGGGTTAAGCTCATGACGTTTTGGAGAATCTTTGGCCCTCACTCCAGAATTTCCGCCTTCGAGCCTTCCCTTGAGCGGTATCAGAGCTACAACAATGATGTTGGAATAACTGCGCTGCTGATATCCACCTCATTTCACTTCACACCTCCACTCACGCCTGATGTATGGAACAAGTACGGAGCTCCTTCGAGATCACATCGTGTGTTTTGATACATATGTTAGAAACCTACGAAACGACTTGGAAAAGGGATGGACCAATCCGACTACCGTCTCGAGTCTCGTTGCTTTTTGGCAAGAACTCGATAGAGCTACTGACCTTAAAGCAGTGTTAGCGAACAAGAGTCTCAGCGCCCCACCACAACCTAGTCCGTCGCATGGCCGTCACCCAATTATCGATCCCACTTCGTCTTTAGAAAGCATGCCAGTCACTCGAAACCCCGAGAGCTTCTTCGCCAGGCCCTTGCGCAAATTGTTACCCGCACCCACTCCCGCACGTATCGAAGTGTAAACCTTCATCAAGTCCTACCTGCCTACCCCCTCAAACACCATGGGTCCCCGAGACGACCTTCATCCAACTTTTCGATACGGCTTCCCGAACGGTCCAATTGAGGCTGATACCCGTCAAGGGCAGGTCGACACGTATACTCAAAGTATCGTCAAGTCTGCTCGTTATGGTACTGAACCAGAAACTCCACTACCTTCAGTCTTTCAGAAAGTCCTCGACGTCGTTGGTCCATCTTATCGCCGAAGCAGAGAGAATTCTGGGATGAATGGTCCCGAAGCGATTGAGCAGTTGGATGAGACCTTCCGGAGCTGGTGTAGCGCCAAGGCGGCGAGTATTCTCGAGAGGGAAGAGCGAGGCCAATCATGTGCAGACTCGAGCATAGTAACATAACCAAATAGATGATTCCGCTCGCGAATTGTGTATAAGTCTCAAGCCCGTTGATGTACCGAGCATAAATCCGAGTCTAGTTTGACAATGCGTTGTTGAGTCTGTCTTATTCCTGTTCACAGATGCGAGTGTTAGAATCTAGAACTTACCATAAGGGGAATAGGAGGAATACTCGAGCGGACTGGATGATCGGATGATTGATCTGAGACACCTGGGGCGTTAGGGTAGTAATAAGGTTCAGCTTGTAAGCAAGTGGACGCAAGGGCAATGCTTGGCTCAATAAAGGATTCATAGGTATAATAGGTAGTTCTGATTCGAGCGAGTATATGCAACTCTTCAGTCTAATAATTAACAGCGAGCACTAGATTGAGTCGGAATCCAAGCGGTTCCATCGGGTATCTGTCAGCTACCTGCGAAAATCCAAGCCGAAATTCGGAGAATCTCCCGAAACCGACCATACACCTGGCTGACTTGCCGGCGCCCTTCACCGATGCTGACAACCCATGTCTCCTTTCAATCCCTGAATCAAAGGTTCGATGACCTGGATGTCCTTTCATCGGGCTGCAAATATTGGTCTCCCTCATGATATAATGGGATTATCAGGTCTGGTTTCCGAACCGCAGCTTTCTCATTCCATCCTCCAGACCAAACTTGTGGTCCACTAATGATCCCACTTGCTCGACGACTATAGCTAACCACAAAGATGATCAATGACACTACATACGAAGGCTTTACCATGTATTTCATCTGGCCGAGCGACGAACTGTCCAGGAGGGTCACGCCTTCCGAAGCCTCTCGGACCGTCAACAGCACAATCTACACACTTCCAACGGACATTGAGCGAATGACAGCCATTACCAAAGCCATCATGGACCCTACTTACGATCTATCGGGTCTTCGACAAGAAGCCGATCGAGATTTTGTTCAGACACATCGACCTCTGTACGCAAATTTGTCTGTTGAAATGGGACCAGACGAGACCGAGCTTTTCGAGCAGGAGTCCAAGATCAACGAGATGGTGGCGAAATTGCATGTCGGTCCACAGACTCAAGTCCGAAATCTGTCCAGAGTGATATTCTTCAGCCACCTAGCGGACGATCCCATTCTTCCTAGTATCAGCCCGATCGGTGATGCTCCTGGTCCTAATCAATGGCCACCTCTCTCTGACAAGTTTTACTTGGCAATGAGCCAAAAGTACCGAGATACTCTGACTAGTATGCAGGATGATCAGAAGCCCGATGTGGCAGACGAGATTGGAAGGACTTGTGAGGCGTTTGTCCGGGATCCAGAGAGGACAATGCGAGAGTTCGAGCCGGATTCGAGTCGGTGGTCTTGATGGAGGAATCAGCTTAGGGGCTGAATGTACACGGACCCAAGACCATAGAACATAGGTTGGACTTTGACAAGGGATGCATATGCTAAGCAGATTATCATACATGTGCCATGACGGGTTCGTTGAATATCAAACTGAAGAGTTGCATGTACTTGCTCGAATCAAAGGACTAAAGCGGTTTGTAGTCGGATAGTCGGAAG
>Ga0308160_10004507_pt1 | contig 14889 bp, 18 predicted proteins | sample PhyFR1_FD_201036 | JGI IMG/M metagenome (GOLD analysis project Ga0308160, IMG submission 201036) | Phyllosphere microbial communities from UC Gill Tract Community Farm, Albany, California, United States - DLSLF.R1 | ecosystem: Host-associated > Plants > Phyllosphere > Unclassified | place: USA...
CGCCCCCAACCTTTTTCTCTTCGCACACGCATTCTCCGCTTTCGGCCTCGGTTTAATAACCCCTAGACGACCCTCCCCGACCGCGCCCGCCTCTCATGATTTCTTCTTTGCTGCACGTAGTTGGTTCGGACACGTTGGAAGCAGTGGCTGGTCGATACACGGATAGGAAAGCGAAGACCGGGAGATACAAGGAAAGGGAGGGAGACGCGAGTGGCGCGGCGTGTGACGCCCCCCTCTGTGTATAGCGAGCCGGCCTCAGGCGGTGATAGCCGAGAGCTCGACGTCGAGCGGCGACTTGCCAGCCTTGATCTCGGCGAGCGAGGGCATCTTGTCGAGCCGGAAGAGCTCCGAGACCTGAGAGTTGAGGGCTATGCAGTTTGAGGCGGGCGGGCGCATGAGGGGGGCGGCAGATCAGCTAGTCTGTACAAAGGCTGTAGGGACCGGAGGAGCGGAGGACTGACGATCACGGCCCATTGAGGCGCTAGCGATGACCTTGCCGTCCTTCGCGTAGAAAGCGGCAAAGTCAAAGTCCTCGGGCTTGCCGTCGACGTGGATCTCGTCAAAGCCCTTGCCGTTGCCGGCGTACCGCAGCTGAGCGCCCAAGGCCGACCAGAAGATGGGCGTCTTGTCAAACTTGGCAGCGCCGCCAGCGATGTCCTGCGCCGCCGCCCGGCCGTGGTTGCTAGCGACGTTCCAGTGCTCGATGTTGAGCAGGCCCCCGGTCCCACCCGAGGGGTTCGGGTAGGTGGCAATGTCGCCGATCGCATAGACGCCGTCAAAGCCTTCGATCTGAAGAGCTCCGTTCACCTTGACCGTCTTGTCCTCCTCGATCGAGACACCGGCCGCCTCGAGGAGCTGCGTGTTGGGCGCCGCTCCCGTGCCGAGGACGACGAGGTCAGCCTCAAGCACCTGGCCGTCCTTGAGTCGGACGCCGCCGACGCGCTTCTCGTCGCTCCCTATCGAGCGGGTCGACCATACGAAGATGTCAGCGGACGACCGATCGGAGAGGAAGTCCGAAGCGGGACGCACTGGACGGCACAAACGACTCGACGCCGGCCTCCATGATGAACTTGATGCCCTTCTTCTCTAGATTCTTCTGGAAGCCGGCGCCGATTTCCTTGCCGAGGACCCGCTCAAACGGCACAGATTCCATGCCGACTATCGGCAGACAAAGGGAAGAAGAATTGGTAGATCAGCATGGGCTGTTGATTTCCAGCTAGCTTGGGCTAGAAAACGCACCGACGGTGAGCCCGGCCAGCTTCTTGTTCGTCGCAAGGACGGCGAGCTCCATCGAGATGAAGGAGGAGCCGACGCAGACGAGCTTCTTGCCCTCCTGCAGATCTGCAAAGGCGAAAGACAGGCGTCAGCCGGGATGTCGTCGACTCTTACCTTCGGCCTCATCCGGCAAGACACGCACCGGCATCGATGGCCTTGGCGTGCTCGATCGTCCGCAGGAGATGGATGCCCTCGAGCTCCTTGCCCTCAATCGGCAAGCTACGGGGCTTCCGGCCCGTCGCAACGATGAGCTTGTCCCATTTCTCCTCGCCACCGCCCTCGATCTTGAGCGTCTTGGCCTTCAGATCGACGCTCTCGACCAACGTCGACAGACGCAGGTCAACATCGAAGGGCGCAGACGTGTACTCCTCAAAGGAACGGAGCGCGATCTTGCTCGCGTCGGTGATGAGGGCCTTGCTGAGCTTTGTACGGTCGATCGGTGGGTGGGGCTCCGAAGTCTGTCGTCGCGGGAACGGTCAAGTCAGAATCGGACGAAAGCAAGATGTCGGTTGCGCTTGTCAACGCACGAGCATGGTGATCTTGCCCTTGTAATCGAGCTGTAGAGGCGGAAACAGGGGAGTCGTCAGTTGTTGCGATGCACGAGAGGGCTGGAAGTTGGTCAGGCGCGACGCACCTCGCGCAGGCCCTCAACGGCGCCAGCGCCGCCGCTACCACCGCCGATGATGATGACGCGCTCGTCGGTGCCGGTCCCCTTGGCCTCGCCCGAACGCGCATGCTTCTTGACTTTGGCCTGATCGGCGCAGGGCACGCGGCCCTTCTTCGAGGTGATGAGCGCCATGTCGGCCGTCACTCGGATCCGACCGTCCTCGCTGTCGGCCGCAGGCTCGACCGTGTACTTGTGAAGAGCGTCCAGACCGGGAGCGTCCTCGATGTCGCCCGACTTGACGTCGAAGCAGGCGCCGTGCTAGAGAGATTGTGTCGGGATCGGGCGGGACGATGGCCGTCAGCGCATCGAACGGGCTAGGCTGGGTCTCTTCGGGTGAGGCCGGCTCTGAACGACGCACCCAGGGGCAGACGACACGCCCTCCACCAGAGAGGACGCCCTTGACGAGCGGGGCGCCGTAGTGCGTGCACTGATGGAGATCAGCCAGTCCATCCGATCGGCAAAAGGCAACGGGCGGGTAGTCAGCGCCGATGGCCGAGACGGGGAGGTTCGGTCGAAGCTCGGTCAAAGAAGACCTCGCACCTGCGAGCTCGTGGCGTAGACCTGGCCCTGGACCTTGGAGAGGAGGACCTTGCCGTCTTCGCCGAAGGCAACCTCCTTCATCTGGCCATCCTTGAGCTCGGCGTGCGTGCACTCGACCGCGAGCGTCGTTGGGGCCATGATCGGGGATGAGCGGGTGAAGGTGCGGTAGGTGGTCGAAAGGAGGAGGAGAGGGCTGATTGGCTGATGCGAAAGGGGTGTGCAACGGAGGAGGGTCGGCAGGAGCAGGCGCTGGAGCATACAGCAGGGACCGTCGAGGGATGTGTGAGAGAGTCGGGGCGATGGTGAGCGAGCGATGGGCAGCCCGGCAGGGCAGCAGGGAGGCGAGGCGGGCGGCTTCGGAGGGAGTACAGTAAGGCTGGGCGCGCAGCACCCGCTCGATCGCCAGCCGCGAAGGCGCGCGCACCCCGAGCCAATGACGTCGGCCTCAAAGGGTCGCGTCCGGCACGAAGGAGACATGAAAGAAAGATGCAGAGACGAGGTGGCCATGGGATACAGTAGATCTGGTGAACAGGGCCATATCATCTAGGGGGCGTAAAGGACATTCGACGCCACTCAGGCCCGCGGGAAGTGGCTGCCGAACATCGACCGGACGTCGGCCAGGTAGGCCTCGTGGTTGTCGACGGCGGCGAAGTGTCTGCCGATGAGGGAGGTGAGGGGTCAGCTCGGGCCCGCAGACTGATAGTATAGGGAGGAGGCCTCGGATGCACCCTCCAAAGCTGTGCCGGCGGTACTGGACGAGGTTGAACGAGTGCTCGTAGAAGGCCTTCGGGAGGTGACTGTCGGGGCGGAAGGGGACAGCAGCACGTTAATGTGCCGCGCCGAGAGTGAGCGGGATGCTGTGAAGAGGACGCCACAGTATCTCTGAAGGGTAGGCGGAGAAGCCGACCGGCGTCGACCGGGGCAGGGTCGAGAGGTAGCCGCCGTCCTTGGCCTCGCCCCCAAAGTCCTTGTACGGCAGGCAAGAGGTATGGATTGTGCCCGTCAGGTGGTAGAGCGCAACCTGATGCAGACAAGAGCGTGCGCGTAGGATCAGCGAGCGGTGCCAGGAGGGACGATCGACCGAGACTGACCTGGTTGAGGATGTGTGTCGGCGTCATTCGGGACGGAGCAGCAGGCGCCCTAGGGTCCGACCATTCGTGAAATTTCTCGCCGATCCAGGCAAGAATGCCAACCGGATTGTCAAATAGGGCCTGGCCGATCGTCCCCGGACGAGTGCCCTGGATCTTCTGGTAGCCGGTGCCCTCCTTGGCAAAGGCCTTTGACCGCTGGAGGCCGGTCCGCTCAAAGGCGTCGAGGCCGAAACTCTGAACGTAGTCGACGACGCTGCGCGGGAGGGGCACCCAGGAGAGGAGCGAGAGGGCCGAGGCGAGCGAGAAGGTGGGCGGCCGAGCGAAGAGCATGTTGAAGAGGCCGCTCTTGGCGTGCTGTGGGTAGAGGTCGAGCAATTGAGTCGAGACGGCCGTACCCCAGTCGCCTGCAGACGTCGCGTATTCGTCTGCGCGGAGACAAGCAGAGCCAACTGAGGTCAGCGATGGCGTCGCTGATCCAAGACGCTGATTTCGAGACGCACCGTAGCCGAGCGACTCGACCATCAACTTGTTGAAGAGGCGGGCGACATTTTTGGACGTCTGCGGCCGCTTGGGCGGGTCGGAGAAGCCAAAGCCGGGAAGCGAGGGAACGACGACGTGAAAGCTGAGAGGCGTAGGCAGGTTGTCAACTGACAGCGCACCTGACCCAGAGGGAGCCGACTCACGCAGTCGTCCCCGCCGGCGGGTTGGCCAGAGCGTCGATGACCTCGGAAAACTCAAGGAAGCTACTGGGCCAACCGTGTACGAGTAGAAGCGGGATCGCATCGGACCGGGGCGAACGGGCGTGGATGAAGTGGACAGAGTCGCCCTCGATGTCGGCTCGAAAGTGCTTGAAGCTGTGAGGGTAAGGCGGGCGTGGCGGGTGAGCGATGCCTCGTCAGCCGGCGATTGCCTTGCGTCCGACAGAAGGCGCGGCCGAGGAGCTCACCTCTGAAGCAGTCCCTCAAAGGCCTCGTACGACCAGCGGTCCTTCCACTCGGCGTGCAGCTCAGACAGCCAGCTGTGGTCGGTCCCGTAGGCCCAGCTCTTGCCGGGTAGGACTGGGCCCGGCGGCAGGCGGGCGTCGCGGACCTTTGCGAGCATGCGGTCGACGTCGGCCCTGGCAAACGAGGGCGAGAAGGGCGTCGGCTCGGACATGATGAGTCGAATCGAAGCGAGGCAGAGATGGACAACGGGATGCGGGCGATGCAGAGGCTTCGACGGTGACGAGGAGGAGCAGGTCGGCGGTGGAAGCCAAGGGAGGAGGTGCGATGACGGCGGCGTCGGGACGATGGCCCGCAGCAGGCCGCGGCGCTGGCCGGCTCCGAAGGGGCGGGCTCGAACTGCAGGAAGGCTCGTATCGTCTCGTGTGAAGGAGACCTCGACACGCTCGTGCCATACCAGGCCTGACGTGCTGTCGTGCTCAACTATCGTAGAGAGCGAGCGACGAACAGCAGGAGGAGCGTACGGCAGATCATCGTCCTGGTTGCTAATCGCCACTCTCGGCTCAGCGGGCGGCAAATATCAAGGGCCAGTTCTCTCCCCTCCGACCGGCCGAGTAGATCCGTCCTCTCGGCAGAGCTGGGTCGTCGGTTCGGGCAGTTCTTCGATGACCGATAGGCTTGTATGCCAGAGCCAGCTCGTGCCCTGGATAAAGTCAGAATATCGCGTGTCAAGTCGGACGACGCTTCCTGCAAGCCCAACATGGCAGCGACCCTTCAGCCGTGCTCCTGTTCCTCAGGCACCTCTTGCGCCTCTGCTTCGGCTGATAAGAGGCGCTCTGTCTCGCTCGTGAGCTGCACGTCGAGCGTCCTCCTGCAGGCGCAATCAGTCCTTGTCGGTCTCCCGACGCGCCTCGCTGCATCTAGCCGAGCGACAAGCGCAGCCTCTCACGAATACTGACTGCACCGGTGGGCTTCGTTGATTGGCGACCCGTCTCGCCGTCGGTGGCGCACTTCCCTTGACCCCGACCGTCGCCCCGCGTCGCCTGATAGAGCTCTCTGCCCTCCTTCCCCTTGGCCCTCGACCGCCGCGGCCGTTCGGCCTTCGTTCCCTTCCCTCTTGCTCGCCCAACGTTCACCTTCGCCGCGCTCTCTCTCCTTCCGGCAGCAAGACCCTTCCTCCACAGCGCATGGCCGTCAAGCCAGCGCCAGAGTCGACCGCCGACCGACACCCTGGCGCAGCGGGCGACCTCCTCCGGCGGCTGCCCACCTGCCCGAACCCGGACCCAACTACTCCAACCGCCGTTGTCCCCGCCGCTGCCGAGCCAGATCAGCCAGCCGCGACCCCGACCGGGAGCTCTGGCAGCTCCGACGATGCAAGTCCGACGATGACGCATGCCGCCTCTTCTGCAGCCGACGACTGGGCCGCCATCTGCCAGACTGCGAGCCGGCCGGCCGTCGTCGACCCGGGCCCGAGCCCGGACCCGCTGCTCGAGCGCGGTATCGGCGACTACACTGTCGTCCCGGGCGTGCCCCTTCTCGGCAAGGGCAAGTTCAGCGTCGTCTATCGCGCGACGAAGGCCGGTCAGGAGGTACGTCGCTCTGCTGACGCTCTCGAAGGGGGGCGGTCAGGGCGTGAGCAGAACTGCAGCTTGGCCGGCGGCCGGACACCGACCCCGAGGCGAGAGGGCGCAGCGCTACCGACGTCAGGGGCCACACAACGTTCGACCAGAGCAGGAGTGGGCTTCGACGGCTGCTGACGATCCCCCTTTTTCTCGCCCGCTTACAACAGTACGCTATCAAGCACACGCCGCTGCATCCGCACCACCCGCTGATCGCAACCCGGCTCATCCGCGAGCCCGAGCTGCTCGCGCAGATTGCGCCGCATCCGAACCTCGTCCGCGTCTGTAAGTGTCCGAGGGGGCGTGCGTCTGCAAACTTCAATCGACTGGAGGACTAATCGGCCGTTCTCACTTGCAGTCGAGACGATCCGGACCGACGGCCACTTCTACCTTATCGGTGAGTGCCTGACTTGGCCGGCTCGGTCACTCTCATGCGCCCTGCCTTTATGTGACGACCCGGACCTTACCTCATCTACCCTTCCAGAGGAGTACCTGCCGACGCACATCTCGCTCGATGCGCTCTGCCTCCGGTACCCGCATCAGCGGCTGCCGTACCCGCTCGTTCTCAAGATCATCCAGCAGCTCGTCTCGGTCGTCCGGGACGGCCTGCACTCGCACCAGGTCGTTCACCGCGACATCAAGCCAGGTTCGTACGACGCCGAGAAGCCTACCCTGCCTTCTACCGTTGACCATCTCTCCCTCTACGCCTCCTTTCAGAGAACGTCCTCGTCAACCCAGAGACTGGCCACGTGACGCTCATCGACATGGGCCTCGCCACGCCCTTCTCAAAGACGTCAGCCAAACTCTCGACCTGCTGCGGCTCGCCGGCCTTTCATTCGCCCGAGATTGTCCGCTCGCTCTCGCGCCCGGCCGGCGAGGTCCACTACTGGGGGCCCGAGGTCGACGCCTGGTGCATCGCACTGAGCGTCCTCCGCTGCTGGACCGGCCGACGCTACCCACTCGGCACCGGCCACAAGGCGCTGAGCGTCATGCGCGGCCGGGTCGAGGATGTCCTCGCGCTCGTCTCGCGCGACGTCATGGACAGCGAGGATGAGGTCAAGCGGGATGCCGAGCGTGAGCTGCGCGAGACGCTCCGCGGCTTGCTCGACTTCGACGGTGGACGGCGCATGCAGGTCCTCCGTGACTTTGACGTCGGCGACGACGTCCGCGAAAGCATCGAGCGCTTCCAGCGGCCGCGCGAATGTGCGTTGTCGATGGCCTGGTCACAACCTAGTGCTTGCGATTGACGCCGCTCCTCTGCCGCCTGCGCACCTTCCAGTCAAGCAGACGACTTTCCAGACTGCCTCGCTCAAGTACACGCTTCCGCTCCAGCTGGCCCTCGAGCCGTTGCCTGTCACACCGGCCTCGCCTCAACTACCGTCAACCTCAGCTTCTGCGGTGCCAGAGCCACCGGCCGAGATGACGCTCGTCCTGCGGAATCCGACTGACCAGCACCCGGTCAAGGTCGTCTCGTTCCTGAAGGTAATCCGCGTTCGCCCCAAATGCTTGTCGACGACAAGCCGGCTGAACCTTCTTCCCATTTCGTTTGCAGTACGCCCTTCGCTCTGCCAACATCCTTTATCACATCCGCTCGACCGAGATCCTAGCGATGTCTGCGCCGGGCACGCCGATCCGCTCGATCCACAGCTACTTTCCCGTCCCCAGCTCGTCGCCTGGCTCAGCATCGGCCCCCGCTCCGGCCTCGCCCGTGCCCGACCTGATTCCCTCGGCCGGCATGCCGCCCTCTGCAACCATCTTCCAGTGTGTGGCCACTCTACCGCCTCTGCCGGCACCAGCCCCAACCCCGGCGCCGGTTGAACCGCCGGTCAAGGAGCGGCGCCCATTCCTGCCGTCGCTCTTCCGCTCGAGCTCGGCCAACTCCATATTCCGCTCGACGTCGACCCCGGCTGCTAAGCGCTTGCCGGTGGTGGAGCAGCCCCAGCCCCAGCCCCAGCAGAAACGTTCGGCAAGCGGTACTCGCACGCAGGACGGCAGCCAAGGCCCTCGTTATGTCGTCTTCTTCTTTGCCATGCGCTTCTCGGGTCCATCGGCTGCCGCAGTCGCCGAGGAGCGTCGGCAGCGCCGGCAGCGGAGCGTCAGCCGTCGCGGTGGTAGTCGGAGCCGTGGCTCTTCGAGGCTCCCGCCGCCTGCTGGCTCCGCCTCGGCCGCCCAAGACCTCAACTTCGAGGAGCTCTCATTTCGCCTTGCCGCCGGCGGCAGTGACGGTCCGCGTCGATCGGCGCATCACCGCCACTCGTCCTATGCCGGGCTGTCCGCCCTCAACACCGACTCGGGTCTGATGACACCGACGACGGCCAACGTCAGCCGGCACCCCTCTATCCGCCGCGAGCGGTCGGCCTCTGGCTCAGCATCCGGTTCGGTCTCGACTGACTCGTCGCCACCTCTCTCTCCGGCGCTTGGTTCGGGCAAGTCATTCGGTGCCGACGCGATGCACTCTGCCGTCGTCGGTAAGCGAGGGCTCAACGTCCGGCCCTCATCACGCATGCGCGTCGTTACCGCCGCCGGTAGCCGAGCGTCATCGCTCAGCCGGTCGTCGACAAGCAGCGGTTACGGACACCCGCACCTGCCAACCCATCACCATCCGGCGCACTTGGCCGAGTCGGTCGTCCTCATCCACTGCTCAGACCCGGCCGCCCTGCCGGCGCTGCGTGCGGCGCTCACGATCGAGCCGCCGTCGGGCTCGACCGACGCCGGGACGCCCTTCGTCGCGTCAGCTCCCCTGCCATCCCTGCCATCAGTCCGCAAGGAGTCGCCGCCTGCGATCCCGATTCCTCTCAAGCTGCCGGAGGCCCGGCGGCCGAGCATCAAGCGTCAGAAGTCGAGCTTGAACGAGGACGACGAGGACGATGAGCCCCGCCGCGGTCGGTCCGAAGCTCGCAGCGCAGACTCGTACTCGAGCTCGACCTCTGGCTCGGGTGGCAAGCTCGCCAAGGCGATGAGCGCCCGCAAGTTCAAGTCGTCAACGCCCATGCCTAGCCTCCGGGCCTCGGCTGCTGAGCAGGACGACCGGACGCCGACCGCGACGCCTGCGCCAACCGACCGTCAGCGCCAGCCGTCGTCAGCCTCGATCATCGCCGCCGACGGCGAACGAGATTACCCACCGACGCCATACGCTCACGTTCAAAGGCTCGATTCCGTCTCGTCTGAGGAGGACACGCCCGACGTGCCGGTGACGACGCCCGGCATCGACGAAGGCCGGCTCGACGCGACGCGCATCGTCGACGCCCGCAAGAACAGCAGCGCATCCTCGATCGGCGAGCTCTTTGAGGGCCTCGGCCTGCGCGGCATGACCTCGTCGAGCTCGACCACGGACGCCACCACGCGGACAAAGAGCCCGTTCGCTCGACCCTGGGAGGCGGCGGGCGGGGTGCGCTTCCTGCAGGAGCGCAGTCGCAGCGTCGGCTTGTTCGACCGCTGCTAGAGGGAAGAAGGGGAGTACGGAAAGGGTAGCACGGAAAGGGGAGCACGGGAGGAGAAGACCATCACATTTCTTGTAGCTACTAGCACCCATTGTATGCACATTTTCGACGACAAGCGGAGCGAGGGTGCTGGACGCAGGGTCGTCGTCGGCCGAAACGAGGGTGGGCAGGTCGACATCACGCTGAGCAGCTTAAAGCTCCTTGCGCCCAACCACGGCGCCGTCGACAATCTTGTACGAGTCGTAGAGCCGGACGCAATCCTTGGCGGCCTGAGGTGGACGAGGAGAAGCAATGTATTAGTGATAAAGCCGGATGAGCCAACTGAGCCAAGACTGGCTTGCGCTGCGCGCCACGGATGGTACCGCCAGCCGCAGAGCCCCAAGTCTGCTACAGCCACGAGCAGGTCTGACCTTGATACCGCTGGCCAGCATGGCTCCAAACGATGCGCCTGGATCGACGATGTCGGATCGTTGAGATTAGTCTTCGATCCTCGAGTCTATAGCGCAATGCGGCCCAGACTCACCCATCCGGTTGGCGCCGTCGAGCTCCGACAGCTCCATGCCTCCACAGATGAGTCCGGGGACGATCTCCCGCGTCTTGTTGACGATGGCGTCCTCGGCCGTGTTCATGTCGAGGCAGCGCATGCCACCGAGCTTCTCGACGAGCCCAGTTGCGACGAGCCGCTTGACGCTGAAGGCGCCAAAGGGGCCGCTGGCGGGGAAACAAAGTGGACGGTCAGCGATCGCGCCTCGCGAAAGCGGCGTCTGCTGGGACATACTCGTGTCCGGCAAAGGAGCAGACGATCGGGGCGGTGATTGTCTTGAGATAAAAGCAAGAGTCAGTGCCATCGTTTGCAGCTCGACTCGGCCGTTGGCTCTAACCTGAGGGTCCATGCAAGACTGGAGGCCGTGGGCAAGGGTGACCAAAGTGAAGTTTGTCACAGCGCCTGCGACACGCATCGAGCCGTCGTCGGCGAGCGGGTCTTGAACGGTCAAGAGGTCCTCGACGGCGGTACTGGAGGACACAGGGAAGGACGTCAGTGGTGCGCTGAACAAAGTCGACGAGGGGATGGACGAACGCATTGTAGAGCTTGACATTGGGCATCTGTTTGAGCAGGGCAGGTCAGTCTCTGGTCTGCCGTGCAGTTCGCTTCGAATCGACGTTCCTGACCTTGAGGACCTCTGCGAGGATGGTCGACGTGAAGAGGGCTGCGTGCTTGACGACGACAAAGTCGCCCTCGTCCTCGAAGGGCACGCCGACTTCCTCGAGGAAGCGGTCGGCAGGCTTGCGAACGACCATCGCGCTCTGAAGCTGGCCGCCGAGCCAGGCGCCGCCGCCTGCAACATCTCGGGGTCAGTCTGAGGCCGAGGAGGAAGAGAAGACGGATCGGACGGACCTGGGGCGACGCCAGCCTCGATGATGGTGACGATGAGGTCGGGTCGGGCCTTGGCCAGGGTGTATGCGCATGAAAGTCCCTACCGAGAGAGAGAGAGAGGGATCCGACCGGTCAGCAATTCTAATGGATCAGATGGGAGACGGGAGGGACGCACGGCGCTGCCGCAGCCGACGATGAGGACGTCCGAGATGGCCGTACGCATCATGTCGTCTCCGTAGCGACGGCTCATGGCGCGCGAGACCTGCCACTCTGGAGCGATCAAAGGGAGGTCGAGCAGTTGGTCAGGAAACGTTCGTGACGGACGACACCAGAGGTCGAGGCATGAAGGGCACCTTTGATCGGAGCAAACGAGTATCGGCCGTTGTAGTCCTCGAGCGGCTCGGCCGTCTTGCGCTGACGGTTGACGGCAACGCCATCCTCGGACGAAGCGACCGACAAGTTGCGCTTGTCTTCGGACGCTGGTGGCGAGATCGGGCCAACGGTGATGGTGGATGAAGCCGAGCCGTGCTTGAGGTCATCCTGCCGAGGTGCGACGCGAAGGGCGGCGATGCTGGAGTTGGCAGCGAGGGTCGATTTGAAGGACGACATGGTGAGGGAGGCGGAAGGAGTATGCTGGGACGGGGAGATGGAGATGGGAATGCTGTGCGTACAAAGCGCACCTGTGCATCTCTTACGGCCCGGCTAAGTACGAGCGACTAGGAGCAGCTTCAGTACCGCTCGGGAGGTCAGGCCAGTCCCCAAGAGCGCGGAGACGGCGGGACGACGGACCTCCGTCCCGCTGGCGGCCCCTGGCCGGACGACTCCCGCTCGGACCGCCGCAGCCCACCTGGGCGCCTTGACCCACCTCGAACGATGTACTCCAACGCTAGCGACCTTTTGGCCCCGAGCACGCCGGCCACCGCTATTCAGAGGTGCCATCTGGCCGGTGCGGCCAGGCGCTGTTGATCCGGCCGGGTCCGAAGCCGCGCGGTCGATTCACGTGCCGTCGACCATACGGATGCCGAGTTCGCCGACCGCATGTGTCTCTCCAAGCGGGCCGCCCCACGCCCGTCGGCGTTACCCAGAGCGAGCGTCAGAGACGGTGCGGGAGTTGGCCGGCGACTAAGGGCCTGCGCCCCGCTGAGCTGCGAGGGCGACGGGTACGGCCTGGTCAGCGGAGCTCCGTGGTGACGTTAGCCGTCGTCGGCAAAGTCAGCTGGCAGCCGTGAAGCTGGAGGGAGGACCGAAGAGGCCCGTCCGGAAGACCGTGAGGGTTGGTTGCAAGGCGAGATCGGCCGCCTCGGAAGGTGGCGAGCGCGGCTTGCTAGCCTGCCGTGCCTGAGACAGGCGTCTACGATCCGTCCCGCCTCGCTCTGGGAGAACTCTAGCCTCTCACTCTCTTGACGCCTAGGGCGCCGCCTGGGGCGAGCACGTACGCCGACGGCTGGTGGGCGGCGAGGCGAGGCAGCCTTGTCATCGCTCACCGACCTTGTCCGCCGCGCTAGACGGACGACGCGAGTGCTGCCAGCAACGACCTGACAGCGAGGGAACCTAAATCCCGCCTTGACCGACTCTGCTGACGATGACAGCTAGGTACCGGGCGTGCGGTCAGCTTCTGGGCAGCTGCGAGTCTCAGGGTGCGAGTTGGACGCTGGCCGAAGCGACATCTCGCCAGCCTCGGGCGGGCGGCTCGGCTCCCGTGCTGTAGCTCCGAGCTGCTCGGTTAGACTCTGAGCTGAGCCTCAACTCTCACCGCCTCTTTCATCGACGACATCCTCGCCACCAGTACCTCTTCGAGAACATTAGATTGCACACCGCCTACGTCACAGAGTGCCATCCATTCGACTGCTCGAACGCACCCCATGGACGCCGCAGCCGCTGCCGAGGCGGTCATCGCTCGGCCGACTACCCCTCTGCCTCCCCCCTCCTCCGCTCCGGACGCAACACCGGCTTCAGCGGGCTCGTCAGTCCCGCGGCCGAACGCCGAGGCCTCCTCGTCCTCCTCAACAACAGCCTCCGTCGAGAAGAAGGACGAGGGCTTCGTCAAGGGCCTGGAAGCAGAGGTCGGACAGGTGATGAAGTCGTGGGGCTCGTTCTGGGGCAAGGTGCAGAAAGAGGTCGGTTGATCAGACAATCTCCTAAGCCGATTCGCCCGAGCTGACAAGCATTCGGTTGACGCCACGGCAACAGGTCGCTCCAACGCTGGCCGCCGTCCAGAAGGACTTCACGTCAGCTGCGACGCAAGCCAAGGCCGAGCTCAATCGGCTGCAGGTCCAGGCGGCTGAGGCTCGGGCCCAGGCGGCAGCGAGCGAGGCCGCCGGTGGGTCGGCCGGCGGCGAGAGCTTTGCCGGCCTAGCCATGATGGGGGACATGGGCATCGGCGGGATGCCGGCTGGCCTGAGCGTCGATTCGGACGCCAAGGGCAAAGGGCGCGAGGGCCAGCTCGAGGAGGACGTCCGCAAGGGAGTCGAGCAGGCCGGCGAGGCCCTCTCAAGCCTCTTCAACAAGCTCCAGGCCTCGCTACCGAAGGGCACCGTTGCTCAGGAGCCAACGCTCGACGCTGGTGGCAAGCCGATTCCGGGTACAGGCAGCGGCGGCGGTCTGCCCTCGCTCGCGGCCTTCCAGCAGTCGCTCAGCTCGACGCTGAGCGCGCACCCGAACCTCAACCCGGCGACGCTCAACGTCACCGACCTCCGGGCATCGCTGACGACGACGTTCCAGAAGCTTCAGACCGACTTGCACCTCGCCGATGCCGAACGGCTCGCTGAGGAGTACCTCCGCAAGTCCGAGGGCGTCCTCTCGAACGCCGGCCAGTTCTTGTCGGATGCGATCAAGATTGTCCCGCCGACCGAGGCCGGCGACGAAGCCGACATCGGCGTCTCTTGGGACGGCTCGGACGCATGGGCCGTCCCGCTCGCGGGCTCAGACCTCAACGCTCGCGGCGGTCGGCTCCAGTTTGCTCAGTCGGACGCTCAAGTAGCTCGCCAGACGGGCAAGTCGCTCGCGACCGTCCGCCAGACGCGGCACCTCGCCTCGCTCGACGGGCTTCGGTCGAACCGCTCCCTGCTGCTCGTCGACCCGGCCGCGGCCGAGGGCGTCGACGCCGACGTCCGCGAGGCCTGGGGCCGCTTCTCGGCCCGCTTTGCCGAGGAGGGCGGGATCGAGGGCGAGAAGTGGACCGAGAAGACGTGGGCCGAGCTCGGGCCGACGAAGGACAAGGGCGTCGAGGAGCTGAAAGCGCTGCGCGACGAGCTCGGTCAGTCCCAGCCGCACCTGCTGCCCAAGTCAATCTATGCGCGGCTGACCCGTCCTTCGTCCCGATTCCAGTGCCGGTCCAGATGGACAAGGAGACCTTCTGGAAACGCTACTTCTTCCGCGTCCATCAGGTACGTCGTTTTCATCCTGCCGCCCTTCCGGACGCGAAACTGTCCGACTGACGTTCACTCTCGTTCACAGATCGAGCTCGACGCCGAGCGCCGGTCGGCCCTGCTCGACACGACAACCGCAGGCGACGCCGAGGACGATTTCTCGTGGGAGGACGACGAGGACGACTCAAAGCCGACGTCCCCCTCGGCCGCGGCGGCGACGCCCAAGGCCGCGATTGGCAAGTCGCCCGTCGTCCTGGAATCGGCGACGGTCCCTAAGGGGCAGACGACGCCGACGCCTTCGCCCGAGCCGACCACCGCCGCCGGCTCGGCCGAGGAGTCGAAGGAGGTCAACGCCGCCCCTCTGACGGCGCAGACGTCGCCGCGCGATTCGAGCGAGGGTAGCAGCTACGATATCGTCAGCAACACGAGCGGCCAGACCAAGCCCTCGGTCGTCAGCAGCCCGGCGCCGACCGTCCAGGGCTCGGCGCCCGCTTCAACCAAGGCGGCCGACGAGGAGGATGAGGACAGCGACTGGGAGTAGGCCGCGGCCTTTGTTGTTCTTCGCCCCCCAGC
>Ga0308160_10004508_pt1 | contig 14888 bp, 21 predicted proteins | sample PhyFR1_FD_201036 | JGI IMG/M metagenome (GOLD analysis project Ga0308160, IMG submission 201036) | Phyllosphere microbial communities from UC Gill Tract Community Farm, Albany, California, United States - DLSLF.R1 | ecosystem: Host-associated > Plants > Phyllosphere > Unclassified | place: USA...
TCTTATGCTTAGTCCACTTCTTGGTGACTGAGGTAGCTCACTCTATACCGTCCTCTGCTCAACATACTCTACACCTCTCAACCCTAGGCCTCCTTCGACCTTCGACCTTCGACCTTCGACCTTCGACCCGACCCTACCTCGTCCGTTTCCCTCCTTCGACTCTCATTCACTTGACCTTGCCTCACACTATTCGATGCTCCAGTAACCCTAACCGGAGACCCCTGCGTTACCGTTACCGAGCCATACATCTCACCGTGTGCGTACAATAATCGCCATGTCGTTTGCTTCGAGCGCTTCAACAAGGTGGCGGCCGCGGGCGTCGACCTGCGCATCCTGGGAGACGCGCGCGTGAGGCCTCAGGGCGGGAGGCACTGCCCCATTGACGAGAACGGCTTGGAGTGTCCCTGTGCGCGCATTGGTGTCGCCAAGGAGGACGACAGGCTTGTCAAAAGCGGCAGTGAGGGCGTCAAGCGAAGCAAAGAGTGCCAGGTCAGGCGCCACCTCAGACCACGCTTGCCAAATCTGCAGGAGGTGCGCCCGGAAGGCGAAGAATCGTCTGAAAAGGCGACAGATAGCGGGCGTGAGGGGGCTTCGGCTCCGGCCGCGAGGGGCGACTGCGCGGCCTCCGCGGGGAGGGCGGCCGCGGGAGGGGCGTCGACCGGAGCTGCGTCGCGCGAGTCCTTTCCCTCTGTTTCGATGACATGCTTGAGGTTTTCACACGCGCGAGCGAGGGCTTGGCCAAGGTCCCCAATCCTCTTGAGTGTAATGGCTTTGTCGGTGAAAATGTGAGCGGAGGGGCGGTGTGAGCAGGTGGAGGGGCGGGCAGAGGGCGGCAGGCGCGTGGGGGGGAGCCCCTTTGTCCGCGCCACAGTCGCCGCCTTTTACATCCACCTCGATCTCTAGCTCATTGTATGCAGCTGCAGTACAGGTCGAGGCCCATCTGGCATCGGCCGTGGTGAAGGTGTTGCAGGCGATGCACGGGGGCATGGCGATGCTGCAGGGAGGGGTCGGGGAGTGTTGGGTGATGGTCGAGCGAACGACGCGGCCGCGGGTCCAGGTGCCGGCCCGGTTTCGCACGGTGGCCCAGAAAGCGTCCGAATTGTCTTCGGAAGCAACCCATCCGGTCGGCCCGCCTACACACGCTGTCTACGGCCCTCTTCAAGCGTAACGAGCGAGATAAACGTCGATCGATGCGTAGGTTGCGATTGCTCTACAGACCCGAATAGGCACTTAGCCTACCGTGCGGCTTTCGAGCGCGTGAGGCGGTAGCGGAAGGGGATGCTGACGGCCTAGCTCCGAGCGACCCGACACGCCTCACGCCGGTTTCCTTGTTCATCGCCGACCCACACATTCTCCTGCCTGACGCACCTTCCCGAGCCCCAGCGACGACAACAGGGGCGGGGTGAGCCTTACACTCCACATGATCGGTGCGACAACAAGACCGCGGGTGCGTGCGAGCTGTAGGTCGGGAGATGAGTGCGTTGCTTTGAGCTCGCGTAGCAGCCCGCAGCTTCCAGGAGTGGCCCAACCGACCCCCTTACACCCTCCTTTTTTAAACCCCCCTGACTTCCCTCGCTGTGCTAATCACTGCGAAGCACAAGCAGTGCAGGTCAAGCCCCTAGCCTGAGGGGTGCCTCAGCTACTGCAATCAACGCTTGCGCTCGAAGTTTGCCCCCCGACCTCGGCCCGACCGTCTCGAGCTCGCTCGACAACACCGGCCTCAGCGAGTCGACACACCGGACGTGTGCGGCTTTCCCACCGAACCATACCCCCTGCGCCTATGGCTGACGCACTTATATGCTCCGCTCCCCAGCTGCCCTGCGAGGCTGACGGCTCTTGCCTTCGAGACTGCGAGCTCAGGCGCTTCCGCAGCCGCCTTTCGGCGCTTGCCTGAAGGTCCCGCTCATCTCGTTGCTGCCACACCGTCGCTGATCGGCTGACTGCAGCGTCTCGTGCCTTCTCGGTGCACAGCCCGGAATCGTCTGCTGACACGGCCTGCTCTCCCGCGGGCAGTCATGCCCTTCGGCAACGCAAGGGCAGCGGCGGCCACCCTTTCGTCCAGCGTCTCGTCGGCAGTGGTCGTGCTCACAGCTCCCTCGGACAACGCACGCCGCGGTGACTGCCACTCTGCCTTTGGCCTCTCTCTCAGCCTCACGCTGTCGTTTGCCAATGTACCACCACCCGAGTGGTCGGTTTGTCGCACGAATCCAGGCAGCTTCCTCCGCTCCAGCTGGGCCGGCCTCGTGGGCTAAGAGCGAGAGTCGGCCTTCTAGTTGAATGGCTACTCCGGGCATGTAGCGAGTGCATCGATCTGGGCGGTGACTTTTTGCTCACACAGCATGCGGTCGTGCCCACGGCTGGTCAACATCGCTATGAAGCATGCCATTCTGCCCATAATTCTTTTTCGATCAGATCCATGTGAGAGGCAAGAGGGAGAACCATGAGGGTGGGAGATAGACAAGTGCTGGAGAGGGGGAATCGGATGAGCAGGCCGGCCTTGTTGTGCGCCAACAGCGCAGGGGGGGATATGACAGGATGAAGCGACAAAAGCGCTGCGAGGGCGCCGTGTCGGGCGAGACGACAGTCGGAGGGCGAGCACCGAGAGAGACGACACGCTCGATGGCGGGCTCTAGTTGTTCATGCCGTACCGCTCGCCGGCTTTGCGAGCCATGATGTCCTTGGTCGGACCGAGTAGGCGGGTGAAGGCCTTCTCACCGAGTGCGGCGAGCTTGAGCTTGCCGCCGACGGCCTTGACGGTCGCCGCCCGGGGCGCGCGGTTGATGAGGGCGAGTTCGCCAAAGTAGTCGCCCTTGCCGTACTTGGCGACGACAACGTCCTCGGCCTCGCCACCGGCCGAGCGGATCGACTTGGTAAACTCGGCCGTGCCCGACTCGATGATGAAGAACTCCTCGCCAATGTCGCCCTCGCGGATGACCTCCTCGTTGGGCGCATACGTCCGCGTCTCGAGCGCGTCGGCAATCTACGGCGACAAGCAAAGCGTCAGTGCCAAAAGCGCTGCAGTGTCACGAGCTCTCCCATAGATGAGGCGCCGAACCTTGGCCCGCTCATACGGCTCGAGACCCGAGAGGATCGGAATTGAAGCGAGGAACGTCTCGTACATCTTGCGCTTGGACGAGGTGTGGTCGAGCAGGATCGTCCGGAACGTGACGCGGTCAAGCGCCCAGAGGACGGCCGGCGTGACAGCGACGATCGAGGCCGCTCGGGGAGCACTAAGGGTGGGGGCAGGAGCCAGAGGAAAGGTGGTCAGCCTAGCAGGCGTCGAAGGACGCTGATGGATGGCGCGCACTTGTACATGAGCGCGAGCTCGCCAAACGACATGCCCGGGCCGGTCGTCGCGACCTTGTCGCCGAGGCCGCCATTGGCCGCGCTGCCCTCGCCATCCTTGCTCTTAAAGACCTCGAGCTGGCCCTCCTCAATGACGTAGAAGTAGTCGCCGACGTCACCCTGGCGAATGACAACCTCGCCCTGGCCGACGCGGACCTCCTTCATGGCCGAGAGGACGTCGGACGACTGATCGTCGTCGAGGTTGCGGAAGAGAAAGTTGCTGGCGATCGACAGCCGGATCCGAGCGAGCTGCTGGGGCGACTTGGGGTAGGTTGGCAGCTCGGGCCGCTGGCCGGCGCCGCTGCCATTGGGCGTCGCGGCCTTGGGGTGGAGTGACTCGGCCGAGACGGACGTCCGCCGGCCGGCCGAGAAGCCCGGCGGGAAGAGCGAGCTCGAGGGCGCTGCCGGCGGGAAGGTCGACGACGAGGCAGCGGCCGAGCCGTTGGACGGCGCGAGCGGTCTCACCTCGTCCTCATCGTCGTCGTCGTCGTCGCCGTCGCGGCCCTCGCCACCGGGCCCCTCATCCTCGCCGACGACGTCCATCGCGCCGCCGACCGAGAACGGGCCCGAGGTAAAGAGCGAGTTGGCGGCGGCTGTATTGAGCGCTGACGATCCGCGCCGGCCCTGCGAGCTGGGGTTCGGCGCTGATAGCGCAGGGGCCGAGGACGGCTGCTGCTGGAAGGGCGACGACTGCGAGTTGAAGGACGAGCCAGACTGGGACGAGATGGAAGCCGTGCGCTGCGTACGAGCAGGGAGCCGTCAGTCGGGCGGTCCCTAGGCTAGCCCAGAAGCTCTAGGAAGGCGGCGGCTCTAGCTCCGGAAGCGGGACGAGAGAGGACGGACCTGGTCCTGGAGCCTCGCGGCGGCCCAGTTGAAGATGACCTGGAGCGTGTCGGCCGAAGGACTCGACTCGACGTGAGCGATAAGCTGCTGGAGGACGGGGTTTGGTGCCATCCTGGTGCAGGCTTGCAGAGAAGGGAGAGGAGGAAGAGGGGAAGTGGGGGGTGATGGAAAGAGAGAGAGATGGCCGGGCGCTGGCTCTGGTCGAGACCTAGCGGGCGGGCGGGCGACGACTGCCGAGTCTCAGATGCAAGGGGCAACCCCAAACCTGGGTTCCCGCCAGCCCCGATGTGCGATTCTGCAGCGCGCGTCGTTGTGCTGCTACCGGGCGGCCTTCCGCTGCGCCAACATACCGTCCGCCTCCCATCCATCCCTGCCACCAACTCGACAGCCATCCAAGGGCCCTCCCCTGGGCAGAACGCCGTCTCCTGCCAGTCTCATGGCCGACGTCTCTGCCAGCCACCATCCGCCGCCGCCGGCGGCGTCGGTAGACGTGGGAGCCGCCGGCCGCACCTCGCCGCCGCCGCCGCCGCTCCCGACCGACATCGTCGCCGGCCCCGGCCCGCGCTCGCAGGCCTTCCACGACTCGCTCCTGCCCAGCCAGACGGCATCGTTCGAGCTCGCTGAGGGAGATGTCACGATGCAGTCGCCTATCCGGACCGACCTCGACGGCCTTCGAGGCGATGGGCCGTCCGACCTGCCTTCGGCCGGCGCGGCGGTCGACCGCGACGGCAATCCGTCGACCGACCCGATCTCGGCCTACTTCAAGCTCGACTTTGACAGCTTCTCGTATTACATCCAGACACTCAAGGTCGTCATCGGTCGACGAGTCGTCGTGCGTCCCTCTCGCACCCTCTGATCCGTGCAGGGCGTCGCAGCGTCGCGTCTCCTCGTGCCGAGCTGCTCAGCCGGCGGCGCGTCGACCTGGCCACACGCGTCCTCCGTGTCGGCCACCCCGGCCACCCGTCCGACACTCTCTTTGCGAGGTCCAGACCGCTGATCCAGCTCTGCTCTACTCTTGTCGCGCCTGCTCTCCCTCTCTTGCGCCGTTCGCTGCTGGTTATCAGGCTGCCCAGGCTGAGCCGAGCCAAGCCGTCAAGCCAGAGCCACTCGACGGCGGCTCATCGCTACCGTCACCCATCCTGTCCTCAACAGCTCCAGCGACGACGCCACCACCGTCGCTGCCCTCTCAAGGCGTCGACGTCGATCTTGGCGCGCTCAAGTCGGTCAGCCGTCATCACGCCCGGATCGCCTTCCGGCCGGACGAGGGCGCGTTCGTGCTCGAGGTGCTCGGCCGCAATGGCTGTTGGGTCGACGACCAATACTTCGCAAAGGGCAGCCAGGTCTTGCTCTCACCGAGGTCAGTCCTGCTTTGGTGCCATGTTGCCAGCTTCAGTCGTTCCGCCAGGCAGCCGGTCGTCTTGCCGGCCCATGCCCGCCCGGCTGCTGCGCTTCTGGCTTAGCTTCCTTGCCTAGCCCACCCGTGCCTTCTCGAGCTCGACTGACATCCATTTGGCTGCGCCTCCGCCATTCCACAGAACTAAGATCCAGATCTCGATCCGGACTTTCTACTTCGTGCTTCCGCCCTCGCCTTCATCGGCCCCTTCGTCGCCGTCCTCGCAGCGGACACGGACTCAGTCGCTCGGCGGCCGGACAGGCTCTTTTGCCGGATCCTTCTCAGCCCACTCGCACTCGGGTTCGAGTCTGAGCGAAGAAAGCGATAGCGGTCTCCCGTCCATCCCTGGCCTCGGGGGTGCTGGCAAGTCGGCCCTTGCTGCCGCCGGCGTCAAGCAGCATCGCAAGAAAAAGAAAAAGGGCGGTCTGGCGGACGACGACGACGACGGCTCAGGCCGCAAGTTCCGGCTCAAGGTCATGCTGCCGGTTCCGAAACTGCCCAAGTCGCCCCCGCCGCCGAGCACCGCCGGCCGCGGCAAGGGCAAGGGCGCGGCCGCCGCACCTGTTGGTGGTGGCAAGGGCAAGGGCAAGATGGCTCTCGGCCCTCATGCCGCTTCCGCCGGCGGCGGCAAGGGTCGCGGAATGGGCAAGGGCAAAGGCGGCGGCAAGAGCGCGTCCCTCGCGTCTGCCCCGGTCCCGGTTCAATTCCCACCTGCCAGGGAGCCAGACGAGGCAAAAATGTCAGACGCGCTCGGCGAAGACGGCCGGCCGGCGGTGCCCAAAAAGAAGAAGAAGAAGGCGGTCGAGGGCGAGGCCGGCGGTGCGGTCGGCGAGTCGGCCGCCAACGAACCGGATCCAGCGGCGGTGCGCGTCGGTGAGGGCGATCCAGCCGAGAAGCCCAAGCCAAAGCGGGTCCGCAAGAAGAAGGCGGTCGTCCCGCCAGAAGGAGGCACTGACGGCTCGCCCGCTGGCGTGCTCGACCCCTCCGGGATGGCTCAGCCTTCTGCACTCTGTCCCACATCACTTCCTTCTACTGCGGGTGACACCCCTGTCACCACTTCTTCATCGACGGCTAAGCCAGTCTCGTTAACGGTCAAGAAGGAGCCAGATGCGGCCACTTTGCCCTCGGATCCCAAACCCACACCTTCCCCGACGCCGCCGACAGGACCTCCCCTGCCGGCCGGTCCGGCCGCCCTGGCTGCGATCCTCGCCTCGAGAACGATGCAAGCGGCCGCAGCGGCCGCAGCCGCGACTCCGACGGCCACTCCGGGTGCGCTGAAACCTAGAGCCCTCCCTTGCGGCTCTATCTGGCTGACCTGTTCCCTTGTCTCTTCACAGCTCCGCGCCCTCCATCCTCAAGCTTGGCCAGCGGCCACCGTCCACCTGGCGTGCCTGCGCCAAGTGGCTCCAAAGCACCGATGAGTGCGAGCGCTACCGACAGTACCGCTCCCTCATCGGCTCCTGCCGCGGTCAAGAAGCCTCAGCTGCCGACACCGACGACGGCGACGAGCGCCCCGGTCAACACTGCTCCGCCTGTCTATTCCAAGGCGCCTGTCCAAGGAACATTCAAGCTGAGCCTGCCAAACCGGACTTCGCCTGCCTCCTCGCCCAAACCCGCGCCGAAGCCGCTTTCTGGAGAGGCATCGGCAAGCGGCTCTCAGGGCCAGGCTGATGCAGGCTCGAAGAGCGGGCCGATATCGGGCGCAGCACTGACTGCCGGTCCGGCCGCCGGCCAGGCGCGTCCACTTCAGCCGTCGCCGGCGCAGCGGTCGCCCCAACCCTCCAAGCCGAGGCCGCCGTCGTCAGCAGGGCTGCCGAACGCATCGCAACCTCGGCCTCCCGCCCCGGTCCAGCAGCAGTCGTTAGGCCCCTTGCCGACCGGCTCGCATCCTCAACCGGCGTCAGTGCCCATACCACGGCCTCCTAGTCCGCAGCCGCCGAGGTCCGTGCCCGGCGAACCGCAAGGGGCGACCGCGCAACAGGCGCGACCCACGATGCAGGTGTCAAACTCGCCCTTGCTGGCCAGCCCGGCTGGCCAGCATCCCGGCCCGCCTCAGTTGACGCAGCAGGGCGCTGCTTCTTCCTCAATGACTCGTCCATCGCCGGCTCAGGTTCCGCCGGCTCGGCCTCCACAGATCCAACCAAGGCCGCCGGTATCGACAGCCTCGCCCTCGCAGTCGATGCAACCGTCGATGCAGCGTCCGCTACAGCCAGCGCAGCATAACCCAGTCCGACCTCAGTCGGCGCAAGCCTCTGTCCGGCCTTTCACTCCCATGTCGCAGCGGCCTCAGGCCCCTCCTGGTCAGCAGCAGGCCTACGGACTGCCGATGTCGCAAGGGCAGCCTGCGCAATCGCTCGGCTCGGCTGGGCCGGTCGCAGGTCTTTCGCAGAGTGTTCGGCCCCAGACCTCGGCTCGTCCGCCATCTGGTTTCATCGCAGCCCCTCAGCAGCGTACTTCGGCCCCGCAGGCACTGCAACCTGGTCCGGCTCGGCCGATGCAGACGCTCGCTCAGCGGCCGCCTCAGCCCCTGCAGCCGGGTCAGCAGAGGCCGCCGCCGTCGAAGGGGTCGTCGTCGTACGCCTCACAACCGATGCAGCCGCGGCCGATCCAGGCCCAGCAGCCACTCCAGCGCCCGCCTCCGATACGTCCTCCAGTGCCGTTTTCGGCTCAGCAGCCGCAAGCCTCACGACCACCGGCGGCCCAGCAGCAGCCTGCTCGGCCGCCAGTGCCGCCTGCTCCGCAACGCCCGCCCCCGGTCCAGCCGGCTCGTCCTTTGACTGCTGGTCCGGCAACGTCAACGAACGGGACTCGTCCACTAGCTCGTCCCCCGGCCTCCGCCTCGCTAGCGTCACCATCGCCGCCACCGGGTGTTGGTCAGCCTGTGCGGCCTCAGCAGCCGTACCGGCCGGCCCGGCCTCAAACCAACCGCTTGTCGGCCTCGTCGACGATTCTTGCAACAAAGCAGAATGCAATCGCCGGCACGTCAAGACCGAGCAATCTGCCGCTCTCCTCGGCCGACATTCTCAAGTCCGCCAAGAAGCTCGGGTATGCGACGCCTGACCCGAAGGGGCCCGCTCACCGACCGCCGCCGGCCCATCGACCTCCGGCGCCGAGTCGGCCGCCACCGCCTCCGCCGCCACCACCACAGTCGCAACCGCTGCAACCGGCCCAGGCCAGCCGGCCGCCGCCTCCTAGGCCTGTCGTCCGTCCTACCGTCGCCCGGGTCCCGCCAGTGCCGCTGCCCAGGCCTTCGACAGCCTCGCCCCAGCCTCAAGGCGTGCTTTCGCCGAACGCAATGGCGGCGACGATCCCGTCCAACGCGCCGCTGCGCATCTCGATCGAGCCGATCCCAGCTCATATCAACACCCCTCCGCCGTCGTCCCTTCTGACGGAGCCGCCGATGGTGATGCACGAGGGCACGTTGATCCTGTCGCCAGAGATCTTCTCCCATCTCGATCAGAGCCAGATCGACCACCTCCAGTCGCTCGGCGTCGCGCAGGCGGTCCGCATACTTCAGACTTACATCGTCGGCTTCCTCAAGGAGAAGATGAAGGCCAAGGGGATCGAGCCCAGCAGCAAAGGTGCGACGCCGCCGCCTCCTCCGCCGCCGGCGACCGCTTCAATGGCGCCAGCGTCCGTCGCGAGGCCGCCGGCTGCTGCCGGTCCACGTCCGGTTGGACGGCCGCCGGCGAACGGCAACGTTCGGCCACCCTCGGCTGCCAACGGCGTGCGACCGCCGCCCGTCCGAACAGTCGCTCGCCCGCCTCCTCAAACGCGCCCTCCTCCGGCGACAGTGTCATCAGCAACTGTTCGCCCGCCCGCACCGGCCCGCCCGCCGCCGTCGACCCAGAGCACGGCGTCCGCAGCAGACGGCATCCCGGCGAACCCGCTGGCGGCCCTGTCTCTCTTAGCAACCGACCCTGCTGCGGGCATGCGCGCGCTCGGACCGCATGCGCACGCGCTTCTCGCGTACCTGAATGTCGTCGGCGCCGGCGCAGACATGGCCGTTGCGACGCGGATCATCCGTACAGGCAAGGCCGAGGAGGAGCCTCAAGCTGTCGTCGTAGTCCCGGCGGCTGCTCGGCCGGCCGCGATCTCATCCGCGCCGATCGTGCCCCCCGCGCCACCGCCGCCGCGGCCGCCGCAGCCCTTAGTCCCCGCCCCGGTATCCGTGCACGTATCTGCGCCTCCGCCGGCGCAAGTCCGACCGCCTCCTCCCGCCAAGGCGGCAGCGCCCAAACCGAAGCCCAAGCCGCGACCGAAACCCAAGCCTCGTCTGGCCGCGCCTCCGCCGCCGCCGCCGCCGCCACCGGAGACAGAGCCAGAGCCAGAGCCCATCGTTCACGAGCGCTACCTGCCGTCGATGGACGACTTGATGGCGCTGATGGCCGACGATCTCATCTCGATGGACGACGGCGGCAGCGGAGAGGCGGCTTTCGGCGCCAAGCGCAAGGCCGAGGACGACGACGCGGACGAGGCGAGCAAGCGGGCGAAGTACTGAGCCCCCTCTGGCTTGCCGCCGATTCATGCTCTCTTCACATGACATCCGTGACTTGCGTCGCGGGGTTCGACTGCTCGTTAAACAAGGTTCGCCCTGAAGGTGGACTTTACACACATGTGTCTGTCGAATGAGTTGATTCAAGGAGAATTTGATAGACATATTACACCTAAAAGGACCACGGGGGGAATAAGTGCCAGACCTTGCGCGAGTGGCTGACAGAGGCGAAACCTGTACAGCATGCAATTCAGTCGCCCAACAATGTGCTCGCCCCTCACCATCCCTTCACTCCTCCAGGCTACAAGTCTTTGCGCTCCAGGGCGCTCTTTTGAAACGATGCCGCGCGAGCACCGACCTCCCGTAGGCTGGCGCCGACCGACCGGCTGAGCAGCTCAACGGCGCTCATCAACGCTCTTCTTGCTCTCCTCGTCCGACACGCGTGTCCGCTCGACCACGCCAGCCTGCTCGCGCGCGAGCCGGTCAAGCCGGGGGACGACTATCTGCTCGGAGCCAAAGGCCTGAGCGATCTCCTCGAGCGTGAAGGAGTGCGTTTCGACCATGTCTGGCGAGGTGCCGGGCGGTTTGATTAAGTCAGTCAAAAGACGGAAGCCGCCGGGCAGACGGAAGCAAACGCACAGCGGTAGGCGAGCAGCCACTGGATGACGACGAGCGGCATGTAGACGGCGTAGTACTTGTAGCCTGTAAGAAAGGGGGGGAATGCAGTACGGCAGGCAGATCAGCTTCACGCTCCGTCTGGCAGAAACACTTTGTATGGATGGTCGATGACAGGACGCACCGATCTTGTCGAGGGCGATTGCGTCGACGTAGGTGCAATAGACGCCGAGGCACTGGTTGGCCGTGTTCCAGACGAGCAGGCCCTTGCTGCGGAGCGAGTATGTCTGGATCTCGGCGGGGTCTGTCCAGTAGGCGAGGGAAGCGGGTCAGGCGAGTCCGCGGGCGTGAGGAGGCCGACGTGAACTGAGCGCACAGGAATAGAGGACCGGGTCTGTGGGGATACGCAGGTCGAGATCAGACTCCGCTCGAGAGGTTGGAAACAAAAAGAAGGCGGCGCACTGGCAAAGTTGAAGAAGCCGAGGTAGATCCAGACAAGCGCAACGCTGCAGGGAGTGAGACAGCTGTCGGCGATCAATGCGGGACGCTTGGCACGAGTGAATGGCACGCACGCTCCGATGCCGGCCGAAGTGTTGCCGTTGGCAGAGTTGGCGAAGACGCCGCTAGTCGCACAGAGACCAGCGAGCGAGACGAGCAAGAGCGGCCATATCCAGAGGAGGATCGTCTTCTTGCCGACGCGCTTGCCGACAAAGACGGCCGCAATCTGGATGACCCACGTCCACATCGAGAGGCCGGCACCGATACCGGTCTGGACGGTCGTGTCGGTGATGCCGACGAGCTCGAGCACAACAGTGTAGTAGTAGTAGATGATCGAGGAGCCAGACATCTGCCGAGCGAGGATGGCTTGGTCAGAACACGGCCAGAACTCGATAAGAAGGACTGCTGGGATGGCGACGGACAGAGGTCATGAAGGTCATGAGCGCGGCGAGGGCGAGTCGGTGCAGACTGCTCTTATCGCGGACGATGTTGCGCCACTTGGCCGACTTGGCCTCCTTCTCGAGCGCGAGCGCGGCCTTGACCTCTTCAAACTCGAAGCGGACAAGCTCGTCGTCGCGGTCGCCGTTGCCGTGGTATTCGACGAAAAAGTCAAAGGCCTCGGCCTCGCGGCCGTTGGCCATTAGGAAGCGCGGCGTCTCAGGCACAAACTGGATGCCGACGAGAATCTGTACGGTAGGGGGCGGGGAGCAAGTCGAATAAGAGCCTTGTCGCGGAGACTCGCTCGCTCGGCGGCCGTGGACGTACGTAGACAGCCATTGGGACTTGGATGAGGTACGGGATGCGCCAGGACCACGAGGTTGTTATGTAGGCCGTGCCAAACACAACCCAGGAGGCAATGACCGAGCCGAGAATCCAGTACGAGTCCTGCGTGACGGCGGGGGCGGCGAAACACTCGGTCAGCAGCTTGAACAGCCCTCGTCGCGCAGGATATGCGGTGAGGAATGTACCCAGGAGGCGGCCATCGTGGCGCGAGTCCGCGGGTGGGTGATCTCCTGGACGACGATGAGCGACGTCATGAGGAAGGAGGCCATGCCAAAGCCAATGATGACGCGACCGGCGACGAAAAGGGCGTAGCCGTTGACGCCGGGCAGGCCGGCGACGCAGCCGAGGATCGTGCCGATGAGCATCGTGATAGCGTAGACTGACAGCGATAAAAACGCAGGGAGGGGGCGAGTGAGCATCGGCCGCCGTCGGCGACGAACGTGAGCGACGGGGCTCGCACGCACAGCGGATGCCCCAGCGCCGGCCATACGTGTCGTCGATGTAATTGATGAGCGGGCCGGCGATGATGCCCGACATGAAGCCCGAGGCATTGAGGAGGCCGATTGCAGGGAGGCTGGGGTCGCCGAGGTCGACGTACCAGACGTCGAGCGCCTGCAGCCGCGAGATGATCGTGCCCTGATGGAGATAGAGAAGCGGCCGACGTCAGCCGCGGGCCCGGCAGTTCACGACCAATCCTGTAGCGAGGCAAGAACGCACGTCGTAGCCGTTCAAAACCATGCCGCAAAAGATGATTGACAGGAAGCTGAAGGGGGCGAGAGAAAAAGGAAGGGTGAGCATCGAGACACCAGCTGGCGATGGGGCCGGTCAAGGCAGGGACGCGCAAGTTGAGCTTGAGTGCGCCCTTGTTCTTATGCCATGGCACGCGGTCGGACGCATTGGGGATCGTCCGCCAGTCGATGCTGTCGGTGTCTGCAGGCCGGTGAGGGACAACATGGCGGTCAGCGGGAGAAGTCTTTGAGAGAGACGAAGGGAGAGCAGGTCAGCTTGAACGGACCGTTTGAGTGACTGCTCCATGCGGTGGCCCGCCGGTCAGAAGAGGTCAGCCGGGCCAGGACACACGCCGGGGGGGTTGTACAGAGCTCGGCGGCCTCGGCCCCGCCCAGCGCGCGCATGCTCGAGCGACATGGCGCGAGCCCGGCAGACGACGATATGCCTGAGTGCTGGCGGCACGGCGGAAGGGCGAAGGAGGCGAGCAGAAGGGAGCACGCACCTCATCTGGAGCGGGGGCGAGCGGCGTTGGCCGGGAGCCTGGCGATCAGCGTCGACAAGGGGAACGGGCAGAGATGCAGCTCGGCGACGCGGACATGACTCCGACCGCTAGCTGACCGTATCCAACCTTGGAAGGAAGGGTCTCAGTCCTCCGTGCCGGGCAACCTCGTACGAGGCGCCGACACGGTGCAAGGACTCCGGTGCTGCAACTATGCGTCCTGCGACGTGCTGGGGGATGTTTGGACAGAGCGAAGCGAGCTGGAGAATGGGACTGCGACAGACATCGGGAGAGAGCGAGAGAGAGAGAGAGAGAGAGAGAGAGAGCGCGATGGACGGGTCGCAGCGACTTGATGGGAGGGAGAGCCAGACGGAAGGTGGTGGTCGGATGGTCGACAGAGGGTCGGGGGGGCGGAAAAGGGCGAGCAAAAGGGCGGGGCGGACCTCCGTCTTGGTTCTGAGCCCGTGGTTGGGGCCGAAGGCGATACCGAGGGCGGCCAACGCCCGCCGCATGATGCCCTCGTATCGGCCAGTGTCCCGACCGGTCGGCTCCTGCCGCTCTCTCCTGACTTTCTCAGCTCCTTCTCAATCTGCTGATTGCCCCGGTTGCCAGGTAGGACGGAGCTGCCGTCGTCTGCCTGGGAGGTCGGCCCGCCCGCCCGCGTCGCTGCGCATCGTCCTTGTTGCCGCCGCCGCATCGATGCGCTGTACGTCGCCGACGTCCAAAAGCACGCAGAAGCAGAAGCCCCACCTTCCCCATCGGCTGACCGTCTTCAAAAGCGGGCAGAGCTTGAGGGAGGAAGTCGAACCTGATCGTCTCCCCCAAGAGGTTCGCAGGTCGTCATCTGGCGGGCAGGCGTCCCTCAGGATGTCGCCGGGGCCGCAGTCTCGTTTGCCTCGCGAACCGACTGTGCCGCATACTCGACCGCCCCTGCGGTTGTCGCCTCGAGCAGCTGTCGTCGATGATCTTTTAATCTCGGGGCGCGTGACGTGCTCTTGTACTGCGGCCGGAGATGATGCCCGGACTATGAAGAGCCGGCCGTCGGCTGACCCAGGATGACCTGTGCTCCTACGCATCTGCCCCCCCCCCCCCTCTTCGACAGACATCTTCGTCTCCCCCTTCTTTCGCAGTCAAACACCCTCATGCACGGTCAGTATCAAGGCGGCGACCCCGGAAGACTGGGCCAAGGATCCGACGATTTTAGAGGCCCAGGAGGCCACGGCGGCGGCGGAGGGCCAGCCTTCGGCGGACACGGCGGGCCGCCCGGGGGCGGCGGCGGCAGCTTCGGAGGCCCCTTCGGAAGTGGTCCTGGTGGCTTCCAGGGTGGAGGAGGAGGTCCTGCTTATCACAGCGGCGGTGGATTCGGCGGCCAGCAAGGCTTTAATCAAGTGAGGCGCTCCCTTCGTCGTGCGCTTCAGCCGGCTGCCCGTTGAACGCCCTTTTCCTCGTGACGTCTCATCCACAGGGCGGCGGCCCACAAGCCACCGGCGGTCAGTACGGAGGTCAGCAGCACGGTCCGCCTCCACCCCAGCATCACGAGGGTGCGTTGCCATGCCCTACTGCTTGTATGCGCCGCCGGAGGATGCCCATCCATTGACGCATGCTCGACCATAGGGCTTCTGTCCAAGATCAAGGACAAGGTCACCGGCCATCACCCACACTAGTCGAGTGCCCTGTCTGATCTGTCG
>Ga0308160_10004509_pt1 | contig 14887 bp, 14 predicted proteins | sample PhyFR1_FD_201036 | JGI IMG/M metagenome (GOLD analysis project Ga0308160, IMG submission 201036) | Phyllosphere microbial communities from UC Gill Tract Community Farm, Albany, California, United States - DLSLF.R1 | ecosystem: Host-associated > Plants > Phyllosphere > Unclassified | place: USA...
CAGTTCGAAAGCTGATGCGTAAGATGGGATGCCTGAGAAGCAAGAAATATCAGTCATATAAAGGCACCTACGGCAAAGTGGTGCCAAACATCTTAGCGCGGAACTTTAAGGCCAACGGCCCAAACCGGAGAGCGCATCAAGGTAAAACTGAACGGCCTGAGTCCGGTACAATATCGAACTCAGGCCATGTTAGCCGCCAGTTAAAGCAAAGTGTCCAATATATGGGGTTCACTTCAAAAACAGGTTTTTTTTTATAACTATTGGCAACATATAAGAATAGAAGGCAGAAGCTGATTATGACTGACAACCCGTTATTAATGCTACGCGAACGCATTAGCACTCTGGATCTGAAGCTGTTGGCCCTGCTGGCAGAGCGGCGTGAGTTAGCAGTGGAAGTGGGCAAGACCAAGCTACACTCTCACCAGCCCATCCGCGATAAGGAGCGCGAACGCGATATGCTGGATGCGCTGATCGCTGCCGCCAGGCTTCACGGCCTTGATAGTCTCTTTATCACCCGAGTGTTTCAACTGATTATCGAAGATTCGGTGCTAACCCAGCAATCTCTATTGCAGCATCAGCTTAACCAAATCAGCCAGCACGCTGTACGCATCGCTTTTCTTGGGCCTAAAGGATCTTACTCACATCTGGCGGCGCGCCAATACGCCGCGCGCCATTTCGATCAACTGATCGAGTGCGGCTGCCAAAAGTTCCAGGATATCTTCACTCAGGTGGAAACCGGCCAGGCAGATTACGCTATCCTACCTATCGAAAACACCAGTTCCGGTTCAATTAATGACGTTTACGATTTGTTGCAGCACACCAGTTTATCGATCGTCGGCGAGTTGACCAACCCGATTGATCACTGCGTTATGGTGGCCAAAGACAGCGATCTGGACCAGATCGAAACCGTTTACAGCCATCCGCAACCCTTTCAGCAGTGCAGCCAGTTCATCAACCGCTATCCGTACTGGAAAATCGTGTATACCGAAAGCACCGCTGCAGCAATGAAAAAAGTTGCCAAGCTGAACTCGCCGAAATCAGCAGCATTGGGCAGTGAGGCTGGCGGTGCACTGTATGGCTTACAGGTACTGGAACATAACCTGGCCAACCAGCAACAGAACATTACCCGTTTTATCGTGCTGGCGCGCAAAGCGATTAACGTTTCCGAACAAGTACCAGCCAAAACCACCCTGATCATGGCCACTGGCCAGCAATCCGGTGCATTGGTTGAAGCATTATTAGTGTTGCGAGATAACGACATCATCATGACAAAGTTGGAATCCCGGCCAATTAATGGCAACCCTTGGGAAGAGATGTTTTATATCGATGTACAAGCTAACTTGCGTTCTGGGGCAATGCAGAAATCGCTACAGGATCTGGTGCCTATTACCCGCTCGCTGAAAGTCTTGGGCTGTTACCCAAGCGACAACGTGGTGCCAGTCAAACCGTCATAAAAATGGGGGATGGCCACACCCTGTTGTTTTAATGTTACTTCCGGCTGTCGTTAACCTGCCACAATAATGTGCGGCTCTCCACCAAGAAGCGCTGGGCGTAAATGCCGAACCAGCGCGCCACTTTTTGGAAGCTTTCAATAAACGCCTGCTTGTTATTATGCTCTAGTAACTTTATCGCCTCACCGAAACGCTGGTAGTAGCGTTTAATCAGCGCGATATTCTCTTCCGAAGACATGATGATGTCGGCGTAGAGTTGCGGATCCTGCGCAAACAGTCGGCCAATCATCGCCAGTTCCAAGCGATAAATCGGTGAAGAAAGTGCCAGTAGTTGTTCCAACTGAACATTTTCTTCCGCCAAATGCAACCCGTAGGCAAAGGTAGTAAAATGGCGCAACGCTTGGATAAATGCCATATTCTGGTCATGTTCCAGCGCACTGATGCGGTGTAAACGCGCGCCCCACACTTGCAGTTGCTCCAACAACCACTGATAGGCTTCCGGCTGGCGCCCATCGCAATAGACTACCACCTGCTTAGCCACACTGCCCACATCCGGGCCGAACATCGGGTGCAACCCAAGCACTGGGCCACCGTGCACCGCCAGCATCGCATTCAACGGGCGATTTTTTACCGATGCCAGATCCACCAGAATACAGTCGTCCGGCAGCGCAGGCAGCCGACTAATCACCTGCTCGGTAACATGAATCGGCACACTGACGATCACCATGCCGGCATTCGTCAGCAATTGCTCCGCCTGCGGCCAGTCCCCCTGATCCAGCACCTTGACCTGATAGCCGGACAACGTCAGCAGGCGGTTAAATACCCGCCCCATCTGACCATTGCCACCGATAATGACGATAGGACGCAGTTCAGGCCGCAGGGTTTTAAAGCCTTTGTCATTTTCACTGACATAAGACTCACGCATCACCCGGCGCAACACGTCTTCGATCAGATCCGGCGGCACACCAATGTTTTCCGCCTCTTTACGGCTTGATGCCAGCATCGCCGCTTCACGTTCAGGCACATATATCGGCAACCCATGACAGCTTTTCACTTCACCCACTGCCGCCACCAGATGCAGGCGTTTCGCCAACAACTCCAGTAGTGCTTTGTCTATCTCATCGATTTGATCGCGCAACGCGGTCAGTTCAGCCACCATAACTCTCTACTCTCCAATGCGGGCCGTCAGCACAGCACCAAGTTCCCTGTGCATATGGCGCAGCAGGGTCTCGGTGCTCTCCCAGTTAATGCATGCGTCGGTGACGGAAATACCATAACGCATGTTTGTACGCGGTTGTTCAGAAGACTGGTTGCCTTCATGCAGGTGGCTTTCCAGCATGATGCCAGTGATCGAGCGGTTACCCGCTTTGATCTGCTCAACCACCGACTCGGCAACCGTCCGCTGACGACGATAATCTTTATTCGAGTTGCCATGGCTGCAATCTATCATCAATGATGGGTGGAGTCCTGCATCCCGCATCTGTTTTTCACAGGCGGCGACGTCTTGGGCACTGTAGTTTGGCGTCTTGCCACCGCGCAAGATCACATGACCATTCGGGTTTCCCTGGGTTTGCAGCAGGCATACCTGCCCTGCCTGGTTAATACCGACAAAACGGTGCGGCATAGCGGCGGCACGCATGGCATTGATGGCGGTTCCCAGGCTACCGTCTGTGCCGTTTTTGAAGCCGACTGGCATCGACAGACCCGAAGCCATCTCACGGTGCGTCTGTGATTCGGTGGTACGCGCACCAATCGCCGACCAACTGAACAGGTCTCCCAGGTATTGTGGGCTGTTCGGATCCAACGCTTCGGTCGCCAGCGGCAACCCCATGCCCACCAAACCCAACAGCAGGCGACGCGCTATGTGCAAACCAGCCTCAACATCAAACGAACCATCCATGTACGGATCGTTGATCAAGCCCTTCCACCCAACAGTGGTTCTGGGCTTTTCAAAATAGACACGCATAACGATAAATAGCTGATCGCTCAATTCAGCCGACAGGGTTTTCAAATGACGGGCGTAATCCAACGCCGCATCCGGATCGTGGATGGAGCATGGCCCACAGACCACCAGCAGGCGGTGATCGCGCCCCTGCAAAATATCGGCGATGATTTTGCGGGCGCTGGCGATTTCATTTTCATCATTGACACTGAGCGGAAATTGATTTTTCAGTTCTTCCGGCGTGATCAAGACCTGTTCTGCACGAATATGTACATTATTGAGCCCGTCTTTTTGCATGATTCTATTCCTGTCTTTTGCCGTTTTGCATTGAAATGGAACATTGAGCGTTCTAGAGTCCTAGCTTACCATGAAGTGTAAAGATTTAAATCCGAAATATGTAAACAAAGTATTACTACCATGAATTAAAAAAAGGCTAAGAGATGCAAGCAGTAAAAGCACATACAATTAATTAATGACGCAAACCTTCCTCAACCAACATAAACACCTAAAGGTGCAAATATTTATGTACACAAAAATTACAGGGTAGAATCCCCAATTGCAATTGGAAGCAAAAATCAGCCACAATACCTAATAAAAGCTTCAGAGTGCTCAGCATGCTATGCTGTCAGCGGGGATTAATTCATCAGCAGAAGAGCCAATAAATGAGGTTGATAAATTAAGCTTACTCAGTTCTTTTTGTCACTATGGCGAGCCGATATAATTGGTCGTCATCACCAATAACCTTCTTAACAATCTGGATCTAGAATGCTTGCTTCACATGTTCGCAGTACAATTCCGCTATTTATCTGCTGCTTGGCAACTTTTACCAGTGCTTTAGCCCTTGCCGACAACACACTTTTTACTGCGATGGACGACCCGGCCACCGCCCAAAAACCATTCGAAGGTAACTTCCAAGCCGGTTACAACGCCCAGTCTGGCAACTCGCAAAACTCCAGGCTACTGGCCAGCACCAACATGACCTGGTTCGACAACGATGCAGCCTACAGCTTGTGGGGGGCAGCCAACAATGCCACTTCCTCCAACGTACGCTCGTCTGAAAAATACCAGGCAGGCGGCCGTAACCGTTACAACCTGAATGATCGCAACTACTTATTTGGCCAAGCCAGTTGGCTGAGCGACCGTTTCAATGGTTACGATTCTCGCTCCATACTAACCGGCGGTTATGGTCATCAGATCTTGAATGGGCCAGTCAGCGACCTGCGAGTAGAATTTGGTCCCGGTGTGCGTCACGATGAATATCATGGCGGAGGCCGTTCCACCAAAGCACTGGCTTATGGCGCAGCAAACTACTCATATCAACTGACCGACAGCACTAAAATCACTCAGGGTATTTCTGCGCTGACAAACGAAGCTATCACACTGAACTCGGAAACCGCCCTGAACGTGGCGATCAACGAGAAATTATCACTGCGCGTGGCCTACACCATAACTTATAATCGCAAACCACCGGTATCAGCGCCTAAGAGTACCGACACCACGACCTCAGTTACGCTGGTCTACGGACTATAATCTCTGCTACCCATCGGTTCATGTCAGGCATAAAGGCTTGTGGTGTATTAGGATCGCATATTGGGTGGAGGTAGAATTTGCTGCCTCGGCAGGCGCGCAATAAAAAAATGGGGGCTTCAGCAACCTGGGAGGATCCATTTACACCAGAGGACTTATTACAAGATGGCTCTGCTAACCGCAACGGCGACAGCGGGGTGTTACGAAAGGTTCTGCCTAAAGCTGGATGAGAAGGGTATGAGCAATAGGATGAGAAAAAGAATTGGGGTTCACGCTAAAATGCGATAAACCAAAAAAGGCTTACCAAAACGGTAAGCCAATGATAATTATAATTTTTTGGATGCAGCGTTAGCTGTATCTTAGTTAAGACGCTCTTTGATACGAGCCGCCTTACCAGTACGCTTACGCAGGTAGTACAGTTTGGCTTTACGAACGGCACCACGACGTTTAACAGTAATACTGTCGATTATTGGGGAGTGAGTCTGGAATACTCGCTCAACACCTTCGCCGTTGGAAATCTTACGAACAGTGAATGCAGAATGCAGACCGCGGCTACGGATAGCGATAACCACGCCCTCGAATGCCTGCAGACGTTTTTTGCTACCTTCAACGACCCATACCTTAACTTCCACGGAGTCACCCGGACGGAATGCGGGTACGTCTTGCTTCATCTGCTCTTGTTCAAGTTGCTTAATAATGTTGCTCATAATATGTCTCTTACCCTAGGTAAACTGATATATCGGTTTCGCCTGATGTCAGACGTTCCCTTCATACTCCTGTTGTCTGGCCAGATGCTCCAGTTGGAACTCAGCCAGCAACACCGCTTGCTCGTCAGTCAGAGCTAGGCATTCTAGAAGCTCAGGTCTTCTAAGCCAGGTACGGCCCAGCGACTGTTTTAAGCGCCAGCGACGTATCTCGACATGGTTTCCCGACAGCAGAACCGGCGGAACTTCCATCCCTGCCAACACCTCTGGGCGGGTATAGTGCGGGCAGTCCAGTAATCCGTCAGCGAAGGAGTCTTCCTCCGCTGAGGCCTGATGCCCCAGCACACCCGGTATGAAACGGGCGACTGAATCAATCAGGGTCATTGCTGGCAATTCCCCGCCGCTGAGTACGTAATCGCCGATTGACCATTCTTCGTCAATTTCGGTTTGGATCACGCGCTCATCTATCCCTTCGTAGCGACCACACACCAGAATCATCTTCTGATTGGCCGCCAGTTCGCACACGCCGGTTTGATCCAACTTGCGCCCCTGAGGCGACAGATAAATCACCTTGGCGCCCTCGCCTGCTGCTACTTTTGCTGCATCAATGGCTTCCCGCAAGGGTTGTACCATCATCAACATCCCAGGGCCACCGCCGTATGGGCGATCGTCCACGGTACGATGCCGGTCGTAGGTGAAATCACGCGGACTCCAACACTGCACACTCAGCAGGCCACTTTTTACTGCCCGGCCGGTCACTCCGTAATCGGTGATTGCGCGGAACATTTCTGGAAACAGGCTTACAACACCAATGAACACCAGCCAATCCCCATACTGTTATTCCACTTGCTTCGACCTTGTGATCCAGAAGTCAAAAACCCGGATCCCAATCTGCTTCAATCACTCGAGCAGTGAGATCGACTTTCTTGATAACCTGCCCGTGAAGAAACGGAACCAACCGCTCCTTCATGCCGAACGCATCTTTCAGGTTCGCTTTCACAACCATCACATCGTTAGAACCGGTTTCCATCATATCGATGACTTTACCCAGTTCATAACCGGTGGTGGTGACTACCTGGCAGCCAATTATGTCTTTCCAGTAATAATCATCCCCCTCCAGCGGAGGCAGTTGCTCAGAATCTACGATGATCTCACAATGAGTCAGCAAACTCGCTGCGTCCCGATCGTCAATACCTTTGATCTTAATGATCAAATCCTGACTGTGGTGCTTCCAGTCTTCCAACTCGACAAACTGCCACTGACCCACCTGCTGGATAAGCCAAGGCTGATAGTCAAAAATGCTTTCGGCGTTTTCGGTGGATGAAAACACTTTGAGCCAACCACGGATGCCGTAAGCAGACCCCATTTTACCGAGTACAATCGGTTGTTTAGGAGCTACCGGTTTAAGTTGCTTGCTCATTGCCACCACCGCAACAGATTACGCTGCTTTCTTAGCGTCTTTGATCAGCGCGTGAACGCGATCAGAGACAGTTGCACCCAAGCCGATCCAATGTTCGATACGATCCAGATCCAGACGCAGAGCTTCAGCCTGACCAGTTGCGATCGGGTTGAAGAAGCCTACGCGCTCAATGAAACGACCATCACGCGCATTGCGACTGTCGGTCACTACTACTTGATAGAACGGACGCTTTTTTGCGCCGCCACGTGCCAAACGAATTGTTACCATAACATCCTCTTTAAGTGAATAAAACAGCCGGGCCCCATTGAGGGACAGGGCCCGGTTGCAATATAAAAAGCCCGAAAATTCTACTCATTTTGGCGCAAAAAGCAATCTAAAGCTTAGATCGCGCGGGGCAATTTTAGCAGCCAATCAAGCTTCAGGCGGTTTTCAGCGCGAGAAGCTAATGATGAATGCGCTCGCTTTTGGCGGGCAGATGCCTGCTAGCGGCCAGGGAAACCCGGCATCATCATACCTTTCATACCACGCATCATCTTCACCATACCGCCTTTTTTCATCTTCTTCATCATGCGCTGCATTTCGTCAAACTGCTTGAGCAAACGGTTAACATCCTGCACCTGTACGCCGGAACCCATCGCGATGCGGCGCTTACGCGAACCTTTGATGATTTCCGGCTTGGCACGTTCTTTCACCGTCATCGAATTGATAATCGCCTCCATGCGCACCAAGACTTTGTCGTCCATCTGCGACTTCACGTTGTCCGGCAGTTGACCGGCACCAGGCAGTTTGCTCAGCATGCTGGCCATACCGCCCATGTTGCGCATCTGCTTGAGTTGATCCAAGAAGTCGGTCAAGTCAAAACCGTCGCCCTTTTTCAACTTATTGGCCAGTTTCTCCGCCTGTTCACGATCAACTTTGCTTTCGATATCTTCGATCAGCGATAGCATATCGCCCATACCCAGGATGCGTGACGCCACGCGATCCGGGTGAAACGGCTCTAGCGCCTCGGTTTTCTCGCCCACGCCGAGGAATTTGATCGGCTTGCCGGTAATGTGGCGGATGGAAAGCGCTGCACCGCCGCGCGCATCACCATCAACTTTGGTTAGCACCACGCCAGTCAGCGGCAGCGCTTCATTAAAGGCTTTTGCGGTATTGGCGGCATCCTGACCAGTCATGGCGTCAACCACAAACAGGGTTTCTACCGGATTGATCGCTGCGTGTACCTGCCTGATTTCGTCCATCATCGCTTCGTCAACATGCAAACGGCCGGCTGTATCGACGATCAACACATCGTAAAACTTCAATTTGGCCTGTTGCAGCGCGCGATTGACGATATCGAGCGGTTTTTCTTTAACCTCGGAGGGGAAGAAATCGATGCCAACGCCTTCTGCCAGTGCTTCCAATTGCTTGATTGCCGCAGGGCGATAAATGTCCGCAGACACCACCAGAACTTTCTTCTTATGTTTTTCTTTCAGAAACTTGCCAAGCTTGGCTGCGCTTGTGGTTTTACCCGCGCCTTGCAGACCCGCCATCAGCACCACCGCTGGTGGCTGAGCCGCCAGATTCAGCTCGGTGTTCACTGCGCCCATCGCGGCAATCAGCTCACTCTTGACGATCTTGACGAACTCCTGACCCGGTGTCAGGCTTTTGTTGACTTCATGGCCGACGGCGCTTTCTTTTACACGATTGATAAAGTCACGAACCACTGGCAGCGCAACGTCTGCTTCTAGCAGCGCCATGCGCACTTCACGCAGGGTTTCCTTGATATTCTCTTCGGTTAGCCGCCCACGGCCGCTAATATTGCGCAATGTGCGCGACAATCGATCGGTTAAATTTTCAAACATCGCCTCATACTCAACGTGTAATGACAGGCCGCACTAGCGGCATAATTGCGGCAATTATAACACGAAGCACACAGGATCTCTGCATCAGCGTTGGAGATCGGTTGGAGTGCGGGGCGCGCAACGCTATACTGGTAATCAAATTAACCACGCCGAAGCAAAATTAAAAGCTATGCTAGTTTTCTCCATTGTGGCTTTGATGGCCTACCTATTCAGCCTTGGACTGATCATCCCCAGCTTGTTGCGAAGGAACAGCGCATATCGTCGACTTGCTCTCGTCTCAGCGGTGGTAGCACTGCTCTGCCACACTATCGCGCTACAGCAGCGCATTTTTGATGTCAGCACTGGGCAAAACCTCAGCCTGCTGAATATCGGTTCAATCGTTAGCTTGATCATCTGCTCGATGATGACCGTTGTCGCTTCCCGTGGTCGTGGCTGGTTCCTGCTGCCGATCGTCTACAGCTTTGCGATGATCAATCTGGCGTTTGCCAGTTTTATGCCCGGTGAGTTCATTACTCATTTGGAAGCCAGCCCAGAGTTGATGGCGCATATCGGCCTGGCGTTGTTCTCTTACGCCACACTGATCATCGCCATGTTGTATGCGTTACAACTTGCCTGGCTGGATTATTTATTGAAAAACAAGAAGCTGACCTTCAGCGCCGATATGCCGCCGCTGATGGGCATCGAACGCAAAATGTTCCACATCACCCAGGTCGGTGTGGTGCTGTTGACGCTTACCCTATGCACTGGCCTGCTTTATATGGATAACCTATTCAGCAAAGAGAACGTGCATAAAGCCGTGCTGTCGATCATGGCGTGGTTCTGCTGTGGGGCCATTATCATGAAGGCTGGCGTGGTCGTCGCGTTGTCTGGTTCAGCTTTGCAGGGGCCTTTCTGCTGACACTCGCCTACTTCGGTAGCCGACTGATTCAGCAGGTCATGGTAGGCTAAGCCGCCTGAGGCTATCTTCCCTCATAATATAAGGAATGTCGCGTTGGAGCACGTGTCGACAGGAACCCTGATCATTATCCTGATAACCATGATAGTGGTCTCCGCTTATTTCTCAGCTTCCGAAACCGGCATGATGACGCTCAACCGTTATCGCCTCCGTCACCGAGCCAAACAGGGCAACCAATCTGCCCGTCGGGTGGAGAAACTGCTGCAAAAGCCGGATCGCCTGATCGGCCTGGTGCTGATCGGCAATAACCTGGTGAACATTCTCGCCTCAGCGCTAGCGACTATCGTTGGCATGCGGTTGCATGGCGATCTTGGGGTAGCGATCGCCACCGGCGTGCTGACCTTTACCATATTGCTATTCGCTGAAGTGTTACCTAAAACCTTCGCCGCACTCTATCCGGAACGTATCGCCTTCACCAGCAGCATTTTGCTCACTCCATTGCAAAAGGTGATGTTCCCGCTAGTTTGGTTGCTTAACGGCATAACCAGCCTGGTGCTGCGCCTGTTTGGCATCCATACCAACGTGCGCATCAGCGATGCTGTCAGTAAAGACGAGTTGCGCACCATCGTGAATGAATCCCAGTCGCAGATTTCACGCCGCAATCAGGACATGCTGATTTCAGTGCTGGATCTGGAAAAGGTGACAGTTGACGACATCATGGTACCGCGCAACGAGATCATCGGTATCGATGTCAACGGCGACTGGAAGTCGATCATGCGCCAACTCACCCATTCGCCGCATGGCCGCATTGTGCTGTACCGCAGCTCGCTGGATGATGCTATCGGCATGCTGCGGGTGCGCGAAGCCTACCGCCTGATGACTGAGAAAAAAGAGTTCAATAAAGAAAATCTGCTGCGCGCCGCCGATAAGATCTATTTTGTACCCAAAAGCACGCCGCTCAATGTACAGTTGGTAAAATTCCAGCGCAACAAGGAGAAGGTCGGCATCGTGGTCGACGAGTACGGTGATATTCAGGGGCTGGTGACGGTAGAGGATATCCTTGAAGAGATCGTCGGCGATTTCACCACCTCAATGTCGCCAACGCTGGCGGAAGAGGTCAACCCACAGAGCGACGGCTCGGTATTGATCGACGGCACCGCCAACGTACGTGAGCTGAACAAGGCGTTCAACTGGAACCTGCCGGCTATCGAAGCGCGTACCATCAACGGCATGCTGCTAGAAGAGTTGGAAGAGATCCCGGAAATCGGCACCCAGGTGCGCGTAAGTCACTACGAGATGGAGATCCTCGACGTGCAGGACAATATGATCAAACAGGTGCGTGTGAAGCCGATCAAGCCACTTAGAGTCAGTGTAGAAAGCCACTGACCCGCAGCGATAAATTAGAACGGCGCTGAGGGTGGCGCTAGAGACGCTAAATGCGTATAAATCTTCGATTTCCTGGCTGATATCTTTGTAGCTCATACCCAGCACGCAAATACCGGATGATCCTGCGTTCGATTTTATCAGACAGCGTGGTCTGATGTTTTTTCACGAGATGAGGGTCAAAAGAGCCATTTTGGTCACCGGGAGTAGCCAGTTCAAAGGCACCGGTTGGCGTTTTGACCGTTTTTTTGAGTGCCCCCTTTTTGCGGTTGACTTCAACGTCCCAAGCCAGATGAGAGTCGAGTTCATCAGCCAGTGCACTTCGATTAACTGCTTGATCAGCAGGGTAAAGATGCCATCTTTACCTATCAGAGCCTGACCATCCTGAAGGGCTTTCAGGGCTTCATCAAAATCGACGGATGGGACAGGTGTCATTCATTCTTATCGATATTTTACTGGAATGAAACAGAATTTTTAACATTCCCTTTATTCGATACTTTTTTATTTAATCAGGAAACCTTTTCCAACCCAGCGAGTCTGAGTAGGTGAAAGACGCGCATTTGTTATCATCATCCTTATTATCAGAGATACATAATTTGGCCACGTTGACGTGGCCTTTTCTTTTTCAACTGCCGCCGTTTTGTTGCATAAATGCTTCAAAGCTTAGCGTATCGCTAGCTTCTATGTGGCGCTGACGCTGCCATGAAGCTTCCTGCTCCTTGACCAACTCTGCTTCGTTCAGAATTTCTAGTGGCTCTTCAATCAACATCTCGTGGTATTGTTCCGCCAACGGCAAACCAACGCAGCCAGTGCTTTCTTCCTTCATCGCCTTCAGAACGCGCGCCGAGAAAGTCAGCTCCGGATTATCAAACGCGGCGACCAGCTCATCGCAAACTTGCTGATACTGCCGATCGCCAACTTCTCCATCCAACACTTCCGCTACGCGGCGCAGGTCGTCAAATAGCGCTTTGCCAACCTTATCCAACGGTTCATGGCTGCCATCGCAGCCAATATCGATACTCTGGCCGGGTTTACGCCCTTCCAGGATCACCCGGTTCCAGTTTTTGCGGGTACAGAGTAGCTCGGCGCTGCCCATCTCCGATGCTTCCACCAGCACGCACCATATCAGGAAGAGATCCAAGAATCGCACCTGCACCGCGTCCACGCCGATTGGTGAGAACGGGTTGATGTCCAGCGAGCGCACCTCAATATATTCAATGCCACCGCGCAAGAGCGCATCTGATGGCGTCTCGTCGCTATTGGTTACGCGCTTTGGCCGGATCGGCGCATACAGTTCATTTTCAATCTGTAGCACGTTGCTGTTCAGTTGTAAGTAGCGATCACCTTCCTTCACCCCCAGCTTGGCGAACGTTTCTGAAGGCGTAACGATCGCTCGCTTCAGACCTGCCACATAACTGTGCAGATCGTTAAAGTTGATACCCAAATTGCTCTGCGACTTGTTGGTATAGCCAAGATCGCTCAAACGCAGCGAGGTGGCGTACGGTAGATAACACATGCCCTGCTCGGTGCATTCGAACGCCAGATCGGTTTCACGACTTTTCAAGAAAGAAGAACAGATCGCCGGTGAAGCACCGAACAGATACGGGATCACCCAGCCAAAACGGTAATAGTTGCGGATCAGGCTGAAATAGCCCGCCGAGATCTGCGCTTTGCCACTTTCCACGTCTTCCACGCCTGCCCATGCCTGCCAGAACGCTAGCGGCAGCGAGAAGTTATAATGCACACCGGAGATGGTCTGCATCAGCGCGCCATAGCGGTTTTTCAGCCCTTCTCGATACAGTGTCTTCATGCGGCCAATGTTCGACGAACCGAACTGCGCCAGCTCAATATCCTGGTCGGCATCAATAAAGCATGGCATGCTGAGCGGCCACATACGCTCCTCGCCCAGATTACGCGCCACATAACGATGGATATCACGCAGGAAGGTCAGCAAGTGATCGAGGTTGTCATCAACTGGCGTAATGAACTCTAACATCGCCTCGGCAAAGTCTGTCGTGATCCAGTGGTGCGTTAATGCCGCCCCAAAATTTTCTGGATGCCCAGTTAGAGCCAGCGTACCGTTGGGGGTGACTCGCAGCGTTTCACGTTCAATACCGCGACGGATGCCTTTTAAGGCTTGGGGATGGGCTTTCAACCAAGAAAGCGCCTGTGATACGTCCGGGATCAAATTGACCTCCCGTTTCTAAAATAATGACTCGTTAGCATACTGAATTCGTACCCCAGACTGATTGTATCCACTTGTTTAATGCCACCAGGCGATGCTTTGTACCGTTACCATAAGCCAAAATGATGTAACGCAGCGTCTTTCCGATACACAGAAACAGCACGACAGCCCCCTGAAGGCATGCGTAGCCAACATGCACATCAAATTGCCTACTACCGGCTCAACGCAGCCGGCTAAAACATCGCCTCCCTCCGTTGAGGTTTCAACGCTGGTAACAGGCACCCTATAATGGATGGGTCAGTCCGCGCGACCAACACCAGCCATTCCGCTGAGGTGCAGTTGTTAGCCTACAAAGCGACCAAAACAATGTCTGAATTTCCCCGCAATGGCACACTCAAGGAAGCGGCTGTCGAAAAACAGTCACTTACAGCTCACGAACGTCTACCACAGCCATTTTGGCGCTTTTCGCCGCCTGAATGCCAAAGTCAGCGTCTTCAAACACGACGCATTTTTCTGGAGGAACACCGATCAATTCAGCGCAGCTCAGGAAGGTGTCCGGTTCCGGCTTATGACGCTGCACATCATCAGCACCGACGATCGCGTCAAAGTAGTTGAATAAACCCAGATGGCGCAGCAGGGTTTCCGCCATGCGGTGTTCGCTGCCAGTACCTACCGCCATCGGACGGCGACCATGATAGGCTTTCACCACATCGATCAGCGGCAATGGTCGCACACTGTCCAGCAGCATCGCCTCCACCGTGCGCGTTTTCTCTGCGGCCAGATGATGGGGATCGAGATCGACCTGATGGCTGGCGATAATCGCCTGGGCGATATGCCAGCTCGGAGAACCACTGAGCGCCACCATTGCCGCCTCATCAAACGTCATACCGTAACGAGACATCACCTCGTGCCACGCTTTGCGGTGTGTCGGTTCAGTATCCAGGATGGTGCCATCCATGTCGAAAATAAGACCTTGATAGCGGTCGTACATCGTTACTCCATGATCGTTATCTTTGAGGAAAGGAAGCTACTTTAACGCAAAGCCGTTAGGTTGTCGCTGGCTGCGTAATGATGGAATGTATTCCAAAGGAGACGGGGGAATGTCGCTGATATCGGGAAAAGGAGATCCGGAAAGCGAAAACCCTCTAAAGCGGATTTTTTAGGTACTGCACCCAGAAGAATTATTCAGTTGCTTTTCTCCGGCGGGCTATTGCTGAAGCAACGTTATCTTTCTTCGTGCTACCTTTCAGCTCGTATTTGTCTGGAAGACAAAGATTTCTGATAGATACTTTTTAGGATGGTGCATCCAGGAGGATTCGAACCTCCGACCGCTCGGTTCGTAGCCGAGTACTCTATCCAGCTGAGCTATGGATGCAGTCTATTTACTGTAGCGTTTGCTTTATTCTGTGAAGCAAACGCTGGGAACAACGGTGGATCTAAGAGGATTACTTAGTGTGGACGCTTTACCCTATAGGCGTTGCTGAAGTAACATTATCCTCTTTCGAGCTACCTTTTAGTTCGTATTTATCTGGAAAC
>Ga0308160_10004510_pt1 | contig 14886 bp, 13 predicted proteins | sample PhyFR1_FD_201036 | JGI IMG/M metagenome (GOLD analysis project Ga0308160, IMG submission 201036) | Phyllosphere microbial communities from UC Gill Tract Community Farm, Albany, California, United States - DLSLF.R1 | ecosystem: Host-associated > Plants > Phyllosphere > Unclassified | place: USA...
CACGCGCCAATAAACCCTATTTGTGTAAGGGTAACGTTTTGTAGTTACCGAAGCAACCCGAATGTGACTTTGCAGCAGAAAATTGAAAAAACCTGCCGCATTTGCGCCCGAATCGGCGGGATTTGACGTGTTTTGTCATTCTGGCGCGCCTCGCTTGCCCTGCCGTTCGCTGTTACATTTTGTTGCCACGTAGATTGGTTTTACGGTTCAAGCAGGATTAACATACAAGCGTGGATGAAAACGCTCCCCCAACTAACCGCACCGGACGAACGAGGTTCAGCATGAACATGACAAGCAAACTGATGATTTCCGCCCTGGGCCTGGCCACGCTGCCGCTGGCCCAGGCTGCCGACTTCGAGGACTTCGGCCGCGTGGTGCGGGTCCAGCCACGCGTCGAACAAATTCGCCAGCCGCGCCAGGAATGCCGTACCGAATACGTGCAGGTGCCGGTGCAGCAGCAACGCGGCAGCGGCGGCTCGGTGGTCGGCGGCATCGCCGGCGCCCTGCTCGGCAGCCAGGTCGGCAGCGGCAACGGTAAAGTGGCGGCCGCCGCCGCCGGTGCGATCGCCGGCGCCATGGTTGGCGACCGTGTCGAAAACAACGGCCGCAACTACGATCAGGGCGTGCAGGAACAGGCCGTGCGCCAATGCCGCACCGTCGATTCCTTCGAATCGCGCACCACCGGCTATGACGTGACCTATGAATACCGCGGCCAGAACCACACCGCCTTCATGAGCCGCGATCCGGGCAACCGTATCCGCCTGCGCGTGTCGGTGGAGCCGGACCAGCAATACTAATCGGTTGTATTGATTCGTTCAGTCAGCACTTCTTGCATCGGTTCGGAGAACGCCCCCTCCTTCTCCGCACCGCCTTACCATCCCGTTGCGCTTGCGCAGCGGGAACCCCTCCCCCGATAATAGGCCGATTCAACAGGTCGCCCTATGCTCATCAAACGTAAATCCATCGAACTCGCCGAATCCTCGCGCCGGCCAGCACGCAAACCGAAATTCGCGCCCGTGACGCTGTCCGAGCAGGACGGCGTGCGCTATCTCCACTTCGGCACCGAATGGGTGCAGGGCGCCATGCGCATCCGGAAACCGGATTGGCCGGAACTCGAATACGCCCAGCAGATGATGGCCTGGATGCTGTTCATCGACTCGCCGCGCCGCATTGCCCAGCTGGGCCTGGGCGCCGCCACGCTGACCAAGTTCTGCTACCGCCAGTTTCCGGACGCCCTGGTGACCGCCGTCGAACTCAATCCGTCGGTGATCGCCATTTGTCACACCATGTTCAAACTGCCGCCCGAGGACGAGCGTTTCAACGTGCTCGAAATGGACGCGCTCGATTTCGTCGAGGACCCGGAAAACCATGGCGCCTTCGACGTGCTGCAGTGCGATCTGTATGACGCCACTGCGAAAGGACCGGTGCTCGATACGCCCGAGTTCTACCGCGCCTGCTACGATTGCCTGGCGCCGGGCGGCATCATGACGGTGAACCTGTTCGGCGACCATCCGAGCTACAACAAGAATCTGAAAGCGATGAAATTCGCTTTCGACGGGGTGATCTGCCTGCCCGAGGTCCACGACGGCAATGTGGTGGCGCTGTGCTTCAAGACCGCGCCGCAACTCGACAGCGCGGCGCTGGCTGCGCGCGCGGCCCAGATCGTGGCGAGCACCAAGCTGCCGGCCAAATCCTGGCTAAAAGGTATTCAAGCAGGTATCGAAGCATCGCGCTGATCGCGCATTGAACAGAGGGATCGATGAACGCCAACGCACCGCAAACCGCTTCCCTCCCCCGCCCGTCCCAGCGGCCAAAGCGCCTGGATTTGCAGGCGATCTTTTCCTGGCTGCTGGCCGACGGCATCGTCGAGAAAGACAAGGTCAAGGCGCATTTCGCCCAGGCCCAGGGCATCCTGAAAAGCGCGGCCGGCTCGATGCATCCGCTCACGGCGGTGGCGCAATGCAAGCTGCTGTCGAACCAGCCGCCGCACCGCCTGCTGACCCTCGATATTCTCACCGAATGGTGCGCCGCCAAGGTCGGCCTGCCCTTCATTCGCATCGACCCGCTGAAAATCGACTTTACCCGCGTGGCGGACGTGATGTCGGCCAGCTATGCGGCACGTTTCAATATCCTCCCGGTCGACATCAGCGCCACGACCCTGACCGTGGCCACGGCCGATCCATTTGCCATCGAATGGGAAAACGAGATCGCCCGGATTTCGCGCCGGCGCATCGAACTGGTGATGGCGAACCCGCTCGACATCGCCCAGTACATTTCGCAATTCTTCAGCCTGGCCAAATCGATCCGCGACGCCAGCAAGACGAATGCCCAGGATGTCGCACTGCGCAACAACTTCGAGCAACTGGTGGAACTCGGCAAGGCGAATAAACAGTTCGACGCCAACGACCAGCACATCGTCAACATCGTCGACTGGCTGTGGGGTTATGCCTTCGAACAGCGCGCATCCGATATTCACCTGGAGCCGAAACGCGAATTCGCCGCGGTCCGCTTCCGCATCGATGGCGTGCTGCACCAGGTGTACCAGGTGCCGGCGGCGGTGATGCTGGCGATGACCGCGCGCATCAAGCTGCTCGGCCGCATGGACGTGATCGAAAAGCGCCGCCCCCAGGATGGCCGCATCAAGACGCGCACGCACAGCGGCCAGGAAGTCGAACTGCGCCTGTCGACCATGCCGACCGCCTTTGGCGAAAAGCTGGTCATGCGGATTTTCGATCCGGAAGTGGTGGTCAAGACCTTGCCGGAACTCGGTTTTCCGCCATTGGATGCCCAGCGCTGGGATGCGTTGACTGCCCGGCCGCACGGCATCATCCTCGTCACCGGACCGACCGGCTCGGGCAAGACCACGACGCTGTACACCACGCTGAAAGCGCTGGCAACCAACGAGGTGAATGTGTGCACAGTGGAAGATCCGATCGAGATGGTCGAGGCCGCGTTCAACCAGATGCAGGTGCAGCCGGGCATCGACCTCTCGTTTGCCGACGGCGTGCGTGCGCTGATGCGGCAAGATCCCGACATCATCATGGTTGGCGAGATCCGCGACCTGGCCACCGCCGAGATGGCGATCCAGGCCGCGCTGACCGGTCACCTTGTCCTGTCGACCCTGCACACCAACGATGCGCCGTCCGCCATCATGCGTTTGCTGGAACTGGGCGTGCCGGATTACCTGCTGGAAGCGACCATGATCGGGGTGATGGCGCAGCGCCTGGTGCGGACCCTGTGTTCGGAGTGCAAAGCACCGGATGGCGAGCTCAGCGACGATGTCTGGCAAAGCATCGGCGGCTCGTGGAACCTTCCGAAGCCGGAAACGGTCTATCGGCCTATAGGGTGTCCGGAATGCCGGCAGACCGGGTATCGTGGGCGGACCGGCTTGTACGAGTTGCTGACGGTGTCGGAGGCGTTCACGCAGCTGATCGGCGCGTCGGCGGACCTGGCGGCTTTGCGCCAGCAGAGCGTACTCGATGGCATGAAGCCGCTGCGCATCGCTGGCGCCATGAAGATCATGGAGGGTGCGACCACGGCGGAAGAAGTGCTGAAGGTGACGTCAGCCCTGTCTGGCGGGTGATGTTACGTTACCTCTGGCGCAAATCGAAATCGCCGGCTATAATGCTGCCTCTTTCGGGTCGTTAGCTCAGCTGGTAGAGCAGCGGACTTTTAATCCGTTGGTCGCAGGTTCGAATCCCGCACGGCCTACCACGAATTTAGCAGCAGCAAATGAAGGCATCATGAGTGATCATGGTGCCTTTTTTGTTTTGGGCGTTCTTAAATCCCAGCTCAAAAAATTTAGCATGAAGCGAATACGTTTTTAATCAGATACGCCTAATTGGAGATTGCTTTTATTCATTTTAATTTTTGCACTGCCTAAGTTTACGTTCTGACCTACTGTAACATTATTTGCAACAAATAGGTCAATAATCGATCTAGAGAAATCCGCAGAGCTGATCCTCAAATCCTCCATCATCAACTTCGATAGTCGCATATACCTAAAGTGCCCATTGATAATGGGAGTGGAGCGTATAACGAGATTATCAATATCTGTTGAATACGCATTTGTTGCCCTTACAGATGTTTCCACTGTCAGTTCTTCTGGCGTTTCCTCCCCAGACAGGTGCAACTCGGCTCCAAAACCGTCAAAACTGCAGCTCTCAATCGTAAGCGACTGTATTTTAGAAGACTCGCAACTTAGTCCATACTGCAAATACGTCTCCGCTTTGTCTGCGCCTTTGAATGTCACATGATCTAGGCGAACAGATACTGCTTTGACCAATTGTTAGATCCAAATTCGCAATGACATTTTCGAATACCGCAGAGCCAATCGTCGTATCTTCAAACGTTAACCGATCAGAAAACGTTGAGCTCTTTACGTTAACTACTGAAAAATGGTTATTCCCTAAATTGACCAAATTCGACGCCAAGATATTATCGAACAATATTTCAGAATTGTCCTGGCCGTAAATAACGACATCTGACATTCTACTAGAAAGACATTCTGTTACTTGACCGCCGTAAATGAAAGTTCGTTCGAACTTACACTTGCGATACATAACTTTGCCATCGGTGCCTCCGATACTTCCGAAATATTCAGTCTTCCCTCCATATCCAAGCTCCTCTGCTGTTGCCCCAATAAATTCGCATTCCTCGAACTGAGTTAAGCCATTTCCCGTGGCGGCCCCCATCTTGAACGGCCCATGCCAAGCACAGTCTCGAAAATAAACATTTTCCCAAATTTTGTCTTGCCATGCGTTGGCAAAAAAAAGGCAATTAACGAAACGAACGTTTCTAACCACTCCACTCATCATCGAACAGTTAACAAAATCGCAGTTTTCAAATTCGATATCGCTCCAAACAAATTCATTGAACTGCACGTCGCCATCAAAACTACGGTTACTGATCTTAAAAAAAGCGCCTTTGTCATGTGCCTGCTGTGTGGATCCTGCACTTGACAATAAATTGAGCTCAGCAGCTGTTGGACTGGTTAACATGAATTTTCCTTTTATTCTACCTTTGAATTTTCCTATGGGTCCGCAAGCATTACAAAGAAGACTGCATGCGATAGCAGCCGGTATCGAACACAGCAGCGTTCTCCGAAGAGGTTTCATTGCGCCCCTCCTTAAGGCTGCCCCATCTTTTTTCGAGGGTATTTCGCAGGATTAGTTGTCACAAGCCAGTCCCAATCAGCCAAGCGCCGCAGCGTTCTCGCCCACCGGATCGCGCGTTGCGGCCGTGTGATTGATCCCATAGCTCGACACCAGCAGCCCGCCCGCACCCCCATACGCATCCGTGCGCCATTCCGCGCCCAGGCCGCGGAAGCTGCCGCGATAGTTGTCCGCCGCATGAATCAGATGCCCGAGGCTTAGCTCGGTCGCGGCATGCGTGCACTTCAGCTGTACCCGCCCCTGTCCATCGGTATCGTCGAACAGCAACTGGTTATAGCCGCTGCCGCCGAACTCCTTGCTGCGAATGCCCCATTGTGCAGCCGCATTGCGATGGCCAACGTCGGCGGGAGAGGCGCCATGCCACACCGGACTGTTGCTACCGACGAGATTGCCCTGCGCTGAAGGCGAGTGGTCATTTGCCGACTTAAAAACGGCCGAGCGGTCGCCGGTATCGCGCTGGCCACCCGGCGTCGGGGCTATCCCGCCTTCGCCCTGCCCGTTATAGAGCGCGTCGACGATGATCGGGCGGTCGATGTCGTTCTCCAGGAATTGCACCAGCACTTCCTGGCCAATGCGCGCCAGGAACTGGCTGCCCATGTCGCCGGCTAGGCGTTGGGCAACGCGCACCCAGCAGTTGGCGTTGCCGCCGTCCTGCCAGTGGAAGCGAATGCGCACGCGCCCCAGGCGGTCGCAATACAGTTCGTCGGCGCTGTTCGGCTGGTCGCTGCCGTCGGCGCCGATCACGATGGCGCTTTGCGAACCGTGCGCTGTCGGCCTGGCCTTGCTGCGGCCATCGCCGCCAGGCAGTAGCGGGCGCCATGGAACATCGGCGGGGGATGGCCTCGAAGCAGTTCGCATAGCAGAGGCGGCGAACGTTTCGACCAGCAGGCTGCCGGGCGGTGGCCCGGAGCGGCCTTCGTCGATGACGAGTTCGTAAAGCCGGCGTGTGCTCGAAAACTCGGACAATGCGGCAGCGATTCGCTGCGTCAGTGCCATGCTCATGGCGGGATGGACTCCTCGATAACCGATGCGGATAGATGACATCGTGCAAAAGTGCAGAAAGGCATCCGCCATCATGCCGCCCGAGTCCGGCATTACTTTGCGTCAAGTCATTGTTGAGCGAGATCACAGGAGGCTGTGACAGGAAACCCACAGGCAAGGGGCGCTTTGCGGAGGGATAGCTCGGGCAATAATTTCTAGACAGAAAGACCAGTCAAGTATTACACTCGACGCTGTCGTTTTGACAACCTCACCCAACAGGAAGACCTTGCATGAACGAACTCTCCCGGCAGTTCCGCCTCCTCGTCGCCATCCTCATGCTGGCACTCGCCCTGCCCGTCTTTGCCGGCGATGCGGCGCAAGGCCAGGACGAGCGGATGCCGCCGTCGGACTACATCGGCCAGACGCTCGACGGCAAGAAGGTGCTGTTGTCCGAGCATGCCGGAAAAGTCGTCGTGGTGTCGTTCTGGGCCACCTGGTGCCCGTACTGCCTGAAAGAGCTGCCGATCCTGAACGGCATGCAGAAGTTGGCCGGCAAGGAGCAAATGCATGTGGTCGCGATCAATACCGAGGAACGCGCCGTCTTCAGGAAGGTAGTGCGCGCACTCGACAAACTGGACTTGTCGTTCGCCTACGATCCGGACGACCGCGCGCAGAAGGCCTACAAGGTCAATGGTATCCCGCACATGATGATCATCGGACGCGACGGCAAGATTCTGCAGGTCCACCGCGGTTACGACGACAGCATGCTCGACCAGATTGTCGCCGAAATCAACGCCGCCCTCGCCGCGCCGGCGATCCCACCGACCGAGGCTGGCACCGAGACCATCCAGGCCGCAGCGCCCGTCCCGGCGTCAAGCGCAGACGTTTGACGGTGCAGTCTGGCGCGCGCGTGCCAGATTGCAATGATGCTAAAGTGTTCACAAAATCGGAACACAAGGCACACCATGAAAGCGCTTCATAAACTCAGTACTGTCGGCTACGTTCTTGCCGCCCTGCTCTTCTTTACCTGCGGTTTCGCACTGATCGTGCTGGCCGGGATCGAAATCTGGACCGCCATCGCGCCCGGGGAAGACCACCCCGTCAAGGAACGCTTCCAGGTCATCCTCGAATGCGTCGGCCTGGTCACCATCGCGGTGGCCGCCCTCGAACTCGGGCAAACCGTGCTTGAGGAAGAAGTCCAGCGCACCGTGCACACCAGCGCGCCGACCCGCGTGCGGCGTTTCCTGTCGCGCTTCCTGATCGTGGTGGTGGTATCGCTCGCGGTCGAGTGCCTGATCGGGGTCTTCCAGTTCCTGCATACGAAACCGGACATGCTGCCCGAGGTCGCCTCGATCGGTATTGCCGCCGGCGTGCTGCTGGCAAGCTGGGGCTTCTTCATCCGCCTGAACGTCGACGCCGAGAAGCTGGAGCCGGAAGCGATGCACGAGGCCCAGGAAGAAGACAAGGAAGTCGAGACCTGAGCTATGCCTGGCGCCCCTTGCGGCTGAAGCGCAGCGGCACCAGGCGCCGCATCGGCGCGCCGACCACTTTGCGGAAGCGCGGGCTGTGCAGGCAGACGCCGCCCGCCAACCCGACCAGGCAGCCGAGCACGGTATCGGCGAAGCGCGCGCCGATCAGGGCGGCGGCCGAACCCTGGCCGAGCACGGCGGCTTCGGCCAGCAGGATGGTCAGCGGCGTGATGAACACGGCGGCCAGCGCGTAATGGCGCACGATAATCGATTCGATGATGAAGGTCAGCGCCATCATCAAGAGCGCGATGCTCCATCCGTTCAAAGGCAGCAGCAGCAAGGCCCAGGCCAGCAGCAGGCCGACCGCCGTGCCGAGCGTGCGGTGCAGTTGCCGGCTCCAGACCGCGCGCAGCGACGCCCCCTGGATCACGGCCAGGCAACTGACCGGCACCCAGTACGGCTTTTCCAGTTGCAGCAGCTGGGCCAGGGCCAGCGCCAGCCCGACGAACACCCCGATCACGACCGAATCGAACACCACGAAATCGAAGGTGGCAGGCGGCAGCGGCGCCACCGGCAGCGGCGCGCGCCGGCGTAACATGAACAAGCTGTAGAAAAAGGCGATCAGGCAAGCCGCCAAGGCGCCCAGGAAGATCAGCCCGACGCGCAATGGCAGCTCGGCCGGCTGGGCTGGCGTATAGGCGCCGATCGACGCGGCCATCACGAAGAACAGGCTGCCAGGGGGGATGACGCGGTAGAAGCGGCAGATCATGGTGACCAGGATGCTGATAAAGATCAGCATCGGCATTGTGGCCGCGATCAGGAAGTGGCTTAGCACACCGAGCGCATAGCAGGCGGACAGGCCGAAGGCGGCCGCCATCATCACCACCATGCGGTGCGACATGGGCGTGTTCGGCAGGTAGACAAAGACCAGGCCGCCCAGCGACGCGACCACCCCGACGTCCATGCGCCCGAGCCAGGCGCCGAACAGGAGCGGCAGGCCGGTGCACAGCGCCGCGGCAAACGGCATTTGCCAGGCGCGGTCGCTGGCCTGGAGCGTGGTGAGTCCGCGCAGCTCATCCTGCAGGAGCGCGCGCACCCGGGTGCGTGGGGGCGGTCGCGTCATGATGAACCGATTGTGGCATGGCCGGCGTGGATGAGACGCACGCTCCCAAAGCATGAAAGATGCGGTGCCGTATTGCGATTTCTCACGATTTGCACGAAACCCTTGGCGTCTTGCCAGAGTCCGGCTATAATCTTGCCTTCTTCGGGTCGTTAGCTCAGCTGGTAGAGCAGCGGACTTTTAATCCGTTGGTCGCAGGTTCGAATCCCGCACGGCCTACCAAAGAATTTTAGTAGTAAAGCATCGACAAAAACGCCAACCAGCACGGTTGGCGTTTTTGTTTCTGCATTTCCGAATCCGATCCCGGCACAAGCATGCCCCAGACCATCCTCGCTCCCGTCCACCACGAACTGCTCATCAAGAAGAGCCGTTTCATTGCCTGCGTGCAGCCGATGGCCGATCGTGCCGGCGCGCAGCAGGTCGTGGCGGCGCTGCGTGCCCAGCATCCGGGCGCGGCCCATGTGTGCTGGTCCCTGCTGGCCGGCGGGCAATCGGCAGCGGTCGACGATGGCGAACCGAGCGGCACCGCCGGCCGCCCCATGCTCGACGTGCTGCGTCACCAGGACCTGGAAGGCGTACTCGCCACCGTCGTGCGCTACTTCGGCGGCGTGAAACTGGGCGCCGGCGGCCTGGTGCGCGCCTACACCGATAGCGTGGCCCAGGCCCTGCTGCAGGCGGAAAAGATCGCCATCATCCGCAAGACGGTCCTGCGTTGCAGCGCGCCCTACCCGTTGGAGGGCCTGGTGCGGCGCGAGATCGACGCCGCCGGCGCTGCCTTGCTGGAAGTCGCGCATGGCAACGACGTCGTGTTTGCCTTCAGCCTGCCCGAAGCCGAGGCCGCCGCCTTTGCCGCGCGCCTGAACGAAGCCGGGCACGGCCGCATCGCCTGGCTGCGCGACGAAGACGAAAACGAAAGCGGGCGCGCCTGAAGCGGCGCCGCTATCAGCCATTCGCATACCAGACATCACGACACGAAAGCTGACTGGCCGGGCGCCAGCCGCTATAGTGGCCGACCACCTTCGACCGTCTGCAACGCGTCGCGGGCAACCTACAAGAAAAGAATCCGTATTTTGATGAAGAAAAGCCTGTTTCCCCTGGCCCTGGGCGGGTTCGGTATTGGCATGACCGAATTCGTGATGATGGGCATCCTTCCCGACATCGCCACTGGCCTGGACATTACCATTCCCCAGGCCGGCTATCTGATCTCCGCCTATGCGCTGGGCGTGGTGGTCGGCGCGCCGACCCTGGTGGCGCGGGTGGCCGGCCGTCCGCCGCGCAGCGTGCTGATCTGGTTCATGCTGATGTTCGCCGTGTTCAACGGCCTGTCGGCGCTGGCCCCGAACTTCGGCCTGATGATGGCCTCGCGCTTCCTGGCCGGCCTGCCGCATGGCGCCTTCTTCGGCGTCGGCGCCGTGGTGGCCAGCCGCCTGGCCGATCCGGGCAAGGTGGCGGCAGCACTGGCGACCATGTTCACCGGCCTGACCCTGGCCAATGTGCTCGGCGTGCCCTTCGGCACCTGGCTCGGGCACAACGTCAGCTGGCGCCTGGTGTTCCTGGTTGTGGCCGCGATCGGCCTGGTCACCGCCCTCAGTCTGAAGCAGCTGGTGCCTTATTTCGAGGCCACGCCTAGCGCCGGCCTGAAAAAGGACCTGAAGATCTTCCGCAAGCCGAGCCTGTGGCTGGCCCTTGCCATCACCTCGATCGGCACCGGCGGCTTCTTTGCCTGGTTCAGCTATATCGCGCCGCTGCTGACCGACATGGCCCGGTTTGCCCCAGGCCAGATTCCGCTGATTATGACCGTGGTCGGTGTCGGCATGACGGTGGGCGTGACTCTGGGCGGACGCCTGGCCGACCGCTTCGCACCCTTGCGCGCGGTGGCCCTGCTGCTCGCCAGCATGACGATCCTGCTGCTGTTGAACGGTTTGCTGGCCACCTCGCAGCCGGCGATGCTGGTGCTGGCCTTTGCCACCGGCGCGAACGCGCTGGCGCTCGGTCCGCCGATCCAGATGCTCCTGATCGGCCATTCGCGCGAAGCCGAGATGCTCGGCTCGTCGCTGGGCCAGTCGGGCTTCAATATCGGTAATGCCACTGGCGCCTTCCTCGGCGGCATTCCGCTGACCCTGGGCTACTCCTACGCTTCGCCGCAATGGGTGGCTGCCGGCATGGCCGTGGCCGGCGTCGGCCTGGCGCTGTGGATGCTGGCGCTGGAAGCCAGGCCTGCTCCTCAGGCCGCCTTGCGGCGATAAGCGAGGCCGGCCGCGATCAGGCCGGCGCAGACCAGGGCCAGCGAGCCCGGCTCGGGTACTTCGCCAAGCGGGTCGCCGCCCGGCGGCAGAGTGAAGCCGGGCACATCGACGTTCTGGAAGTAATGGTTCGAATTCACCTGGATCGTCGAGTTCCAGGTGTCCACGATCACGGTGCCGTTGATCACGCCCCAGTTGGCATTCACCGTGGCGTACGGCGCCAGCACGCTGCCGATCACGCCCTTCACGTTGACGTTCTTCGCTTCGTAGAAATTGAACAGCACGTTGTAGGCGCTCAGCGGCTCGAAGCTGATGCCACCCTCGTTGAAGGTGCCGATGTCGCCGCTGATGTTGAAGATCAGGGTCTGTCCCGGCGTCAGCTTTTCCAGCGTCCAGCTGCTCGAGGTGCGGAACAGATCGGACGAGACATTGAAGACCTCGACGCCGCCCGTGCCGCTGCCGCTCACCTTGACACCACTCCACAGGGGATTCACGGCGCCGGTGGCATCGAGCCCGGCTATCGTCTGGGTCAGGGTCTTGTAGTATTGCTCGGTGGCTGCAAAGTCGACCGGATTGGTCGGCAAGGCCGTTGGCGTGGCCGCCGATTGCATGGTCATGGTGCCACCCACGTACACGCCGCCGTGGTTGATCGAACCGCCACTCACCGAGAGGTTGCCGCCGACGATCGCCGCGTAGTTATCGAAGGCCGGCCGGTTGTTCGCGTTGATCGAATAGCTCGACACCGTAACATTTCCACCTGCCACCACCGCACCCTCGACGTCGCTCGACGGCGCCGTGAAATCGTGGATGGCATACAGGTTGGCGCCGCCGATGATGCTGGTCAGGTCGATGACGCCGGCATGGGCGCTGGCGCCCAGGGTACAAGCAAGAACACTCACGACAAGCTTGGCAATGCGCATGGTGCATCCCTGTTGGAAATTTTTGTTTCCAAATAGTATCACTGAAATATTGCGAAATATCACATGCCTTCAACATTTTGTATTGACACGGAAACAAGCTGCCCACGCCCTATCGCTTGACCTTGTCCATCAAGCTGGACAGAAGCTCCACCGGCAGCGGAAACACGATCGTCGTGGTCTTGTCGCCCGCGGTGGTGGACAGGGTCTGCAAATAGCGCAGCTGCATCGCCCCGCTCTCGCGCGCCAGCACTTCGGCCGCCTGCATCAGTTTTTCCGACGCCTGCAACTCGCCTTCGGCATGGATGACCTTGGCGCGCCGTTCGCGTTCGGCCTCGGCCTGGCGCGCAATCGCGCGCACCATCGATTCGTCGAGGTCGACGTGCTTGATCTCGACATTCGCCACCTTGATGCCCCAGGCGTCGGTCTGGGCGTCGAGCACCTGCTGGATGTCGATGTTCAGGCGCTCGCGCTCGGCCAGCATGTCGTCGAGTTCGTGCTTGCCGAGCACCGAACGCAGCGTGGTCTGGGCCAATTGACTGGTCGCTTCCATGAAGTTGGCCACCTGGATGATGGCGCGCTCGGGATCGATCACGCGGAAGTAAAGCACCGCGTTCACCTTCACCGAGACGTTGTCGCGCGAGATGACGTCCTGCTTCGGCACGTCGAGCACCACGGTGCGCAAATCGACCCGCACCATTTGCTGCAGCACCGGGATCAGCAGGATCAGTCCCGGCCCCTTCACGGCCCAGAAGCGCCCCAGCTGGAACACGACGCCGCGCTCGTACTCGCGCAGGATGCGCACCGACAGCGCGAACAGCATCGCCAGCAGGATCAGCAGGAAGCCGGCGCCGAAACCCAGTTCGAACAGCATCGCATTCTCCTCGCAGCGCTGGAAAAATCCCGTCCGCTCTCTACATGTTGCCGGCAGGCGGCGCCCGTGCGCTGTTCGACGCATCGAAAGGCACGACCCGCAATACCCGTCCGCTGCGCCCGACCACGCGCACCCGCTGCCGTTCGTGCAGCGGCGTGTCCGTGACCACGCGCCAGGTTTCGCCGCCCACATTCGCCCAGCCCTCGCGCACGGCGTCACCGAGCATCTCGGCGATTTCTCCTTCCAGCCCGGCGGTGACGCCCGGTGCGGGCCGGCGCCGCGTGCGCAGCGCGACCTGGGCAGTGGCGCCGACCAGCAGCGCCGCCGTGATGCCGACGCTCGCCACGAAGCCGAGCGGCATGCCGAAGCCGGGCGCGTCGCTGTCCATCAGCAGCAGCGCACCGATCACGAAGGCAAGCACGCCGCCGAGCCCGATCACGCCGAAGCTGGGCAGGAAGGCCTCGGCCACCATGCAGGCCAGGCCGAAGAGGATCAGCGCCAGCCCGGAGTAATTGATGGGCAGCAGCTGCATGCCATACAGCCCGAGCAGCAGGCAGATCGCGCCCACCACGCCAGGCAGCACCGCGCCCGGGCTCATGAACTCGAACAGCAGGCCGTACATGCCGACGGTCAGCAGGATCAGCGCCACGCTCGGGTTGGCGATCACGGCCAGGAAGCGCGTGCGCCAGTCGGGCGCGGCATCCAGCACGCCCGCGCCGGCCACCTGCACCGTCCAGTCGGCATTCCGGACGCGCACGACACGGCCATCGGCCAGCGCCAGCAGCTGCGCCACGTCGCGTGCGACCAGGTCGATGACGCCGGCGGCAAGCGCGTCGCCGGCCGACAGGCTGAGCGACTGGCGTACCGACTTTTCGGCCCAGTCCGCATTACGCCCGCGCAGTTGCGCCAGCCCGCGGATGTAGGCGGCGGCATCGTTGACGGCCTTGGCTTCCATGGCCGACGGCGCCTTGTCCTTGCCGGCTGCGGGCGGATCGGGGCCGCCGGGCCCGACCTGCACCGGCGTGGCCGCGCCCAGGTTGGTGCCGGGCGCCATGGCCGCGATGTGGCAGGCATACAGGATGTAGGTGCCGGCGCTGGCCGCGCGTGCCCCGCTTGGCGCGACGAAGCAGGCCACCGGCAGCGGTGCAGCCAGGATGGCGCGGATGGTGCTGCGCATGGCGGTATCGAGCCCGCCGGGCGTGTCGAGCTGGAGCACGACAAGGGAACGCCGCTGCCGGGCGGCGCGGGCGATGCCGCGTTCGACGTAGTCGGCGTAGGCGGGGCCGATCGGGCCGTCGATCGTGAGCAGGGAGACGGAAACAGCAGTCGAAGCGCCGACTGAAGGGGTGACGGAAGAGGCGACCGAAGCAGGCGCGGATTGGCGTGACTGCGCCTGCGCGCAAGCCGGCGCCAGCGCCAGCAGGCAGACCAGGCACAGCAACCGCAGGAATGATGACGCCGTCTTCCGACGGACCGCACGACCGGCCATGCTCCCTCCGCACGAGATGGACTCTCATGCGTTAGAACGGCTGGCCCCGTCCCTGGTTCCCGCCGCAACGCTGGGTTACATCAGACCAGCAGCGGCCCGCCCATGATCGCCTGGGTTTGTGCCGCTTCGGCGCGGATCTCGGCCAGCATCTCTTCGTCGAGCACGAAGTCGATGGCGCTGTCGCCGTGGGCCGGCGGTGCGGGCGGCGCGGCGCCCAGCGGCGACGGCACCGGCGCGTACTGGTTGGCCAGCAGCAGGGTGTCGAGCAGGGTCGAAGGCGGCATGTTGATCCAGCCGCGGCGCAGTTCGCCGATGGCGTCGGCCACCGGGGCCGGCACCGACAGCTTCTTCAGCACCTCGACGGCGACCACGTCCTCGCACAGCTCGCCCCACTTCTCGGGGTCGTCGTCGAGCAGGCCGGGGAATTCGTCGGCGCGCGAGAGCAGGTAGAAGCCGCCGACCTCGTGGATGATGCCGGCGAACAGGGCGGTGTCCGCGTTGACGAAGGTGACGCGCCGCGCCAGCGCCTGGGCCAGGGCCGCCACATGCACCGTGTGCTCCCACAGCTGCTCGGCCTTGGCGCGCAGGCCGGGGTCCTTGATGCGGTTGCCGAACTGGC
>Ga0308160_10004511_pt1 | contig 14885 bp, 24 predicted proteins | sample PhyFR1_FD_201036 | JGI IMG/M metagenome (GOLD analysis project Ga0308160, IMG submission 201036) | Phyllosphere microbial communities from UC Gill Tract Community Farm, Albany, California, United States - DLSLF.R1 | ecosystem: Host-associated > Plants > Phyllosphere > Unclassified | place: USA...
GAGCGTATAATGCTCCTCCCTCACTGAACTTGTCGGGATGACTTCCACCGGGTAGGTAAGGCTTGACGAGATTTCGACCTCGAACAATGGATCCCTTGTGTAGTAGACCAAGAGAGGAGGTGGTTGAAAATTTAGCCCAGTTGGTAGCTCGGGCGACCCATCCTAGATTGTCTCGCAAGAAGGCGTCGCTGGCGGTACCACAGCATGCGAAAGCTTGAGAGAAGGAGATGGCAGAGTGGTAGATCGAGTAACGGTCTTCTAGCGAGTCCTTATCGTCAGCGCGTGTCCTCGTGGAGAGAACACGAGACATACCTTGACATTCTGGAGTATGCTGAAATCCGTCTTGGCATTCTTTGCCATAAAGTTGAGTTGGAACTTGGCGCTCTCGACACCACTCAATATACGCTCGAGAACATTATAGACATGGCTTTCCTCCTGAATCGTCAATACCCAACTCGAAGAACATTAGAATACTCACCAATATCTGGTCCGGTCCAAGTCCTGATTGAACCAATGCCTGCCTGACTTCCGTGACGAATCCTTGAGGGGCAATCTCGTACAGATCAAACGCGATCTGGTATATCTGAGCGTGGTCTTTGGCCACAACAAGCTTGGTGAGAGCTTCAACAGTAGGTCCGGCCGCACGCGATTGAACCCAGATGATCGTCATACTGCTCCAATCGGGTACTGGACTTCGTTGGAATAGTCGTAGTAGGATCTTGAATAGCTATAACGTCAGCATCGTGCCATGGAGGACAGAGGAGGATGTACATCTGCTCTGAAGTCGATTGGCCAGTTCTCATTTCCACTCGTTCCGCTGATTGCCTCGTTCAACACATATCGAAGCATCGACTCGTCGTGAAGAACCTGCTTCGATTGTTCGGATGACGAAGGGTCGGAAGGTGCTCGGGAAGCTATGTAAAAAGTCTCTAGCAAATCCAGGCGGCGGAGTGAGAGAGCTAGTCCGATTGCCTTGATGTCAGCTATCGATCAGACATAAGGTGAGCAAACATACAAGCTTGCCGTGATCCGTTGTTCCTGCCCTCAAGACAGCCTCAACAATAGCTGATAGACTAGCATCGAGCTCAGCTCCCTCCTTGGTCTGCTTGATGGCCATATCGAGACATCCAGCTAACTTGTCAGCTTGTCCAAGAGGAAAGTGGGGAACTCGGTCTCACCAATGATAGTATCCCTGTACTCTCCCTGGACCTCCTTCTCAAATGCTGATCCTGCTCTGAGAGCAAATTCGACAGCCTCCTCATCTTGACCGATGTAGTGGTAGATCTTTGATAGTAGAAGAGCGGCGTAAGGTTGGTATTGCGATGGCAGCTCTTGCGAGTCAGAGTCTGCTAGTACCTCACTGCGTCGTCAGCTTACGCCATACGTGATAATACAGACAGCTTACAGCCATGAGATCTTCTCGCTGATCTCTGCCCAGAATTGAGGGACGATAGTGAGAAGGTGATTCAAAGCGTATCCTCTGATCTCTTTATCCTCATCTTCTAATAGGTTCAATGACCCGGCTGGTTTATCAGCTTTCGGCCCATACAAAGGGAAAGGGAAAGCTTACCTGCGCTCGTGGTGACTGCTGCTACGGGCATAGTGGATGATGTATGTATATAGGGGAAGGTAATGAGGGTTGAATAGGGAGGAGTGAATGATGGAATATCGCTGACGCTGGCGTAGCGGGCGGAAGTATAAACACGTGGATTCAGGCGCGTCACGATGGATGCATGTTGGTGAATCTTTCTTCCTTCACACCTGCCTACTGTGCTGGATATCACTGTGTCACACCCCTGGCGGAGGAGTGCAGAGGGCGTGCTGGAGCGACGTAGTCATACAGCTCCCGTTTTGATAGGTATTCCAAGAGGTGGAGTGACAGTTTTGACGTAGAAGACCGTCCGCTACTTCTCACTGCTCCAGCCAATCTCTCACTTGCCTTGCAGTAACCATAGCTCAACCCATCCGAGTCCTTGTAAGGAATGCATGTAGAGACGACTCGACTGATGAGTAAAGTAAAGATGCCTTTATGCCAAGGAGGACATGTGAATGTAACTGATTAATCATTTCAGATCGCCGAGAGACGTGCCTGAATCCTTTAGTCCCGATCGTGGGTTCATGATGGGGAGAATATAAGTAGATATATATACATATGTTGGATAGATATACTCATCATACCAAGCAGACCATCATCAACGTATATACCCAGGTAGACTACACATTCAGACTACACACAGATCACACGCCCATACACAACACCGTCATCGATCAAACAACTTTCCATTCACATACCACGCTTTCCTCGGATCGCGGGTTTCCCGGCATTCATATTCCAAGCGGTTACGAATCGCCTTTGACCGCCCTCCCCTCTTATACCATCAATATCTTGCTTAGTATATGGAATATCGATCAACCTAGTCAAGGAACATGGGAGTTGATATTAAAAGTAGCTCGACGGGTTCGACGATACCCAGCAAATCGAGTGATCGAGCGCGGAGGGATAAGGGCGAGATTTGGTGGTGTACGTCTTTTCTTACTGGCTCGTAGTGGAATAAGCTGATCAAGGTAGCCAATGGGATTTTTTTTGTCTGTACGTCCTCTCAGCCGATCAGATAGATACGTGACTGATCCTAGCCCTTCACCTATTCGCAATCATAGGGGCAACATACCTATCCCCAGCATCAAGCCTAAGTTGGAAAACAGCAATCCTATGTTTCATAAGTTGGCAACTAGCTTCATTCGGGTAAGCCCCTCTCCCTCTTCAAACTCTCTAATGCCAGCTAACAAGTAGTGTAACGATAGGCAAGTCGCCCCATATCCCTTGTTGAATGATATTGATAAACAGGATATCACAGATTATGGTCACATCGCGCTTTCTCCGCTACTTTACCATTAAGGATCGTATTAGCTTGGATGGGTTCAATGGGGTTTCAGGGAAGTATAAAGTGGTGGGTATTGAGACATAGGTTACATCATCGGTAGGTGTCGTTGGGTTCTGTAAGTGATAAATAGGCTGATGACAGATTCACCGATTCACCAGTCCATGATCCTTACGCGGCTACGAATGGATTATGGTACTCCCATTGCGGGTGGATATTCAGGAAACCATCTTATCCAAGGATGAAAATGATTGAGAGGGGTGATTTGGAATCTGATCCTGGTACGCCAGCTCTGCCTGTCTTTACCCGTCCCCTTCCTACTCTATCCACGCATCTATCGAAGTAACGTCTGTCGGGTTGAGCTAATAAACAGTGGTCCGCTTTCAACATAAACATTACGTCCCAATAGCCCTCTTTTCAGGTCTAGTCCTACCCTACTTGATAGCAAGACTAGGATGGGGAGATGGATTAGGAGGTCTAGTATGGGGAGGAGCGGTTGCGAGGTTATTAATCTGGTATGCCCCCTTTTATACCTCAAATGAGGAAACTGATGACAGGCATACGACATTCTGTATTAATTCCTTGGCTCATTGGACGGGGTTACAACCTTATACAGAGGAAGTTTCTGCTAAGGGCAACTACGTGAGTCGATTAGAAGGAAGGGTGGTTACTGATAAGTAGCTATTGGCCTTGTTGACGTCTGGAGAAGGGAATCATAAGTACGTACTCTACCTTCAACGGGACGAGACTATATACTAATGAAGTAGTTTCCACCATGCTTTCCCGTAAGCTGACTGCTTCATGCAAGGGGTAAGCTGACGAAACAGAAAAGATTTCCGAAACGGCCCACATCCAGCGTAAGCCCTCCTTCCATTCTCTGGCACAAGGACACAAGAGCTAATAACCAGCGACTGGGATCCAACAAAATGGATAATCTACATTCTCCACATCTACACCCCCCTAGTACCCACAATAGCCCGAACACCCGAATCATCAATCTCAAAAGCAAGAGCAAGGATGCACATGGCAGAAGCAGATCGTTTATTCGGGACGATAAAAGCCGATGAGATGGTTAAAGATCCATCTCAATTACCTGTATGGACAAAGAATGAGGTGATTAGGAAACATGGGGAATGGGTTGATGAGAGGAGGAGAGTATTGTTAATCTTGGAAGGGTGTGTGGTGGATGTTGGTGGGTATTTGGAAGATCATGTACGTCTCTCCTCCTCTTCCTTCTTTCTTCTCTTCTTCATTTCTTCTCTTCCCCTTCTATCCTTCCTCTTCTCCTCTTCTTCGTCGAGAGGCAAAATTGAATCTTCCTGCATTCTCTCTCCTCATACAGGTCGAGAAGAAAGGAAACATGGGTAGAGCTAATATATAGCCCGGCGGAGAATCATTACTCCTCTCCCACGCCATCTCCCCCCTCCCATCCTCCTCCTCATACTCAAATACATCATCAGCATCATCCGAAGCAGATGTAGATGAAAGTGATTCTTCAAATCTCGATTCGGATCATCATCAAAAGAGACCCGGACCCGAATTACGATTGAAAGAACAAGTGAAATTGAGGGATGCTACGAAATCTTTCTTTGGGGGGATGAATAATCATAGTGCTGCCGCTAAGGAGATGATGAGGTGTTTGAGGGTTGCTAGGTTGGCTGAAGAGGATGATTAGATTAATGAGGAGAGCGAACAGTAGAAGTAGAATTATATTTATGATGTATAGAATACAAATACAAACCAAGTATCGTATGTAAGAGATTAGAGGGTCGATATACTTATGGGGAGGTGGTGGACTCGGGATGTATACTGAATATCCCGGCCTGTTATACATTTCCACGTTAGATATAGTTGTATTACGACTAAGACCAGGACATTCATTGCAGTATCCATGGAACGGATACGTATATACATATATACTGTATGACGATCAACTACTCTTGCACACCTCACCACCTATTAATCTGCAGTGCTGAACTTCAATCGATCAGTCTTTTCACTCCAGACTTGAGTATATCCTAATGCGCGTGATCATTCACATAGCATAGTAATGTACTGCTCACGAGAAATGCATAACATACGACATATTTGGAGAACGTACCATTGATCAGTATCGACACCTCCACTTTACTCATCCCTATTCCCGGTAACTAGCAAGTGAAGATAAAGAAATAGGAAGTAGACAGATAGTCAAGGAAAGTGGAGAGATTGGAAGGAAAAGTCAGACAGACGGACAATATCAGAAGAGAGGTTTTCGGGAAATCACGAGACCTTCCGGCACATCTATGCGAATTATCATCCGTGGATGTTTAGCATTGATGGCTTATGAATGAGAGGACCCAGATTCAGATATGATGGTATATGATGAACATCTCGACAAATGGAAAGAAAATGATAAAACCCCTTTCTTCCCTTCCTTCCCCGCCTATATCCCTGATTTGAATCCTAAGCTTGGCAGTACCATGATGTAGCATTGCTCTTTCCTATCCCCTCCTTGCGTCCGGTAACCAACCCATGTCTCTGATATACTCGTTCTAAACAACATCCCACTTCATCACCCGAAATCAAGAAAGACAGCGAAAGCACGACTCGTCTTCCCCTTCTCTCATCTTTCTCTATTCCATTCATCCTGTTTCTCACCAGATTTGCCATTCGCCAAGGCTCACGACTCGGTCTCACTTCTTCCTCCCATCCCATTCCTTAAACATCCCATCCAAACTCCTTCCAATCAAATTCGTAGGTAAACTCTTGATAATATCCCCAATCTTTTCATTAACAATCTCCAAATCCACACCAGCCTGAACAGCATAATCGGTAGTTAACCTATACATTGCCAATATCGCCAGCGACACATGAGTCTGGTGGGTAGCGTAAGGTGAATCCGCTCTTATCGTATTTGCCAATGGTGCTGGAGTTGGTGGATTCCGGTCTCCTCGAGTGAGCCATAATAAGATTTCGAGTAGGTCGTGTGGATCTGAAAGGAGGGTCGATATGAATGTATTTCTCTTTTGGGAGGAGGAGAGGTTGGAGGAGGAAGACCAGTTTTCCAAGATTGAAGCTAGGGTTGGTGGTGGATCCGGATCCATTACTATCAATTTCGTCTTCCATGCTGAATGCTTGGAACCGAATTGTTCGTATAACCACTCGTCGGCTGAGTTGTTGCGACACCATCGAGGAACACTTAATGGGTTCTTTTTGTTGAGGTATACATTCAGGCGTAGTCCAGTGCCTGTGGCCTCTTCTTTCGTTGTATCCTCACTAGCACTGGCGGTCGAGATGAAATGACGATGAAGCGGAGGTATACTATCGGTAGTTTCCTCATTACCGTATATCTCGTCCAATCGTTCTTTTGAAACAGGCGCAAATCGTTGATCTTCCTGATTATACTCTTCCAGCTATACATCAGTCTCACTTCTCATTCACATTGGAAATGACTTACGAGATATCCTTTAGGTAATAACGTATTCTCCTCTTCATCAGGTTTGGGAGGAGTGAAAATAACTTCAATCCTACCTTCCTCCCTCCAGACTTCAATACGCTCAACGACCTCTGCGTCAAAGCACATTCGTCTCTGACTTCCCTCGTACAAGATTGATAATCTATTCATGGAAGGCGTGACTTCAGGTTGGAAAGCGTTGAGTGTCTCCCTAGAGTCGGTTGAAGAGACGGAAGATCGACGGCGGGTACGTGATTTGTAGGCTGATGCGGCGTTCTCCGCGGACAGGGCGATGGCAGCTGCTGTTTCCTCGGCACTTGCGGGTGTGGCCGAAGGGGCGACAGCATCGGCAGTAGTTGTGGGTTCGACAACGGCGTCAGTAGTGGAAGTGGGCTCGGTAGCGGCTGTGGACGATCCGGCAGCGGCTTCAGCGGTGGAGGAAGGTCCAGCGTCGGCAGATGAAGTGGGATCGGCCTCGGCCGGAGCTGATGCTTCCTCGATAGGTTGTTCGACCTCGGCAGCGTGCTCGGCTGGGATGGGCAATTCATCCTTCTTTGGCGGCTCGGTCGTAGTTGGCGCTTCTTCGGCGGTAGTAGCTGGTACCTCGACATTCGTTTCGACGCTGACCTCTGGTACGGCTTGCTCGGCAGTTTCGGCTGCTGGAGCATCGGTCTCGGTATGTCCATCCTCAGCTGGGGTAGGTACGGTGGTACTAGTAGGTACCACTTCTTCAGTAGCGGCGTGCGTTTCGGGTGCAGCATCGGAGGCAGAAACACCATTCGATGTATCCTTTGAATCGAGTCCAATATCCGCCTCAGTAGTAGCTTCTTCTGGTGCGACACCACCCTCCTGCTCCGTCTCTTCAATAGCAGCCAACTCCCCTTCCTTCTCCCCACCAGTAGGGGGGAGGGCACTATCTTCCCTCCTCCACCTCTTGTATGGATTCCTCCTAAGCGCTTGTGGGATCCTATCGGCTTCGGGCGGTGATTCAAAGTAGATCCTAAATCGATTTTGGTTGTTCTTTGATTCTTGGGACGGGGTATCTTCATTTGCTTTACCGTGAGTGAGGAGGTAGGTTGATCGTTTCTTTGATGATCCTTCGTCTGTGTGTTAGTTCTGACTTGGGAAGAGAATTGACTGGCTTACCCGTTTCGGGGGATTGGGCTTTACGTTTTCCACCGGTCTTGCCTTTCCCTTCGGCGTCTTCGGGTTCGGTCGTTGGGAGTTCCTCCTTTGGTGCGTCGGCTTGCTCTGTTGATGGTTCGTCCTTGACCTCTGCGGAGTCGTTCTGACCTTCGACCTCAGCCTTGACTTCCGACTCAGCCCCAACCTCGGCTTCGTTTGATTCCTGCTTGACGTCTTCTGTTGTTGTTGGTTCTGTCGGAGGGACCTCTTCTTGCCCAGCCTCTTCAGCCTTGACATCTCCATCAACGGCCACTTTCGCCTCTTCCTCCACAACCTTCTCTTCTTCCTCGACCTGATTCATAGCTTCCTCCCCTACCAATCCCCAACTCCATCCCAATTCCTTCATTTCAATCCCAACAATCCTAAAGTCCGTCAAGGTCGTTTTAGCATTATCCTTCTCTTTTTCCTTTTTCTTATCCTTCTTATCCCTCTTAGTAGGACTTTGTTCCTTTGCAGATCTTTGACGTTGAGATTCCTGCCTTTCTCTCCTCATATGACTTGGACCTCTGGGGGCATTCATCACCATTCCTCCTCTTCCTCCGCCTCTTCCGCCGCGAGATGGAGTAATGCCCCGTGGACCACCTGGAGCGAAGACTGGTGGTGGACCTCCTGAACCTAGATGAATGGGTGGACGAGTGATAGGTGGTGGTGGAAGCGGGGTCCTTGGACCTGAAGGTGGTCGATTTGGAATAGATCCAGGTCGAACGGGGAGTGAAGCGTTCCTAGGTCCTCCTAAGTGAGTGGGACCTTGATTTGGTGGACCGTCGAATCGTGGTCTCTTTGCGGGTGGATGGTGGGGTGGAGTAGGACCTTGATTCATGGGCGGTCTCGAACGTGGTGCCATAGATTGTGCTTGAGGTGCATAAGGTCGATTCTGGTTCATACCAGGTGAAGAGCGATAAGGGGTCTGACCCCCAGTATGAGGAGGTGTATAAGGTTGTTGAGGTCCACCATTGAAATAAGGTTGTTGGCCAGGAGCACCATTATAAGTTTGCGCAGGAGGTCGATATCCCTGTTGAGGTTGTTGTGGCCCTTGTCCCCATGCCTGTGCAGGCGCGACATATCCCTGAGGTTGTTGTGGTTGAGCATACCCCTGATGAGGAGCTTGGTAAGGTGCAGGCGCGGGCGAAACATATCCAGCAGCTTGTTGAGGGTATTGATACCCTTGCTGAGCGGGTGGTCTGTAACCTTGTGGAGTAGGACCGCCGAGGTGTGCTTGAGCAGCTTGAGCGCCGTATCCGTAATTCGCATATGGGTTCGCAGCGCCCGGTTGTTGTGGTCCAGCTTGAGCTTGTGGTTGAGCTTGAGCGTTATAGCCAGCTGGTTGAGGTTGACCTTGGGCTGTTAGACCTTGTGACTACACATCAGCATGAAATCTAAATAGGAGAAAGTCGCGAACGGACCTGGTAATACGCTGCCCATGCTGCCGCGTGCGCTGCTGCCGGATCCTGGGTGTATGCTTGAGGAGCGGGACCAGCAGGTAGTGGTGGAGCTGGTGCCGTGGGCGGGACATATGGTTTAGGAGGTAACCCAGCCGCCATCACTGAATATAGGTAAGGTGTATAGGCTAGTAGTGAATTGAATCTAGACCAAGTGATGGATGGACCTCGAAATGTATTTTGATTCCGTTAAAGTGGCATACATTCTATACCATACACCATACATAGTAGCATTATATGAGTACCTAAGAAAGACTGAGATCTACAAGGATAGTGGCAATACCAAGGAAGATCTCCAATACGATCAGTACAATGACGATCCCTTCAAGTCGTTCTCCGTGAGAAGAGTTGACACTTTCCTTGAGGAGTTTGAGCATATCCTGGAGGATCTACCAAGTCAGTCGCGTCCCATGTTCTCCTCGGATAAGAAGAGAGAAGAGATCACTTACATCGACTCGGGCATTGAGCAAATCAACACGCTGCGAGATCTCAAGATATGATCTTGCGGCATTATATAGTGGTTCCAGATCAGGGAACGACCAGAAGAATTCCTGCAAGTCAGCGTCTATTCATGACCGTTCGCAGTAGAACGGAAGATGACGAGGGAATGGACATACAGGAGAGTCCAGAATAGATCCAACCAAATTGATATTTATCCTCAAAATGAACAAATTTCCAATCTGCTTCATAATCTCACTCCTGGGCAAACCGATTTTACCAGTCTCCGACAGACTCCTGGGGATGTCTTTCGTCTGTTCGATCGTACTACTGATGAGTTCTTCGAATAATGAGATCTTGACTGATTGAGCGAGAGCGTGGGATAATGATAATTTTGTCCTGGCTATTAGCTTTAGTCCGTCTAGTATGGGGGAGCTCACATATACGACGATCCCTTTCGGAGGGTGATGACATCGTTATATATCCTATATATCAGCTACGCCCAACGGAGATTAAATTGGTGGGACTTACCGAGAATAATCGGCATAGTAGAAATTCAGATCTTCCATCTCAACATCTTCCGTCGATAGCTTTTCCAGCTCAAACTTCTTTCTACCTGATCAGCGTCCCTCATACCAAGAGCTAGGGGACTTACAAACTACCCAAGAACCTCTTCTCCTCCCTCTCTGTCATTCCCCAAATAACAACAGTCCCATATTCAAATAAAAATACATCCGGAACCCACTCTTCATCATGTTCATCATCATCCGTCTCCTCCCCCCCTCCTCCATTTGAAGGTTGTCGACTCCTACCCCCGGGAGTCTTTGAGAATCCAGTCTTTCTCCTCTCTGGTTTCGTATTTGAATTATCTAGATTTAATAGATCCGCCTCGGGGACGGCATGTCGATGAGGTTTTAATGCTGGAGATCGATGGCCTGCGGATGTATTATTTGTTGGAGGGGGGAGGTAGGGTGTGTGAAGGCATTCAGTATCGAACATCCTTGGGTGGGTTCGGTAGGCTGGAGGTCGAGCTGATAAGTACGAGGCGAGGCCTTCTAGGTTATATGATCTGTTCATTAACTTTCTTTCCTTATTCCCATGCGTAGCTAGAGAGGGACATACGCTGCGGTACAATAAGCAGTCACCCTGGGCAACTTTGATTTCTCAGACTTGGTGAGTTTCTGAGCATCACGTCGAGCTGTACCAGCTGGAATCTGGCTTAATGGAGTGTAGAACTATTTCGTCAACTACTACCAGAAGGATATCGCGTCAGGTGATGGTTGGACGTACCTCAACACCAGCTTCATCCCCAACAACCCTTTCATGTGCATCTTCATCATCCCCCTCCTCCTCTGGAATAGCAGGATGATCAGGTTGAGTAGGTAAAACCTTCAATTCTAGATAATCAGTCTTCTCTTCTATATCATCTTTATATCAACGTACTAGACCCAAGTTTCGACGTTCTTCTATCAGCTAACATCCATTAAGTTGAAGAAGTACTAACCTCATAGGTTGCCTAGGTTCCCTACGCCCCTGTTGTGGGATCTGGGAATAGGGAAGGGGAAGTGAATTACTTCCAGCAGGCGGCATCTTGGCTTATCTCCTGCGGGTCCTTGTATCACAAATGAATGTATGCGTGCTTAACGTCGATGATCTACACTAGACTGGTGGTTGTAGTATTAATATACAGGTGTGATGGATAGATGGTAACTTATCGATAAAGTCAACGCTTGACTTGGCTAAGGGATCTTTCACGTGGCTTGGCGCACTGACGTTGACGAGTGGCAGATTTTCATCATCATACATATATCTCTTTCAATGAGTATCAATGCATCTCGTTCCATCATGAAGCAGCTGCTGCACGACTATCTTGTCTGCTCTGAGAAGCAGGTTGGATGCAAGGACATGAAATCACCAGTTACCCCAGAAAATGGTAAACAACCCCCGGCGCGCAGAAGACGTCACATGCATCACCCACCCAATGTATGCATCTCGTATCCATTCCTGTGCCCATAAAACCACCAGAAGAAGCGATATGATGGCAGACAAAAGGGCGACAAAAATATAACAGCACCTCGTTTCGATCGAGGGACCTGTAGGTGTATATAGAAGTTTATATGAGCCTACCGCTCTCCCCCTGAGCTACGCTGTTCTACCACTTGTTGGTGTTTGTGGCGGTTTGACACGATATATATACCGCGTATGACATTGCAGTGCAGAACGGGCTGACCTCTTTACATATGCATGCATGGGATATGAGAGTCTGCGGTACATTCGTATACATGGCGCTCACCAGCAGAAGCTCGGTCTGATCATTGCAGATAGTAGGCGGTGAGAGCAATATCTCTACCAAATTGTGAAAGCTAGTGATCCTCGCACACAGCCAATGTGCTGTGTAACTGAATTCCGTCTAGTCAAAGCTGAAGTACATCACTAGGCTACGCCTTTGGCAGGGAGCCGCCTTTCATTCGCGCTCAGGGGTCCACAGACACAACTCTTTCAGGTAAAGCAAAGAGTCCTCAGGGTCCATTGGTTATACAAAACTCGGACGGCGTTCAAACATCCTTTCGTATCAGGGGGAGTCATCTTACAGCTCCATCCTTTCACGATCGCAAAGTGGCTTCTGGTGCTTATTTTCAGGTTTATAGCTACCGTTTAATCAAATCATCCTCTTTGACACCATAAATCTTTGCTCGACATTTAAAGCCTTTGCAATCAATGCAGGAAACTCGATACAACCCATACAACCCAAGCCAAGCAATTTCGGCCCCTCCAAGGAATTGTACACCTGCAGTCACCGCTTACACCTACACTCCAGAAGGGGTAAGAAAGAAATTACCTCCCGACCCCGCAAGCTACAATACAGTGGATGATCATTCGATAGTCATCCGGAAGCATGAGGATGGTTTCATGGTTAGCACTGCATTCTCGGGCTCTCCTGAAGACGAACTGAGGGCCAAGGCGCCTTGTGTGGGTCGAATCCACACCAAGTGCACCAAATTTACCCTCTGCCCCGAAGGTAAAGACGGTGGATACTACATGTCAATCAACTATCTACCCGCTTGTGTTCAGACAAAGAATGGGCAATCCATAATATACACAATGAGAAACGGCAAGTTATACGGTGAAGGACCCTATCCCGCCCAGCCACGGCAATTGACCCCGCCGACGTGCATGGACCCGTCCTTGACCTGCCTGAATCATTCCCAGGCATTGATGCCCCTCTCCTTGTTGAATTATCCAATCCAAAGCAGCCTAGCGGACCAACAAACCAGGGACGGCCAAATCATCAACGCCCATGCAATCAACAGGCAGACCTACGACGGCAAATCCACCAACAATCAAGATACGGACCGGGGTGTCACCAGCGGGACTGCTGTTGACGCTTCTAAAGCCTATGATAACCGCCCAGAAAGAGTCGTTGACGCTTCTAAAGCCTATAATCGCCGTCCAGGAAGAAGACTTGCGACCCACCGCCGCAATTAAGTCCACTGCCACTGAGAGGGCGGAGAGGGACCTACTGAAAGATGTGCTGTACATGTTGTATATAATCCGTAGTACCGATTTACAAATTTATATGAACCGAACAAAGCAGATGAAACCCCCGAATACCTGCTTTCTCTCTTTGATTTGTAAAGAGAGCAGCGCTTCCGGGTCGGACTCACGATCCCCTCCTCACGCCCTTAATCAGTCCCAGGCAATCTGCATGCCTATCATGCGGTCGTGTCACAGTATGATCGGAACTCGGAACTGGATCTGCCTGACTCAGTCACCAGAGAGACTCGCTTCCAGATAAACTCGAGAGGCACCGGTCGGTAATTATTCAAGGAACCGTGAGTAAAGGAACCAAAACTCTAGCAAGAGCATACATCCAAAAGAGATAAAAACCTACAATATCCAACAACCACCCAAACCGCCCTAGTCACCCAAGGGCTCAGTCGGCCAGCCTCCTGATAGTCCTCCTCTCCCTCTCACCCACAATCCTGACTACACCCTCGTCAGTCAACCCTTTGACGACTTCTGTAAATTCAGAATGGTCAATTGGGATGGATGATTGTTGTTCCAGTGCTCGGATTGCAGCTGTCCATCGGAGTCCTTGGCGGCCTGCTTGGTCTACTAGTTGCATTATCTGGGTTGTCAGCTGGTTTCGGATATCAGAGAGGTTGAGGGGAGTACGATGGAAAAGTGACAGGGGAAAGTGGAGTGATATAGGGGCCGAGGATGGGATGAACGGCCAGGCCAGGTGAAAGAGGAAGACAGACATACCTCTCGCTTGAGATCACCTCTTATTCTCCTCGTAGCTGATCCAGCCCCAGTGTTGATCAAGTCCAGATCGATCTGACCAGTAAGAGGATCGGTCTGTGGATCAGCTACGTCTACAAAACACGAGGAATAGAAAGACTCACAGCACTCTCCCTAAGCGCACTCTTAATCAACCGATTCGCCTCCTCAACATCTTCCAATTCAACCTCCTCACTCCACCTCATTCGAGCATGGGCCTCACTCAATCGAATCATACTCTCCAACTGCCTAGTAGTAGCTGTAATCCTCTTTTCCTGTGTACGAGAATCGATCCCTGCTTTACGCATTTCAACGTATGCTGATATCAAGGCGTTGGATGCCTGTTCGGTCAAGACTGGGTGAATTTTGGCTCGGGCATAAGTGATGTAGGCTGTTAGGAGCTCTACTGGCTAGTATTGTCAGCTCATTCTTTTGTGGTGGAAGGGGACATACGATGATATCGTGACCTGCTGTATCTGGTCGATCTTCGAGGTAAAGAGAGACTAAATGCTTGGCGAGACGCCTATCGCTCATCTCATCGACTTTGTCTAGAACAAGGTAAAGAAGATCGAATCGCGAGATCAAGGTTGGGGGAAGATCGATATTGGCGGGAATGGGGAGTTTGGGGTCGTATCGTGAATTGATGGGATTGGCGGCTGCTAGGATCGAAGTCCGGGCGTTTAGAGTAGTGATGATTCCTGCTTTGGCGATGGATACGGTCTGTTGTTCCTAAACATAAGCACTGCTATCTCTGTCATCTCTCAACCGGGAAAAGGGACATACCATGACTTCGTGAAGGACCGATCGAGTCGAATCCGACATTTTATCAAATTCATCAATACAGCAAACACCCCCATCAGAAAGGACGAGGGCACCACTATCAATCAGCCCTGCTACCACCCATTGGGGACTCAGACATACCTCTCAAGGACGAGTTGTTTCGAATCCGGATCTCTCGTCACGTAGGCAGTAAGACCGACCGCCGAAGATCCTTTTCCGGAGGTGTAGACTCCTCTTGGTGCGATCTTGTGTACGTACTGATCGTCAACCTCCCTTCTGCCCATTCGAATTTTCAATCCTCAAAATCGAAGTCATGAGGGAGAAAGACTTACTTGAAGAATCTGAGATTTGGAGGTACCAGGATCACCAACCATTAAAATATTGATATCACCCCTATACCTAGGTCCACCACCTCCACCACCTTTCGCAATCGATTTATTGGTACCT
>Ga0308160_10004513_pt1 | contig 14877 bp, 13 predicted proteins | sample PhyFR1_FD_201036 | JGI IMG/M metagenome (GOLD analysis project Ga0308160, IMG submission 201036) | Phyllosphere microbial communities from UC Gill Tract Community Farm, Albany, California, United States - DLSLF.R1 | ecosystem: Host-associated > Plants > Phyllosphere > Unclassified | place: USA...
AGGGATGGGCACGTAACCGCGTGGGCACGGGGTGCCCACCCTACGGTATTACGCCGCCATCATCTGTACCGAGAATAGCCAACAATTCCTTCAGCGCTGCACCAAACCGCTTGCGTGTCTCGGCATCTTCAGCGTCCACCGCTTCCAGCGACTTCTGCACCTGCTTCAACACCCAGAACCTGGTTGGATGTCCCTCGACCCCGTCCAGCAACTGTGCCCGCAAACGTTCGAACACCTCTCGCGCTACGCCGTCGAGCGCCGGCTGCAATGCCCGCAAGCGCTCCATCACCCGCGGCACGATGAACAGCGGCGCATCCACCACATCGCGCAGCGGATCGTGCCCCATCACATGCCGCCCATGCAGATGTACTTGATCGCCAGGTAATCCTCGATCCCGTAGCGCGAGCCTTCGCGCCCTAGCCCCGACTGCTTCACGCCGCCGAATGGCGCCACTTCGGTCGAGATCAGGCCCGTGTTCACGCCCACCATCCCGCTTTCGATCTGTTCGGCCACGCGCCACACGCGTCCGATATCGCGCGAGTAGAAGTAGGACGCCAAACCAAACTCGGTAGCGTTGGCCATCGCAATCACGTCTTCTTCGGTCTTGAAGCGGAACAGCGGCGCCAGCGGCCCGAAGGTTTCCTCGTCCGCCACCATCATCTCCGAGGTCACATCGGCCAGCACGGTCGGCTCGAAGAAGCTGTGCCCCAAGGCATGGCGCTTGCCGCCCAACATCAGCCGCGCGCCTTTCGACAAGGCATCGGCGATGTGCTGCTCGACTTTTACCACGGCTTTTTCTTCGATCAGCGGCCCCTGGTTCACGCCCTCGTCCACACCATTGCCCACCTTCAGTTTCTCAACCGCTGCCACCAGCTTGCGCGCGAATTCCTCGTACACCCCGTCCTGCACATACAGCCGGTTCGCGCAGACGCAGGTCTGGCCGGCGTTCCTGTATTTCGAGGCAATCGCGCCTTCCACGGCGGCATCGAGGTCGGCATCGTCGAACACGATGAAGGGCGCATTTCCGCCCAGTTCCAGCGAGATCTTCTTCACGGTTGGCGCGCACTGCTCCATCAGCAGACGGCCGACGGCGGTCGAGCCGGTAAAGCTGAGCTTGCGCACGATGGGGTTGCTCGTCATTTCGCCACCGATGGCTTTCGAGTCGCCGGTGACGACGCTGAACACACCCTTCGGCACGCCGGCGCGTTCGGCCAGTACCGCCAGGGCCAGGGCCGAGAAGGGCGTCAGTTCGGCCGGCTTCAGCACGATCGGGCAGCCGGCGGCCAGTGCCGGCGCCACCTTGCGGGTGATCATCGCCGCCGGGAAGTTCCAGGGCGTAATGGCGGCGCAGACGCCGATCGGCTCCTTGGTGACGACGATGCGGCGATCGGGCCAGGGCGACGGAATGGTGTCGCCGGCAACGCGCTTGGCTTCCTCACCGAACCACTCGAAGAACGAGGCGGCGTAGGCGACTTCGCCTTTTGCCTCGCTCAGCGGCTTGCCCTGTTCGGCCGTCATCAGCAGCGCCAGATCGTCGGCGTTTTCCAGCATCAAATCGTTCCACTTGCGCAGGATGAGGCTGCGTTCGCGTGCGGTCTTCTTGCGCCAGGCCGGCCAGGCGGCGTTCGCGGCCTCGATGGCGCGCCGGGTTTCCGCTGCGCCCATGTGCGGCACGCTGCCGAGGGTGTCGCCGGTGGCGGGATTGACGACGTCGACGGTGGCGCCTTCCAGGGCATCGCACCAGTCGCCATCGATATAAGCCTGCTGGCGCAACAGGCCGGGATCGTTCAGGTTCAGCATGGATCTTGTCCTTATTCGGTCGTAACGATGACCTCCATACTAGACTTTTTTGCCTGGTGGGGCGTTCAGTTGCCCCGGTAGGTCGAGTAGCCGAAGGGGCTCAGCAGCAGGGGAATGTGGTAGTGCTGGTCGATCTTCTCGACCTTGAACTCGACCGGAATGCGCTGGAAAAAGGTGGCCTGGCCCAGGCGCGCGTAGTGTTCGCCGGTGGCAAACACGATGCGGTACTCGCCGGCTGCGATGGCTTTCTCGTCGGGATACATGGCAGGGATACGGCCTTGCGCATCCGTGACCTTCGACGCCAGCGTGCGCCATGTTTCGCCGGCACGCTGCTCCAGCGTGACCTTGATGCCGGCCGTCGGCTGGCCGCTCTGCAAGTCGAGGACGTGCACGCTGAGCGGGTTGGCAAGCGCCAGATTGGCGGCCGAGAACATGGCGCCGGCGATAAGACATTGTTTGAGACTAGGCATGAGACTTCCTTTCAGGATGGATGGGATGGATCAGTCGAGCTCCGGCACGGCGCCCAGCGCCGCCCGTGCACAGGCATCGTCGTTCACGGCGCCGCCACCGCCGGCCACGCCGATGGCGCCGATTGTGTCGCCCTGCACCCGCAGCGGCAGGCCGCCGCCGAGCAGCAAGAGTTCGGGCAGGGTGGTGAGGTTGCGCGCGTCCGGGTCGGCGCCGGCCTTGCGCGCCAGATCGAGCGTGCTGCTGCGCGTCGACAGGGCGGTATAGGCCTTGCGGCGCGCGGCGTCGGTGTTGTGCGGGCCGACCGTGTCGGCACGCTGCAGCGCCACCAGGTTGCCGCCACGGTCGAGCACAGCCACGACGATGTCGCGCCCCTGACGGCGGCAGGCCTCGATGGCGCCGCCGGCCAGGCGGTTCGCCGCCGTCAGTGTCAGGTCGTGGTGCTGGCGCAATTGCGCAGCGGCGGGCAGGGCGCTGCAGGCGGCGAGCAGCGCGGGCAACAATCTGGCAAGCAGTCGGGTCATGGCGTCATCGGGCAAGTAGGAAGCCGCCACCTTAGCGCGCGCCCGCCCACAGCCGCCTGATCGCCAGATGACAGTTTCGTCATCTTCAGCCAAGCAAGATCGGCATAGAATGGCGCTTTTGCGCGTACCCAGCCATGACCATCCTGGTGATCGAAGACGAGCCGAAGACCGGCGACTACCTGCAGCGGGGCCTGGCCGAATCCGGTTTCGGCGTGCGCCTGGCGCGTAACGGCCGCGACGGCCTGCATATCGCCCAGGAAGAAGAGATCGAACTGGTCGTGCTCGACGTGATGCTGCCCCGCATGAACGGCTGGGAAGTGCTGGCTGCCCTGCGCGCCGCCCCGGCCACCGCGCAGATTCCGGTCCTGTTCCTGACCGCGCGCGACGAGGTGCAGGACCGGGTGCGCGGCCTCGAACTGGGCGCCGACGATTATCTCGTCAAGCCCTTCGCCTTTGTCGAGCTGGTGGCGCGCATCCGCACCCTGCTGCGGCGCGGACCGGTGCGCGAAGACGAGCACATCCGCATCGGCGACATGGAGATCGACGTGCTCATGCGCCGGGTGCGCCGCGGCGGCACGGCCATCGTCCTGACGGCCCAGGAATTCGCGTTGCTGCACTTGCTGGCGCGGCGCCAGGGCCAGGTGTTGTCGCGCGCGCTGATCGCATCCCAGGTCTGGGACATGAATTTCGACAGCGACACCAATGTCATCGACGCCGCCGTGCGCCGGTTGCGGCGCAAGATCGACGATCCGTTTACGCACAAGCTGATCCATACGCGGCGCGGCATGGGCTATGTGTGCGAAGCCGAAGCGGCGCCGGCAGCATGACGGCCGGCTGGCGCCAGTCGCTGGCGCTGCGCGTGAGCCTCATGTTCACGCTGGTGGTGGCGCTGGCCGCCGCCGGCCTGGGCAGCTATCTGTATCGCACCTTTGTGACAGAAATCGAACGGCGCGACGATATCCAGTTGCTCGGCAAGCTGCGCCAGGTGCAAATGCTGCTGGGCCGGCCTGGCGCGGCCGAGCTGCTGCAAGCGCAGCCGGATTATTTCCGCGACACGATGAGCGGCCAGGAAAATTCGCTGGTGCACATCCTGGCGCCGGATGGCCGGGTCCTGGCCGACATCAATGCCTTGCACGAAACCTATCCGCTGCCGGCGGCGGCCGGCGCGGCGCCCACGTTGGAAGCGATCCGCAGCTGGCGTACGCGCAGCGGGGCGCCCGGGAGGGTGGTGGCCGGCAGCGCGCGCCTGGAAACGGGCGAGGTCAGCGTGGTGGTTGCCCGCGCTTACGCCGAGCGCAGCGCCATGTTCGCCCGCTACCGCCAGCAGATCGCCGGCGCGGCACTGGTCAGCGCGCTCGGCGCCGCGCTGCTGGCGGCCCTGCTGCTGCGGCGTGGGCTGCGGCCCTTGCGCAGCGTGGCCGAGCATGCCTCCCTGGTCAGGCCGGGTACGCTGGCGCAGCGCATCGAGGTCGATGGCGCGCCATCCGAATTGCTGCCGCTGATCCGCGCCCTGAACGACATGCTGGCCAGGCTGCAGGAAGCGTATGCGCGCCTGTCCGGTTTTTCCGCCGACCTGGCGCATGAATTCCGCACGCCGGTGGCGAACCTGCTCGGGCAAAGCCAGGTCATGCTGGCGCAGCCGCGCAGTAGCGCCGACTACCAGGACCTGATCGCGTCGAACGTCGAGGAGCTGGAAAGGCTGGCGCGCATGATCGAGAGCATGTTGTTCCTGGCCCGCGCCGGGCAGGACGAAGTGGTGCTGGCGCGCCAGTCGCTGCAGGCATCCGATGAGCTGCAAAAAGTGGCCGACTTCTTCGAGGGCATGGCCGAGGAACGCGGATTGGCCTTCGATTACGCCGCCAGCGGTAGCGTGCTGGCCGACCCCGCGCTGTTGCGGCGTGCGCTGGCCAATCTGGTGTCGAACGCGGTACGCCATGCCGATGCCGGCAGCACGATTTTATTGCGCGCTGTGGCGCGCGGTGCATTCATGGAACTCGGCGTGAGCAACAGCGGCGCGCCGCTAGCCCCTGTTCACCTTGCGCACTTGTTCGAGCGCTTTTACCGCGCCGATCCGGCACGCAGCGATGCCGACGGCTCGACCGGGCTGGGCTTGTCGATCGTCGGCGCCATCATGGACTTGCATGGCGGCGAGGCAGGCGTACAGGCCGAGGCCGGGTCGATCACATTTACGCTGCGTTTTCCCATCGGCTGAAGCGCTGTGCTGGCCGCTTTGCCGGGCGGGATACGGTGTCAGATTTTCCGACAAGCCTGAAATTCGATAAAAAATGTGCACAAAAAAAGAGCGCCACGTGGGCGCTCTTTTTTTGCGAACCCGGCAGTGCCGGGTGGCGATTACTTGCGGCGGCGCGAAGCAGCCAGGCCCATCAGGCCCAGGCCCAGGGTCAGCAGGGTGGCTGGCTCAGGCACTTCCGACGGCAGGGTCGGGTTGGTTGGCAGGGTCGGGTCGGTCGGGATCGTCGGGTTGGTCGGATCGCCTGGCAGTTCGACTGGCGGAACTGGCAGCGTGATCGGCGGCTCGACTGGCGGGTTCGGTTCCGTCGGCGTGGTTGGCGTCGTTGGATCGGTTGGCGTCGTCGGCGTGGTTGGCTCGGTTGGCGTCGTCGGGGTAGTTGGCGTCGTTGGGGTCGTCGGCTCGGTCGGAGTGACCGGTGGCGTCGGCTTGGTCGGCACGCGGCTGATGTCCAGCAGGATCTTCTTCAGCCACACGTCCTGGTCCAGGCAGAAGATGAGGGCTGGAGTGCAGCCCAGCGAAATCGACAGGTTCAGTTTGTTATCTTCCAGCATCGACGGCAGCACGTTGAAGCTGTAGGTCGTGTAGTTGCTGCCGACGTCGTAGATGGTACCGGCCAGAACATTGTCCAGCTTGACCGTGATGGTTTCCTTGGTGGTCCAGGTCTTGTTGGTCACGTCCGCAAAGGTCAGGTACAGCTTGGCCGAGTCGATGTCGTAGCCTGGCTTGTCGGCGACATTCAGGGTGAGGTTATAGCCATGGTCGGTGGTCAGGTAAGCCGGCAGGTAGGTTGCCTGGGCAGCGGAGGTGACGCCGAGGGCGAGGGCGGCGGTGGCGATGATCTTTTTCAGCATGGTCATATTTTTCTCGTCAGGTTGAATTCAGTGGGAAACGCTTTTGATTTCATATAAAGCAATTAGTGTGCCTGAAAAGAAATATTCATTTCTTTCAATCACTTATCTGATGTGGATCAATACAGTCATGCTCAGCTGTAAAATTTTTCGACAAGAACCCCGCTGAAAATATCCTGTGAAACAGGGCGCTGCCGGTTCGTGTTGGCATGGATTTCCACTTGCCGTTATGCTTTTGCTATGGAAATCGCGTTTTACTAGCAGATCGGCACCGAAAGCGCGTATTAAGCGCAGGTTGTTTGATCTGGATTAACGGCCACTCGCGCCCCGACCAGATTGCTCGTATGATGGTTCGGTGCGCCCACGACAAGGTAGAGACCATGCGCCCCATCGTTATCGTTCCAGCATGCACGCGTGACTTCGGCGAACACCCGTATCACGCAGCCCAGCACAAGTATTGCGACGCCGTTGTCCTCGGAGCCGATTGCGCTCCCATGATCCTGCCCTCGCTCGGGCCGGCGCTCGACCTGGAAACCATGCTGGAGCTGTGCGATGGGATCATGCTCACCGGTTCGGCATCGAACGTTCATCCAAGCTATTACTCGGAAGATTTGCTCGACCCCTCGTTGCCGCAAGACCCGGCGCGCGACGAGACCACGCTGCCGCTGATCCGCGCAGCCGTGGGGCGCGGCATCCCGATCATTGCGATCTGCCGCGGTTTCCAGGAGATGAACGTGGCCCTTGGCGGCAGCCTGCACCAGGCGGTGCAGAGCGTGCCCGGCAAGTTCGACCACCGCGAAGACCCCGAACTGGGCATGGACGAACAATACGGCGACGCCCATAAAATCAGCATCGTGCCGGGCGGTTTCCTGCATGGTGTACTGGGCGCCGAGGAAATTCCCGTGAATTCGCTGCACGGCCAGGGCGTGAACGAACTGGCGCCCGGCCTGGTGGTCGAAGCCACCGCCGAAGACGGCCTGGTCGAAGCCTTCTCGGTCGGCGCCGCGCCCGGCTTCACGCTGGCGGTGCAATGGCATCCGGAATGGCGCATCACGCACAACCCGTATTCCATGAAGATGTTCGGCGCCTTCGGCCAGGCTTGCCGCGATTACCGCGCCAGGAAACAGGGATGCCTATGACCGCCTGGGAAAAGTGGGCGGCGCGCGCCGTTCCCTAGCTTGCCTCGTTCTCTCTCCAGCATTGACGTGCAGGCGTGCCCGCGCGCGCCTGTGAAACTGAAGCGAACAAGAGGCAAACATGGCAATCCGCGAAAATTTTAGCTACAACGACATGGACGACTGGCTCAATGCCAAGCGCGTCACCGAAATCGAATGCCTGGTCCCCGACCTGACCGGCGTTGCCCGTGGCAAGATCCTGCCGCGTATTAAATTTACCGAAGAGCGCGGCATGCGCCTGCCGGAAGCCGTGCTCGGCATGACCGTCACCGGCAATTCGCCGACCCACGACGCGGCCTACGACAAGGCCATCTCGTCCATCGACCGCGACATGATCCTGAAGGCCGATCCGACCACCATCACCATGGTGCCGTGGGCCGTCGACCCGACCGCGCAAGTGATCCACGACTGTTACTTTGCCAGCGGCGAGCTGGTCGACTTCGCGCCGCGCTCGGTGCTGCGTCGCGTGCTCAAGCTGTACGAGAAAAAGGGCTGGAAGCCGCTGGTCGCGCCCGAGCTCGAGTTCTACCTCACCGCCAAGAACATCGACCCCGATCTGCCGCTCACGGCGCCGATCGGCCGCAGCGGGCGTTCGGAAACCAGCCGCCAGGTCTACAGCATCGACGCCGTCAACGAGTTCGACCCGCTGTTCGAGGACATCTACGATTACTGCGACATGATGAACCTCGACGTCGACACCCTGATCCACGAGATCGGCGCCGGCCAGATGGAAATCAATTTCCAGCACGGCGATCCGCTCGGCCTGGCCGACAAGGTGTTTTATTTCAAGCGCACCCTGCGCGAGGCGGCGCTGAAGCACGACATGTACGCCACCTTCATGGCCAAGCCGATGGCCGGCGAACCGGGCTCGGCCATGCACGTGCACCAGAGCGTGGTCGATGCCAAGAGCGGCCGGAATATCTTCAGCAACGAGGACGGTTCCGCTTCTAAACTGTTCCACCAATACATTGGCGGCTTGCAGCGCTACATGCCGTCGGCGATGGCGGTGGTGGCGCCTTATGTGAATTCCTACCGCCGCATCGTGCGCCACACGGCCGCGCCGATCAACCTGCAATGGGGCATCGACAACCGCACCGTCGGCTTCCGCGTGCCGGTGTCGGGCGCGCAGGACCGCCGCGTGGAAAACCGCATCATCGGCGCCGATGCCAACCCCTATCTGGCGCTCGCCGTGACGCTGGCCTGCGGCTACCTCGGCATGGTCGAAGCGACCGAGCCGTCGCCGATCGTCGAAGGCAGCGCCTACAACATGCCGGTCGAACTGCCGCAAGGCTTGCCGGAAGCCCTGACCTTGCTGCGCGGCGAAGCGGCCCTGCGCGAGGTGCTGGGCGAACGTTTCATCGATGTCTACTCGGCGATCAAGGAACTCGAGCACCAGGAGTTCATGACCGTCATCAGCCCATGGGAGCGCGAACACCTGTTACTGCACGTTTAATCAACCAGGGATTTTTTATACCGATAAAGAGGTGCCTTATGGCAACCGACGACTCGGCGGTGCTTGCCGCCAGCTTGACGCCCGCGCGCGTAGAAACCTTCGACACGCGCGCCATCCAGGAAAGCGACGCAGCGCACTTCCTGCATCCGTTCACCGACCATGCGGCGCTACGAAGTCAGGGCGCACGCGTGATCGTACGGGGGCAGGGCGTGCACTTGTGGGACTCGGAAGGCAAGCAACTGATCGATGGTATGTCGGGCCTCTGGTGCGTGAACGTAGGCTATGGCCGCACCTCCATTTCACAGGCCGTGTACCGGCAAATGGAAACCCTGCCTTTCTACAACAGCTTCTTCAACACGACGAATGTACCGGCGGTGCAGCTGGCCGCCGAGCTGGTGGCGCTGGCGCCGCCGCAGTTCAGCCACGTGTTCTTTACTGGTTCCGGTTCCGAAGCGAACGACACCATTGTGCGCATGGTGCGGCGCTACTGGGACATCCTCGGCCAGCCCGAGCGCCAGGTCATCATCAGCCGCAAGAACGCCTACCATGGCAGCACGATGGCGGGTGCTTCACTGGGCGGCATGGACGGCATGCATGCCCAGGGCGGTTTGCCGATTCCGGGCATCCGCCACATTGGGCAGCCGAACTATGCCGAGCATGGGCGCGGCCTGGACGAAAACGCCTTCGGCCTGGTGGCGGCCGGCTGGCTGGAAGACGAGATCCTGGCCGTGGGCGCGGACAAGATTGCCGCCTTTATCGGCGAACCGGTGCAAGGCGCGGGCGGCGTCATCATTCCGCCGCCGACTTACTGGCCGGAAGTGCAGCGCATCTGCGACAAGTACGGCATCCTGCTCGTGGCCGACGAAGTCATCTGCGGCTTTGGGCGGCTGGGTACCTGGTTTGGCTCGGAACTGATGGGCATGCGGCCGGACCTGATCAGCTTTGCCAAAGGCGTGACGTCGGGCTACGTGCCGCTGGGCGGTGTGCTGGTCGGCAAGCGCGTGGCGCATGCGCTGGTCGAGCAGGGCGGCGATTTCAACCACGGGTTTACCTATTCCGGCCATCCGGTGGCCTGCGCGGCGGCGCTGGAAAACCTGCGCATCCTGCGCGAAGAAAAGCTGGTGGAAAAGGTAGCGCTGGAAACGGGGCCGCACCTGAAGACGGTGTTTGCGGAACTGGCCACGCATCCGCTGGTGGGCCATGCCGAAAGTTGCGGCATGGTGGCGGGGCTGAATCTGGTGCGGCGCAAGGGCAGCGGGCCGCACGATTGCGAACATTTCGCGCGTGACTTGCAGGTGGGGATGCTGTGCCGTGGCCACATGTTCGACAACGGCGTGATCATGCGCGCGGTGGGCGACCGGATGATCGTGGCGCCGCCGCTCATCATGACGAAGCTTGAGATCGACGAGATGGCCGAGCGGATCTGGGATTGCCTGGATTTGACGCTGGCGGATGTGTACCAGCGCGGGTGGGTCTAGCGCTGGCGGGATTGATGTCGTGCGGCTGGATATGATGCGGGCGGATTCAACGTCGTGCGGCTGGATGTGATGCGGGCGGAATCAACGTCGTACGGCTGGATATGATGCCGGCTGTGAACACGTAGGGTGGGCACCCTGTGCCCACGCGGAACGTCGAGCCAGCGAGACGCTTTTAGTACCTTGACCAATGATCATGCGATCCGCGTCCAAATGAGCAGCCACGGTGCATATGTCCGCGTGGGCACGGAGTGCCCACCGTACGTTATTCACGCGTCAACAATAATCAAACACCCGCCGCGATGGTCTTCGCCGGCTCGGTCCGGTTCTTCAGCACCTGCGGCGCCAGCGAGCCGATGAACATGCCCGCAAACGCTGCCAGCAGTCCCGCCAGTTGCCCCGGGAACTGCTCGCCCAGCGTCGAGATCTGCGGGAAGAACGCAATCCACACGATCAGCCCAGCGGCAATCGACACGATCGCGCCCTGGGTCGTCGCACGCTTCCAGTACAAGCCCATCAGCAGTGGCACGAACGCCGCCACCAGGGTCACCTGGTAGGCCGACGACACCAGCTCGTAGATCGAGGTGCCTTCCATCGCAATCGCATACACCAGCACCAGTGCGGCAAAGATCACGATGGTCACGCGCATCGCGAACAGTTGCTGGCGGTCGCTCATGCCCGGGCGGATATTTTTCAGGATGTTTTCGGTGAAGCTGGTCGACGGCGCCAGCAGCGTGGCCGACGAGGTGCTCTTGATCGCCGACAGCAGGGCGCCGAAGAACAAAATCTGCATGATCAGCGGCATACGCGTCATGACGAAGGTCGGCAGCAGTTGCTGGTAATCGTTGCGCGCGATTTCCATCGCGTTACTGCCCATCACCACCACCGCAGCGGCGACGATGAACATCGGTACGAAGCCGAACAGGATGTAGCTGGCGCCGCCAATCACGGCGCCGGCGCGCGCGGTCGGCGCGTCCTTGGCCGACATCACGCGCTGGAACACGTCCTGTTGCGGAATGCTGCCGAACATCATGGTGATCGCCGCGCCGATAAAGAAGATCACGTCCTTGAACTCGGGTTCGGGCAGCAGGCGCCACAGATTGGCTTGCTGGGCCATGTCCAGCACCTTGTCGGCGCCGCCGGCCAGGTCGGCCGCGAAGAAGGCGATGATCGACATGCCGATCACCAGCACGATCATCTGGATGAAGTCGGTCAGCGCGACGGCCAGGAAGCCGCCCACCACCACGTAGATCAGCACGGCCAGGGTGCCGATCACCATGCCGACCGCAGGCGCCATGGCGCCGTTCGTCAGCACCGAGAACACCAGGCCGAGCGCCGTGATCTGGGCTGCGACCCAGCCGAGGTAGCTCAGGATGATGGCGACCGAGCAAAAGATCTCGATGCCCTTGCCGTAGCGCTGGCGGTAGTAGTCGCCAATCGTCAGCAGGTTCAATTTATACAGCTTGGTCGCGAAGAACAGACCGACCAGGATCAGGCAGGTGCCGGCGCCGAAGGGGTCTTCGATGATCGCGTTCAGGCCGCCCTGCACGAAGCGGGCCGGCACGCCCATCACGGTCTCGGCGCCGAACCAGGTGGCGAACGTCGTCGTGATGACCATGATCAGGGGCAGGCTGCGGCCGGCCACGGCGAAGTCGCTGGTATTCTTGATGCGCGTGCCCGCCCATACGCCCAACGCCAAGGTGCCCAGCAGGTAAATGACAACACAGGTAATCAGGGTGTAATTCATAGGGGAAGATGCCTTGGCAAGGGCAAGAAATTATCGGGCGGAAAATCGGCGATTATAGCGGCAGAACCTGGCCGAAGGAGCAAGCCGGCCCGGATTTTCGTGGAGTTTTCTTTCACCATTGGGGGAATACTGGCATGACAACAACACAATGGCAGGACCATGCCGCTGCACGCCCAGGACAAATCCACTCATCTGAAGACCACCTGAATCCAGGTGTAAAAGTCCTGCGCGCGGCGCCGAAAAAGGCGGTGCTATAGTGGCCGCCTTGCCGGCAGCACGGGAGTGGCGATGAGCGAAGCGATGCACGCGTTTTTGCAGGAACACGGGATACTCGACGTGGAATGCGTGATCGCGGACATGACGGGCATTGCACGCGGCAAGATCTTGCCCAAGGACTTGTTCCTGAAAGGCGAGCACATGCGCCTGCCGAAGAGCGTGCTGCTCAACACGGTGAATGGCGAGCAGCCGAACAATCTGCCCTACGTGGGCGCGGCCGATCCCGACATGGTCTGCGTGCCCGACGAAGCGACCCTGCGCGTGGTGCCCTGGGCCTCGGAAGCGGTGGCGCTGGTGATCCACGACTGCTGCAATTTCGACGGCACGCCGGTCGAACTGGCCCCGCGCGCGGTACTGCGGCGCGTCCTCGACCAATATGCCGGGCGCGGCTGGACGCCGGTGGTGGCGCCCGAAATGGAGTTCTATCTCGTTGCCCGGAATACCGACCCGCATGTGCCACTGATGCCGCCCATGGGCCGCAGCGGCATGGCCGAGCTTGGCCGCCAGTCCTATTCGATCGACGCCGTCAACGACTTCGATCCCTTTTTCCTGGAACTATCGAGTTTCTGTAAAACCCATGCGCTGGGCGTGGAAACGCTGATCCACGAAGCCGGCGCCGGTCAGATGGAAATCAATTTCACCCACGGCGATGCGCTGGAACTGGCCGACCGCGTCTTCCTGTTCAAGCGCGCCGTGCGCGAGACGGCGCTGCGCCACGGCATCTTTGCCACCTTCATGGCCAAGCCCATGGAAACCGAGCCGGGCAGTGCGATGCACGTGCACCAGAGCGTGGTCGATGCTGTGACCGGCAAGAATATTTTCAGCAAGGGGGATGGCGGGCCGAGCGACTTGTTTTTCCAGTTCATCGGCGGGTTGGAAAAGTACGTGCCGCCGGCCCTGCTGCTGTTCGCGCCCCACGTGAATTCCTACCGCCGCCTGTCGCGTTTCCAGTCGGCGCCGACGAATGTGCGCTGGGGCTACGACAACCGCACTTGCGGCATCCGCGTGCCGAATTCCTCGCCCGAAAACCGGCGCGTGGAAAACCGCGTGCCTGGCGTGGACGTGAACCCGTATCTGGCGATGGCCGCCACGCTCAGCTGCGGCTACCTCGGCATGGTCGAGGGCTTGCAAGCTTCAGCGCCCACGCCGGACAGCGCCGAACAAGTCCACGACGATTTGCCGCGCAACCTGGAAGACGCCATCCTGCGCCTGCGCGGCTGCGAAGCGCTCTCAAGCATGCTGGGGGAACGCTTCGTGCAGGCGTTCTGCGAAGTGAAGGAACTCGAGTTCGCGACCTTCAGCCGCGTCATCAGTTCCTGGGAGCGCGAGCACCTGATGCTGCTGGTCTGAGCGTGCCCGGCTCCCGCTGCATCAGGGTTTCGCTGCCGCCAGTGCCTGCGCGATCCAGCCATCGAACACTTGCTGGTGGAACTTGATCCAGCCTGCAGTATGGCGCGCAATATCCGCCTGCGAATTTTCGCCGCTGCGCATGCGTTCGTTTTGGGCATTGATGTCGGCAATCGGCAGGCGCATGACTTCGAACAGCTTGACGGCCGCCGGGTTCTTCTCGGCCCAGGCGCGGTTGACGACGATGCGCGTGGTGTTCACGGAAAAACCGTAGTCGCTGCCATCGGCCAGGCGGGTATTGTCGTTGCGCGGATTCGACGAGAACGGTACTTGCAGCCACACCACATCCTTGCCCGGCACCAGCACGCCGCTGACCCAGTAGGGCGTCCAGGTGTAGTACAGGATGGATTCGCCGCGCCCGTAGCGGCCGATGGTATCGGCGATCAGGGCCGAATAGCTGCCTTGCACGTGCTTGACGGTAGCGCGCAGCTTGTAGCCGTCCATGTGGTGCTCGATCATCGCTTCGCAGCCCCAGCCCGGATCGCAGCCGGTCAGGTCGGCCTTGCCGTCGCCGTCGTGGTCGAACAGCTTGGCCAGGCCGGGGTCGCGCAGTTGCTCGATGTTGGTGATGTTGTACTTGTCGGCCGTGGCCTTGTCGATCAAATAGCCTTGCGCCGCCGGGCCGGCATAGGCGCCAAGGCGCAGCAGCTTCGCTGCGCCGCCGGCATTCTCGTAATAGTCCTGGTGCAGCGGGTCCCAGTGCACGGCGAGGAAGGTCGCGTCGCCATTTGCAATGGCGATGTGCGCGGTGGGATAAGCCACTTCCTTGATCGGCTGCGGCTCATAGCCCAGCTTTTCCAGGGCGCTATTCACCAGCATGGTCTGGAAGGTTTCTTCGGCGACCGAGCTTTGCAGGGCTTGCACCTGAATGCCCTTGCCGGGCAGGCCGGCGGCCGGCGTTTGCGCCATGGCCAGGCTGGTGGTCAGGGTGAGGGCGGCCAGCGCCATGGCCGAGAACCACTGGAAACGGCGCTTCGCTTGATAGGTAAGGTTGAAGTGTTGAGTCTGATGCATGGGTTTCCTTTTCTTGTTTTAGTGGGCGCGGGCAGGGGCGGCAGGCGCGGCCACCTGGCCGCGGGCGGCGCCGCCGCGCACCAGGCGCAGGACCAGGCCGGCCGGGCCGGTCTGGTACCAGTGACGCACGCCGCGGCGCGGCTGGCCCATGGCCTGGGTCAGGCGGTCGAGCATGATGGCCAGCAGCACGATGCCGAGACCACCGACGGTGGCCAGGCCCATGTCCAGGCGGCCAATACCGCGCAGCACCATCTGGCCCAGGCCACCGACCGCGATCATCGAGGCGATCACCACCATCGACAGCGACAGCATCAGCGACTGGTTGATGCCGGCCATGATCGACGGCATCGCCAGCGGGAACTGCACGCGGGTCAGCAGCTGCCAAGGCGAGGCGCCGTAGGCGCGCGCCGCTTCGATCAGGTCGGGACGGACCTGG
>Ga0308160_10004518_pt1 | contig 14869 bp, 11 predicted proteins | sample PhyFR1_FD_201036 | JGI IMG/M metagenome (GOLD analysis project Ga0308160, IMG submission 201036) | Phyllosphere microbial communities from UC Gill Tract Community Farm, Albany, California, United States - DLSLF.R1 | ecosystem: Host-associated > Plants > Phyllosphere > Unclassified | place: USA...
CGACCACGCGCACCGCGCCTTCCGCGCCACCGAGGCGGCTGGCCATGTCGACAAAAATCGCCGCGCCCACCGCCACCAGCACATTGGTGCGCAAGCCCGCCGTGCGCTGGCGGTACTGGCGTTCGAAACCGATCAGCCCGCCAAGGATAAACGCGGCGGTCAGGCTGACCAGGGTGTCGATGAGGGAGTCGAGGTTGATGTTGTTGATTGCTTGCATAAGCACTTTCCCTGTATGCCGCCGCCGACCCCTGCGGGGGCCGGGGGCATTTGAGCTGAGGTTGTTACTGCCAGCCGAATGTGCGGATGTAGTAGCCCTTCACGGCCTGGGTAAGCGCCATGTACGCCAGCAAAATCACCGGCAGGAACACGAAGTACAGCGACGGCAACGCCTGCAGTTTGAAGTAATGCGCCAGCGGCCCCATCGGCAGGAAAATCCCTACGACCATGATCACGCCGGTCATCACCATCAACGGCATCGCCGCACGGCTTTGCAGGAACGGGATTTTCGGGGTACGGATCATGTGCACGATCAGCGTCTGGGTCAGCAGCCCCACCACGAACCAGCCCGACTGGAACAGCGTCTGATGGTCTGGTGTGTTGGCATCGAACACGTACCACATGAGTGCGAACGTGGTGATGTCAAAGATCGAACTGATCGGCCCGAAAAACAGCATGAAACGGCCCACATCCCCAGGCTGCCAGCGTTGCGGCTTGGCCAGCATTTCGTCGTCGACGTTATCGAACGGAATCGCGATCTGGGAAATGTCATACAACAGGTTTTGCACCAGCAGGTGCATCGGCAGCATCGGCAAAAACGGGATAAACGCACTGGCCACCAACACCGAGAACACGTTGCCGAAGTTGGAGCTGGCGGTCATCTTGATGTACTTGAGCATATTGGCGAAGGTGCGCCGGCCTTCCAGCACGCCCTCTTCCAGGATCATCAGGCTCTTTTCCAGCAGGATGATGTCGGCCGCCTCCTTGGCGATGTCCACCGCGCTGTCCACCGAAATACCGATATCGGCCGTGCGCAATGCCGGCGCATCGTTGATCCCGTCGCCCATAAAGCCCACCACATGCCCGTTGGCCTTGAGCAGGCGCACGATGCGTTCCTTGTGGCTGGGCGTCAGCTTGGCGAACACATTGGTGGTCTCGACGGCCTTGGCCAGTTCAGCGTCGGTCATGTCCTCGATGTCGTTGCCCATCAACAGGCCCTGTTGCTCCAGGCCCACTTCGCGGCAGATCTTGGCGGTCACCAGTTCGTTGTCGCCGGTCAGTACCTTCACCGCTACGCCATGGGCTTTGAGGGCTTTGAGCGCCGGCGCGGTGCTTTCCTTGGGCGGATCAAGAAAGGCCACGTAGCCGATCAGCGTCAGGTTGTTTTCATCCGCCAGGCTGTAGGTATCGCGCCCCGGCGGCATCGGTTGTGCGGCCACGGCCACCACGCGCAGGCCTTCTTCGTTGAACGCCGCGGTCACTTGGCGAATACGCGCCAGCAATGGCTCGGTCAGCGCCTCGCTGGTGTCGCCATGGCGCACGGTGTTGCACACCGACAGGACTTCTTCCACGGCGCCCTTGCAGATCAACAGATGCGGCAGGCCTTGCTCGGCCACTACCACCGACATGCGCCGGCGATTGAAGTCGAACGGGATCTCATCGACCTTATGGAAGGCGGTACCGACCTTCAGCTCCCGATGTACCTCCACATGCTCCAGCACCGCCACGTCCAGCAAGTTTTTCAGGCCGGTCTGGTAGTAGCTGTTCAGGTAGGCCATTTCCAATACGTCGTCGGACTCTTCACCCCACACGTCCACATGGCGTGCCAGGAAAATCTTGTCCTGGGTCAGGGTGCCGGTCTTGTCGGTGCACAGCACGTCCATCGCGCCGAAGTTCTGGATCGCGTCCAGGCGCTTGACGATGACCTTTTTGCGCGACAGAAACACCGCGCCCTTGGCCAGCGTCGAGGTCACAATCATCGGCAGCATTTCCGGGGTCAGGCCCACGGCGATCGATAGCGCGAACAACAGCGCTTCGGTCCAGTCGCCCTTGGTGAACCCGTTGATGAACAGCACCAGCGGCGCCATCACAAACATAAAGCGAATCAGCAGCCAGCTGACCTTGTTCACGCCATGCTGGAACGACGTGGTGGCGCGGTCGGTGGCTGTCACACGCTGGGCCAGTGCGCCGAAATAGGTGCTGTTGCCGGTGGTCAGGATCACCGCCGTCGCCGCACCGGACACCACGTTGGTGCCCATGAACAGGATGTTTTCCAGGTCCAATGGGTTACGGGTGTTGGCGTCCTGCTGCTGGGCAAATTTTTCCACCGGCATCGATTCGCCCGTCATTGCGGCCTGGCTGACAAACAGGTCCTTGGCGCTGAGCACGCGGCAATCGGCGGGGATCATGTCGCCGGCCGACAGCACGATCAGGTCGCCCGGTACCAACTGTTTGATCGGCAGCTCTATGCGCTTGGCGCCATCGCGGCGTAGCACGGTGGCCGTATTGCTGACCATGGCTTTGAGCGCATCGGCCGCTTTGTTGGACTTGGCTTCCTGCCAGAAACGCAGCAGCGTCGAGAGCACCACCATGGAGAAGATCACGGTGGCGGCCTTCATGTCTTCGGTCAGCCAGGAGATCACCGCCAACAAGGTCAACAGCAGGTTGAACGGGTTTTTATAGCAATGCCACAGGTGCGCCCACCATGGCAGCGGCTGCTCGTGCTCGACTTCATTGAGACCGTATTGCACGCGCAGGGCGTCGGCCTCTGGAGCACTCAGGCCCTCGACATGGCTGCCCAACGTACCGAGCAACTGCACGGTGTTGTGGTTGGCCGCGGCCACCAGGGTTTGCGCCAAGGTCGGCGGCACTTCGCGGCTGACGCTGGCGTCGGCCACGGTGTCGAGCATGGCCAGGCGGCGGAAGTGCCGGGCGATGTGCCGGGTCCGCAGAAAACCGGCAAAGAACTCTTTCAACAGGGTGAGGTTCATGGTGTAACTCCTGCGCGAGGAAAAAACCGTCGTGCAGGTACCGCCACGCCGCGCCGCGCCTGTCACACAGGCACAGCCGGCTCGGCCCGCCCACCGTAAAAGGCAGGCGCGTCCGTAACATCCCGAGGTTATCGGGGTGCTGGTCAGCGTCGATGAGAGGGGATCAGGCAGGTGCCAGGACTGGCCGCTGCCGGGATGCCGCTTCTCGCTTTTTTTGGCGAGACAACGGCATCGAATGAATGCGCGTTACCTTGCCAAGCCTGTGCCGGTTAACGAAACCGGCCGACTACTGTCACTCGAACAAGTACCCACTGAGGGTCTCCGCTATTGATGAAAACGCGCGAAGCTTACGCCCCGACCTCAGGAGAGTAAACCGTAGGAAAGTGTCCGAATGGTGAATAAGAAGATTCTTCAGGATGGGTTCAGGAACCGGCTTCTGCACATGCAGAAGATCAAATGTGGGAGCTGGCTTGTCGAATCGTCGCACCGCTGCGATAGCCATAGGTATCTGCACAATTTTAAAATTGAAAAACCTCCCTGTGGTGAGCGGGCTTGCCCCGCGCTGGGCTGCGCAGCGGCCCTAAAACCTGCACCTCGGTTAACCTGACACACAGCGGTGACCTTATTGGGGCCGCTTCGCAGCCCGGCGCGGGGCAAGCCCGCTCACCACAACAGTCCATTCGCCATAGATTTTTTGCTCACTGGGAGTTGTGTAGATTCCTATGCCGCTATGGTGTGCCTGGTCGATCCCGCTCAACCAACGCCAGGTAGTCCTCAACGCTCCCACCCGCCAACGCCTTGACCTGAATCGATACCCTGTTCACCTGACGACCCATCGCAATCCCATCCCGTGTACGCACCTGCACATACCCAAGTTTGGGCCAGAAGCGCTCGGCCCTGGTGTTACCCACCACCACCGTCAAGCGCAGCCACTGGGCGCCATTCTCTAATACCCAACGCTCAAGCTCCGCATGCAGCCGCTGCGCAAAGCCAGTGCCATGCCTGCCCGAGTCCACCAGCAACAACCCGATATGCCATACGCCCTGCGCGAGCAAATCCGCCGCAATATTCACCACGGCGACCAAGCGATCATCAGCGTCTCGATAGCCCAGCCAGTACATCCGGCTGCACGTCCACCCGGCCGGCAACGCCCCCTGCAACTCGTCGCGCGCTTCGGTCGGCGTGGCAGGCTCACCGTTGACCGCGATGAAGTAATCCGGCGCCTGCTCGAAAAACCGCTGCAGCTCGGCTGCGTCGCCGGCATTCAGCTCATCCACCCGAAGCCCCTCAAGAGAGCAAGTGATATCCATATCTCGCGCCTCTCTCAATCATCCCGCGTCAGCACTTCCAACAGCTCAATCTCGAAATGCAGGTCACTGTGGGGCGTAATATGCGCGCCCATCGACCGCTCGCCATAAGCCAGATGCGCCGGCACGAACAACCTGCGTACCCCGCCCACCCGCATGCCCATCAAGCCCTGGTCCCAGCCTTTAATGACGCGCCCGGTGCCGATCACACACTGGAACGGCTTACCCCTTTCCCAGGACGAATCGAACACCGTGCCATCTTCCAGCGTGCCGGTGTATTGAGTGGTGATCAGCGCGCCCTTGACCACGGCTTTGCCGGTGCCCATGCGGGTGTCAGTGATCTGCAGTTCGTCGTGGCTCATGGGGTTCTCGTTGAAGGCGTAAAGGCTGGGGTTTTCCCAGAATCGGTGGAGTTTGGCAAGTGTAGGAACAGTTGGAGCCGTATCGCTTCCCTCGCACCTACGAAAGAACACGACTTGCCCTCACAAAAAATCACCCTCTGCTTATTCTCGATCAAATCGCCTAAGTTCAATCTATAAAGAGATCATCATCTTTACCGAGGTATATCAAAATGACCATTGGCTCAAACTTCAATTACCCTGCTGATATTGCACAACAGCTGCATAGGAAAAAGCGCTCCACCCCCAACAAATGGAGAGCCGTATTCCCCAACCCACCGGACTTATGTTTTGACTACCGCGAACTGGTGGAACAAATAAATGGCGTTGCCAAAGCCACTGCACCCCATCATAAAATTTGCATTATTGGAGCAGGCATTACAGGATTGACAACCGCACGTGAACTTTATAGATGTGGTTTCACAAACATTACTTTACTTGAAAAATCGAAGCGCGTAGGCGGCCGCCACCTTACCGCACTCGGGCACAACAACACCAACACTATAGGCAGGCCTCCTTTTGAAATGGGCGCAATGAGAATGCCATTTTTCAACACATCAAACGAACCACCCAAAAACGGTAGATCGTTGATGGCCTATTATGCGACACAATTTGAATTAAGGCATTCAGACTTTCCAAACCCAGGCAGTCCCGCAGTTCGATCAACTGGAATATACCTGCGAGAAGGAAGCATTGACGATAACAGTGAACCGACCATGCTTGTGTGGAAAAACACCGATGGAAAAACGGCACCTCCCGGACAGACACTGGGTAAAGTCTTTGCAAAATGGAAAACTTTTGCCGAGCGTATGACTCTGAGCGTCGCCGAGCATTACGGTTCCGAACAGTGGGAAGACATGTGGGCCTCCATAGTAAAAAAATACGAACGTATCTCCTTCCGTGACTTAGTCAAGATGCCAAGCATTGATAGATGGAGCCAAAATGATCCTGGAAATTTTGGCGGAATGGGTATGACTGCGCAGGAATCTGCTGTTTTCTACTCTATCGGTATTGGAGATGGCAGTTGGGGAGCCTTCTATGACGTTTGCTCTCTGTATCCACTGCGCACTGCAATATTCGGATTCAGCAGTCATTTGCAGTTAATTCACGGACGCGTTGATGCGCACGGAAACCCTATGGCCCCACCGTACTTAAACGCTAAAAAAGTTTTGGATTCAAGAGGACTTAGCTTCAACAAACCTAACTACGTAGGCCTTGGATCCCTGGCCGAATCGCTGCTCTTTATAAAAGCAGAAGAAACGCCTCTGTCATTGTACGAGCACCTTGTTAAAAGCCGCTCAGGTCTACTGACTGATAGCGCAGCAACAAAACTGGAAAGGCTCAACAATGGAAAAATTCGCGTCTATTATGAGTGGAATACCACATCAAAAAGCGCAAAAAATCTAGAGTTCATAGACTGCGATTCGGTTGTAATGACGCTGCCCTCCTGGTTAATAGAAACCCAAATATCAATTGAGAATTTCAGTCAGGACGTCCTCCCATTCAAAATCATAGAAGCCTACAAGACAGCCCACTGGGAAACGAGCTGCAAAGTTTACGCCCCTCTAAAAAAGTCATTTTTGTCAGACAACAAAAACATTCCCCAAACCATTGTAACCGATAGTTTGATCCATGACGTATACACCTACCGCTATAACGACAACACCACTTATGATTGCATTCTCCTTAGCTACACCTGGGAAGATGACGCCACCAAACTCTCTTTATTCAGCGATGCGGAGCTTGTTAAGAAATGCGTCGACGAACTTGATAGAATACTTTTGAAGTCAACCAATATAAAAGAAAAAATCTCACCCTATATTGCGCAAAAACAGGCAATTGTTCAGCGATGGATGAATGATAAAAACTCACTTGGCTGCGCGAAGCTCTATCGAGCAGGCACTTATTACGACGCGGTGAGCCTAATGAAATACAACCGAGAATACTCTCACACTTCAGGACTCTATCTCTGTGGCGAATCTTTCTCCGTTGATGCGGGCTGGACTGAACCGTGCTTCAGAGGGGCCATTGATACGGTGATAAATATATGCAGTAAGACCCGCGCCATTTTCAACGGCGGCTTTACGATGCGGGACTACCCTGAGTATCAGACTGACGCCTAAGAGAAGCAGGCTACAAAACGATAGGAAGCATCCGACTTTTCATTAAACACTTTGTCACTTCTTATAAACATTCAACCACCGCGCTGAATAACGATAAGAGGTCACTTCCATGAGCGAATCAATAAGTCCCGTCCGCGTAGCTGTCATTCAACTCGACCCCCAAGTTGGCATGACCAACCGGACCGATAATCTGCATCAAAGCCTTGCGCTTGCGACCGAAGCCGCAATCGGCGGCGCCAACCTGATTGTGTTGCCTGAACTCGCGAACTGCGGCTATTTCTTCAGTAACCGACAAGAGGCCTTCGATCATGCCGAAGCGGTTCCGGAGGGTGCCAGCGTAAGAGCTTGGGTGGATTTTGCTTGCAAGCATAAGGTGTATCTGGCGGCAGGCCTCAACGAGATCGATGGTCAGCAACTATTCAATACCGCCGTCTTGTTAGGACCAGAAGGGTTTATCGGAAAATACCGAAAAGCCCATTTATGGAATATGGAAAAGCTCTGGTTTACTCCTGGTGATACGGGATTTCCGGTGTTTGAGACGCCGATTGGACGCATCGGTTTATTGATCTGCTGGGACATCTGGTTCCCGGAAGTGCCGCGCATTCTTAGCCAACAAGGCGCCGATATTATTTGTAGCCTGAACAACTGGGTGTGGACCCCACCACCATTGTTCGATGAGGCGGGAAAATGCATGGCCTCGTACCTGACGATGACCGCCGCACATGTAAATAATGTGTTTATTGCCGCTGCCAGTCGCATTGGTGAGGAACGTGACGCGCGCTATCTCGGTTGTTCTTTGATTGCCGGGACGAACGGTTGGCCGATCGGCGCAATCGCTTCAGCCAATCGCCAGGAGATACTGTTTGCCGATATCGATATCACCAGTGCCCGCAGCGCGCCGATATGGAACAGCCTGAACGACCTACAACGTGACCGACGCAACGACCTTTACGATCAGATGCTTGGATATTCCCGGCACCCTGCCCTACCGCGCTGAACGGAGGGCAAATAAATGGAAACGTCAGTCAACAAAACAGTATCTGTCCGTTCACGAGCGGATATCACAGTCCTCATCTCAGGCTTGATAAGCGTCTTGCTCGTGATTTGGGTTTCAACCAACTATGGAGGTTCTTGGCCGGGGTACAGCGAGATGGTGACGAGCCTCCCCGATCCCGCCGCTTGGCTGCGCTGGGTACTGGGAGACATCAGCGAAGTGGCTTTTTACAAACACGAACTCGCCTCCCTTGGCCTGCTATCCGGCGCCTATTTGGCTTGGTGGGCAAGCAAACGAGGAAAAGCCTGGCAAGGCTTTCCCATTTCCTACGGCACAGGGCTGTGGCCTTGGCTTATAACCAGCTCGCTGTTAGGGCTGATACTGAGCAACTTGCTGTGGGGCTGGAGCGTCACCGCTGAAACTTGGCAACCGACATTCGCGGCGTTCGTTTCACTCTCGGCGGCGATGGTATTGATGTTCGGTGGCGGTTGGAAGGTTGCATTCAATGGTGCGGTATTAGGAGCACTGCTTGTTACCCCAACCTGCTTATTGATCGTCAATTACGTATGCGTACCACTGGGATTGCCGGTAGTTATCGGCAATGTATCGGGCATGGCAATCGGAAGTGTCATTGCGTTTTTGCTTTGCCGGCGTTTACCCGTTTTGGTGCGTTGCGACTACATCACACCGACCAAACCCATACCCGCTAAACCACCTACCTACAATCTGTTATGGAGCATACGGCGCGTGCTAGCGGACTTTTCAGAAGCACCGTTCTTCGGTAATGAACTCGCAAGTCTAGGTTTATTGGCGGGAGTGTTGTTGGCATATGTACTGAATCCCTTGAGCCCAGGCTATGGTTCAGGCCTCATCCTGCCTCTCGTCGGAGCACAAGCCCTGACGTCAGCGATAGGCGTCGTGATCTGGCGACAACAATGGATCAAACGTGGCTGGTATCCTACCTATGTGCCTCTAGTCTCCGTCGTACCCGCTGCGGTGTTGACCTACGGCGGGAGTTGGGCGGTGGTAGGCGCAAGCGCATTGCTCGGTGCACTGATCGCACCACCGTTAGCGTGCACCCTCGCCGGGCGCTTACCAGCACACATCCATCCGTACATCGGCAATGTAATTTCGATGGCTCTGAGCACGCTGATTATCGTGCCGTTGGTGGGCCGGTTAGCCACATAGTGATGGCTGGCTTTGTAGTAGCAGGTCTAAGGATCAAGCTCATCCAGCAAGGTCTTGCCACCCTGCAGCAGCCCTAACGCCTGCACCACATCGTTGACGGCGCCCACAGTGCCCAGGTCTTCTGGGCTGACGGCGCCGTCGACCAATGCCTTCAAGGCCTTCAAGAACGCAACTCTGCCCCAATCGACCCTGTCGGACTTGCTCAACTTTGGCGAGATACGCTGCAACGCGGCCGTTATTTCTCTTGTCAGGTAATCGTTAAACTCAGGCTTGTTCACGGTCAGCTTCCTTCTTCAATCGCGGTCGGACAGCAACAGCCTACGAATCCCACAACGCCTTGCCTACTGTCAGACTTAACAGGTCTATACCAGTCAGCACGGCGGCACAGAGGGTCGGCCCTGGCTCAAATGCCCCCTCTAACCGGGTGCATTTCATACTTCCCACAAGCGCATTTCTTTGCACTATCCAGCCCCTGGGCTGTCGGAGTTTGCATGCGCTTTTTCCAGGGAGACACCATGAGCCAGGACGTCCTTGCCAAAGAAACCAACCGTCGCCAACTGCAGCAGATCATCTCCGGGCTGTCCGACGGGGTGATTCTGGCCGAGGTCGACCAGACCATTCTCTGGGCCAACGAAGCTGCGCTGGCCATGCATGGGGTGGGCGACGTGATGGGGCTGGGCGCCAGCGGGCAGCAGTATGTCGAACGCTTCACCCTGCGCTACCGCAATAACCATCCCGTGCAACCGGACAATTACCCGTTGGCCCGCGCAGCGGCGGGTGACGAATTCAGCGACGTGGTGGTGGAAGTCACTCCCACCGCCGACCCGGACAAAACCTGGGTACACCGCCTGCGCAGCCTGGTGATCAATGATTCTCGCGGCGAGCCGGAGTTGCTGGTGCTGATTCTCAGCGATGCCACCGAATGGGCCAGTGCCGAGCAGCGCTTCGAAAAAACCTTCAACGCCAACCCGGCGCCCGCGGTGATCTGCCGTTTGAGCGACCTGCGTTACATCAAGGTGAACCAGGGCTTTTTGGAGATGACCGGCTACAACCGCGACCAGGTCATCGGTAAATCGGTGTATGAACTGGATGTACTCGAACAGGCCGAGCGCAAGGACCTGGCCATCCAGCGCCTGGGTGAAGGCTCGACCATCCCGCAGATGCAGGCCGAACTGCGCCTGCCCGAAGGCGGCAGCAAACTGGTGGTGGTCGCGGGCCAGCCGTTGGACATGAACGAAGAAGACTGCATGCTGTTTTCATTCATGGACCTGGAGCCGCGCCGCAAGGCAGAGATTGCCCTGCGCCAGAGCGAGGAGCGCTTCGCCAAGTCGTTCCGCCTCACGCCGGTTCCCACCCTGGTGTGCAACGCCGCCAACCGCCAGGTGGTGGACGTCAACGAAGCGTTCATGAGCATCACCGGCTATATCAGCGAAGAACTGATCGGCAAATCCATCGAAGACATCGACTTTATCGACAACGCCGCAGTGGGTTCGCAGCTGTTCGCCACCCTGGAAAAAGCCGGCAACCTCGACGGCCAGGACCTCAAGGTGCGTAAGAAGGGCCATGAGGTGATCGACTGCGTGGTGTCGGCCGACACGGTGATCATCCAGGACGTACCGTGCTACCTGTTGGTGCTGATGAATATTACCGAGCGCAAACGCTCGGAACTGGAGCTGGTGGCGGCGATCGAGGAAGTGATGCAGGACGCCTCCTGGTTCAGCCAGACCCTGATCGAAAAACTGGCCAACGCCAAGAGCGTCAACAGCCCCAACGCGCCGAACGTCAGCTACACCGACCTCACTGCCCGTGAGCGTGACGTGCTGGGCCTGATCTGCGAGGGGCTGGCCGACAAGGAGATCGCCTCGCGCCTGAAACTGGCGCCCAACACCGTGCGTAACCATGTGGCCACGGTGTACTCGAAGCTGGGGGTGCACAGCCGTAGTGCAGCCATCGTATGGGCCCGGGAACGCGGGCTGTTTGCGGGGGAATTACGGTTAAAAAACCAGCGTTGACAGTGCAAATGCACTAGTAGGGCTAGTGCGAATTCGCCTTATGGTGCTTGCGGGCAATCAATAACCTTTAAAGCATGAACCTATGCTTTGAAGGAACCCGCATGTTTACCCTCGCCCAACTGCGAAATTGCATCGAAGAAGGTTTGTCGCCCCTGACCTGCGAATTTACGCTGTGCCGGGATGCGTCCTTGACCCTCAAGGTCTACGACGCCGAAACCGGCCGGGTGGACCTGGTGGTCACCGGGATCAGCACCAACCGGCTGCAGACGCCGCAGGAAGTGGAAAAGATGGTTGAAGAGTTGCGCTACGAACTGCACAGCAACAACGTAGGCAAACTCACGCTGGAGGATTGGCCTTCAACGACGCCCCGATGAAATAGAACACCCCACCGCCGATGATAAAGGCACCCAGCATGTAGAACATGGAGTGCGCCGGCAGGCTGGCCAATACCAGCCCACACAACACCGGCCCCAATGCCGCGCCAAGGTTGGACAGATTCTGCGCCCCGTAGTACATGCCCCGCAGGTGGTCCGGGGCGATTCGGTCGATAAACATGTACTCGGCCGGGAACACGATAATCTCCCCTACCGTGAACACCGCCATCGCCAGCACCCACCACAGCACGCTGGTGGACAACGCAAAACCAATCAACCCCAGCATGAACATGCTCAAGCCGACAATCAGCCACTGGCTCAGATAACGATGGGAGATACGCTTGCCGATCAGGTATTGCAGGGCGATCACCAGCACGGCGTTGGTGGTGAGCACGGCACTGATCACGGTGTAGGTGTATTCGGCGGTGGTGGTGGTCACCAGGTATTGCGACAGGTATGCCGTGAACTGTCCGAACACCACCGCACTGAGCAGGCCGCCGAGGGTGAAGCACACCAGACGGTGGTCCTTGAGCAGCACACCGCCCACCGCCAGGAATGACACCGGTTTTTGTGCGACATCCACACGGGTCAGCGTGCGGTCGCCCCAATGCCAGTACAGCAGGAAGAACCCCGCCCCCAACAGCGCCGACAGCATAAATGGCAAGCTGATATCCAGCTTGGCCACCATCGCCCCGAAAAACGGCCCTACCGCATAACCGATATTGGTCAGGGTGTATTTGATGGAAAACACTTCGCTGCGTGCGTCTTCAGGCAACAGGCTGGCAAACCCGGCCTTTACCGCGATGTCGATGACCGCGTAGGCCAGGTTGATCAGAATCAGGCAGCTATAAAACGCCCAGATGGTCTGCGCCAGCAGCGTGCCGATAAACCCCAGCACAAACAGCAGGCTCATGCCGAGCAGCAAACGATAGTTGTTGATGCGGTCAACAAGAAAACCACCATAGACACTCAACAACGAACCGACGATCAGCGAACTGCCGATCACCAGGCCGACCTGGCTGATATCCAAGGCAAAGTGACGGGTGAGGTAGATCACCAGGTACGGAAACGTGATCGCTTTGGCCAGCGTCAGCAGCAACGTGGCACACAGCAACAGGTTTACGGTGCGAGGGTAATTTCTAAGGGTGGCAAGCATCCTGCTCTCATTCTTCCAGAGGTAACGCGACCATAGAGGCCGGTTACCTTAACGCAAGAACAGCCAAAAAGGAGGTCACTTTTTAACAGGCGTGATCTCCAGAATGGTGCCGTTGGTGGTTTTGAGCAGCACGTATTTATCGCCCACGCGGGCCCACTGGCTTTCTTCTTCCGGCTGTTTGAGGCCGCGTTTTTTCCAGTCGCTGATGGCCGACTCCTTGCGCATCAGAATATCCGGAGCACGGTCGCCCTCTTTTAAATCACGGGCGTTGATGTTGGAAGGCTGCACGGTTTCCTGGGGAGTATCACCGGCCTGCACCACAAAGCTGGCGGTGGACAGGCTGGCAGCGACTAAAACGCAGGCAAGCAGGGATTTGGACGTCATGGGTACTCCTTCAATGAATGGCGCGTACCCAGGTTCCGACCGCAGGCGCGCCAAATCATTCAGCCTGCTAACCTTGCGCCAGCCCTATTCTCGAGTCTGACAATAATGAAAACCGCCCTGACCCGAACCAAACTCCTCGCCAGTTCCTTGGTGGTTATCGCCATACTCGGTGGCGCGACCTATTACCTGGTTGACCGTCACGTTGTCACAGGCTTGGTCAGCGGCCCCGACTACAGTGAAGAACAGCTCAATGAAGGGGCGGTGGACGACCTACATAGCCTGACACTGGAGCAAGCGAAAAAACGCCTGAACTACCTGGTGATGGATGCACGCGACAGCATCAACCAGATCGCAATGATCGAGAGCATGCGCCTGGAGATTTCGCCGGTAGCCGACACCGCCGCGTCGTCCGGCGAGAAAAAACAGCTGCGCTATGACGAGCCTTTCGTGCCCTTCCCCGCTGCCGAGCTGAAAACGGCGCTGGAAGCGCTCGCGCAGAAGATGCCTGCGTTCGAGCAGTTGTTCTTCGACAACCAGTCGGGGCTGAAACTGAATGTGGAGCCGATCCGCGAGGTGCTCAAGCGTGGCGCCCTGCCCGACCAGCGCGAGGAAGAACGTTATGCGGTACAAACCGTGTATTTTCGCGACGGGACGCAACAGGCATTTGCCGACGTTGGGCTCGAAAACGTCGAAGAACAGGACTCGTCCAAGGCCGAGCTCAAGGTCAACAAGCCGGTGGAGCGCGTCAGCGTCACCCTCACCTACCCGAGCTACCCCCGCTTCAAAAAAATCGTGCTGGACCCCAAGCATCCGAAAGTCACCGGCGACAACGGTGAGGTCTACCAGTTGACTGCCCTGGCTGACGATCGCGCGTCCCTGCTGCTGGCCACCCCCAAGAACAAGAGCTACGTGATCGAGGGTCTCAGCGCCGACGGCAAGACGCTCTACAGCGGCGGTAACAGCAGCAACTCCTCACCTACCGCCGAGCAAAAGGCCAACCTGCGCGCGTACTATGACGAACTGCTGCGCATGCAGGACAATTTCTCGCGCTATACCACCAGCGCCGCGCTGCAGGAACACCTGGAGCAATTCGTCAAAGGCCTGCCGGATAGCGCCGGCGCCCTGACCAACGTGCACGCCACCTACCAGTTCGAAGACACCCCGGCGAGCATCGTCATCTACCTGCTGGACCCCGCCCAACCGCAAACCCTGGCGCTGGAGATGCACAACAGCGTGCCAGCCCAGGCTCGCTATATCGCCTACGACAACGCCACGCAAAAAAGCGGCTTTATCGACAACCACGGGCAATGGGTGGTCAAGCCGCGCTTTGAGCGCATCGAGTACAGCCCGATGCCTGGTGTGTTCAACATGCAGGTGGGCCGCACACCGCAGAAAGATGGCTGGAGCCAGTTGCTGTTCAAATACTTTGCGTTCGTGCCCGGCGGGCATACGTTGAAGGAATTGCCGTTCGAGATTATCGAGAAACCTATCAACGCGGACCTGATGATCGTCGAACGCGAAACCAACGGCCCTTATGGCGTGTACGACGTGAAGAAACAGCAGGTGGTGGTGCCGATGAAATACGTCAATGTCGAGGTAGTCGGCGACCTGTTCATTGGCCGGCCCGGGCTGAAGACCTACGGGGGCGATTCGTCCTATGGCGTTTGGAACCTGGCCGGCAAGGAACTGCTGGCGCCGCGGTTCTCCAACATCGAAGTCATCGGTGACTTCCTCTACAGCACCTCCGATGACGGTCGCCAGAAAGACATCTACACCCTGCAACTGCAAAAGCTCAACCCACCCGGCAGCACGGCCATCGGGGCGTTTATCCAAGGCCAGCCGCAACTGCTGCAAGACCGCAAGAGCGGGAAGTACCGCTTCATCAACCCAGAAGGCAAAAGCGTGCCCATCAGCCTGCCCTATGACGAAGTCGAACCGTTCTCCAA
>Ga0308160_10004521_pt1 | contig 14866 bp, 10 predicted proteins | sample PhyFR1_FD_201036 | JGI IMG/M metagenome (GOLD analysis project Ga0308160, IMG submission 201036) | Phyllosphere microbial communities from UC Gill Tract Community Farm, Albany, California, United States - DLSLF.R1 | ecosystem: Host-associated > Plants > Phyllosphere > Unclassified | place: USA...
GTCCTGCTGACCAAGTGGCTGGCCGGCTGGATCGGGCTGATGCTGTTCCTGGTGCCGGCGTTCGGCCTGATGCTGTACGCGGCGCGCCACCAGGTCTACCTGAGTGGCGGCCTGGTGGGCCTGATGGCGCTGCGCAGTCTCGTGTTCCTGGCCTTCGTGTATGCCGGCGCCTTCGCCATCGCGCTGACCCTGCGCTTCCGCTTCGCGCTGTGGGGCCTGCTGTTCCTGGCCGTGGTCCTGCTGAGCGTCCACCTGCAGCAGCCGATCACCCAGTGGCCGCCGTTCCTGGTGGTTGGCGAAGCGATGACGCTGGAAGGAGGGCAGCCGCCCTGGCGCGAGATCGCGATCACCGCGGCGATGGCCGGCGGCCTGCTGGCGGCGTCGCTGCTGCTGGCGCTGTCGGCGCGCGGGGCATTGGTGGTGGTGCTGGCGCGGCGCCTGTCGGCCGGCGCGCGCACGCTGCTGGCATTCGCCTTCGGCGCCGTGTTCGCGCTGTCGACGCTGCTCGAGAAACGCGTGCCGCCGCAGCCGTTCCGCCTCGAGCAGGCCGTGTCCAGCCAGGCCGAACCCGCCGTGCAGGTCGGCTGGACCGGCAAGGTCGGCGGCGTGGCCCCGGCCCGGCTGGCCGAGAGCATGTCGTCCGACCTGGCGGCGCTGCAGGCCTGGCTTGGCCTGGGCCGGCTGGCGCCGCTGTCGCTGGTGCCCGATGCCTGGCGCGAAGCGGACGACATCGGGTTCGGCAGGGCCGGCCGCGGGCAGCTGGTGGTGCGGGCCGCGCTCGGCGCGCCCGACCTGGCGCTGCCGCAGTTGCAGGAGATGGTCAGGATCGCCCAGATCCTCGACCAGTCGCCCGCCTACGACTGGCGCGAAGACCGCACCTGGCTGCTGCGCGGCTTCAGCGCCTGGTGGCAGGCCGAACGTACCGAAGGCTATGCCGCGCTGCTGCAGCGGCGCGCCGCCTTCGCCGCGCGCCTGCTGCATGCGCATGGCCTCGACCCCGAGACCGCGCTGCGCCGGTCCGAGACCACCGACCAGCTGCTCGGCGACTGCCTGGGCGCTGCCTACGCCTGGCGTGCCATGCAGGTCCTGCACGCGCGCCTCGGCGCCCAGGGCTTCCAGGCGCTGATGCGCGCCGCCCTGGCCCAGCACACCGGCGACGATGCGCGCAGCCTGCTGCGGGTAGCCGCCACGGTGGACCTGCTGGCGCAGGCCGGCATGCCCTTGGCGCAGCTTGCGCAGGCCATGCAGCTGGCGCCGCTGCCGGCGCCGCCCACCACGCTGCAAGTGCGGCCGGCCAGGCTGGCCGGCGCCATGTTCGAGCTGCGCTACCGCATCCTGGGCGCGCCGCCCGCCGGCCTGGTGCTGGGCTACAAGACGCTGCACCCCGGGGAATCGAGCGCCCGTCCGGATGCAACTTACCGGGCCGGCGCCGCCAGCGGCGTGCTCCCGGCCACGTTTACCGGTGGCAGCCGCGTGCTGGTCATGGCGGAGGCCTACGACGCCGGCCTGGCCTGCCGCTATCGCATCGGCGCCGTGCGCGAGGCCCTGCCATGAAGCGCGTCCTGCTCGCCAAGGAATGGACCGGCATGCGGCCTTTCATCTGGCTGCTGGTGGTCATGCTGCTGCTCGACCTGCTCGAGCTGGCCGTGAGCGACCTGCAGGGCCTGCACCGTACCCATGTGCTGCTGGGCACCTCGCCCTGGATCGAGGATGCGGCGCTGTCGCTGCTGCTGGCCTTTGCCATGGGCAGCGGCCTGCTGGCGCGCGAGGTCGAGGACGGCACGCTGGCCTTCCTCGACGGCCTGCCGCTGCGCCGCGCCGACGTGTTCCTGGCCAAGCTGGCGGTCGCCTGGAGCTGCCTGTTCGCGTACGCCTTCGCGACGCCGCTGCTGGGCGGACTGCTGCACCTGCTGCTGCGCCATTCGGTCGACGAACCGATCGCAGCCTCGGCGCTGGTCTGGCTGGCGCCGCGCTATGCGCTGCTGGTGGCGGCCGGGCTGGCGCTGGGCGTGCTGTTCGGCTTCGTGCGCTACCTGGCGTGGGCGCTGCTGGCGCTGGCCGCCGCCGCCGTCACGCTGCTGCGCAGCACCCGGCCGCGCATCGCCGACGCCCTCGATCCGACCCAGCTGGTCGCCGCCGGCTGGTCGACCCAGGGCCTGGGCGGCGACACCGTCTGGGCCATCGGCGCACTGATCCTGGTCTGCCTGGCGCTCGCCTACCGGGTGTTTGCCGGCGCCGGCGGGGCCGGCATGCTGCGCCTGGCCCGGCTGGCGCAGCACCGCGGCATCGTGTTCGTGCTGTGCGCTACTACGCTGGTGGCCGGCGCGGTCGCGATCTTCCAGGCGCAGGACACGGAAGGCGACGGCCCGGGGACGGACGACGACGACGTGGCCGTGGCCAGCGCCGCCCAGCCCGCGGCGAAAGCCGGCCGCAGCGCTGGGCGCGCCGCCACGCCGGCTGCCCGCAAGTTCGTGACGGCCCACTACAGTTTCAATATTCCCGCCGGCCGCCGCGTCGACGAGGCCGACCTGAAGGCGGCCGACGCCGCTTTCGCCACCGCGGCCGAGGCGCTGTCGATCGAGGTCAAGGATCCGCCCCGCATCGACGTCGACCTGTCCGGCAGCATCCGCCACACCGCCGGCCTGGCCGCGCACAACCGCATCCGCATCACCCTGGAGCCCGACTGGCACGAAACGCTGGTGCACGAGACGGTGCACGTGATGGCCGGCTGGATCGCCGGCGGCGAGCATGCGCGCGACCTCGACCGGATGTCGCTGTTCAACGAGGGCCTGGCGCACTGGGCCGAGCCCTCATACGCACGCGACAAGGCGCTGCGCGCACGCGAACAGCTGGCGCTGGCGACCCTGTTCCGGCGCAAGCTGCTGAACCAGGAGTCGTTGCTCGACAACCGCACGCTGGAACGCCAGCTCGACTGGCGGCTGCAATATCCGCTCGGCGCCGCGCTGATCGAGGTCGTCGTCAGGCGCTACGGCGACGAGGCCCCGCGGCGCATACTCGAGGCGCTCGGCAAGCCGGAGTTCCCGCCCGGGCTCCAGGGCTATGAGCTGTACCGCAGCGCCTTCCAGCAGGCCGGCTTCGACCTCAACCTGGTCCTGAACGACTACGCGCTGCAACTGCGGCGCTGGAGCGATGGCGCCGGCGCGGCGATCGACGCCATGGCGCGTCCGCGCGGGCTGCTGGTGCGCTCACCCGGCCAGGCCGGCATCGCGGTGCAGCTGGACCGGCCGCTGGCCGCCGGCGAGCAGCTGGTGGTGCAGTTCCGGCCACGCCCCGACAGCCGGCTCGACGACGTGACGGCGGTGGACCACCTGGCACGCGACGCCCGTTTCGGTGGCCGCCCGGTGGCCTGGCTGCCGCTGTCGCAGGTGGCCGGCAACCAGGTGTGCTACCAGCTGGGCGTGCGCAACCGCTTCTACGACATGGTCGAGCCCTGGCAGTGCCTGCCGCTGGACCGGGCCGCCGGACCGTGACGGCTGACGGTCCGATTGGCGCCGTCCTCTGCGGGCCGGCGGGATTGCTGCTCTAATAGCGCTTTCTATCGTTCGCTGTCGGATAAAAGGAGCAACAACAATGACCATCGCCTTCCTCGGCCTCGGCGCCATGGGCCAGCACATGGCTGCCAACCTGCTGCGTGCGGGCCAGATCGTCCACGTCTGGAACCGCAGTTCCGCACCGGTGCAAGCCCTGGCGCAACAGGGCGCCAAGGCCGCCGCTACGCCCGCCGAGTGCGGCATCGCCGACGTCGTGTTCACCATGCTGGCCGACGACGCCGCCACCCGCGCCGTGATGATCGACGGCGGCGTGCTGGACGCGATGGCGCCCGGCAGCATCCACGTCAACATGGCCACCGTCTCGGTCGCCTTTGCGCGCGAGATGGCCGAACTGCACCTGGCGCGCGGCGTCGGCTACGTGGCGGCGCCGGTGCTGGGCCGGGTCGACGTCGCCGCGGCCGGCAAGCTGAACATCCTGGCCGGCGGCAGCGACGAGCTGATCGCCCGTGTGCAGCCGCTGCTCGACCTGCTGGGCCAGAAGACCTGGCGCTTCGGCGACGCGCCGGAACAGGCCAATGCCATCAAGCTGGCCTGCAACCTGACCCTGGCCTGCGCCATCGAAGCCACGGGAGAGGGCGCCGCGCTGGCGCGTGCGCACGGCGTGCCGGCGGCGAACTTCGTCGACCTGGTCACCAGCACCCTGTTCGCCGGCTCGCCGGTCTACAAGGGCTATGGCGGCATGATCGCCGAGGCGCGCTACAGCCCGGCGGGCTTCAAGCTCTCGCTCGGCCAGAAGGACGTGCGCCTGGCGGTGGAAGCCGGCCGGGCACAAGGCTTGCCGCTGGCCTTCGGCGATGCCCTGCAGGGCGTGCTGAAGGAAGCCGTGGACGCCGGCGACGCCGACCTCGACCTGGCGGCGCTGGGCAAGAACGCGGCGCGCCGCGGCGGCCTGGCTTGACGGGGACCTCGTGGACAACCTCACCGACAAGCTGGCTGCGGAACTGACGCGGCTGTACCTGGCGCCCGAAGCGCTGACGCGCGAGGCGCTGGCCCAGCACCTGCAGGGCAAGACCACGCTGGCCATCAAGCTGACCACGGCCGACAACCTGACGCGCGCGCTGGCGATCCCGTTCCGCAAGCTGGCTTTCGCCACCGAAGGCCAGCACTGGACCCGGCTGTGCGAAGTGGCGAATGCGCTGCAGGGCGAACTCGGCCTGCCGGCGCCGGCAGTCAGCATCGACGGCGCCAGCGCCTATTATTTGTGGCTGTCGCTGGAAACCCCGGTGCCCACCACGCGCGCCCAGGACTTCCTGGCCGCGCTCAAGCAGGCCTACTTTCCCGAGACCGACCTGGCGCCGGACGCCGCCACCGCCCCGGTCTACCTGCCGCCCTGCCTGAATCCGCGCAGCGGCAAGTGGGCGGCCTTCATCCACCCCGGCATGGGGGCCTCGTTCGCCGACGAATCCGGGCTGGAGATGGCGCCGCCGGCGGCAGGGCAGGTGGCTTTCCTGGATGGGCTGGACAGCATCGGGGCGGCGCAGTTCGAGGCGGCGCTGGGCAAGCTGCAGCAGGGAAGGGGAGCGGCGCCTGCCGCAGCGCTGGTGCCTGCAGTGGCGCCGGTTGCCGCTCCGGCGGTGGACAGCGTGGCGGCAGCGCAGCCGGTGGCGGCGCCGGAGGGCTTGCTGCTGAAGGATGCGACGCTGGAGGATATCGTCAGGTTTCTGCACTCGAAGAATATCGAGCCGACGTTTCGGCATTTGATGCCGAAGTAAAGGCTGCGGAGCAGCGTTGGCGGCGGCTTTTTGCGTTAGCCAATGCACGTCGCCCCTGCGGAGGCAGGGGCGACGGTTCATATTACCGGGCTGACGTTCAAGGCTGCGGATTCCACCCCGCTCCACCACCGTAACCCGCAAACACCTTGGCCCGCGTCGCAAAGCGCGCCGCCACCTCGGCATCGGTCAAGGCATACCCACCCACCCGCAAGCGCAGGTCGATCGGCACCCCGGCCAGCGTGGTGCTGCCGTACTCGCGCCAGCCGGCGTCCGCGCTCGGCACGGCCGGATTCGGCGCCGGCTGGCCGTTCACGCCCAGGCCGGCCCAGCCCGCGGTGGCCACATGGCTGTCCATCTTGCAGTTGACGAAGGCGATGTTGTCCCAGCTCGCGGTCCCGCCCGGGCTGCGCGCCAGGTAGGTCGTACCGGCCGGCACGTCGCCGTGGTTCGGGCCGGGACCCGGACCGTGGGTCAACGCACTGTTGAGGAACACGTAGCCGATGTCGGCGGCGGCCGGCACCCGTGCCTGCAGCACGTAGCCGCCCGAGGTCGCGCTGGCGCTGTCGCCGACGCTGCGGATTTCGCTGTTCTCGAACAGCGCCGCGTGGCTGCTGCCCCAGATGAAGTCGACGTTGCCCGCCACCAGCGTGTTGTAGAACCATGCCCAGCCCTTCAGGTTGAGCGTGTCCTGCTCGCTGTAGAAGCTGGCGTTCCTGGCCACCAGGCGCGTATCGCTGTTGAAGTACACGGTTTCCGCCTGGCCCGAGATCGATGCCGAACGGATGGTCGTGTTCGTCATGCTCAGGTTGTCGAGCACCAGCATGTCCGCCGCTTCGACCAGCATCACCGCGCGCCCGCCCGCCGGCGAGCCGGCGATGGTGGGCGACTGGCTCGATCCGGTGCCCGGATTCAGCGTCTCGTTGTTGGTGTAGCGGATCGTCACGCCGTCGCGGCTTTCGCCCCGGATCGTGACGTTGTCCTTGCCGTTCAGGTACAGCAGCTCGTCATAGGTGCCGTTCTTCACGTTGATGGTGACCGGCGTCGCCTTCGGTACCGCCTGCATCGCGTGGTTCAGCGCGCCCTGCACGGTACGGAAATCGGCAGCGCCGTCGTCGTCGACCGTGAGCGTGGTGGCGGTCGGCGGCGCCGCTTTCGTCGTGAACGACCAGCCGCCCAGCTTGCCGATGCCCACGAAGGGCAGGCCACCGAGCGTGGTGCCGGTGAACACGCCGTCCGCGATGGCCACGTAGTACGCGGTGCCGTAGGCCAGCTTGTTCGCGTGCGGGACGATGATCGCCGTGTTGCCGTCGATGCGGATCGGCGCCGTGTTCACGCGCCGTACCAGCGCCTGGCCCGGATAGCCGAGCGCATCGGACTCGCCGCTCAGGCGGATCACGTCGACCAGCGCATCGTCGCTCTTGCGGAAGATGCGGATGCTGCCGATCGTGCCCAGGGCCGGCGGACGGTCGAAGGTCAGTTTCAAGGCACCGTCGACGTTGACCGCGCCGGCTTGCGCGGCCGGCTGGCTGGCGCCCTGCAGCGGATAGGTCTGGACCGGCTGCACGAATTGCGCGCCGACCGTGGCGGCGATGGTGCGCGTCAGCGACGGCTCGGAGCCGCTGGTGAACACGATGCTGGCGCTGCCGGCCGACAGCGGGGTCAGGGTCACGGTATTGCCGCTGGCGACCGCGCTGACCACGTTCGGGTTGCTCGAGGCGACCGTGAAGGTATCCGGCGTGTTGTCCGCGGTGACGGCCGTGACCGCGACGTTCAAGGGCGCATCGCCCGCTTCGGCGCTGTAGGTGAGGGCGGATGGGTCGAGGGTCAGCTGCACCGGCTTCTGGCGCGGGTCGCCCACGCGCACGTCGTCGATCTGGAACGATTTGTTGGCCGTGTACAGGCCGATCAGGCCGCGCTGGGTGAAGGCCGTGTCGGTGATCGAGCCCAGCTTCCTGCCGTCCAGGTAGACGGTGAGGGTGCTGCCGATCAGTTCGAAACGCACGGTATAGAACTGGGTATCCATCGCGATCGGCTGGCGCGACTGGAATGGCCGGCTGAGCGAACCGGCCAGCATTTTCGCGATTTCGACTTGCGTGCTGGTGGTGCTGCTCTGGACGTTCAGGCCGCCGCCATACCAGTTGTTCGCATCGACATAGCGCGTGACCAGGTACAGTTGCTTGTTGCCGGTGGTACTGTTGGCCATCGGCTTGATGCGCGCCTCGACGTAATAGTCGCCCGAAGGGACACCTGCGAACGCTTCCGGCTTGACCAGCGCCAGCACGCCGCCGGTGGTGGCCGCCGTGTACTGCAGCACCTTGCTCGGGCTGCCGGCCGCTTCGTCGACTACCCGGAAGGATCCGTTCGGACCCGGAACCGGCAACAGGTTCCATTTGGCGGTGCCGCCATCCTGGAAGTCGTCGCAGAAGTACAGGCCAGTGGTGGGGCAGTTGACCGTCGGGCCGGTCTCCACGACCACCGGACCGGTGCCGGTGACGGCGGTCGTCAGCTTGCCGCTGCCGGCCTGGGCCAGCGCATTGGCCTTCACCAGCGCCGCAGGGCGCGGCGTAAAGGCGTATGGTGGCGTCCAGCCCGGCGTGGCCGGCAGCGCGCAGCTCCCGAGCGCCGCGCCGTTCAGCAGCGAGCCGCTGTCCTTGAAGGCGCCGGCGCTGGGGTCGCCCGGGTTCCTGATGATGGCGTCGCAGTTGGCGGCACCTAGAATCTCGAACACGTTGGCGTTCGACAGCACCTTGGCATTGGTGCCGGGGCCGATGCTGTAGCTGTTGCGGTACACCGCCGCCGTCTTGCTGCCGGCGTAGTAATTATTGAACAAGTGGACCTGGCCGAAGCGCACGCGCGGCGCGCGCGATTGCACGTCGCGGAACACGTTGTTGCTGAATGTGACGCGCAGCTTGCCTTCGTCGGCGGTGGCCGAGCTGCTGGAGCCGACCAGGTTGTTCTTGTCGTGCTCGCCGAACACGTTGTACGACACGGTCACGTAATCCGAGGCGTTGGTGATGTCGACCGCGCCGTCGTGGCACTGCTTCACGTGGCCGTTCTCGACCGGCAGGTAGTTGTCGGTCAGCGGCGCATCGGTAAAGGCATTGTGGTCGATCCAGATGTGGTCCGACCCGCTGATGCCGATCGCATCGTAGGCGGCGTTCCAGTTGCCGGTGGCGCCGTCGTTCGGATCGAAGACCGGCTCGACGTCGCACGGGTTCACGATCTTCAGGTTGCGGACGATGATCTGCGAGACGTTGGAGACGATGATGTGGCCGTTCACGATGCCGGCGTTGGCGCCGTCGCCGATCAGCGTGGTGTTGCTTTTGAGGCGGATGGCGCCGCGGGCCGACTGGTCGGCGGTGCTGGTGTAGGGCTTGCCCTCCGTCATGTCGATGGTACCGACCAGCTTGATGATCTTGGGCGCCACGCCGCCGTTGACGATCGCGGCCAGCAGCTGGGCGCGGTTGGTGACGGTATAGATCTGGTTCGTCGCCGCATTGGCGCCGCCGCCCGTGCCGCCAGCCTGGCTGGCCCAGCCGTCGAGCGGTGCGGTGGCGCGCGCCGCGTCCACGGCCGCGCCATGGACGGTAGCGCCGAAGGTGCCGGCACAAAGGGCGGCCGCGAGCAGGGCCGACGCGCGCAGCGCGGCCCTGGCATTCCGATATGTCATGTGGATTCTCCCGATACGGAACTGGTGGGCGTTCAGGCTTGCGCGGCGCGCTTGCGGAGGCGGCTCATCGCCAGCCCGGCAACGCCGGCCAGCAGCAGGGCAGCACTGGCCGGCTCCGGTACCTCGGCCGCCGCGTCCGCGGTGCCGATCTGCGCGCTGACCGGGATGAAGTCCGCGTTCCAGTCCAGTCCGCTCAAGTCGAGCCCGATGCTGTGGCTGCTCAAGACCGACAGGCGGGGCAGGCCGCCGACGGCGCTGGCGTCGACCAGCGTGAAGCTGGTGATCGGCGCCGCCAGGGAAGTGCCGAAATCGAAGGTGAGGACATAGCTGCCGTCCAGCGGCGGCACCATGTTGGCGTAGATCGACAGCAGGCCGCTGCGCGTGAAGTCGAAGCCGAACAGGGCGTCGACGGTCAGGAATTCGACGTAGCTGTCGTTCGGGTCGAGGCCGCTGACATTGCTGCCGGGGCCGGCCATATAAGCGCTGTCGTTACCGAGCACGTCGGCAGTGCCGTTGTAGGTGGCGGTGATGCTGGCATGCTCGAGGGACAGCGGTGCCGCGTGTGCCTGGCCGGCGGCGAGGGCTGCCAGTACCAGGGTCTCCATGATCATTTTTTTCATTATTGTTCCAGTTGTGGTTGCTGCGGATCGGATCCGGCGCCGGCCTGACGCGGGCATGCGGCGGCCCTGGCGCCAGCCATGGGAAGGCTGCGCGGAACAGGCGTCTGCGTGCGGGCGGTAGGGGTGGCAGCCGGATGGACAGCTGTGAAGCGAAAGGCGCGTACTGCCTGCCGGGAGCGGCTTATGGCCGCCCTTGGCAGGTGCTTGAATCTTAGCACGGAGCCGTTAAATTGGTCTGGCCAATTTAAGAGAGGGCAACAATTTGTGGCGTAATTGGCGTTAACTGGTCAGACCAGTTTCCGTGTTTCTATAGCTATTGCTTCAGCGTCACATCTGTCTGAACACGTCCGCAAAATTCCGGCTCACCACCAGCTCTTCCGGCCGCCCTTTGAGCTTGACCAGCATGCGCCCGCGGAAATCGGTGCGTGTCCCGGCCACGTGGCGCGCGGCCACGATCACGCCGCGGTGGATCTGCCAGAACTGCTGCGGGTCGAGCTGTTCGCGCAGCTGGCGCAGCGGGGTGCGGATCAGGTGTTCGCCGTCCCCGATGAACACGCTGGTGTACTTGTCGTTGCTCTGGAAATAGATGACTTCATCGACCGCGATCAGGCGCGTCTCCTGGCCCTGGGCGGCGCGGATCCATTGCAGCGGCGCCGGCGCCGGGGCGGTGGCAGGCGCCTGCACTCCCAGCTGGCGCAGCAGGCCGGCCAGCGCCTCGGTAGCCGATGCAGGCGCCGGCGCCGGTGCGGCCAGCGCTTCCTTCAGGCGCGCCACGGTGCGTTCCAGCCGTTCGCGCCGGACCGGTTTCAGCAGGTAGTCGAAGGCGGCGTGCTCGAAGGCTTGCAGCGCGTAATGCTCGTGCGCAGTGGTGAAGACCACGCGCGGCGCCCGGGTTGCACCTGCCGCGTCGTTGGCGAGGCGCTCGGCCAGCTGCAGGCCGTTCAGGCCCGGCATCTGGATGTCGAGGAAGGCGACGTCGGGCGCCAGTTCGTCGATCAGGCGCAGCGCATCGAGGCCATTGGCGGCGCGCCCGGCAATGCGCAGTTCGGGCCAGACGACAGCCAGTTCGCCGGCCAGGTAGTCGAGCAGGTGCGGTTCGTCGTCGGCGATCAGGGCGCGGATGGGTTCGATGGCGGCACCGTGGGGTCGGGATCGATGGGCAGCAGCAGGCGCGAGGTCACGCCGCCGTTTTTGTTCTCTATTAATTGTACCTGAGCATTTTTGCCATGCAGGCTGCGCAGCCGCTCGCGCAGGTTGGCCAAGCCGACGCCACCGCCGGGGCGCGGCGGCGCATGGCCGAGCCCGGCGCCGTCGTCGCCGACCTCGATGCACAGGACCTTGCCGTCGCAGTGCGCGTGCAGCACGATCTCGCCGCCCTCGACCTTCGGTTCGATGCCGTGCATCACCGCGTTCTCGACCAGCGGCTGGACCAGCATCGGCGCGATCGGGCAGTCGCGGCAGGCCGGATCTGCCTCGATGCGGTAGCGCAGGCGCCGGCCCAGGCGCACCGCCAGCACGTCGAGGTAGGCGCCGGCCAGGTCGAGCTCGGCGCCGACGCTGGCGTGCTCGGCGCGGCTGGCCGCCAGGCTGGCGCGCAGGAAGTCGATCAGGCGTTCCAGCATGTGGCGCGCCTGGTCCGGGGCCGGGCCGATCAGGCTCACCACATTGGCCAGCGTGTTGTACAGGAAGTGCGGTTCGATCTGGGCCTGCAGCGCGCGCAGGCGGGCTTCGGCGACCAGGCGCCCGGCTTCGGCGATCTTTTCCTGCTGGCGTGCCGCTTCCGCCTCGCGCGCCTGGCGCCGCGCGATGATGCCCAGCACGGTAATCATCAGCACCGCGATCAGTGCGCCGACGGGCAGCAGCAGCCCCAGCTTGCCGGGGTGCCGCAGCAAGGCATCGGGACCGCGCAGCACTACCTCGGTCAGCGTAATGCCGAGCACGACGCAGCCGGCGATCAGTACGCCCTGGCCCAGCAGCATCGGCCGGCTGCGGCGACCATACGCTTCCGGTGCCGCCAGGCGCAGCGCGGCCAGCGTGCCGTGGATTAGGAAGCCGATCGCGTTCGAGGCCAGCAGCGTCATGCCGAGCCGGGGCAGGAGCGGCACCGTGCTGCCCGTCGCGACCCCGGCGGCGAAGGTCACCGCCAGGCCGAGCAGGCTGCTCCACAACAGCGTGTAGACCAGGTCGCGCGCGGTGGAACGCGGCCAGCGCCGGAACAGGGCGATGACCTCCAGTGGGTGAGCGCTGCGGCTGCCCGGGCTCGTCGGCATGCTGTCCTCCATCGGATTCATGAGCTGGGCATTATGTCGCAGCGCATCGAGTCGCAGGACAGCATGCGATGAAATGCAGGTCCGGCGGCGCGAAAGACATTGGGCGGGCGCCAGGCAAAAAAAATGCCGCTCAGCGAACTGAACGGCATGGTTGTCAGGTGGTTCGGCTTAACTGTAACTGGTCCAGCTTTGCGGAATTTCGATCTGGCCGGACTGGGCAGCCTGGGCATAGGCGCGCATTTCGGCGACCATCGCTTCCAGTTGCTCGTTGCCGGGATTGGCCAGGAAACCCTTCATGCGTTCCTGGAGCGCAGCTTGCTGGTCACGCCACTCATAACGGGACGACTTGCTCATACACCCTCCTTGCGGCGAACAGCCTTGCTTGTAGTTTTGTTTTCCATGGACATTCTCCTTCTGAGATCGATAGTATGCCAAACGGGTAGCGACGAGTCCGTGCGTTGACACACATTCTTTTCCGCACCTTTTGGATAGCGGATTAGCATTATTTTAACACGCTGTGGTAGAAGAGTTCCAAGCGGCCTTCCAGTTCGTGCAGGGCATCGTCGGGCGTCCTGGGACGCTGGCAGATCAGGGTGCGCAGCTGTTCGCCGCAGATGCAGGCCATCAGGAAGCCGGGCAGCAGATCGAGCGGCACGTCGGGACGCATCTGGGCACGGATCTCGGGGCGGGCGAAGAAGCGTGCCAGCATCTCGCGGGTCTGGCGCGGGCCGCCGTTCCAGAAGGCATCCGCCAGCTCGGGGTTGGTCGGGGCCTCGGCCAGTACCACGCGCTGCATCTCGACGGCTTCGTCCGACACCAGCAGCTCGTGCATCTGGTGGGCGAAGTCGCCGACGATGTCGCGCAAGGGACGCGGATCGGTGTCCATCGGCTGGCTGTGGAAGAAACGGTCGCGCTTGGCGGCCAGCACGGCGCGCAGCAAGCCTTCCTTGCCGCCGAATTTGACGTAGATGGTGCGCACCGCAACGTGGGCGGCGCGCGCGATCGATTCCAGGCTGGTCTTGGTATAGCCGTTCTTCAGGAACAGGGTGCCGGCGATCTGCAGCAGCTCCTGCATGCGCGCCTCGACGTCGGCCGCCTTGGGACGGCCGGCGGCCTTTCCCGGGCACCCGTCGGTGTCTTGCTTGAGTTTGTCCATGGTTCACACTGTAGGTCAAGATCAAATGAAATGCAACCGTTTCATTTCTTGACTTCGCCGATGCTTTGTCGAATAATGCGATCAACCCATTTCATTTTTCCTTCGGAGTCACATCCATGTCAGAGCAGCAAACCACGGTTCAGCAGAAACCGACAGCCGCCCCAGGCGCAGCACCCGCAGGCGCCCCCGCCAATGCGGGCAAGGGCCCGCCGAAGCGCGTGCTGCTCGTGGTCGGCGTGATCGCCATCGCCGCCCTGGGCGTGGGCGGCCGCATGTGGTACCGCAGCGCCAATTTCGTCGACACCGAAAATGCCTATGTCACCGGCCACGTGCACCCGATGTCCTCGCGCATCCCGGGCGTCGTCACCAAGGTCATGTTCGACGACAACCAGGTGGTCAAGGCCGGCGACGTGCTGGCCGAGCTCGACCCGGCCGACCAGCGCGTGAAGGTCGACCAGATCCAGGCCCAGATCGCCAGCGTGAAGCAACAGATCATCCAGGCCGACGCCTCGGTCGAGCAGGCCAAGGCCCAGGCTTCGGCCGCCGGCGCCCAGGTCGCGCAGGCCCAGGCCAACCTGGTGCGCGCCAACCAGGATGCGACCCGTTTCCGCCAGCTGTACAACACCCAGATGAAAGCCGTGTCGAAGGCCGAGCTGGACGCCGCCACCGCCGCCCGCGCCGGCGCCAACGCCGACGTCACCGCGCGCCGCGACAATGCCAGCGCCGCCAAGGCCCAGATCGCCGCCGCGGCCTCCGCGCGCGACGTCCTCAAGGCCCAGGTGAAAGTGCTGCAGGCGCAGCTGAAGGACGCCCAGCAGCAGCTCGGCTACAACCAGATCCTGGCCCCGGTCAGCGGCCGCATCGGCAAGAAGAACGTCGAAGTCGGCGCCCGCATCCAGCCGGGCCAGCAGCTGGCCGCCATCGTGCAGGACGACGTCTGGGTCACCGCCAACTTCAAGGAAACCCAGCTGCCGGGCCTGCAGGTCGGCCAGGCCGTCAAGGTCGAAGTCGACGCGCTGCCGGACCACGAGCTGATCGGCCGCGTGGACAGCTTCTCGCCGGCCTCGGGCAACCAGTTCGCGCTGCTGCCGGCCGATAACGCGACCGGCAACTTCACCAAGATCGTCCAGCGCGTGCCGGTGAAAATCACCTTCAAGCCGGAAGACCTCAAGAAATACGCGGGCCGCCTGGCGCCGGGCATGTCGACGGTGGTCGAGATCGACCTGCGCCAAAAGCCGGCGCAAACGCAAACCGCTGCCGCCAAATAATAGGGTAAGCCATGACGAGTTCCACCAAGCCGATGGGAGGGCCGCCGGCAGGCATGCCGGCAATGCCCGCGCCCAACGCGCACGTCGACGCGCGCACCTGGATCGCGGTGGCCGCCGGCCTGCTCGGCGCCTTCATGGCGGTGCTCGACATCCAGATCACCAACTCCTCGCTGCGCGACATCCTCGGTACGCTGTCGGCCACGCAGGAAGAGGGCTCGTGGATCTCGACCGCCTACCTGTGCGCCGAGATCGTGGTGATCCCGATGACCGCGCTGTTTACACGCGCCCTCGGCCAGCGGCGCTACCTGATGGGCACGACGGCCCTGTTCCTGCTGTTCTCGACCCTGTGCGGTTCGGCCTGGAGCCTGGAAAGCATGATCGTGTTCCGCATGCTGCAGGGCTTCAGCGGCGGCGCCTTGATCCCGATGGCGATGACCCTGGTCATGACGCGCCTGCCCGCCTCCAAGCGCGCGGTCGGCATGGCGATGTTCGGCCTGACCGCGACGCTGGCGCCGGCCATGGGCCCGACCCTGGGCGGCTACCTCACCGAGCTGTATGGCTGGCCCTGGATCTTCTACATCAACTGGGTGCCGGGCGT
>Ga0308160_10004522_pt1 | contig 14860 bp, 15 predicted proteins | sample PhyFR1_FD_201036 | JGI IMG/M metagenome (GOLD analysis project Ga0308160, IMG submission 201036) | Phyllosphere microbial communities from UC Gill Tract Community Farm, Albany, California, United States - DLSLF.R1 | ecosystem: Host-associated > Plants > Phyllosphere > Unclassified | place: USA...
GATGGGGAGTCAGGACAGTTTCGCCGAAAGGAAAGTGAGGGTAGGCCACCGACTGTCTCGCCGAAGTTCCTGGAGAGCAAGAGTCGACAGCGTCAGCACCTGTCGCTGCAGCAGGCGGCTGCGAGTCCGTCGCCGCCAGCCAACGTCCTCCAGACGCAGAACGGGCGACGCACCTGCGCTCCTGTCGGTCCCACCAGCCGCCTCGCGGGTCACGGTCTACCAACCGGGGAGGGAAACCGAGATGATCAGGAGGTCAGCTCGCGGCCAGACCAGAACGCTACCCCTTGGCTTGGAGCCGCTTGCGCGCGCGGGCTGAACTTCAGCCAAGACCGGACGCACGGTGCATGTACTCGGTCGGCAGCTCCGGGTAGCCAAACAGCTGAGGGTTGGGCTTCTTGCCACCGCTGCATGTCGTCGATCAGACGGCGAACCGACGGTGAGGTCGGCCGACGTCGGGCCAATCGACGACGGGCAGGTTGTCGTCCGCGTGCGTGCGTGCGAGCGCGCGGGCGTTCGGACCGGTCGGAGCGGGCGCGACGAGCGGCGGCGACGGCATGAGTGGAGGGATAGGTTTTGGAGAGAAGCGGACCGTCAGCTGGAAGGGAACAGGGTACGCGGCGACCTGGATCCGACGAAGGGCGACTCGGTTGGGAGGACGAACGGGTATGACTTGGGCTCGTCGATCCGGTCGCCGAGAGGCTTGACGGGCTGGTAGTCGAAGATGCCGCGCCGGCCGACGGCGAAAGGGGTGGTTGCCGGCCGAAGGACTGGACCCAGGCGGGCGAGCGCCACCGGGCGACGGAGGGCAAGCAGGCTGGCCATTCGTCTGCTTGCGTGAGAGGGGAGGGTAGGGAGGATGAGAGAGAGCAGCAGCAGCAGCAGCAGCAGGGGAGCAGCAGGTTGCGGCGCGAGCGGGCCGGAGATGGCTCAATCAGCTCGACGGGTTCGATCCATCTCGCCGGACGGCACCTCGAGGCCGACCCGCTGCATTCTCGTCGCCCTTTCCCAAGTCGATGAACGCCTGCTCGTCCTGACCTGCGTCCCGTCACTTCTCCTAGTCTCGCCACACCTCCCTCATCGCGTGCGTGTTGTCCTCCAGTCAGCATCGTCGGCCAATCAATAACGTGTCCCGCTGAACCTTCCCTCCCCGCTCATCCGTCACACCCCCTCGCAGCCTTCCGCCCTCCGCTCGTCAAGCGCGCCTTGGGTCCTCTCCCGCTCGCCCAAAGCCGTCCGACCAGCGGTCAACGTGGCACAAGCTTGACTTTTTTCGCCCGAGCAGCCCCTCGACACGAGGAGTTCTCTCCCTCGTACGGCACGCCTGGACTCGCAACCGCCTTCCCCACCCCTCTCTCCTCTCCTGCCGATGTCGTCGCCGGCCGCCCAGCCGCCCGCGCCGACGACGTTCGTCCAGGGCCTGTTTGCCCGGCCGCTCGCGACGCTCTCGGCCCTGCTCGCGAGCGACGACGACGCGGGGCTGTTGAATCCCAGCCAGGCGGCCAAGGACGTCTACGCCGAGCTCGACCGTTGCCGGCCCTGGCTCCTGCGTGGACTCAAGGCGCCTGGCCCCAGCGCCGAGGAGCGCAAGTCGGTCGAGTCGGGTGCGTCCTTCGCAAAGTGATCGAGCTCTCCGCTCGTTCAGCGACTGACGTTGTGCTCTCGGTCGCCTTCTCTCCCTCTCAGGCTCTCTCAGGGTTGGCTCGAAGACTATCCCGCTCTCGGCCGCCTTCATCGCCGACGCGCTTGCGCTCTCGGCGACGCTCAACATCTCTGAGCTCCTCGCCGCCTCGCTCCACCGGTCAGCGCTCGCCTCGACGGCAAAGTTCTCGCGGCCGGCGCGTGAGACGGCTGTCCTTCTCTGGGAGGCTGAGCGGCTCGAGCTCGTCGAGCTTCTCAAGCTCCTCTGTGATGAGCGCGCCTGGCGCGACCGTGCTGGCGAGCCGGCTGCCATCGTCCGCTCTTTCGGCCAGGAGCTGAGGGGCTCGCTCGTCGGCCTCGAAGCCGGCAAGGAGGGCTCGCTCGTCGAGCGTCTGCTCGCTGATCTCGAGCTCCTCAAGGCGACCGCGCTCGACCTCCGCAAGCAGCTCGCCGCCGCTGCGAGCGCGGCCAATGCTGCCGCGCCGACGCCGGCCAGCCACCCGAGCGCGTTCAACACCTTCGCGCCGGCTCCGCCGCCAGCGGCGCTCCCTGCCGCCTCTGGCTCTGGAGGCGACGCTGGCAAGCCGCTCTCGCCTGACATCGTCAAGGAGCGCCTGACTGCCATCCGAACCCAGCGTCAGGGGCTCGGCCACGTTCTCTTCCTGCTCGGCCAGGCCGGCTGGCTCCGAAAAAAGGAGCTTCAGCAGGCCGTTCGCTGGCTCGCCCGCCAGGCCGCGCCCGAGGCGGCGAAGGGTGCCGCTGTCGCCGCTCCTGCCGCTCCTACTCCTGCCGCTTTCGGCGCGCCGGCAGCCGTATCAGGGTCGGATGCCGAGGCCGATCTCGAGGAGGAGTCTGCTCTGCTTGGCTACTTTATCTCGTCCGTCCCTCTCTGTCTGGTCCCGTTGCACCAGCAGGTCCCTTGGGCTCTAGCGCTGACGCTCTCCTTTCCTCACTGCGCAGGACGCTGCTCGCCGCCTTTGAGATGAGCGAGCTCAAGAGCGAAGACGTCGACCACGAGCGGGTCAGTCTCCGACGCGCGCTGTGTGACCTAGTCACCGTCGCCTGACCTAGATGGGTACAATATCTTTCCACCAGATTATCCAAGAGAAATTCCTCAAGGACACGCAGTACATCAAGATCATGACGGCCGAGATTGTGAGGGCCTCACTCCCTTGAGACTCTTGCCAAAAGGCGAATGTGCTGACCATGCTCGCCTTGCACCCCACGCTCAACGACACAGGTCGAGAAGCCTTGGAAGCACAAGCCTCTCCAGTCGCTCATCACGCTCCAGTGGACGCTCTACCTCGTCACCGCCTTCCGCTACAACGACAACCTCTCGGCGACGATCGCCATGTCGGAAGAGTTTGTCGAGGGCCTCGTCCAGAACGCCATCCGGTCCGATGCGCTCCAGTTTGCGCGCGACCACATCGTTCTCGCCGCCGACCGGGTCGACGACGCCTTCAAGTGGCACATGCTCTCGGCCGTCGACCTGCTCGTCACCAGCTTTGTGACGACGATGAGCCCGATCCTCCGCAAGCTCAAGCACCGCGAGGAGGACGCGCTCCTTAACCCGCCCAGCAGCGGCGGCGGCAGCAAGTCGCTCTCGGCTTCGGGCCGACGCTCGCTCGGCGGCGCGGTGCCCGCCTCGTCGACCTCGACCGCCACGCCCGTCCGGGCCGACATTGAGGCGCTGTTCAGCTTGATTGCCGCGCTCTACGACGACTGTCCGCCGGACGCGGCGCTCAAATTCTGGACCGATCGGCCCGACGGCCGGCTCTTCGCCTTCCTTCGCTGGGCGGCCGACTCGCGCGGGCCGGGGATGATCCGTGCTCTTTCCGACATGCTCGCTTCGCTTGCCGCCGGCCAGCAGTGCGCCACCTTCGCCTTTGGCTTCCTCGCCTCGGGCTCCGAGGGCGGCGAGCAGGGCGGCGCCGGTGCGACTGTCTGCTCATGGTCGGCTCTCTTCGAGGCGCTCCAGTTCTACGCCCAGCAGCTGCCCAAGATCAACGAGCGCTCGCAGGCTGCAGAGTCAGCTGGCGTCCCGGGCCTGCCTGGGAGCCACCAGGGCCAGGCTCCTCGCCGGGATGCCAACGCGCCGTCGACGATCCCGCCGGACGAGCTCGCGCTCCTGACGGCCTTCCTTCGCCTGCTCAAGAACGTGGTCCGCTACTCGCCCGTCGCTCGGGCCGCGCTCTTTGAGAGCGCTCAGTTCCGGGCGCTGCCGACGCTGCTCGCGCTCATCAACTCGGTCGTCCCCGTTAGTTTCAAAGCCGCGCTCTTCGACACGCTCGCTGCCTTCTGCGGAACCGAGGGCGGTCCACTCGGGGCCGAGATTGCCCGCCAGATGTGGTACGCGCTCGAGCGCTTTGAGCTCGTCCCCGCTGGCGTCAAGGCCGCGCCGTTTGGTGGTCTCTACCGCTCGACGGCGGGCCGCGGTGGCTCTGGTGCCGGCGGCATCATCGCCGAGTTCGAGGACGCAGAGGTCGAGGCGGGCTCTTACCTGGCGACGGCGGCGTTTGTCAACCTGCTCGACACGCTCATCCACACCCCGGCCCGGCCGGCAACCCTCCTCGGCGGTTTCGAGAGCCCCGTCGCCCAGACGATCCCTGAGAACCTCGGCGCCGGCGCGCGCGCGCCCGGCATGGCGCCTTATGTCCGCTACGTCATGCACGACGTCCTCCTCCGGGCGCCCAAGCTCGCGTACGTCGACGAGCGCGAGCGGTGGACGCTCATCGAGCGCTCCCTCTGCTTCATCGAGAAGTGTCTGGCGACGTACGACCTCAGTCCCGTCCTGCTCGACGACGTCGCGAGCGGCGCCGGAGCTCGCTCGTCCCACTCCAAGGCGGGCGTCGCCCTGCTTGCGCTGGCTGCCCACCCAGGGTTCGAAATCCTCCGCAAGCTCCTGACCGAGCCAGCGCTGCTGAAGGCGCTCTTCGACGTCGTGTCCGTCAGCCTCGACGGCCTTCTTGACGATGGCGGCCGAACCCCGACCAAGGCCGATGCCGTCCTGCGCGCGCTTCGGATCGTGCACCGCATCCTCGCGATCCAGGGTCTCTTTGTCGAGGTCCTGCTCCCGACGCTGGCCGAGTCCGCCGGCGCGCTCGGCCTCAACCCGTCGTCGATCCCGACGGCCGTCGCACCGCTGGACCAGCATCTGCTCTACACGCACGCGGTCGTCATCGACATTGCACTCCTCGTCAACTTTGCCGAGCGGCAGGAGATTGCGCTCCTCGCCGTCCAGATCGTCGGCCAGCTCAGCCAGTCACCCTTCTTCCGCGCGGTCGATCGCTTCGAGAATGTCTACAGCTCGCACATGAACCGACTCGTCGGCGTCATTGACTCTTCGGACGAGTCGCTCCGCATCCTCGACGGTTTCGTCCGCCGGCTCGAGTCCGAGGGCGCGGGCGAGCCCGGCTGGACCGCCGTCGACGACCCGGTGCAGGCCCTCGTCACTGCTGAGACCGGCCGGGGCCCCTCGGCCGTCGAGGAGGACCTGACCGAGACGATCCGGGTGGCGGTTCTTGACCTGCTCCTCGCCAACACGACCGCTGGCACGGCTGGGCCCAACATCGCCCACTTCCTCTGCGGCTTCCCGCTCAATGCGAGCCCCGCCGACCTGTCGATCGACGATCCTCAGGCGGAGGGTGCCAATCTGTCGTGCCTCCACATCATCCTCGAGCTTCTCGCCCAGGGCACGCACGCGCCCGGCGGCGAGCAGGCCGAGTACATCGAGCCGACGCTGCTCGCGCGGAACCCGGCGCTCGCCGAGAAGTGTGCGCGGCTCATCTACCAGCTGAGCACGCATGAGCTCACCGGACCGGCGACGGCGCGCTACCTCCGAACGCGCGAGGAGTTCAGCGCCCGCCAGCTGGCGGCCTTCCCGATGACGGTACCGGCCGCGCCTCCGGCTGTCGCGCTCGGCCAGGTCGTCTACCCGGACGGCGGCTCGGTCAGTACCTCGGCGGGAGCGTTGACGTCCTTCCTCCGGTACCGGTCGTCGATTCTCGACGCCGTTGCGCTCGAGCTCCACACCGTCAACCCGACCGGCCTGCACGCGGCCAAGCTCGTCGACAGCCTCTTCACGATCCCCAAGGAGGCGAACGCGTCCGACTCGAACCGGATGGACACGGCCGAGCAGCGGCTGATCCGCGTCCTCGACATCCTCCTGTCGATGGACTTCCAGTGGCAGGACGACATCCCCGACATGGACATCAAGCTCGCCTACTTTGCCAACTTTGACTTCAACGCCTGCCTCATCCCGAACGAGGCTGGCTGCGAGGTCTACGACTTCCGGGCACTCGTTGGCTCGATGGACGCCGTCCGGCGCCGCCACCAGGCGACCGGCGCCCTTGCCGGCCCCGGCCAGCAGGAGGCGCTGCAGAGCGAGATCCGGGGCATCCTCCTGACGCTCGCGGCCGAGAACCACCAGCGGGAGGTCGCGCACGCCCGGCAAGCGTGCCTCGTCTCGTGGCAGCGCGTGCTCGACGTCGTCCTATTCAAGTCGTTCGAGCTCATCCCGGCCGACGAGCGCGAGGCGGCGCTGTTCGACCTGATCCAGGCGGCCTTCCACCTCGTCGCCCTGCCCGAATGGCCTCCGGCAGCGGCCGAACTCCTGTGCCAGGCCGTGCTCTCGCTCATCACCCGGCTCCGCCAGGGTCGTGAGGAGGCTGCCATCGCTGGCGGTGAGGCCGGCAAGCCCGGGCCGGCCCTTCCGACCGACAAGCTCCACAACCTGCTCAAACAGGTGCTCGGGGGCATCGCCCGGTCGGGCACGACGCAGGTCGTCCGCGGCAACCTCTACACGGTCCTCATCAACTACCTCCAGATCGTTAGCCCGCAGGGCTCGGCGGCGGCGGCGGTCGAGCCGGGCTCGTTGACGATCCTCCTCTCGACGATGGACCGCGTCGTCCCGATCATTTGCCGGGACGCGCTCGACGGGAGCGAGATCTGGAAGACGGTCGCGTACGCCGCGCTCGAGACGCTGCTCGCCGCCTCGGCCAGCGACCGCAGTCATCGGCTCGTCGGCATCCTCTACCGCAACGGCTACCTCCAGAGCTTTGTCCAGTCGCTCAAGGACACGGAGAATGACCTCCGCGCCGTCATGGCACCGGATCCGGGTGCGTCTCAACGTGCCTTCATTTCGAATCGCGGCGCCCATTGCTGACGTCTACATCGACGGCACTGCGCCGCGACAGAGTCGCTCAACGCCTTCTACGTCTACGAGGCCAAGACGGCGCTGCTCCTCCGGATTGCCGAGTCGCGGGCCGGCGCCGAGCGACTGCTCGATGCGCGCCTGCTCGACGTCCTGACCCAGTGCTACTTCATCGAGGACCGGCCCGAGCTCGACCAGGCCATGCTCGACGTCGACTCGTTCCTCCCCCCGGTCTTTGAGCGCTACCACCAGATCTTGTTGCCGGTCCTCCAACTCGTCTCGGTCGTCGCTTCGAGCCTCGGCCCGACCTCGAACGGAGCTGTCGTCGAGGCCCTCAGCTTCCTCAACGCCCACCGCGAGACGATCCTCGGTCTGCTCCGTGACCCGGTCGGCCGGATCCCGCTCTCGACGGTCAAGGAACTCCACCTGCTGGCGAGCATCTTCACCCAGGTCTTGCCGACGGTCGAGCAGCAGGACCTCGTTCGTCCATTAGCCCGGCTGCAATGCCATTCCTTTCGGAAGACTAACATCGGCTCACGTGCCCTCCTTTGCGCAGGGCCTGTCGTCCGGCTTTGGCGCTTACCACAACGCGCTGCTATCGCTTGCCAGCCGCTTCTTCCTCCGTGAGAAATGGGAAGACCTGATCGTGCCGCTTAACGATGCCGAGCGGGCCGACACCGAGAGGCCTGCACCGAGTCCGTCCCGCCTGCCTCTAACAGACTCGAGCCATCTCAAGTCCTCGAGAGCTGACTGAAGTCACCTCCTCCGCCCCTGCCGCAGACGGCAAGCAGAACGGCAGCCTGTTTGACTTCAACACTGACATCGCGGTCGAGGACCTCAACGCGAGCTTGCTGTCATACTTTGTCCTCGCGACCGAGACGCGTGGCGCAGCTCCGCTCCGGCCAGTCTTCACGCCGTCGGTCTCGACCCGCGAGACAGGTCTGCTGCAGAAGGGTGCGCTCTTTCGCTCTCAACGCTGACGCAAGCAGACCTCCCCCAGTTCGAGCTCGATGACTAACTCTCGCTCTTCGCTCTTGCCGCGACCACAGGCGGAGGGCCGTCGATTCTCTCGGCCGTCGTCCTCCTGTACGAGACGGTGACCTACCTCCGGTCGACGGTCGACCACTTTGCGGCGGTCTCGGATAAGCTGGCCCAGCCGAAGCTACTGACGGCCGACGAGATCGAGGAGGCCGTCCTCGCCAACGATGGCGGAGCGGCTGGGCCTGAGGGGGCCCTGCCGGCGAGGTTGAGCCCGGTCGAGAGCCAGCGGCTCGCTCTTCGGTCACTCAGGAAGACGCAGCGGTCGCTCAAGCGCCGGTCCGAGTCGTCGCTCAGTGCGTCGGCCCTTGTCCCACTCCGCCTCGCCTTCGCGAATGCTGACCGACTCTTCGCTTCTTTTCGCTTGCAGTCATCATCGAGACGCTCCTGCTCCTGCTCTGGCGCCACCTCCTCTTCTTCATCAGCGAGGCCCTCCAGGACGGACCCGCCGCCAACTGGGCGACGATCCCTCCTCAGTCGGTTTCGCTCCGCTTCAGCCAGGTTGACGGCCGCGACCGGACAGCCAGCGGCGGTGGGCTCGGAAGCCTGCGCGAGCTCTGGGAGCGTGTGAGCGAGGAGCTGCACCCGGCACTCGGCAAGCTCGAACGGATGGACCTGGTGCGTGCTTCCCCGGCTCGAGCTCCATGTGTGCTTGCTGCTGATCCGCCCTCATTCATGCAGCCGATCGACATTTTTGGGTCCGACACCGAGCTCAAGACGAGCTACCTGCACGTCATGTCCCGCCGGCTACGGGAGCTCGAGCATGCCGTCCCGGACGAGCAGTAGACCGGTCCCCGCCAGGACATGCCGGCCGCAGAGAACCGGCCAGTGCCGAGGGCCCGGCGGCGGAGAGATCCTCCGCGTGCCCCGAGGTTGCAAGCGGCAGCCCAATTGATCCCATTAAATGAGCGCTGTTCTATCTCGACGTCCGAGCAGTGCTGCTTCGACGCAATGGAAGACTGCCTGGAGACGACGCCGGCGGCGGCGGTTGCTGCGCGCATGAGATGACGTCGCGCTGCACACGCGGGCGGCGCCGGCGGCACTCCGGCCTTGGCCATCCGTCCTGTGCCCCTCCCTCCGAACGGTCAATCCTACCTACCTCTACCTGCTCTTCGAATCCCCCTCGCCCTAAAAACACAGCAAGCAGCATGAAAATCGCCATCACCGGAGGTGCGTCCCCAGGCTGCCGTCTCAGAGGCTGCCGTCTTTGAGGCCAGGCGAGGTCGAGAGGGAGTTGCCGGCCGACCCTTCCGGCCTTTTCGTCGCTGGCTGGCCTGCTCTCCGGTCATTCGAGCTCACCCAACTTTTAACACCCATCTACCGGCCTGCCTCCTCCTCTCTCAGCCCGTGGAGCCGTCGGCAAGGCCGTCGTCAAATACTGGTCCGTTTGCCACTCGTCCTCGTCCTCGCCAGTAGCTCGAGCTGAGCGGCGTATGCCGGAACGAGGCTGATGAGGCTCCTTCGCCCGTGCTCGCCCGTGCCGCTGCCGTTCTTTCAGCAAGGACAACGGCCACTAGTGAGTCCTCGCTCTATCACTGGCATGTCCGCTCGGCGCGCGTCTGGCGCTGGAATGTCGGCGGATGTCTGCTGCGGGACGAATGACTGCCTTCTGGGTGACCAGGCTGCGCGACCATCTCGAGCTCGAGCTGACAGCCTATTTCCCTTACCCCGGCAGCGTCTACGAGATCAATCGCACCGAGGAGAAGTCGGAGACCGGACCGAACGGCGAGCACCGGACGGCCCAGGGTACCGATTACGAGGCGACGGTCAAGGCCTTCAAGGGGGCCGACGCCGTCATCCACGTCGCTGCGACGCCCTCGCCGGGCAAGCTGCCCGACCGTTCGTCAGCTGCCGCTCTGAATTCACGCGTGGAAGGCTCTGATTGACCGAGAGCTGTTGCGTCCTGCCAGACGACCTGCACAACGCCAACGTCTCGGGCTGCTACGTCGCCCTGCGCGCTTGCGCAGAGCTCGGCATCAACCGCATCAGCTTTGCTTCGTCGGTCAATGCGATTGGACTCGAGTTCTCGCGCCGGTCGACGTTCGACTACTTCCCGCTCGACCACAAGCACAAGACGTACGCCGAGGACCCGTACTCGCTCTCCAAATGGGAGTGCGAGCAGCAGTGTGACTCGTTCGTCCGCCGGTACGAGAGCATGCGCATTGCCTCGTTCCGCATGCACGAGGTCGCGCCCGTCGCCGAGCTCGAGCGCGACGAGAAGACGGACAAGATGGTGCTCTGGTCTCACTCGGACCCGACGGCGGTCGCCCGGGCCTGCCTGCTCGGCATCACCGTCGAGAAGGACGACTGGAAGACCGGCCACGAGATCTTCTACATCGTCTCGCCCAAGAACGTCTCGTACAAGACGCGGGGCGAGAAGCTCACCAACACCGAGCTCGCTCAGCGCTACTATCCCAACGTACGCAGCTCCTTGTCGGCCCTCAGACATGACAAAGACCGCCCCGGCTGACGCTTCACCAATCTGCTTTGACCCCAGGTCCCCGTCAACGAGGACCTCGAGCGCTTTGGCTTCTTCGACTGCGAGAAGGCCGAGCGTTTTCTCGGCTGGACGCACGACGAGTAGATTGCGCATACTCGAGCCAAAGGCGACTGTGCACCAGTTGCCTTAGATCTCTGCTTCGTTCGTTTCAACGCCACTGTATCCATCATTCGTTCGTCGTTCACCGCAGGTTTCTCGGGCCGAGCAAAGGGGCATCGTCTAGTGCAAGGTGGGTGTTTGATGAGAGTTTTAAGTGCGACGGCAAGTGAAGCGAGTACAACGGACCCTGGACAGTTGGGGATGCGGCAGGAGAGAAGGGGAAGCAACAGAGATGTCTGCGCATGGGGGACCTCGAAAGGGAGAGAGGAGGGGGGAGTAGGGGGAAGGAGCGACTCGGCTCTGGGTAAGTCGAGGCATACAAGTGTAGGACGGGTGGGGTGAGGGCGAGAGTGAGGATGTCAACAGAAAGATGGCACGGACGCAAGGTTGACAAGGGGCCAAGAAGCGTCGGGGAAAAGGCAGAACAAGCAGAGCAGCGTGACATAAGAGGAAGGAGGGCGAGAGGAAGGATCGGAATGCAGACGGAGCTCAGAATTCAAAGCCGAGGTCGGTCCGGCCGACGACCTTGCGCCAATCGCCCTCGAGCTCGACACGCTCGGTGCCGAGGTCGACCTCGACACCGGCGTGGTGGTGGTGGTGATGATGGCTGCCATCATTGGCGTCCTCGTCATCGTCCGAGTCGTCGTCTTCGTCATCATCGTCGTCCTCAGCGAAGCCGGGCGGATGGGCGTCGCCGTGGCGATGGTGGTGTCTCGGCGGCCGAGGTTGGAGGATGAGCGTCGAGAGAACAAGGGGCGGGCACGTCGACGGCAGGACGCGCTTATTGGCCGGGTGCGCGAGCGGGACGGCCGAGGCGGGCGACTGAAGAGGGCGGGCAGTCGTCGTCAACTCGGGCGCGAAATGGCGTGCGGACGCCGGTATCTAGACATGAAGACGCACCATGCCGCTCCAGGTCAACGGCTGGTGTGGCTTTTCGACCGTTGGCGACGCCCCTCTCCCGACCGCCGTATGCGCCGCCTGGGCCCAGAGCGCCCGCTTCAGCGCCCCCGTGTCGCCTTCGATCTCCCACATGACGGGCCGGGGCCGGTCGATCTCGTCCCGCAGCCGCTGGCGCTCGACCTCGTCGTAGTGGGCCTGGAGGAAGGCAAGGTAGCGCCGGTTGCGCTTATTCTGCAGCCGGACGGCCATCGTCAGGCCGACAAAGAGGACGATGACAACGAGCGAGATGAGAGCAAAGATCTGGCGGAAGGAGATGCAGAGCGAGAAGAACATTGGGTGAACGGGTAGAGTCGTGAGGGCCGAGGGGTGTAGTCGATCCGGAAATGGAATGCGTTGGTCGCCAAGTGCGGGGGAGGTGGGTCGCAATTAAAGGGCGTGGTCAGCCTCTGAAGCGCCGACGGGAGATCGACCGCCTCCTGTAAAGCCGCTTTCCCGTCCGAGGTCACTCGCCGAGTGGAGGGCAGAGCCAATGATGGACAACGCGCAAGGCGTCGAGGTCAGAGGACGGGCTTTGTGAGAGCCCAAGGGTCCGCCCGCCGCCTCTCTCTCCCGCCTGGCTCGCGTGCGCCGAGCCCGCCTCGGAGCGACCTCGGCCGGCTAGAGAGCCTCCATCGTTGCCCGCACCCGTCGCTTGCTCGCAGTCAGAGCGAGGAGAGACGTACGATGGGATCTGTAGGGGGTGTCCCGGCAGTCGGGGTAGTGCAAGGGGGATGTCAGCTTGCTAGCACTTGCCTGGCCCGCTCGGCGCTCCTTGGACGGGGCGATAGGCCGGGCCGAACAAGAGCGCCCGCGGGAGGCGAGCGAGGACTGACAGAGGGTGGACGGCGGGAGTGACGAGCGGCCAGACGACATGGCGGGCTGAAGGGGGAGCGACCGCTGAGTAGGGAGAGGCGAGCGAGAGAGGCGACCGTGCGGCTTGAAGGACGGGGCGGACGGGGGGTGTGGGAGTACGGGCGGGGGAGGGGGGCGGTCGATGGCAGCAAAGGGAGGACGTTGGGCCGGCGGAGGAGCTCGGGGGCTGAGCGCCTCGCCCGACTGCGCGGCTGCCGACCTCTCCGGCCGGTCGGGGCGACCTGCCGGTTTCTTGGCCGCGCCTCGGCAGCGCTCACGTCGGCCTCGACGACGACGAACGACGGCGACGGCTGTGCGGGTCGGATCGACAGGAGAACGCCAGCAGGTCAAGCGAGCCATCGTCGAGAGCAGAAGAGGAGAGAACGTTAGCTGGAAAGGCAGCTTCTTGAATGTGGCCAACGGGCCGCTCACCGGGCACCCTGTTCACGATTAGGTAAGCACGGGCGCACGAAGGGCACAGCCAGCCCGCCCCCCGGACCCGGGCTGGTGACCACCCGTCTGAGCCGAGCCGTCTTCTCAACACCCACACCCTCTAGAGCAGTGACCACAGCCGCCATGATCTCCCTCGCCGCCGCGTCCTTCCCGGTCCGAGATTTGACGGTCTACGCAGACTCGAGCGTCGCCCAGTGCACGCGCCTCATCCAGCTCAGCCTCCCCGTCAGTCTGATCTCGCTTGCTCTGAATCCGACCGGCCTCACAACGGACGGCCGTCGCTGACCATATAATGACTTTGACCGCTCCTGTTCCTGGCAGCCTGGCGAGCCGACGAGCGTCCAGATCGAAGGGTTGCCCGATGGCTTTGAACGCGACACGCTCCGGGTCGAGGGTCACGGCGCAGCAAGCGCAGGCGTCAGCATCCGTCGGTCCCGACCATCTCCCTCGCTGCTAGTCCACTGACAGACAGGCCTAGCAGCTGACTGAGGGCCGCAATCACCAACACCTACAGTCGACGTCGTGCCTCGGACGCTGGCTCCGTCGGAGATGAAGGAGACCACCGCGTTTGCCCGGCTGGCCGACCTGCAGCGCCAGATCGACGCCAAGCGCAAGCAGCTCGAGATCTTCTACTCCATCGGTGCGTCCCGCCGGGCGCGCACCTGCTTTGCTCCTCTTTCTGACGACTATCTATCCTTCGCTCGGCAGACAACACCCTCTCTCGCTTCCAGCAGAGCCTGAGTCCACAGCATCGAACGGCTGACGACCTCGGCACGTTCCTTGACCTCTACGAGACGCGAGCACAGAAGGCGCACGAGGGCCAGGTCGAGACCCAGCGGGCAATTGACGCGCTCGAGCAGTCGAAGCGCGAGGCCGAAGGTCAAGGCCGACCGGCGGGCTCGGGTGCCGTCAGGCTCATCTTGCAGGCCGAGCCCGGTGACAAGACCGAAGCCAAGCGGGAGTTTGACCTCCGTCTGACGTACTGTCCGTCGACTTACCTTGCCGCCATCTGTCGTATCACGGCTGAAGCTCGACGCCCTGGTCCTTCTATGCAGTCATCCATGGTGCCAGCTGGCGGCCGACCTACGACGTCCGGTCCGGCGCTGCCTCGTCTTCTGCGACGTCAGCCCTGACGGTACGGCTGGCGTGTCCAGTTGCACCTCCATGGCCTTCTTGCTTATTTGCTGCTCATTCTCGTTCCCAGATCGACTACAAGGCTATCATCTCGAACAATACCGGCGAAGACTGGTCCGGTGCGACGCTTTCGCTCTCGACCGTCTCGCCCGACCGGCCGACGACGATCCCGACGCCGGCGACGCCCGAGCTCGGCTTCCCACCCGCAGCCATCCCGCCGCCGCCGCCGAGCGCACCCGCTCCCCGGGGAGGAGCGATGCTCTACGCAGCCGCTCCGCAAATGGCGAGCATGCGCGTGGCCAAGATGGCCTCGGTCGTCGACGTCGCCGACGATGTCGACGGCTTTGACAGCCGGCAGGCCAGCGTCGAGGGCAGCGGCGCCGGCCGGGTTGGCATTGTCATGCGCATTGACGGCGTCGTCGATATTGCCTCTGACGGCGAGGAGCACCGCGTCTCGATCACACAGATCGACACCGTGGCCAAGCTCAAGCACATTGCCGTGCCGACAAAGTCGACGTCGGCCTTCATCCGGGCCGAGACGACCAACCCGTCGGCCTTCCCGCTCTTGGCCGGCCCGACGACGCTCTACGTCGCCGCTTCATTCGCCGGCAAGGGCCGCTTACCCGAGGTCGGCCCTGGCGGCCGATTCACGCTCTCGCTTGGCGTTGACCCGGCCGTACGGGTGACGTGCGCACCGGAGGTTCGGTACAAGACGACTCAGGGCGGCTTCGTCCGCAAGGAGACGGAGGTGGTCTCCTTCGTCCGGAAGGTGCGCTTGAGGCCTCGAGCCCGCCCCTCTGTAGCGCACCCTGAAAGCTGACACAGTGACCCGAATTGGCCTGCAGATGACCGTCGAGAACACGCGCGACACAGCGCTCGACCTCGCCGTCCTGTTCGGCTTCCCGCGCTCGACCGACGCTAAGATCACTGTGCAGCCTATGCTGCCCCGCGGCGCGAGCTGGGACCGCTCCGGCGCCGGCGGCCAGGCTTCGTCCGACACGTCGACCGAGAGCGGCGGACGGGCCAAATGGGAGGGCTCGCTCGGCCCGGGCGCA
>Ga0308160_10004523_pt1 | contig 14858 bp, 13 predicted proteins | sample PhyFR1_FD_201036 | JGI IMG/M metagenome (GOLD analysis project Ga0308160, IMG submission 201036) | Phyllosphere microbial communities from UC Gill Tract Community Farm, Albany, California, United States - DLSLF.R1 | ecosystem: Host-associated > Plants > Phyllosphere > Unclassified | place: USA...
GATCCGGTGACGATCGGGCTGTCCGGCTATGGCCAGGCCGAGGACCGCGCACGTGCGGCCAGTGCGGGCTTCGACCACTACCTGGTGAAGCCGGTCAATCCCGACGCGCTGCTGGCGCTGGTGGCCGCGCGGGTTTAACCGCGCACTGGCGGGGGGCGTAGAGGTTGTGAAAAAATTGTCAGGGCAAGGGATACGGCCGCCCGGCGCCGAGTCGAAGACAGTACGACTGTACGGCGAGACGAGGCAACGCAGCCATGGCGATTTTTTCACATCCTCGTAGGGTGGACACCTGTGTCCACGCTGTTTCACCACATGAGACTACGCGGCGGCTGCACGTGATCGTTTCCAGCCGCACGCACCGTTTGCATCAGCCGCGTCAACGCAAACGGTCAGACCGCGTGGACACAGGTGTCGACCCTACAACGAACGGGGCGCATGGTGGGTTCGAGAACCCACCCTACAACGAACGGGGCGCTTGGTGGGTTCGAGAACCCACCCTACGATGAAGGGGCACATGGTGGGTTCGAAAACCCACCATGCAATGAACGAGGCGCATGGTAGGGTGGGGACTGGTCCCCACCGATCAGATAGCGACGATACAACGCCGCCCTACCAAGCCGTTGCCCTTAACCCTGCCGCTGCGGCAACAACGACGACCCGCCGCGCCGCCCATACATCATTACCTCGGCCAGCAGCGTGCGCGCCGGCTTCACGGCATCGAGCGTCGCCAGCCCCAGCCCCAGCACCGACTGCAGCGGCCCGCTACCGACAAAGGCGCGCGCCATGGTGTCGGTGAGGGCGATGGTCAATCGGCGGTCCTGCGCCCGTTCATCGAGAAAACGGCCGATGGCTTCCGGCCCCGGGCAGCGTGCCAGCAGGCGTGCCAGCACGGCGGCGTCGCGCAGGCCCAAATTCAGGCCCTGGCCGGCTACCGGGTGCAGGGTCTGCGCCGCATTGCCGATGGCCACCGTGCGCGTGGTGGCGTGGGCCTCGGCGTTCAGCCCCAGCGGGTAGGCCATGCGCGCCGACACCCTGGTGAAGCGCCCCAGGCGCCCGCCGAAGGCCTCGCCCAACTCAGCCAGAAAACGGTTTTCTTCCATCGCCTGCAGGGCCGCGGCGCGATCCGGCGCCACGCACCAGACTAGCGCGTACTGCAAGCCGTCCGCGCCATCCTGCGGCAACAAGGCCAGCGGTCCTTCGTCGGTGAAGCGCTCGAAGGCGCGGTGCGCGATCGGGTTGCTGGCGGCTACGCGCGCGATCACGGCGTGCTGGCCATAATCGCGCGTCTGCTTCTTGTCGTCCTGCTGGCCGAACACGCCGCCTTCGGCGCCCACCGCCACCTGGGCGGTGAGCGTGCGGCCGTCGTCCAGCGTCAGCGTCACGTGGTCGCCGGTTTCGTCGAGCGTGGCCACGCGCGCCGGGCGGATCACTTCCACGCCGGCGGCGTCGACGGTGCGCGCCAGTGCATCGACCACCTCGCCATAACGGGTGACGTAGCCGAGCGCATCGAGCCGGTGTTCGGCGCGGTCCAGCAGGCTGCGCCCCAGATGGCCGCGGCGCGAGACGTGGATGCTGTGGATGGCGGTGGAAGGAAAGTGGCCGGATGCGGGCCAGGCGCCAGCGTCTTCGAGCAGCATGCGGCTGCCCCAGGCCAGCGCGATCGAGCGCGGATCGGCAATCGACTGGCCGAGCGCGCGCGCGTCGATCAGGACGATGCGCTTGCCGTCGACGCCGCGCCGCGCCAGCAGGGCGGCCAGGGCCAGGCCCACCGGGCCGGCGCCGCAGATCGCCACGTCATAAGTATGCGGGTGCTGTTCCATGTTCACTCCTTCATCGGGCTGCGCGCATCAAGGTCTCTATCTCGGCTACCGTCTTCGGCGCCGCCCCCGATATTACCTGCGCACCGCGCTCGCCCACGATCACGTTGTCCTCGACGCGGATGCCGATGTTCCAGAACTGCTCGGGCACGCCGGGCGCGGGGCGCACATAGATGCCCGGTTCCACCGTCAGCGCCATGCCGGGCAACAGCCGCCGCGAAGGTTTGCCTGCCAGCGCCAGGTCGCGGTAGGCGCCGGCGTCGTGCACGTCCAGGCCCAGCCAGTGACCGGTGCCGTGCATGTAGAACCGGGTGTGGGCGCGCTCGGCCAGCACGTTCTCGACGCTGCCGTACTTTGCCTTGTCGAGCAGTCCGAAGTCGAGCATGCCCTCGGCCAGCACCTGCACGGCGGCGTCGTGGAAATCGCTGTAGGGCCGGCCCGGCACGATGGCCGCCAGCGCCGCGTCCTGGGCGCGCAGCACCAGGTCGTACAGCTGCCGCTGCGGCGCGCTGAACACCCCATTCACAGGGAAGGTGCGCGTGATGTCGGACGCGTAGCTGTCGAACTCGCAGCCGGCGTCGATCAGGACCAGGTCGCCGTCGCGCGTCCGCGCATTGTTGGCGCTGTAGTGCAGGATGCAGGCATGCGCGCCGCTCGCCACGATGGGTGTATAGGCCGGAAACTGGGCGCCATTGCGGCGGAATTCATACAGCAGTTCGGCCTCGATCTCGTACTCGAACATGCCCGGTTTGGCCGCACGCAGGGCGCGCAGGTGGGCGGCGCCGGCAATCTGCGCCGACTTCATCATCAGCGCCTGTTCGCTCGCGTCCTTCAGCAGGCGCATCTCGTCGAGCAGGGGCAGCAGATGATGGATGACTGCAGGCGCGGATACGCCCGCACGTGCGCGGCCACGCACCGCCTGCAGCCAGCCCGCCACCTGCGCATCGAAGGCGGCGCTATGGGCATTGGCGTAGTACAGGGCCGGCACGTCGGCCAGCAGCTGCGCCATCTGCGCATCGAGCTCGCCAATGGCATACGCCTCGTCGAAGCCAAAGGCCTCGCGCGCGGCAGACGGGCCATGCCGGAAGCCTTCCCAGGTCTCGCGCTCGACGTTCTTTTCGCGGCAGAACAGGACCGAACGTGCAGGCGTGTCGCCATGGGCGGCAACGACGACCAGCACGCTTTCCGGTTCGGTAAAACCGCTCAGGTAATAAAAGTAGCTGTCGTGGCGGTAGGGATATTCGCTGTCGCCGTTGCGCAGCGCTTCCGGCGCGGTGGCCAGCACCGCCACCGCGCCCGGCGCCATGCTGGCAGCCAGATGGGCGCGGCGCGCGGCGTAGGGATTCACGCCCCGGCCCTTTTCGCAGGCGGCGCGTTCAGTTCCTCGAGCTGCTCCACGGTGCCGACGTTCACCCACGGGCCGTGGTAGATCTCGCCGCCGATGCGGCCCTGGTCGATGAACTTGCGCATCAGCGGGCCGATGCGCATGACTTCGCCGCGGGCGATCCCGTCGAACATCTCGGGCCGGTAGACGCCGATGTTCGCGAAGTTCCACTTCGGCTCGCCCTCGTTCTTCAGGGTGTACATGTCGAGCGCGAAGTCGCCTTCCGGGTTGTGCCAGGGGTTCGGCGTCAGATACAGCCAGGCGATGTCGCGTTTTTCAGGCGCGATCGGCTGGCCCAGCATGTCGCGCTCGGGCAGGGCTTCGAGCACCTGCGAGAAATCGAAGTAGGGCGCGTAGATGTCGCCCGAAATCGCCAGGAAGGGTTCGTCGCCCAGCAAATGCAGGGCGTTGACGATGCCGCCGGCCGTTTCCAGCGCCTTCGGTTCGTGCGAATACACGATGCGCGCGCCGTACTGGCTGCCGTCGCCGAGTGCTTCCTCGATCATGTGGCCGAGGTGGGCGTGGTTGATGACGATGTCGACGATCCCGGCGCGCACCAGGTTCAGCACGTGCCAGACGATGAGCGGACGGCCGCGCACCTTGAGCAGGGGTTTCGGGCAGGCGTCGGTCAGGGGACGCATGCGCTCGCCGCGGCCGGCGGCGAAGATCATGGCTTTCATGGGCGTCTCGTGCTCAGAAGGTGTAGCCGACTTGCGGAGAGCCGCTGTCGCCGAAGGCGTCGAAGGCGTCGAGCAGGCGCAGCAGCGGCTTGAGTTCGGTGTAGCGGTTGGCGGTCTTGCGCACGTAATCGAGCACCGTCGGCAAATCGCCCATGTAGATGTCCTTGCTGTCGCGGTAGTTCAGGCGGCAGAAGATACCGAGGATCTTCAGGTGGCGCTGCAGGGCCATGAACTCGAAGTCGCGGTAGAAGCTGTCGATGTCCGGGTTCACCGGCAGGCCCATTTGCTTGGCGCTTTGCCAGTAGCGCACCACCCAGTCGAGCACGATTTCTTCGTCCCACTGGATATAGGCGTCGCGCAGCAGCGAGGCCAGGTCGTAGGTGACCGGGCCGTACACGGCGTCCTGGAAATCCAGCACGCCCGGGTTGCCGGCGTCGAGGAACATCAGGTTACGCGAGTGGAAATCGCGGTGCATGAAGACCTGCTGCTGGGCCAGCACATTCGACGTGATGGCCTCGAATACCTTGTCGAGCTGGGCCTGCTGGGCTTCGCTGAGGGTGACGCCCAGGTGGCGCCCCAGGTACCACTCGGGGAACAGATTCATTTCGCGCAGCACGAAGGCGCGGTCGAATTCCGGCAGCACGCCGGGCTGGCTGGTGAGCTGGAACTTGATCAGGGCGTCGACCGCATCCGAATACATGAAGGCGGAATTGTCCGGATCGAGGCGCGCCAGGTAAGTCGTGGTGCCGAGGTCCGACAGCAGCAGGAAGCCGCGTTCGACGTCGCGCGCGACGATGGTCGGAACATTGACGCCGGCTTCCTGCAGCAAGCCCTGGACGTGGATAAAGGCCGGCACGTTTTCGCGCTCGGGCGGCGCGTCCATGGCGATCAGGGTCGCGCCCAGTTTGTCGCGTAGTGCCGGCGCCACATCGAGACGGAAGTAGCGGCGGAAGCTGGCATCGCTCGAAGCAGGGCGGCGCGTAGCGGTTTCCACCAGGCCGAGCGAGCCCAGCCATTCGGTCAGCAGTGCGAGGCGCGCATCCTGCTCGGTGGAAGTGGGGGAATTTTGATACGAAGAAGCCATGAAACGTCCGAGGGAAACCGGTTGAGTGAACTAATTCCCATATAATAAGGGATTCAATCCAAAAAATCGCCCTTTATGGTGCAGCCCAAGAATCCATGAGCTGGTTTACGGCCCTACCATTCCCGCAGCGGCAGGCCTTCGCCTTTTCCGCTCTCGTTACCATGGCCTCGGGGCCCGTGTATGCGCAAACCGCGCCAGCCACGCCCCATGCCGACGAACAAGATCTTCCCGTCACCGTACGCGCCGAGGAAATCGGCGGCCGTCCCGACCGCGAGATCAACCTGAACCGCAACGTCGAAATCGAACGCGGCCAGATGAAAATGAGTGCCGATACGGCCTGCTACCGCCTGGTCGAAGACGAAATCACAGCCAGCGGCAACGTCAATTTGTGGCGCTTCGGCGACCGCTACCAGGGCGATTCGCTGCAGCTGAATCTGGAAACCGGCCGCGGCTGGTTCCTGAATCCGCAATACCGTTTGCAGATGAATAACGCCCAGGGCCGCGCCGACCGTATCGACTTCCTCGGCGAAGACCAGGCCCTGGTGGTCGACGGCACCTACAGCACCTGCGAAGGCCCCGACCCCGACTGGTACCTGAAGTCGAGCACGTTGCGCCTCGATTCCGGGCGCGACGTCGGCACCGCCGGCAAGACCATCGTCTACTTCAAGGACGTGCCGATTCTCGGTACGCCCGCGCTGTCGTTCTCGCTCTCGGGCGCGCGCCGCTCGGGCTGGCTGCCGCCATCGATCGGCGCCGGCTCCAAGGGCAAGACCGAGATCATGGTGCCGTATTACTTCAATATCGCGCCGAACCGCGACCTGACGGTCTTCCCGCGCATGATGTTCGACCGCGGCCTGCAGCTGGGCGCGACCGGGCGCTACCTCGGTACCACCGAGCGTGGCCCGTACAGCGGCGAGACCCACTTCGAGTACCTGCGCAACGACCGCATCACCAAGACCAACCGCTGGCTGGTCGACTCGCTGCACACCCAGCAGCTGAGCCCGAACTGGTCGTATGCCTGGAACCTGCACGGCGCCTCCGACGACCAGTACCTGAGCGACTTTTCGCGCTCGGTCTCGGTCAGCGCCGAGCGTCAGCTGGTGCGCGAATTTTCCACTGCCTACAACACCGAATTCTGGTCGCTCACCGCGCGCGCCCAGAACTACCAGGTGCTGCAGGAGCCGGCGGCCGCCACCAACCCGGCGCTGGCGATCGGGAAGCCGTACGCGCGTCTGCCGCAGATTAACTTCCACACCGGCCGCTTCGACGTCAACGGCTTCGACTGGGCGGTGGATGCCGAAGCAACCCGCTTCAAGCATTCCACCATGGACAGCGGCAGCCGCGCCGTGGTGGTGTCGCAGGTGAGCTACCCATGGGTGCGTCCCGGCTACTACATCACGCCGAAGCTGATGCTGCACGCCAGCCAGTACAACATGGAGAGCAACGCCGGGCGCGATACGAATCTGTCGCGCGTGCTGCCGACCGTTTCGGTCGATGCCGGCATGGTGTTCGAGCGCGAGACCAAGCTGTTCGGCACGGCCGCCACCCAGACCCTGGAGCCGCGCCTGTTCTACGTGCGCACGCCGTACAAGGACCAGGACGACTTCCCGATCTTCGACAGCGGCGAGGCCGGCTTCAGCTACGCCCAGCTGTTCAGCGAAAACCGTTTTGTGGGCAGCGACCGCGTGTCCGACGCCAACCAGCTGACCGCGGCCCTGGTGTCGCGCTATATCGAAGGCAGCGGCGCCGAGCGCCTGCGCCTGGCGTTCGGCCAGCGCTTCTATTTCACCGAGCCGCAGGTGCAGATGCCGGGCCGCTCGGTGCTCGACCGCAAGGACCGCTCCGATCTGCTGCTGGCGGCATCCGGCCGCATCGTCGAGAACCTGAACATCGACGCAGGCGTACAATACGACGCGACGAGTTCGAGCGTGTACAGCCGTAACTATGGTTTGCGCTGGACCCCGGGCCTGCTGAAGGTGCTCAATGCCGAGTACCGCTACGTGCGCGAAAGCTTCCGCAACCTCGACGTCTCGGCCCAGTGGCCGCTGTCGACGCGCTGGTTCGGCGTCGGCCGGGTGAGTTATTCTTTGCAGGACCACAAGGTGCTCGAGGGCCTGGTCGGGCTCGAGTACAAGGCCGACTGCTGGGTGTTCCGCATGGGCGCGCAGCGCTTCGTGACGGCGGCCCAGTCGACGTCGACGCCGGTGTTCTTCCAGCTCGAGCTGAATGGCCTGTCGGGCTTCGGCATGGGCAACCCGCTCGATTCGTTTTACAAGAGTATTCCCGGCTATACCCGGCTGAACACCAACGTCGGCCGCCGCTGACCGGGACCACCGATGATTTTTGACCTGAATGAGTGCTTTCCAGATTATGCGTACTACCCGTTTGCATCAACTTAAGCTCGCAGCGGCGCTGCTCTGCGCGCTCACGGCCGGCACGGCCTTCGGACAGGCGGCTCCCGCGGCTGCTCCCGCCACCGGCACCGCTCCGGCGAATCCCGGCAGCGGCTTCCTGCCGCCGGCGTCCAGCGACGCCCATGTCGTCGACGCCATCCGCGTGGTCGTCAACGACGAGGTCATCACCCGCAACGAATTGCGCGGCCGCGTAGCCCAGATCGTCCAGCGCCTGCGTTCGCAAAACACCCAGCTGCCGCCGCAGGCCGACCTCGAGCGCCAGGTGCTCGAGGCGATGATCGTCGAGCGCGCGCAAGTCCAGCTGGCCAAGGAGATGGGCGTGCGTGTCGACGACCGCCAGCTCGACGCCGCCATCGGCCGCATCGCCCAGGACCAGAAGATGTCGGTTCAGGACATGCGCAACCAGATGGAAAAAGAAGGCATGGCCTTTGCCTCGTTCCGTGAAGAGATCCGCAACGAGATCATGATGCAGCGCCTGCGCGAGCACGAGGTCGACAGCAAGATCCAGGTTTCCGACGCCGAGATCGACACCTTCCTGGCCGCCGAAAAGGCCGCCGCCGCCGACCGCATCGAGATCGACATCGCCCAGATCCTGGTCGGCATTCCGGCCAACGCCACGCCCGAGCAGATCGCCGCGCGCCGCGCCCGCGCCGACGAGGTGCTGCGCCAGCTGCGCACCGGCGCCGATTTCGCCAAGGTCGCCGCCACCTATTCGGATGCCGGCGACGCCCTGAAGGGCGGCGCGATCGGCTGGCGCGAGGCCGACCGCCTGCCGCCGATCTTCTCGACCGAACTGCGTAAACTGGGCGCCGGCCAGGTGACCCCGGTCATCAAGACCAACGTCGGCTTCTACATCCTGAAGCTGGTCGACAAGCGCAGCCTGGCCGCCGCCGCCACGCCCGACCAGGCCGTGGTCGAACAGACCCGCGCGCGCCACATCCTCATGAAAGCCACGCCAACCATGCCGGCGGCCGAGGTCAAGCGCAAGCTGGAAGAACTCAAGGCCAAGCTCGACAGCAAGGCCGCCACCTTCGAGGACCTGGCGCGCCAGAACTCGCAGGACAACGGTTCGGCCAGCAAGGGCGGCGACCTGGGCTGGCTGTATCCGGGCGACGTGATGCCGGAATTCGAAACCGCGATGGCGGCGCTGAAACCGAACGAGATTTCCGGCGTGGTCGAGACCCCGTTCGGCTTCCACCTGATCCAGGTCCTGGAGCGCAAGAGCGAAGACGTGACCGCGCAAAAGGAACGCAACCGTGCGCGCCAGATCATCCGCGAGCGCAAGGTCGGCGAAGCCTTCGAGGACTGGGCGCGCGAAGTGCGCGACCGCGCCTACGTCGAATTCCGCGAGGAAGGCTGACATCATGGCGGTGCAGGCAGCACGTCCGGCCCTGGCGCTCACGGTCGGCGAGCCGGCCGGCATCGGCCCCGAGATTGCGATCCGCGCCGCCTGGGCGCTGCGCGAATCCGTCAACTGCGTGCTGGTCGGCGACGCCGCCTTCCTCGCGCTCACGGCCAGCCTGATCGATCCGGCGATCCGCCTGGCGGCCCTGTCCACGCAGGCGCTGAGGAACGGCGGCCTGCCGCACTTCGGCCGCGACCGCATCGCCGTGGTCGACGTGCCGCTCGGCGCCCACGTGGTGCCGGGCATCCTGAACCGTGAAAACGGCCGCGCGGTGCTGGCCACGCTCGATCTGGCCATCGAAGGCGTGGGCGCCGGCTGGTTCGACGCCATCGTCACCGCGCCGCTGCAAAAGAGCACCATCAACGACGCCGGCATCGCCTTTTCCGGCCACACCGAATACCTGGCCGAGAAGACGAATACGCCGCAGGTGGTGATGATGCTGGCCGGCCAGCCGGCAAGCGATCAGTCGTACCTGCGCGTGGCGCTGGCCACCACCCATCTGCCCCTGAAAGACGTGCCGGGCGCGATCACGCAGGACGGCCTGGCGCGCGTGCTCGACATCCTGCAGCACGATCTGCGTACCAAATTCGGCATTGCCGCGCCGCGCATCCTGGTCACCGGCCTGAACCCCCATGCGGGCGAAAACGGCTACCTGGGGCGCGAGGAGATCGAGGTAATCGAACCCGCCCTGGTGGCGGCGCGCGCACGCGGCATCGATGCGCGCGGGCCGTATCCGGCCGATACCCTGTTCCAGCCGAAGTACCTGCAGGACGCCGACTGCGTGCTGGCCATGTACCATGACCAGGGCTTGCCGGTCCTGAAGCACGCCACCTTCGGGCGCGGCATCAACGTCACCCTCGGCTTGCCGCTGATCCGCACCTCGGTCGACCACGGCACCGCGCTCGACCTGGCGGCCCGGGGCCTGGGTCTGGCCGACTGCGGCAGCATGATCGAGGCCATCCGCGCCGCCGCCGGCATGGTGGCGGCCAGCCGCACCGTACCCAATTAAACGAAAGCACCAATGAAACACGTCGCACGCAAACGCTTCGGCCAGAACTTCCTGACCGATAACCATGTCCTGGGAAATATCATCGACGCCATCGGGCCGCAGCGCGGCGAGGCCATGGTCGAGATCGGCCCTGGCCTGGCGGCGATGACGGCGCTGCTGATCAAGGAACTCGACCACATGCACGTGGTCGAACTCGACCGCGACCTGGTGGCGCGCCTGGAAAAAGCCTACCCGCGCGAAAAGCTCACGGTGCATTCGGGCGACGCATTGAAATTCGACTTCGCCTCGATCCCGGTGCCGGAAGGGCAGAAGCTGCGCGTGGTCGGCAACCTGCCATATAACATCTCCAGCCCGCTGCTGTTCCACCTGGCCGACTTCGCCCACCTGGTCGAGGACCAGCACTTCATGCTGCAAAAGGAAGTGGTCGAGCGCATGGTGGCGGAACCGGGCACCAAGGCCTACGGCCGCCTGTCGGTGATGCTGCAATGGCGCTACGACATGGCCCTGATGTTCATCGTGCCGCCGACCGCCTTCGACCCGCCGCCGCAGGTCGATTCGGCCATCGTGCGCATGGTGCCGACCCGGCGCCAGCTGCCGGCCGATGGCCCGACCCTGGAAGCGGTGGTGCAGAAAGCCTTTTCCCAGCGCCGCAAGGTGATCCGCAACTGCGTGGCCGGCATGTTCACCGAACAGCAACTGCTGGACGCCGGCATCGATCCGGGCCTGCGCCCGGAAGCGGTGTCGCTGGAGCAGTACGTGGCGCTGGCGAACATCCTCAAGCCGGTGCAGTAACGCTTCTGCACGGCGGCCCGCGCGGCCGCCGTGCGCCTTTTCTTTCCCTCTCCCCCACAGTTCGCTTGCGGCGCCGCACAAACGCGGCAATAACGCGGCGCATCGCCTCTGCGCGCGCTTCGTCGCCTCTTTTTTGCAGTTCGTCGCAGGCCGATGGAAGGGGGGCGGGGTGCTTGCTAAAGTACTCCCATCGACAGCCCGAACGCAGACGCAAAGGGCCAGCCAATCAACCGAAGGGAGTACTGAAATGAACGTCCTCAAACACATGGAATCGATCTTCGTCGTTGCCGCCCTGCTGGTTGGCGTCAGCACCTACGCCAGCGCCGAGAGCTACAAGGCGCAAGTGCGCGCGGAATCGATGGTCTCGGCCAGCAACGGCAAGATGGCCGTGGTGAAGGTCAGCGGCAAGCGCCTGGTGCAGGTGACGAAGTTAAGCTGAGCTCAGCTGAGCCGGGCCGAAAGGCGAGCGGCGGGCCGTGCCCTGTACGGAGGGCAAAAAAAAGCCCACCATTGCGGGTGGGCTTAAATCCAATTCTTTTCTGAGGAGAGTTGGAGGAGACAGGTAGGATTATGCTGCGCTACAACATATAAATCCAATTTTCTTTTGGAATGAGTGTCATCAGCGCAGCATATATCTGTCTCAAGTCGGATTGGCCACGCAGGTCACGGTGATGTTGGTGACGGCGGTATCGGCCTGAATGGTACCGGCAGCGTTTTCCAGGGTGCAGCTGTAACCGGCAGGAACGCTGCGGATCGTCACACCATAGGTCTGGCCGTAGGTGACGGGCGTGCCGAAGGTGTAGGCGACATCGGCCGGCGGCGTGGTCTGCGCGTCGGGACCGGTGACGGTGATGAAATCGCTGCCGTTGCCCAGTTCGACGACTGCCTTGGCAACCAGGCCCTTGACGACGCCGCCGATGGTCGGGGTCACGAGGGCGCAGGTGTAGTCGGCGGCGATGACCGACAGGCGGCCCGCGGTATCGCTGATGCGGCCGGTGGCCGTGCAGTTCTGGTGGGCCGGACGCTGGTAGGTCACGGTACCGTCGCTGGCGGTGCTCTCGACCTTCGGGATCACGTTATAGACTTCGCCGTATTCGAGTTCCTTGGGGAAGGCATACGACACGGGCTGGATGGCGCCATTCAGCAGCTCCTTGCCGGTAACGGTCACTTCCATGCCATTGGTGGTCAGGATCAGCTGGGTATTCGGCTGCAGGTTATAGACCGTGCCGCCGATGGTGTAGTTCGAGCCGCCGCCGCAGGATGCGAGCGCAGCCGCCAGCGCCAGGCCGGCAGCCGAACGGATGAGGTGGGATTTCTTCAACATATTCTCCATGAACTTCAAACTGCCGGGGCGGTCGGGGTGCAGGTGACCTGGACGTTATCGATATTCACCTTGGCCATCGTGCCGACGCCGTTCACGATTTCGCAGCGGCGGTCGCTCGGCTGGCTCAGAACGACCACACCATATTTGGCATCTTCCGCGACCTTGGCGAACGCAAAGGTTTTTGGCGCGGTGTCGCCTGCGGCGGCCGGCGTGACTTCGACGCGGTCGGTGCCGTTCACCAGTACCAGCGAACCGTTGGCGCCGGCCAGGCCGGTCACGGTGCCGCCCAGCTCATGGGTGTTGATGGCGCAGCTGATCACGACGGTGGAAATGTTGAACGTCGCCCGGCCCTTGCCGCCGGTGATGGTGCAGGCTTCCGGCCCGGCGATGTTGTCCGGCACGCTTTTTATCTGGATGTCGTAATTCGAATCGGCCTCGACCAGATCGTCGAAATAAAAGGTGCCGGCCGCGGTAACCGTCTTGTCGGAACCGCCGTTGTTGGTCAACACCAGGTTGCCCTTGTTGATGCCATACACGGTACCGCCCAGGTAAAACTCACCGTCGCCGCCGCCGCAGGCGGACAGGCTCAGCGCGCATGCGAGCGCGAGGCCGGCACGCAGTGGGGAACGAATCATAATTTCTCCAAATAAAAGGGAACTGGACAAGACGCGCTACGGCGTCCGTGCCGCGTCGAAGCTGGAATTTTGCCCATCATTTTAGTGCATTTGGCAAGCCCCGGGCTCATCGCCGTTTGTATCACGGTGTAACCGCAGGGCGCGGGACGAGGCGCGTTTGCATTTCGGCGCCGGCCTCGCTATGCTCGGGCGACTTCTTTCCCTGCCTGATACTTGCTGCGATGCCGACACCGATCCCGCCGCGCCGCCCCTGGCCGCGCGCCGTCCTGTTCGACCTGGACGACACCTTGTGGCCGATCGCGCCCGTGATTTTGCAGGCCGAGCAGATCCTGTTCGCGTGGTTGTCCAGCAACGCTCCGCGCGTGGCCGAGCGTTTCACCATCGACAGCCTGCGCCAGGCGCGCCTGGCATTGCTGGCCAGCCGCCCGGAACTCCAGCTCGACCTCGGCGCCCTGCGCCGTGCCGGTCTGCTGGCCGCGTTCGAGCAGAGCGGCGAAGACGTGGCCAAGGTCGAACTGGCGATGGTCGAGTTCTTTGCCGCGCGCAACGCCGTCACGCCCTACGACGACGTGCTGCCCGGCCTGCAGCGCCTGCAGGAGCGCGTGCTGCTGGGCGCGGTCACGAATGGCAATGCCGATCTGCAGACCATCGGTCTGGCCGATTATTTTGCGGCGCGCGTGTCGGCGCCGGCGTTCGGCCGCGCCAAGCCGGACCCGGCGATCTTCCTCGCCGCCTGCGATGCGCTCGGCGTTGCCCCGCAGGACGCCGTGTACGTGGGCGACGATCTGCTGCTGGACGTGCAGGGCGCCCAGCGCGCCGGGCTGCGCGGCGTGTGGATGAACCGCACCGCCAGCCGGCGCCACCTGGAGGTGGGCGTGGAGCCGGATGCGATCGTGGCCAACCTCGACGAATTGCTGGTCTGGCTCAGTCACGAGTACGGCTGACTGCACAGCCGCCTGCCAAAGGTGCATAATGGAAGCGGAACGATTTCCGCTCCTGCCCCTGCTTCCTGCCTCTGCTCCCAGCATTATGCAACTTGATACCCGCGCCCAGACCCTGCTGAAAGCCCTCGTCGAGCGCTACATCGCCGACGGCCAGCCGGTCGGCTCGCGCGCGCTGTCGAAGATCTCCGGCCTCGACGTGTCGCCGGCCACGATCCGCAACATCATGGCCGACCTCGAGGAAATGGGCTATGTCGCCAGTCCGCACACCTCGGCCGGGCGCGTGCCCACGCCGCGCGGCTACCGCCTGTTCGTCGATACCCTGCTCACCGTGCAGCAGCTGGGCGACGGCGGTGTCGACGCCGAACGCATGCGGCTGCCAGCTTGCCAGCCGCAAAAGGTCATCGCCAACGCGGCGCAGATGCTGTCTTCGCTGACGCAGTTCGCCGGCGTGGTGCAAAGTCCGCGGCGCGAATCGGTGTTCCAGCAAATCGAATTCTTGCGCCTGTCGGAAAAGCGCATCCTGCTCGTGATCGTCGACCCGCGCGGCGACGTGCAGAACCGCCTGCTGCTGACCGACGTCGATTACACCCCGTCGCAGCTGGTGCAGTCGGCCAATTACCTGAACCAGAACTTCGCCGGCCTCTCGTTCGACGCGGTGCGCACCCGCCTCACCGGCGAACTGCGCCAGTTGCGCGAAGACATGGCGGGCCTGATGCAGGTGGCGGTCGAGGCCGGCAGCGAGGCGATGGCCGAAGGCGAAGACATGGTGATTGCCGGCGAACGCAATTTGCTGTCGGTGTCGGATCTGTCGTCGAACATGAGCTCGCTGCGCCAGATGTTCGAGATGTTCGAGCAAAAGACCGGGCTGATGCAGCTGCTCGACGTTTCCAGCCGCGCCGGCGGCGTGCAGATTTTCATCGGCGGCGAATCGAAACTGGTGCCGATGGACGAAATGAGCATCGTCACCGCGCCCTATGAGGTGAACGGCAAGATCGTCGGTACTTTGGGCGTGATCGGGCCCACGCGCATGGCCTACGAGCGGGTGATTCCGATTGTCGATATCACGGCGAAATTGCTGTCGAATGCGCTGAGCCATTCCTGACGCGGCAAGTCGCATGTAAAACGGCGTAAAAAAACGGCGCCGTTGCTGTTCGTAGGGTGGACGGCTCTACCCTGAACTGTGAATGGATGCGACGCTGGCGCCGTCCACGCGTTCAAGCATGGCATGCATCGTCGCGGCCGTACCTGAGCCGGTTGAACGCGTGGGCGGCGCTGATGCTGCGGTTATGCGCAGTCCGTGGTGGAGCCGTCCACCCTACGTATAAAACGGCAATAAAAAACGGCGCCACGGCGCCGTTGCTGTTTGCAGA
>Ga0308160_10004524_pt1 | contig 14854 bp, 20 predicted proteins | sample PhyFR1_FD_201036 | JGI IMG/M metagenome (GOLD analysis project Ga0308160, IMG submission 201036) | Phyllosphere microbial communities from UC Gill Tract Community Farm, Albany, California, United States - DLSLF.R1 | ecosystem: Host-associated > Plants > Phyllosphere > Unclassified | place: USA...
CTTTTCATCCACGACCATAGAATCTAGAAAACTCCGCATCCCGTCCGATCTGCGCAGATAACCTGGATATCGCCCAGTTAGTAGCAAGGTGGGGGACCACTTGCGAATCCTGTTAGGTGTTGTGGTTCAATCTCTTTTTCTGGATCCAGACAAGCTCCTGTTGTGCATAGAATCGCTTGAACTCGCAATTCTGTGTTGTCGTTGTCAAACACCTTTTCCCATCTCGCGCCAGCCATGACCGTACAGGGTACGCACTTGGACAGTCTCACTGACGGCTTAGACTGACAATCAGCCAAGTCTCTCGCCTATGTCGACACCGAGCTGTCGGCAGACTGCATAGAATTCTGCCCTTTTGAAGGATACCAACACTTTTTCGTCTGCGGGACCTACCAAGTCTTGGCACCTGAAGCCAAAGAGCCGACCACCAGGGATGCCGAAGGGTCGGATGACGAAGAAGAGATATCGTCAGGTCCGTCTCAGACTCGTCGGACAGGTCGACTCCTGCTTTTCACCGTCACCGAGGACGAGACCAATGTGTGGGTGTCTTTATGTTGATTTAGCTGATGGTCAGAGTGGAGGTACAACGGATATCAACTCCTGCTATCCTCGATGCAAAATGGTAGGCAATCTCATTCTTCAGACAAGCCTTGGCTGATGTTTGTAGGTGCCCGAAATTGGTAGATGGGCAACCTCAATTGGCTGTTGGGGACGCTATGGGCCATATCGCGATATACAGTCTGGCAAATACGCGTGTGCGTCACTTTTGCCAAGGGATATTCCATGCTGATGATCAGCTCACCGAGGTACGATCAATCGAGGTGGCTGAAGAAAAGATCCTCTGCTTATCACTGGATTATGCGTGAGTCTTTGGCTCAAAGTCCCCGCTAAATATCAGATCCACCGGCGATGCCCTCATTGTTTCGCTCTCGTCTGGCCATCTTGCCCATGTACCACTAGGAGAAGATGAGGAGATACAGACCTTCTCTGCACACATGTACGAGCCTTGGATCACATCGTTTGACAGAGGGGACGAAAGCGGAATGACGGTGTGGTCAGGCGGAGACGATTGTGTGTTGAAAAAGTGGGACCTGGGCCAGACTTTCCGACCGAGTCTTGTGAACAAAGAGTACGTCCTTGTTTTGATCTGATGGCTGAGACAGGTAGTTTCGAGGCCGGAGTGACGACCATTACCTTCAGTCCACATACCCCATATCTGATGGCCGTCGGAAGGTAAGCCCCGTATCTGCGACGATCGTTGACATTAGCTACGACTGCAGCCTAAGACTGTTTGATTCCCGAAATCCAAAGACCCCTCTGCTCCAGATTGAGGTGGGAGGAGGCGTATGGCGCACGAAATTCCACCCTGATCCCTCTCGACGGGCCATATTACTGGCGACGATGCATGATGGCTTCAAGGTGGTCGAGCTATCTGAACGTCTTTCCAGGGGAGACTGGGACGGACTGAGCGGAGACGATGCCCAGATCACCACTCGTTTCGACGGACACGATAGTCTCGCTTATGGAGTCGACTGGTGCAGGTTACCGCCTCAAGATGGCAAAAGCCTGGTAATGAGTTGCTCATTCTACGACCACGCCATGCACCTCTGGCGAGAACGAACTATGTAGCCGAATGCATCATGCAATATTAATTATGTACAAATTCAAATATGCCCCTAACCTTCAACCTTGAAAAAGTTCCTGGCCTTCTTTTGTTTTCGAGTGACAATGACCGCCATCCCATCACCCTGCATGGCTAGTACAGCAGCTTCCTCCATCTGACTTGTGCCCGCTGCCTTTTTCCTGAGAGCAATGACCTTTTTGGCGAAAGCGAATCGTTTTTGGGTGGATCCGATAGGCAGCTCGTCGTCCTCGACACATTGCTTGAACAGGTCGAATGGTAGTTTGGCGTATGTCGATGCAAATTCGGGCTCGGATACATGTTGGGGTAGTACCTTGACCAGGTAGGCGTTACTGAGCTGGTCAGCCTTGTCTTGACGCATAGGGGTCACTCACACGTCAGCCTGGATTTTTGTTGACCATTCTCCGTATTTCCTCACCCCGCCTGTCGAGCTCCCAGCGCCGTTTACCGACTGATCGTGCGAATCTTGAGTCACCTCGTTAGCCCAATGTGCGAGGTCGATGGCGGTTTCGGCGGTGATGGAATCACGAAGGACAGTGTAGGCGTGCTGAGCGAGTTCGGGCATACCATCAAACAGCACGGCCGTAGCCAATACAGCTCTAGCGTTGCCGGGATGAACGATTTTCTGAGCAGGTCGATACAAATGTTGGAGTGCTATATGGACAGACTTGGACGTCAGTCTGAATATGACGAATAACAATGAACTTACTTCAGCGGTAATCGTCTCGTCATCAAAAGTGAGGCGGATAGACCCTCCTAGCTGAGCCGACATGAATTGACGAAGCAAATAGGGTGATCGAGCAAGCACGACTACTTGTCAGCTTGTTCGGCAGCCTCTGACTCACTCCTGTGAGCTTGGATCCCAGTGTCGAAAAAAGACAGGTGGATGTCTGCCCAGTTCTGACCGAGATATCCGACGTTGAATACGAAATCCGCTAGACCTAAAGAGTGGTTGACCTCGGGACCATTGGCTTGACTGGAACAGCGTCAGTAAGGATGGGGGTATGGGACTTACGGCTGCTGAGCCATTTTGGAGCTTTCGCCATTGGGTTGAGCAACCTCGCCATTGACTGAAGCGCTTGGGGACATGATTTTGATGGATCGTCGATGTGCGTCGTAGGCAGGGTGGTCGAGTGCACTATCTACACAATAGACTTCCAGCTATCTCGTCCGAATAGTCCAGAAGGTCTGATATCGACAACCGATCCTTTGCCCTGTACGGTGTGTGTAGACAATAGAAGTACAGTTGATTCAAAAAGTCGGATCCTCCTCCACTTTTGACAATTCAACTCCTCCCATTGCAACTCCTTCTTCTATACCTCACTCTTGCATACCAGCATCATGCACAGGCAGCCTCGAAGATACGCCAGACGGCCAGTAGAGCCCCCAATAGTCATACAGCCAGGAGAAGATGCGCCTTCGTTGACGATAACAATGTTGGGAGCTGGTCAGGAAGTTGGAAGGTCATGTTGTGTGATTGAGCACCGGGGCAAGAAGATTGTCTGTGATGCTGGATTACATCCCTCCTATCCTGGATTGGGGTCTTTGCCTTTTATCGATGAGCTGGACTGGTCTACGGTCGATGCTATTCTGGTTACACAGTAGGTCTGTGTCTGAGAATATAGCTGAAATTAGCTTTCACTACGACCATGCCGCTGGACTGCCATATATCACTGAAAAGGTTGGTCGACCTGTGCGCCTCGTCTACAGCTGGCTGATGGATAGACAAACTTCCGAGACGGTCCCGGAAAGGTCTACATGACCCATGCGACCAAGGCTATCTACGGCCTGACAATGATGGATACCGTCAGAATACGGTCAGTGCAATGATGCTTGAAACGTCACCAAGCTGATATTGCGCAGAGACCAAGTTTCAGATGACGGAGGACGACTATACGACGAAGCAGATGTACAGGCATCATGGCAATCAGCGATAGCAGTAGACTATCATCAAGACATCGTCATTTCTGGAGGTCTGCGGTTTACGCCTTATCACGCGGGCCACGTCCTCGGAGCCTCAATGTTTATGATAGAGATCGCAGGCCTGAAGATCCTGTATACCGGTGATTACTCGAGGGAGGAGGACCGCCATTTGGTGATGGCCGAAGTCCCGCCAGTCAAACCCGACGTAATGATTTGTGAGAGCACTTTCGGCGTGCATACTTGGCCCGACCGGAAAGAAAGAGAAGAAGCTTTCACTGGTAAGCTTTTTCTTGCACAGAATCCCATAGCTTACTCTCAGCCTTGGTCGGCAACATTGTGCGTAGAGGAGGGCGATGTCTGATGCCTATACCTGCCTTCGGCAATGGACAGGAACTGGCGCTTCTACTGGACGAACACTGGAACGCTCATCCCGAACTTCACGACACTCCCATCTACTTTGCTTCAGGACTCTTCCAACGAGGTATGCGAGTCTACAAAACATATGTTCATACGATGAACGCCAATATCCGTTCTCGATTCGCTAGGCGTGACAACCCTTTCGATTTCAAGTATATCAAATGGCTAAAAGACGCTAGACGTCTGAAGGAGAGTAAAGGGTCTTGTGTTGTCATGGCTTCAGATCAGTTTATGAAGTTTGGACTGAGTCGGGAATTACTGGAAGAGTGGGCGGGGGAGTCAAAGAACGGTGTAGTTGTCACTGGATACTCTATCGAGGGTACCATGGCAAGGGTGAGTAACCTAAATGGACAGTAGACCTGCTAATGTTAGACACTATTAGGTGAACCTGACCACATTGAATCGCTAAAAGGCGGTAACATTCCCCGTCGGTGCACTGTTAAGGAAATCTCTTTCGGAGCACACGTCGACTATGGGCAAAACTCGAAATTTATCCAGGATATCGGAGCGCAGCACGTCGTGCTCGTACACGGAGAAGCGTCTCAGATGAACCGACTGAGAGCGGCTTTGAGAGATACATATGCCGCTCGTGGGCAGGAAATCAGTATACACGCCCCGAAGAACTGCGAGCCATTGACGTTGAACTTCAGAGCCGAGAGGACAGTGACGGTAAGTCGATTTGGACTAGAGTACAGCTGAGATCAGGCTATTGGGTCATTAGCAGAGTCGAGACCGGAACACGGTACACCACTCAAAGGTCTACTCGTCTCGAAAGACTTTTCATACACCCTCCTCGACCCCAAAGACCTACACGACTTTACAGGTCTTTCAACAAGTGTGATTACGCAACGAAAAACGATACCTATCGGTGTCGACTGGTCTGTCGTACAGTGGTACCTGGAGGGAATGTATGGAGAAGCGGAAGATGGCGTTGATGCAGAAGGTCGTCGGACCTCCACAGTGGGTTTATGGGTCTGGCAAAGCTGATTACAGGTGATGAATGCTGTCACACTGGTTCAATTGAGCGATACCGCCGCCGAGCTGCAATGGGTCGGTAACACCAGTAATGATATGGTAGCAGATTCGTGTCTTGCCCTATTACTCGGCATCGACACCAGCCCTGCCACAGTGAAATGTAAGCCGATCGTGACTTGGACTAAGCTGACAACCAGTGACTAGCAAACCCCACACCCACTCACACCATGATCATACGCATCCGGAACCTGAAGCATCAAAAGGGACCGAGAACCAGGAATTGCATGAAGATCACGAGCGTTTACGCATGTTTCTCGAGGCACACTTTGGTGATGTGACAATACCAAATACTGGAGAGGAAGAAGATTGGTTAGTCATTGATGTCAAGGTGGATGATGTGGTGGCTAGGGTCGATCTGATTTCTATGGTGCGTCCATGATATTGTGGACTGAGCATTGAGCTGACGGATGTAGCGTGTGGACTGCGAGTCTCGTGAATTGCGCACAAGAGTGGAGAATGTCATGGAGATGGCTCTGGCGACGATGAAGCCATTATCTAGAGCGTTCATGGGAAGCAGGGTCGACATGATGAAGATGGAGACGGCATAAGATACATTACTATTTTGATGTATAGAATGTACATCAAACCCTTAAACCAGGTAATCTGGTGGAATGAAGCAGGCTTATTAGGGCCCAAACTTCCGTCTGAGCCGACAAGGCAGTTTTCCAGTAGAGTACAGTACAATGACCAGGCAGTAAATAACATACTAATGACCTTGCTCGGCCAAGTAATCTGCGACTTCTAGATAGAATGTAGCGGGTTTGAAGGCGATTGGATTTCCCGTCCAGCCAGACAAGGCATATCTGACTTGATTGACCCATCCTACTAAGTCCAGATGATTGACCCCTAAGAGTGTTCCTCGATACTCTCCCCACTGTGCACTCTGCACCGAGACTAATCCATCATTCGGTCCCTCTTTCGCCAAAATGACCGAATGGGGCCAACGGAAAGTATCCAGTAGTCCTGGTTCAAAGCTTGCTCCCCATGAAAAATAATCGACATCATCTCGATTGACGACTGTCGAATTGAATTCTTTCATGGCCTTTGTACCAAGAGCTTCGAAAGCGGTACCATCGCCCGACTGAGGGAGCTTCATGGTCTCGAGTATTGATAACAGGGATGGTAGTCGTTCTCTGCCAATGACATTGTCGATCAAGTAGTCGGCAAAGGGTGAGCCGCGATGAGGGGTGGAGACTGTCGTAAGGGAGATGGGTTGGAAGCCTTTCGGACGAAGTTCAGATAGGAGGTATCGGCAATCAAGTCCTCCCTGATCTGTCAGCGTGTGTGAGACCAGCGGATAATGGGCTTACCATTGAATGTCCAACAAGATTTACCTTTCTCCCCCCATACTTTTCCGTGATGGCCTCTTCCAGCATTGCTGCTCGCTCTTTGATAGAAGAAGTTGCTGGCACACGGGTCATGAGGACATCTACTCCATTCTGTTCCAGTACCTGACGAATGCCCCTCCAGTGATCAATCTGCAGACTAGACCAATCAGCTCCTTTCGTAGAGATAAAGGTCCACTTACGTTGGTAAGCTCGATGGACCTAGGTAATCGAAGCCGAGCAAGCCATGGCAGAATACTATTGGGTGTTTGGGTGTACGGTCTGGATCGTCAGTGATGCCAAGATGCGAAGCATGAGCCGGACCCACATTTCCGCCTGTGAATTTCCGCCTCTTCCTCGACCGTATCTGCTTGATCCTCTTCTGCCAATTGACTATCCACCTTGCTCTTGTTTCCGGACCACCAGCTCGTTGCCCAAGAAGACCAATCCTGCTGAGGTGCAGACGTGCTGATACTCCGCGTTTGACTCGGTCGATCACTGTCGACAGATGAGCGGCCAGGGAGCTGAACCCGAGGTAAGGCGAAATTGAACGGAAGATAGCTGGATGATTCTTTGGTTGGAGTTTGTAGTAGGTCGGTGATGGTACGCTGGAGGTGTAGCGATGGCGCATTGGACGACGCCGAGCCTCTACGAGAGGCGACCGGTAACCCGGTCGTAGGATCCAAATCTGGAAACGGCTCGTCACATATCGATGTAGTCGGTCTTGATCTTCCTGCTTGCGAGCCCTCTCCTTGGGTCTGATACCCGCCGTGCGTGACTCGTCTATCCTTTGAGGCCCACTGACCAGTCGATATAGGCAACGTGGCCCGAGTGAGCTGGGACAGCAGACGAGGGGGTTTCGGACGGATAGGGGCAGAGTGATGTACTTTCGGTGGAGCCGGTATTGGTGATGAAGAATGGAAATCCGACTCGAGCGATGAGGGTCCAGATACAGGCGAGAGCGGTGTGGTGAGAGCCTCTTCCAATGCCATGGACAAGGGCTCATCCGTCATTCCAGGTTCATGAAACGGCGAGAGTGGTCCAGCCTCCCTGCCTTTCCCCTTGTCTATTGACGGTTGCTGTGCCATCCTCCCTTTGCTGATGCTCCCATCTGTAGTGTGCTGTCTTGACATGGCTCTGAGCACTGTTTGAGTAGCTATACGTGACCGCATGAACGTATAGAAGAGTAGGAATGCAAAATGTAGTTAGTCAACATCGTCATCGACCGCGTTCAGACGCGTACCTTTTGCATCAACATTGACACCCACAAGGGCCATATTTGATGGCAGGTAGGGCAAGTGCATCACAGCTCATGGGTCCAGGAGGGCCCAGTAGGGCAGCAGCAGAGACGCCTCTTCCACTGCAAGTCTCCCTGCTTTGGCTGGTGGTAGCTGTCTACACGACAAACGGGACCAGGGAAAATCAAGTCCACTCGACCACATTTATCGCTTCCCTCCTATCCATCATCACTGGTGAAATCCTGGAGGTATGATAAAGCGAGATTAGGCGCTGATAGTAGCTTGGTGACGTCCCTGCAAATTTCGAAGATGTCAAGTCGAGGACGGACACTCTGCTCAAAGCCGAGGCGACTACGATAGGTAGAAACAATCAAAAGCTTCGGGCGAGGGGACAGCATGTATCGCCCGAGAGAGAAGAGGCCGCAGAGTTCAGCAGCTGGATGGATCGCTTTGTGAGTTTCAGGTATTCAGGAGGATGTAGGTGGCTGATCATCAGGCCGAGCAGTTTGGGAGCGTCGACGAGGGATGCGCTTGTCTTGATTGTGAGTCTGATAGACGAGTTTGTGCTAAAGTCAAGTGCTCGAGAGCGACGCTCGACAGTGTGTCAACGAGACGGATGATGAGGACGTAGGTCATCTTGTTGGATTCTGCTGACCTCTCAGCTTACAGATGAACCTGAGCCAGTGGTGGGTCACTTTGATAACCCAAAGCTACGGACTGAACAGACAGGAACGCCATTCGGTCCTAGGGGTCTTCATACGTCGTCTACTTCTTCGGCTTCGCAAGTTGTCGTTCGATGAAACAAGCCAATTAGCACGTCGAATAGGTCAATGGTGTGGACACGATGCCGGACCATCAAGGATACACGTGACATCTCTCAACAGGCGCTTGGCTATGGAGGATAGCTTGGAAAAGAGAACAGCAGCAATGCAAGAGTGAGTGGAGATCGTGCGGCTCTGCTCTGGCTGAGGGTAGCTATCAATCGGCATCGAGATCGGGTGACTACTCCAAGGCTTTGGCGTCCCTCAGACGGTTCTACGACTATCAGCAACCGATGTCTGGGCGGTAAGTGGAGACAGGGTACAGGCGCTGATGAAAGGGGTCAACATCAACATGCATTGCTGAATTTGGCCAACTTCTATTATTCAACCGGGGGTCTGGATTCGGCCAAAGCGGTGAGCGCTCAGCCTTCGGGGCCACCAATCCAAGCTAATCTTATAGGCAATCGACGAAGCAGTCAAAGTTTCGCGCGCAGAAGGCGACAAAGCATGTCTTCAGGCATGTATGAGGTGAGTCTCTACCACGGGATCCAGCTGATCCAAGTCTGTCGATCCGTATCAGCACCGAGACCAGTGCTACGGCCTTTGGTCACCTCGAGCCACCTCGCGCTTCATCTTCAGCGATTCCCGAGAGCAGACTGCCGGCACCAGCAACACCTATGGACGACTTATGGTCAATCAAAGCGGCTCTCGATATGGTATGTCTGACTTAGCCCCCGTAAGCTGATACCAGGGTGAATCAGCACATGTCGCTTTCCGTCGTATACATCGCGCCCTGGCACGACATGAACATGTACCCAGCAAACACTCAAATAAGGATACCAAAGATAGTTGGGCAAGTCAACACGAATTTGATGTTGCAGCGTGGCATTCTGCTCAAGCTGGTCTATGGGATATGATGGGTGAGTCCTGACCCCTAAAGTAGCTGACGTCCAGGTTCCGATGCATTGGCTGAACTGCACGAGGACTTGGTGGATGAGCGAATCTCCAGTGGGACAGATGGTCACCTCACCGTCATGCTGGCTCGTGCTTCGAGGGTGAGTCCTCGATACATGACATACCGAACTGACGCCCAGGCAACAAGGCGTGGTCAGTGGGATGAAGCTTTGAAATTGCTACTCGCCACATCGACATTCGAGGGGCTCTCGATCGGGGACTACCATCGCTGGTCTCGCGGGGTGTGGGCAGTCTTTGAGGCTAGGAGCAGGATGACGTGAGCCTGACCTCTTGTACAGTGCTGATGTAAAGCGAGGACAATGTCGCCATGGCGATTATCGAGAGTATGCGTCCTGCTTCTGATCTGTCTCGCCGTGTAGGTCCGGGTGGGAACGTAAGGGAGCTGGGGGGCACCGAGGACATCCATCCCCGAGAAGGATTGCTCTTTGCCCACGACGAGGTCAGAGATTTACTTGGAAAGACAAGAAAGCTACTCGTAAGTCGGACCAAACCGGTGGGAACTAATGAGCAGAAGGCCGACAATCCAACACACCTCATCTTACCGGATGTCTTATCGGCACTACATCTATCGAGCCAGCTCTCGCTCTGGCCACTATACCGCGAAGCAACGGTTCTCCTATCTCTGGTGATGCTAAATATGGAAGGCGCAGATCTGGCAGAGAAAGTCAAGACACAATTGTCAGAGATCCAGGATCAGGTACGCTGCATCTTCGATGGACGAAGCTCATTAGCAGGTACTAGCAAGTCAGGATGAGGAGCTCATTGCTCTTGTGGAGACTGCGCTTGGGGAGGCTGAAGTTACAATCGCGCTGCAGCTTGAAGATGATGCTGACTTCGGTGGGTCTGTTCATCTGAAAGGCTTCGGTCACTGATCAGACAGGTCCTGCACAACGACGACTCCGTTCCGCTCTCACACGGGCTACCCGACTGCATTCACACGAGTTGATCGATCGACTGAGCACGTCTTTGGCTCTGCTTGCTGAGATTCAAGGCGAGAGCTCGGAGCGGGACGAAATGACTGAAATGCTGGACAGACAAAAAGGCGACAACGAGACATTAGCAGATGACCGGGAACAGATCAAGCAGTTTGGCCGTATGGTGAGAATGGTCGGATTACGAGTTGCAGAGGGTTGGCGCTGAGGATGTAACCCAAAAAGCCCAATGCATACAACATTTAATTGCTACTTACTGACCGTACATGACTGCTATAAATCTGAACTCTTGTCCACCGCCCGGATCTGCTGTTTTCTCCTGTAGCTCGCACGATAGGCGATGCGGTCCAGGCGTAAGATTTTCTGCGACGACAGCAACCATGCCCATGTTCCTCTCCTTTTCGCGCCAGTATCCATCTATGATCTGACCTACACCGCGATCATCGTCGACCCAGCAGAGGACACTTCCAAGACCAAACATTGCACTGCGTTGATAAGATATCAGGACAGACGCCGATTCGGCCCTAGCGGGTGGCGGGGCACGCGTATCAAGTTCGATGATCTCGAAGCCGTCCGCGTAGCCATCTTGACTGGACTCTTGTGGTTCATTCTCATCCGGGTTGGTATCGGATGATTCCTCTTCATCCTCTGGTTCTGGTATCGTGAATTCGAAAATGGCCAATGCGCCCGGTTCTTTGGCGACGAGGTATCGTTTCTCTGACCATGACCAGGTCTTCCAGCCGTGCGATCCTGACGCTAATGTCAAGCCTTGGAGGAAAGCACCGTCGGGCGTTGTATGGAGGATTGGGGAATTCATCGATCGGCAAGTTGGATTATGGCGTGGTCGGACGTGATGATGCAGATCATGACTGCCTGTTAAAGTCACAGACGGTAGGTCGTGTGCGGCAAGGTGAGAAGCGAGGGACGGTCGTCCCCATGTGGACGGATTCCAGAGGAGGGTCTTTGATTGACGCATTTGTTCCGATAGGTATCGAATGACAAAGTTGGCAGCGAGTTCATGGCCGAGGGCCGAGATCTAGGATCAGTACCCTGGTCGACAAGATGGCAAGGCATACTCACGTGCATGACATCCACAGCCACCCCGCCCCATTCTCTGACTTTACTCTCATCATCAAAAGTCACATCATCCCCCGTCCTAAACCATTTAGGCATCTCGACCTCGGGCGAATCAAGAACCTTGGGTAGTATACCTTCTCGAACGGATATGGATGGGATGTCGTAGAACGCGTTGACGTCGTGATGTTGTGCGGAGGCTTGGGCTAGGGTAGCGAAAAGTGTAGAGAAGGTTCTGATGAATCAATAAAGGATTTAATGGGGAGATGAGGACTCACTCTATACCGATTATTGCCGGTCTGGACGGTAGCTCTAACAGACCTCGCATCAGGATTTCGTAGGACCTCATGACATCCACCCCTACGAGATCGTTGATACCCAGTTCCAGTAGAATCAGGTCGGATGTCTCGGGTACATGCTCATCTACAAATCAGCCTTCAACATAGCTAACCGCGGTAGACTTACTGAAGCACCATCCAAAGTACCCACTCCCCACACCACCCTGCGCACCATTGACGAACCGATTATCCACATGTGGGAACGTCGTATTGAGCCAGTCAAATATCCTAACATGTAGATTCTCATCTGAATGAAGTGTTGAAGCTCCCATTCCAGGTCGTAGAAACCTCAAGGGGTCGAGCAGTATTTCATCTCCTTGTTCATTGATGACGGAGGGGGACGGCTCGGGCCTTGAAGGCTGAGCATTATGGCCGGACGGAGGAGGTATGAGGCCACGTCCTTTCGATACTGCTCCTTCAGCGAAACTATCGTTGTAAAGGATGGAGGTGACATACCACTCCCCCCAATAACGGAAACCGTAAACGGTTTTCCTGATCTCGCTTTATTCAAGAAAGCCTGGACTCTACTTCCCGTCCCTTGATACGTCAATGCACGTCGGTACTCCCATTCCCTACCGATCAGTTGAGCATGAAAAAGAGGAACCTACATGATCCCATCTTTCTCGTTTCTGTTTACCGTCGCGTCGAGGATTACATTTTTGGTCCGCTGTCCCGCTTCTAAACCCCATGGCGTGAGGAGGAGGAGGATGGAGATGGCCAGGAGAGCGAGGAGGATGAAAGGTCTGAGGGGGCCGCGGAAAATCATATTGAAGGGGCGTTGTTCCGGTTCATTTGTCACTTGTACAAAATGGGGTTGGGGAGTCGATTACTATGTTGTATCCCCCTTATCATGTAATGTCGTATTGTAGTTGCACTTGATGGAAAAGATAGGGTACAGTATTATAATCTTCTGTATACAGAGTACTCCTTGCGGGAAGGGAGTATGTAGCGTGGGTGGGGTACAAGGAGGAGGAGGAGGAGCAAGAGGAGTCACGGGACTGAGTGTTGATTTCCCGACTTGGTGATTGCTTACTCGCTGCTCTTTAGGAGTCATCATCCAACCCCAAATCTACTCGATACATTGGCATGCGTGTATACATATATCTATCCAATCCAGTCCAAGAGCTCACGAACTCCTCAAGGAGACTTCTGCTAGTACCTTGAATGCTTCTTTGTATGCGTCCAATAGTGTTTTGACCCTCGTTCTTTCCGATACTAATGCCTCGTCTTCAAACAACAAATCTGCAAACAAGTCGGGTTTGTATAGGGATGTGACTAGTCGTTGTTGAATTGCATCTCGAGAAAAGTTGACCTGATGATCAGTATCAATCATAGAAAAGAGGTCACGAGACTTACCAAGAGGTGCATGATGGCCTTGGGCACCAAATCCTCAATCGTCTGTCTGACAATCCCAAAGTAACTAGCAATCAACGACCTGATCAAATTGGTCTCCATCTCTTCCCGTGGCGACAAATGGAGCTGATCAACAGGTCCAGCTTCGAGGTGTTTGCCCAAACTCTTCATGTCGTAAGCAGTCGTTCCCGTCTCATAATTCCGACTGGGTTGTCGTCGACCACTGGCGAGATCAGGCAAGATTTCCCTAGACGCGAAATTGGATGGTTGAGGAGGTCGAGTACGGCGTTCCGTACGTCCATCACTTGACCCGGGGGCTGAAGAGGCGTGAGCGGGTTGTAGGCCGCCAGGTCCTCCAGGTCCTCCAGGTCCTCCTGGTCCACCGGGTCCACCTTGGCCGCCAAAGAAGTAGTTTAGGAATGTATCCTTGGCGGTGTTGTTGGGCGAAGTGCCGAGCCCGGCAGTTGCCGACGAGGGGGCAGGAGGAGCGAGGTGATTACTACCCGAAGCTGCGCGGGTGTGATTCTGTTTCCTTGTTTCCAGGTACTGCGATTTGGAGATATTTCGGCGGTCGGGCACCGAGGTGGAAGCTGAGCGGGGGTGGCCACGAGAAGGACCATTGGGCATGACGGGGCCAGTACCATCCGAGTCGACCACATCGTCATCCTCGTCGATCGAACTCGCGATGGAAGGTGCCTAGAGTCAGCTGAGCCTTGCAATTTCCACCAGAGTCAAGAAAGGGTATCTCGAAAAGAGCTTCTTCCCTTGTCCAAAGGCTAAATTCCAACCTCACATTGAGGTTATCCTGCAAGAGGGGAGCAGGTACAGTTCAAGGAGATGTTGAAAGCTTGACATGTCAAGAAGGAGAAAGAGGTGATCACTTACCTGTTGGGGAGCGGGCTTGGGTGCACCAGCACGAGCAATAGCTGCTGATCCAGCAACGAAATCCGGATGATTGGTATTGATATAAGCAGCCTGGATAGATATCAAGCTCGAGACATATTCAGACGTAGGTCCTAATCGTTCGCGAAGAAGCTCGGAAACGACTTCGATCAATTGAGCATGAAGTCGAGGGAATCGTTGTAGTTCCTGGACGTCTCAGCACGTTGTACCAAGGCAGAGAGTGAGGACTTACTCCGCCGGTACCGCTATGACAGATTTTCATCAATTCCTCATAGACCAATTCGACACATCGCAAACTTGGCGCTTCGAGGAGTTTGATCTGGGGCTTGACCAATAGATCGAATGCTACTTCAGGTACGAATAGACTAGGTCGAGGTCCGGTCGAATTTCGAATAGCAGTCCTGATGTCGGATAAAGAAAGGTTTTCGGTAGGGTCAATAGACTGGAGAGCGTGGCCAAAGACTTCGTTAAAGATGTAGTAGACCCGTGCTCCCCCGCAGAGCTCTTTGGTTGAGATTTCAAGGGATGTACCATCAATGGACGAGACGAAATCGCGCGAGAATTCAGTCATGAGTTTGAGAATGAGTGAGCCCTGATTGTCAGCGGTGATGCGTGTAGGAGACTCACCCTATGTTGCTCGCCAAGGAAGGTAGCGTCGCCAAAAGCGCTCAACTCTTGTTGTGTCTGACCCATCAAAGTGTTGAGCCTAGCTTTCATATCTGGCAATTTCTCTCGAATGTGGTTCATCAACACCTATTGTCAGACTTTTTCACCACAAACAGACGTACATGATTCAAGGTCTTGGCCAAGAATTTGGTCCCACATCGATGAGCGATATTTCTGTAAACCGAATGTGACCTAAAGAAATCTTCTTCTTTTTGCCTAGCTTCCTCCATGGGTAGATTTTGCATTATATCCTGTTGACTTCGGTTGACGACTCC